>Ga0209433_10000001_pt1 | contig 197628 bp, 190 predicted proteins | sample METZYME_5_50m_FD_187552 | JGI IMG/M metagenome (GOLD analysis project Ga0209433, IMG submission 187552) | Marine microbial communities from oxygen minimum zone in mesopelagic equatorial Pacific - METZYME_5_50m (SPAdes) (version 2) | ecosystem: Environmental > Aquatic > Marine > Oceanic...
AATTTAACCTTGACGTTGTTTGTGTCTAGGGCTCGCGGTACAAATAACCATTACCCTGCCGTGGCGTCTAATAACACGACATTTGTCACACATTGGTTTTACTGAGGCTCTAACCTTCATAAGGTTTTTCTCATTAAATACTAATTCTACATTCTACAGCATCAAGTTGCCATATTTTGTTTTATTTCATCAGAAATTATTTTAAGTTCCCTATCTCCATCTATATACTTTAATAAATTTTTATCCCTATAGAACTCAATAAGAGGTTCAGTAGTCTCTTTATAAATGTTTAACCTCGTTCTAATAGTATTTTCATTGTCATCAGCTCTTCCCCTGCTAAGAAGTCTTTTTACTAATATTTCTTCGTTAACATCTAAATAAAACACCATTTCTAAAACCTGATTAATATCCTCTAAAACTTTATTTAAAGAGTTTGCCTGAGAAATATTTCTAGGATAGCCATCCAAAATCCAGCCTTTATTTTTCTTTAAAAGATTTTTTCTAACAATTTCTAAAACAAGCTCATCATTCACTAGCTTTCCACTATTAATAACTTCCTTAACTTGAATTCCGAGATTTGTTTTCAAGTCAACTTCTTTTCTGAGCAATTCACCTGTTGAGAGATGCAGATACTGACTCGCTTGACTCATTAACCCAGCCTGAGTACCTTTGCCTGCACCTGGTGGCCCTAAGAATAATAAATATTTCTTCATTAGTTATTTACTAAGCCCTCATATCTTTGCGAAATAACATAAGTTTGTATTTGCTTGGCAGTATCTATAGCAACTCCAACAAGAATTAATAGAGAAGTTGCTCCTAATCCCTGAAAAGTCTGCACATTTGTAGCCCTCTCAACAGCGGCTGGAATTATTGCTACAGAACCTAAAAAAAGTCCACCTAATAGCGTTAATCGGTTTTGAATACCTGTTAAGTAAGCAGTTGTTTTTGACCCCGGTCTTACACCAGGAACAGCGACGCCACCTTTTTTTAGGTTAGATGCCACATCAACTGGATTTATTGTAAGAGATGCATAAAAATATGAGAATCCAAGAATTAATGCGAAGAAAGTTAATGCATACGGCCAAGGATTAGAGGAACTAGGGTTTAAAGAACTAGCAAATTTTATTAATAAAGGATTTCCTGTGACATTAGCTATTGTGATTGGTAAAAAAATTAATGCCGATGCAAATATAATAGGCATAACCCCTCCAGCATTCAATTTCAGCGGTAAATAACTCTGTCTTGTTGGAAGCAAAGATGGACTACCTATCTGCCTTTTTGCGCTTACGATAGGAATTCGTCTAGCGCCCTCTTGAACAAAAATAATTCCAACTATGGTAAGTAGAAAAACCCCTAGCAGTACTGCTATTCCTAAGACATCCCCTCTATCTCCTGTTTGAGCCTTCTCAATTGTGGAACTTAATGCCTTAGGTAGTGTCGCAACAATATTTAGAAAAATGACTAGTGAAGCACCTTGTCCAATTCCTTTTTCAGTAATTATTTCACTAAACCACATAACAATCATCGAACCCGTAACGAGTGCTATAGAAGTTTGAAGAACAAATGTAGATTGACTTACCCCTTCAATTGCATATTGTCTAAGAATTAGAGAAAAAATTATACTCTGAAGAAATCCCCAGCCTAAAGCTACATATCGAGTTATTTGAGCAATCTTTCTTCTTCCTGCTTCACCTTCATTTTTTTGTAAATCTTCTAATGCTGGCAAAGCAGCAGTGAGTAGTTGAATGATTATAGAAGCATTGATAAAAGGTAAAATGCCTAAAGCAAATATTCCAAGTGTTGAAATTCCTCCTCCTGTAAAAATATCTAAAAAGCCTATTAATTGTCCTCCTTGATCAATAAAACTCTTAAAAGCCTCTCTATCAATACCTGGCATAGGAATATAGATGCCCAATCTAACAAGCAAAAGTAAACCTAAAGTGGTTAATACTCTTGTTCTTAACTCTTTATTTAAAAATAATTGAGTAAGAATTTCTGAAGCACTTGGATTTCTACTTTTCTTAACTAACATAAAGGTTTATTAGTATAAATTTATTTAGCTTTATTTCTTTAATTTACAACATTACATGAGCCACCTGCAGACTCTATCTTTTCTTTCGCAGATTTAGTGAAAGAATGAGCTTCAACTTTTAATTTAACTTTTACATTACCATTACCTAATATTTTCAAAGGAAACTTAGGTTTAAAAAGCAAACCTTTTTTCACTAATGAATCTAAATTTACTACCTCATCATCATTAAATTCATTTAGTTTTTCCAGATTAATTACTGAAAACTTTTTTTGATTAATAATTTCAAAATGCTTTAATTTAGGGACTCTGCGATATAGAGGCATTTGACCACCCTCAAAGCCAGGTCTTGTTGGACGACCTGAACGTGATTTTTGCCCTCTCATTCCGAATCCACATGATGCTCCCTGACCAGCAGCAATACCCCTACCTTTTCTAAGTTTTTTCTTGCGTGATCCAGTATTTGGTTTTAATGAATTTAATGTTGAAGTCATAATTTTTAGGAGTAAAGCTGCTCTAGAGTAATTCCTCTTTCCCTTGCAACAGATTTATGGGTCCTGAGCTGAGAGAGAGCAACCATCGCTGCGCGAGCATTATTAAGTGGAGTCTTGCTACCAAGCCTCTTTGCTAATACATTTTTAATACCAGCTAATTCTAAAACAGTTCTAATAGAACCGCCCGCAATAACACCAGTTCCAGGCGCTGCTGGTCTTATAAGCACATTAGCAGCTCCATCTCTGCCTAAAGAAAGAGTTGGAATTGAGTTAGTTTGAGTTAGAGGGACTCTTACAAGATTTTTTTTACCATCAGCTACGCCTTTTCTAACCGCACCAATAACATCCCCAGCCTTACCTACACCAACTCCAACTTGACCCTTCTCATTTCCGACAACTACTATTGCTCTAAAACTCATTTTCTTTCCTCCCTTAACAGTTTTAGAAACTCTTCTGATTTGAACAACTCTTTCTTGCCAATCTGAATCCCTTTCTAAATTTTTAGAATCTCTTCTATTTCTTTTTCTAGTATTTCTTTTTGGTTCATCTTGATTAACGGAATTTATCTTCTCGTTATTTGGTTGATTGTCTTGTTTTGTTGGTGAGTTAGTCATAGTTTTTAATATTTAGAATTTAAGGCCACCCTTTCTTGCAGCTTCAGCAAGAGCTTTTACTCTTCCATGATATATATTACCTCCTCGATCAAATACCACTTGCTTGATACCTTTCTTTATAGCTCTTTTGGCTAATAAAGAGCCGACATCAGAGGATGCAGCACAATTAGACAAAGATTTATCAGAATCTTTTTTAAACTCTTTATCAACTGTTGATGCAGCGCAGATAGTTTGCTGAGCATCATCATCAATAACTTGTGCATAAATATGATTATTGGATCTAAAAACAGAAAGTCTTGGTCTATCCTGAGTACCAGCAAGAAAACGTCTCAGCCTCTTATGACGTTTTTGAGTTTGTTTTTTTCTAGAAAGTGAAGTCATAGTTAATAATATAAGTTATTTTTTGCCAGATTTACCAGCTTTTCTGATAATTCTTTCATCATGATATTTGATACCTTTACCTTTATAGGGTTCTGGTGGTCTTATTGATCTTATTTTTGCTGCTTCATTACCCACAACCTCCTTATCAATTCCAGATACAATGACATTTGTATTACTTTCAACCTTATAAGTTATGCCATCAGGAGGAACCATTTCAATAGGATGACTATATCCTGCACTAACAACTAAATTTTTACCTTTCACTTGGGCTCTAGAACCAACACCAACAATCTCTAATCTTTTAGTAAAACCTTCACTAACTCCTTTGACCATATTAGAAATTAATGTTCTACACAATCCAAATCTTTCTCTAGAGAAGCGCTTGGAAGTTGATGGTGAAACAATGACCTCCTGATCAGTTTTATCAAAATTTACTCCTGAAGGCATGACTCTTTTTAATTCACCTTTAGGACCTTTAACTGTTATTGATAACCCTTGGATATCTATTGAAACCTTATCAGGGATAGGGACTGGATTTTTTCCAATTCTAGACATAATTTAAGCTCCTTAATAAACGTAACAGAGGACTTCGCCACCGATACCTTGCTTTCTAGCATCACGATCACTCATCACGCCTTTTGAAGTTGATATTATAGCAACTCCAAGGCCCCCAAGAACTTTTGGCAAGCCTTTGGTATTTTTATAAATCCTCAATCCAGGCTTACTCACTCTTTGCATAGAACGAATAGTTGGAAATTTATTTTTTCCGCTATATTTCAAACCTAGAATTAGCTGAGATTTAAAACCTTCACCCTCTTCATTAATTTCATTAATAAAACCTTCCTTTTGCAAAACTAATGCGATACTTCTAGACATCTTTGATGCAGGGATAGAAGTAGTAGTATGCCTCTTTTGACTCGCGTTTCTTATACGAGTGAGCATATCTGAAATTGGATCGTGATTTGACATAATTCGAAAAATTAATTACTACTGAATGGCATCCCAAGCTCTTTGAGAAGAGATTTACCTTCTTCATCTGTTGTTGCACTCGTGACGATAGTAATATCCATACCTCTAATAGAGTCAATTTTATCAAATGAAATCTCAGGAAATATCAATTGTTCTTTAACACCTATTGTGTAGTTTCCTCTACCATCAAAACTTTTAGGATTTACACCTCTAAAATCTCTTATCCGAGGTAGAGCAAGATTAATAAATCTCTCAAGGAAAGAATACATCCTGTCACCCCTTAATGTTACAGAACAACCAATAGGCATGCCTTGTCTAATTTTAAAACCAGCAATAGCCTTTTTAGCTCTGGTCACTAAGGCTTTTTGACCTGTAATAGTTGCCATTTCGTTTAATGATGCTTCCAATGCTTTGGAATTTTGAGCAGCTTCTCCAAGCCCACGGTTGATATTTACTTTAACAACCTTAGGTACTTGATGAATATTTTTAAGGCCTAGATCTTTTAAGAGTTTTGGCCTTATTGATTCTTTGTAGCGATTCTTGAGAGTCATAAATTTGATTAGATTAATTCTGGTCTTGGTCAGAATTGATGAGAAAAGATAAATAAAAATCTCAATATGATGAAAAAATTAATCAATTAATTCACCTGTTTTTTTCAATCTTCGTTTCTTTACTCCATCCTTATCGATAAAAACTTCTATTTTACTGGTAATATTCTTATCTTTAGAAAAAAACATGACATTGGAAGCATGGATTGAGGCTTCTTCGGTTACGATTTTTCCATTTTCTCCTTCCTGAGTAGGTTTTAAATGCTTTGTTCTAAAGTTAATTCCTTTAACAACTAATCTATTTTCAAATGGAAAAATCTTTAAAACCTCACCCGTTTTACCTTTCTCTTTGCCGTTGATAACTTTTACTAGATCGCCAGTTTTAATTCTCATTTTTATCCTTTTAAGATTTTGAGATTTTTTCATAGCATTAAACATTTAAATCACCTCCGGAGCTAAAGATACAATTTTAGTGAAATTTCTATCTCTTAATTCTCTTGCTACTGGACCAAAAACTCTTGTCCCTTTTGGATTTTTATCTTCATTTATCAACACAGCCGCATTATCATCAAATCTAATGGAGTTACCAGTATTCCTTCTAAGAGTAGCCTTTGTCCTTACTATTACAGCCTTAACAACATCTGACTTTTTTACACCCATGTTGGGCAAAGCATCTTTAACTGATGCAACTATTACATCACCGACATGAGCATATCTTCTATTTGAGCCTAAAACCCTAATACATTGAAGACGTTTAGCTCCACTATTATCAGCAACTGTTAAATAGGTTTCTTGTTGAATCATGACTTATCCTCCTTTCCTACAAGTGATTTATTTAGAATTTCATCAATAGCCCATCTTTTGTTTGCACTTAAAGGTCTAGTTTCTCTGATACGAACCCTATCACCTGTAGTACAAATATTTTCAGGATCATGCGCTTGATAGCGCTTTGTTCTACTAACAATTTTTTTGTAGGTAGGATGAGGATATCTATTAATAACAGCCACAACGACTGTCTTATCCATTTTGTCGCTTACTACTGTTCCAACTCGTTCTTTTAGTGCCATGATAATAATTAATCAGTTGATTTTTGAGAATTAGATTGACTATTTGAGAGTGTCAATAATTGTGCAATGGTTTTCTTTAACGTTTTAAACTTATGTGTTTCAGATAATTGCCTTGTGGCTTGTTTGAATCTTAAATCAAAAAGTTCTTTACGTAGCTCATTGACTTTTTCTTTAATTTGAGAATCATTTAAACTCTTAAAATCTTTTAAAATTTCGCTTTTTTTCATGTCTTAACCTCCTTTGTTTCGACATCAACTGATTTGTTCTTATCATCGGTAGTAGGATTTGATATTGCGTTACTAACGATAAATTTTGTTTTAACAGGCAATTTATATTGAGCAAGACGCATAGCCTCTTTGGCTATATCTTCAGTAATTTCTTCACCACCCATCTCAAATAATATCCTTCCTGGTTTAACAACTGCAACCCAGAATTCAGGATTACCTTTACCAGAACCCATCCTTGTTTCGGCCGGCCTCATAGTGACTGGCTTATCAGGGAAAATACGAATCCAGATCTTACCGCCACGTTTAACATATCTCGTCATAGCTCGTCTACTAGCTTCAATTTGTCGAGACGTTATCCAACCACATTCTTGAGCTTGAATTGCAAATTCACCAAAAGCAATGGTATTTCCTCTTGAGGCAATACCTTTCATCCTGCCTCTGTGTTGTTTACGAAATTTAGTACGTTTAGGGCTAAGCATTTTGAAACCTCCTATGAATTCTCATTAGAACGATCCTCAAACTGTTGAGGCATTCTTCCACCCTTTCTTTTGGAATTTGAACCAACTGGAATAGTTTGTTCTTCCTTGGATAGAACTTCACCTTTGAAGACCCAAACCTTTATACCCAATACACCATAGGTAGTATTAGCTTCTCTGGTGGCATAATCAATCTCTGCTCTAAGGGTATGGAGAGGGACTCTTCCCTCTCTGGTCCATTCGGTTCTTGCTATTTCAGCCCCATTTAGTCTTCCTCCAACTTGAATTTTTAAACCTTGCACTCCTGCTCTCTGAGCTCTTTGTAAAGCCATTCTAATGGTTCTCCGAAAAGCAACCCTTTTTTCAAGTTGTTGAGCAATATATTCTGCAAGGAGAAATGCATCTGCATCAACTCTTTCAACTTCAACAACATTTATTCTGACTTGTCTCGTCCTATCTCCAATTGTCTTCTGAATTCCTGATCTAAGCTCTTCTATTCCGCTACCTTGCCTTCCAACAATTACCCCAGGTCTAGCAGTTTTTAATTCAAGTTCTAATTGATCAGCTTTTCTAGCTATGAGGACATCACTAATTCCAGCTGAACCATATTTCTTTTGAATGAATGTTCGAATTTTATGATCTTCTTGTAAAAGCAATGGATATGTTTTTGATGACGCAAACCATTTTGAACGATGTTCTTGCGTAATACCAAGTCTTAAACCCGAAGGATTTATTTTATGTCCCATTAGTTTTGTTCCTCCGAGTTAGTTTTGTTAATTTGTGATTGCACTGAAATAGTGATGTGGCAGGTTTGTTTTTTTATAGCAAATGCCCTCCCTTGAGCTCTCGGTCTGAACCTTTTCATAACAGGGCCCATATCTGCTGAAGCAAAATTAATAATAAGGGTAGATGGATCCATTCCTAAATTATGTTCTGCATTAGCTACTGCTGATCTTAAAACCTTTGTAATAGGTTCTGTAGATCTATAAGGCATAAACTCAAGCATAATAAGAGCATCTCGATAAGACTTACCTCTTATCTGATCTAAGACTCTTCTAACTTTTGATGCAGAACCTCTTACATAATTTCCATGGGCTTTGGCAGTTTTAATTATATCTGGTGTTTTTGTCATTATCTTGTCCCCTTTTTATCTCTAATATGTCCACGATAAGTCCTAGTCGGGGCAAATTCTCCTAATTTATGTCCAACCATTTGCTCGGTTATAAATACAGGAATATGTGATTTACCATTATGTACAGCGATCGTATGACCAATCATTACAGGAAGAATGGTGGAGGAACGTGACCATGTTTTGATAACTGACTTATCATTATCAGTATTTTGTTTTTCAACCTTTTTAAGTAAGCTATCAGCAATAAAAGGTCCTTTTTTAAGTGATCTTCCCATAATTAATAAGTGAAATGTAAAAAAAGTAAAATCATGAATCTCTACCTCCACGACTTCTTTTAGAAACACGACGTCTCTTTCTAAGAACTAACTTGTTACTAGGTTTGTTCTTTTTGCGTGTTTTCAAACCCAAAGCAGGTTTTCCCCAAGGAGTTACAGGTCCAGCTCTTCCCACAGGTGCCTTACCTTCTCCTCCACCATGTGGATGATCACATGGATTCATTACACTACCTCTAACCTGCGGTCTTCTTCCTAACCATCTTTTTCTTCCTGCTTTTCCAAGACTAGTATTACGTATTTCAGCATTACCAACTTCTCCAAGAGTTGCATAACATTCTTTTCTTACAAGTCTTACTTCAGTAGATGGTAATTTTAAAGCTACATAATCTCCCTCTTTAGCCATGACTTGAGCACTAGAACCTGCAGTTCTGACCATCTGAGCTCCTCTGCCGGAATATAATTCAACACAATGAACACTCGATCCTAATGGCATTACTGAAAGTGGCATAGCATTACCATTTTCAATAGGTACAGATTGACCTGCAACTAACTTTTGACCAACCTTTACACCCGCTGGAGCAATTATGTACCTTTTCTCACCATCTTCGTAGAATAAGAGTGCAAGTCTCGCATTTCTGTGGGGATCGTAGTGAATAGCTGCAACCTTAGCTAATATATCTCTTTTGTCCCTTTTGAAATCAACAATTCGATATTGCCTTTTATGCCCGCCTCCTCTATGTCTACAAGTAATTACACCTCGATTATTTCTTCCCTTGGCTCTATGCTTAGAAACAAGAAGTGATTTTTCAGGTTTTCTACCTGTTATTTCACTAAAATCTGTTACAACTCTTTGTCGTGTTCCTGGGGTGTAGGGTCTGAATTTACGTATTGCCATGATAAAACTCCTTAAGATTCAGGGAATAACTGAATTTTGTCTCCCTCTGCGAGGCGAACAATCGCTTTCTTAACTTGAGAACGCTTTCCAGAGAATTTACCTACTCTCCTGGTTCTCCTGGGAGGATTCATTGTGTTGATACCTATAACTTTAACATTAAACATAGACTCAACTGCTGCTTTGATTTCAGGTTTTGCCGCTCTAGGATCAACTTCGAAAGTATATTGATTTAGATCTAAAGCATTTGTTGCTTTCTCGGTAATAAGAGGTTTGCGTATTACCTCTGCCAAGCGATTTTCAAAGAATTTAGTCATGATTCATAAACCTCCTTAATCTTTTCAATAGCCGAATTTCCTATAACCAATTGATTAGCGTTCAGAATATCAAATACATTTAATTGATCTGCTAAAACGAGCTTGATATTAGGAATATTATGTATTGATTTTCGGATGTTAGTAGATGGATTATCAAGAATGATAAGAATTTTCTGAGTTTTATCAATTCCGAGGCGATCAAGACCTTTTACTATCTCCTTAGTTTTAGGAGTAGTAAGTGATGAACCAAAATCTTCTACAGTTTTTATATCCGAAGTTCTCGACATAAGAGCTGTTCTTAAAGCTAATCTTCTCTCTTTCCTATTCATATCTAAATTGTAGGAACGAGGTTTAGGGCCAAAAACTATTCCCCCTCCAGGTCTCAATGGTGTCCTAATTGATCCTTGCCTTGCTCTACCTGTTCCTTTTTGTTTATAAGGTTTTCTCCCTCCACCTCTAACCTCAGATCTCGTCAGAGTTGATGCTGTTCCTTGTCTCTTATTTGCTAATTGTCTCAATACAGCTCGATGGAGTAAATCCCCCGCTGAAGTATCTTTAGCGACTTTCAAATCCAAAGAGACTTTTCCGCTTTTTTTACCATCCCATTTAAGAGAATCAAAAGTAGTCATGATTTATTACCTCCTTTATTTCCGACCTTGTTATTTGGTCTTATGTTTAAGAGAGAACCGGGTTTGCCGGGTACGGAACCTTTAACTACAATTAAATTTTTTTCATTATCAACTTTCACAACAATCAGTCCTTTAGTGGTAATTTTTTTACCTCCATATCTACCTGCCATTCTTTTACCAGGATATATTCTTCCAGGAGTTGTACCGGCGCCTGTAGACCCAGGTTGCCTATGGTTCTTAGAGCCATGACTCATAGGGCCTCTGCTAAAGCCATGTCTTTTTTGATATCCAGCAAATCCTCTTCCCATTGACTTACCACTAATATCAACTTTTTGACCAACCTCAAAATTATCGACTGTTATTTGACTACCGATTTCATATTGTGCAGTTTCTTCTACTCTGTATTCTTTTAGGTGCTTTAATAAATCTTCCCCTGATTTAGCCAAATGTCCTTTCTTAGGTTTATTTAATAACTTTTCCTTAGAAAGTCCAAAACCAATCTGGACAGCAGAATATCCATCCACCGGGAGTGATTTAAGCTGAGTAACCCTACAAGGTCCAGCCTGAATGAGGGTAACTGGTACAGCATTACCCTTATCATCAAACAACTGGGACATTCCCAGTTTTTTTCCTAAAATTCCTACTGACATAAAATTTTATTAAAACTAGCTGTATTAGTTAATTTTTAATTTAATTATCTAGATCCTTGATTTGTTAGGGGACTAGCTAAATAGTTAAAAAACTAAGATAGTTGTGGCTGAGACTTTTTTAAATAAATTAAAAAGTTTCTCTAAGGAAATAAACCTACCAATTTTTAGCTCAAACGCTAAAACGTGAAATATTTGAGAGGCTCGGCTAGTTATACGAGCATTAAATTTCCACCGATTTATAATTGTACATCATCAAGTCCCATAAAATGAAATATCATATAAATAAATCGAAATTCATTTTATGCCGCTAATACTATCTGGTGAGAAATTCCATGATGATTTGTATAAATATGGCTGCATCGCAGTTTTCGCACCTTTAGAAGGTGGTTATGAAACACGCTTATTAAGGCGTATGAGAGCCAAAGGATTTAAAACCTTTATTACGTCCTCCAGAGGTTTAGGAGACCCCGAAGTTTTCCTCTTAAAACTTCATGGAATAAGACCTCCACATCTTGGTCACCAAAATGTAGGAAGGAATGGAGCTCTTGGCGAAGTTCAACAAGTTATTCCACAAGCAGCAGAATTATTTAATGATAATGATCAAAAAAAATTACTTTGGTTAATAGAAGGGCAGGTATTATCTCAATCAGAATTAGCTAGCCTTCTAAAAATGTCTCAAGAAAATGATACCCTTAAAATCGTTATTGAAATGGGTGGTTCTAGAAAACTTAAATGGCAATCATTGAGTGATTACATAACAAATGAATTTTAAAACTTGAATAATCTGAAAAATAAAATATTCTTAAAAATAATGATCTTTATATGGTAAAGAGTATACTCGCAAACAAGTGGGTAAAATTAATATGTGGAGCAAGTAATGAGGATATTGCTTCTATAGAAGATCTCTGCGCAATTTACTCTGCAGCAGGGGTTGATTATATAGATGTTGCTGCAGATCCCTCTGTAGCTAAAGCCGCTCGAAATGGAATGAATTGGTCAAAAGAAGTATTTGGTAAAGATCCTGGATTAATGATCAGTATTAGCGATGGAAAAGACATTCACTTTAGAAAAGCACATTTTGATCCTTTAAAGTGCCCTCCAAACTGCCCAAGACCGTGCGAAAATATTTGTCCTACTTTTGCAATTAATCAAAATGGTATTAGTAAGAATAAATGCTACGGGTGCGGTAGATGTATCGCAAGCTGTCCTTTAAATTTAATTTCTGAATATGAATATCAATTATCAAGAAATTCTTTAAAGGATATATTACACAAAATTAAACCTGATGCAGTAGAGATTCATACAGAAATAAATAGAGCAGATGCATTTCAGACAGTTGCAGATATTATCAAAAACTCTGGAGTGAAATTAAAAAAAATTTCTGTAAGTTGCGGATTAGCTCAATCCCAGGGGAAGCCAGAAGATCTTGCACGAGCTTTCTGGGAGAGGTATGAAATATTAGCTGACCATGAAGTTCAGCTAATATGGCAATTAGATGGCAGGCCTATGTCTGGAGACATAGCAGCAACAACAGCAAAAGCAGCTGTTAAACTTTGGGAGAATATAAGATCCCTTTTACCTCCTGGTTTAATTCAATTAGCTGGCGGTACAAACGGAAACACATATAAATTTCTTAAACGTAATCAAATCCCTGACGGGATAGCTTTTGGGAGCGTCGCTAGAAAATTAGTGCAACCTTTGATACAAGAGACTTTTGATAAGAATAAAAAAATTTATGAAAACCCAGAAAAAATGGCTTTAGCAATTGAAAAAGCAAAAATCTTATTAAATCCCTGGAAAAATTAAAAAGGATTTAATTATTTTAATAGTAAAAAATCTATAAATGTACTAAAATAAATAAGTTAATGGGCCGTCGCCAAGTGGTAAGGCAGCGGGTTTTGGTCTCGCCATTCCTAGGTTCGAATCCTAGCGGCCCAGTTAATTTTTTTAAATTGTGAAAAAGAAAGAATTAATTCTTTTTGATTTTGATGGCGTAATAGTTGATGGAATGAATGAATATTGGCATAGTTCTCTTTTAGCATGCAAATATTACTTAAATTCAAAAGATATTTGCTCAGATATTAATACTAATTTAAAAACCTCTGATGTATTTATTTCATTAAGGCCATGGATAAAGTATGGATGGGAAATGGTAATTATCACTCATGAAATAATCAAGAAAAATAATCCCCTTACTGATAAAAACAAAAAAATTTTTTTAGCGGATTATCAAAATAATTGTGCGGAAATAATAAAAAAAAATTCATGGGATTCTAACAATCTACAAAAATGTCTTGATAGGGCAAGAGAACTCCAAATATCTAATGATTTTGATAAATGGATCAGTCTTTACAATCCTTTTATCGAAGTTGTTAAGTTTATTAAATATGCAGAAAAAAATGGATATCAAATTGGAATTATTACTACAAAGGGAAAATTATTTACTCAAAAAATACTAGAAAAAATTGATATAAATCCTAATTTTCTATATGGATATGAATCCGGTTCAAAACCTGAAATTATTACTAACTTAATAAATGATTTTAAAATTATCGGATTTTTAGAAGATAGACTCAAGACTTTATTGAATGTAGCAAATAATATCCAAACATCAGCAGTGCCTTGCTATCTCGCAGATTGGGGTTATTTAAAAGAAGATGATCGTAAAAACCTACCAAAAACGATAAAACTTTTAAAGTTAAATGATTTAAAAAATAAACTTGCCAATTTCGACTAATTGGCTAGAGTACGCGTGTACTATTAATTCATTCATTAATATTGAACTACAAATGTTCGATGGCACATTAAATGAAGAATTATAAAAACTACTAGTAAATCTAAGATCATGAGTATTGAAGGAAAACAATCAGAAGGGACTAAAGACCAATTATCAAAAGAGAAAGACAAAGCATTGACTCTAGTCTTAGGACAAATAGAAAGAAACTTTGGCAAAGGTTCAATAATGCGGTTAGGCGATGCCTCAAGAATGAGAGTAGAAACAATTTCAACCGGTGCTCTAACTCTAGATTTAGCCTTAGGAGGAGGATATCCAAAAGGAAGAGTTGTAGAAGTTTATGGTCCTGAAAGTTCTGGTAAGACAACCTTGACATTACATGCAATCGCAGAAGTACAGAAAAATGGAGGCATCGCAGCATTTGTAGATGCTGAACATGCTTTAGATCCAGTGTACGCAGCTTCCTTAGGTGTAGACGTTGAGAATTTATTAGTATCGCAGCCTGATACTGGCGAAATGGCATTAGAGATAGTTGATCAACTTATAAGATCAGCGGCGGTAGATTTAGTTGTTGTGGATTCTGTTGCTGCCCTTACACCTCGATCTGAGATTGAAGGTGAAATGGGAGATCATGTAGTTGGTAGTCAAGCCAGATTAATGAGTCAAGCCATGCGAAAGATTACAGGAAATATTGGTAAATCAGGATGCACGGTTATTTTCCTAAATCAATTAAGACTTAAGATAGGAATTACATACGGAAATCCCGAGACAACAACAGGTGGGAATGCATTAAAATTTTATTCATCAGTCAGATTAGATATAAGAAGAATTCAAACTCTCAAAAGAGGTACTGAAGAATATGGAATTAGAGCAAAAGTTAAAGTAGCAAAAAATAAAGTAGCCCCCCCATTCAGAATTGCAGAATTTGATATTTTATTTGGCAAAGGAATCAGTACTACAGGCTGTCTATTAGATTTAGCAGAAGAAACAAATATTGTAATTAGAAGAGGAGCTTGGTATAGCTACGAAGGAGAAAATATAGGACAAGGCAGAGATAATACAATTCTATGGCTAGATCAAAACCAAGAAATCAAAAAGACAATAGAAGCGATGGTTAAACAAAAACTTACTGAAGGTACAGAAGTAAGCTCTAACTCAATGAAGCAAATAAATACTAAGAAGGAGAATATCAGCTCAACTAATGATATAAAAAGCGTAGCATAGATTTATCTAGCATCAGCAGGAATCCACCATCCTGCAGCAGGACCAATAAAACGAACAACTATCCATAATAAAATCAAGCAAACAATTCCTACCCATCCAGCTCTTATACTCAATTTGATAAATTGATCTTTTTGATTGATAGTAATTGGAATCCATTCTATTAATCTTGGAGAATTATCAATATCAACCTTCTTATAGACATTTCTAGAATACAACCCTAGATCTTTCTTTCTTTTTGCTTCGCCCATTCTAAATTGAACTTTTAATTAATATTAGCTTATTCAAAAGGAATTAATTGCTGAATATATGTTGAAGGATGAATCATTTCTATTAGATCTCTTCCCCATTTACGGTAATTAACTCTCCCATCAAGAAAAAATAACTTACCTGAATTGACTCTTAGAGGCGCCACGGATTTATCCAATTTTTCAAAAGTATCTGGAATCATAAAATCTCTAAACCAATCTTGAGATAATTTTTTATTAAACGATGCCGTAATTTGATTAATTGGCTCAGACATGTCTGGGATAGGCAATAGCGGAATAATAATTTGATCAGGGATCTTAATTAGGTGTAAATTATGAATCCACCAATCGAAACTAGAACAAATTATCAACCTCTTACTTTCAATATTAGGAATTTTTTCTAACAAAACTTTTCTTCCATAGATAGAAGCCAACTTAGTTGCTATATCGTTCTTTAAGCTAATTTCATTGAATAGAATAATAGTAATACCTTTACTTAAAAGAAATATCCTATTACATTTATCAAAAGTCGACTGAGTAAATAGTGGATTATTGGGAAGGAGTTGCCTTGTAGGGATATAAATTAAAATATTTTGTTCAGGAAAATCACTTTTAAAAGTAACTTTTAAGCTAATTTTCAAGTCAGCAGTCTTTAGATATTTTTCAAGAAAATTATCTTCCCTTAGAGAAGATAAAAAAATAAAATGGTTTGCCTTCGATAAAGGTTTAATTATAGAAATTGGATTTATAGGCTCCATTTTTAAAGCCCATTCGAATTTATCATTATCCAAAACAACCCAACATGCCCAATCTGCCAACAGTGCCAACTTGATATTTAAAAATTGTTTAGACAGATGAGAATATTTTGTAAATATATATTTTAAAGTTTTTATATCATCCTCATCAAGAAAAATTTTATTTTGATTTGAAATAAATTTCAGAAAGAATTTTTTCTTTAAAATATCATACGTCCTTATTAATTCATCTTGTGATTCAAAATCTAATACCGTTGCATTAAACCAGTCCTTTTTTTGTAGTAATAATCTGGACGCTTCTTTTAAATTATTTTTTAAATTTTCCGCATCTGTAAAAATAAAACTTTGCTTTTGCGCATTATAAATATTAAATTTTCTATGAATAAATTCATGATAAGAAATGAAAATAATCTTATGAGTTTTAAAAATTAACTCGTTATTTATTTTTATACAATCAAATCCAAGTTTTTGTATGCCACTTAAGTAACTCAATGAATAGTTAAAATTTTTCTCCGTCATTATGCAAATAGTATCCTTAGGATTTAAAAATAGAGGAATTAATAAAGCAGGCATCCATTTATTTGTTTTAAAAATTTCTGAATTTATTAAATAATTATCTTTTTTTCTCAAGGATCTAGACAATAGCCTGCCGAATGCAAATACATGTTTCCAATCTAATTTATTCTCTCTGACGAATTGTTTTAAATATCGATGACTTTCTATTTCCAGCATGTATCAATAATCAATTATAATTTTAAAGCTTATTTACTTAATATAAATAAAATTGTTATCAATATAGTAATTAATAAATTTTCTATTTAATGAATATCGGAATTGTGGGATTAGGATTGATCGGGGGTTCAATCGGTTTAAAATTACAAAAATTGAATCATACAGTTTATGGGTGTGTAAATAATGTGTCTAATGAAAAGATTGCCATAAATCGTAATTTAGCAAATGTTATAAGTTGCGATTATAAAATTTTAAAAAATTGCGAATTAATAATCTTAGCCTTACCTATCCAAGAGTTAATGAACCCCTCAATTGAATTGATAAATTCAATACCATCCAATGCAGTTGTTACGGATGTAGGATCAATTAAAGATCCCATTATAAAAAAATGGGAAAAACTGCATCCAGGTTTTATAGGCTCTCATCCTATGGCTGGTAATGAAAATAAAGGAGCAAAAGCTGGAGAAGAGTCATTATTTGAACATAAGGTATGGATAATCACACCAACACCAACAACCAAAAAGAAGTCTATTGAAAAACTTAAAGAATTGATATTATCAATGAATTGCAAAATTTATGAAACATTTCCAGAAGAACATGATAAGGCAGTGTCTTTTATTTCTCATTTACCAATCTTTTTATCAGCAGCTTTAATTGAAACGGCCAATACGAAGGACAATCAATCTCTTTTAAATTTATCTCAGCATATTTCATCAACAGGATTTTATGACACTTCTAGGGTTGGGGGAGGTAATCCAGATCTAGGAGTAGATTTAGCAAAAAATAATCAGATTAATATCCTTCTAGCAATAAATATTTTTAAAGATAAACTTAATGAATTAGAAGATATTATTCTTAAGAAAGATTGGAAATTACTTAAAAAAAAGCTTGAAGAATCACGCCAATTAAGAAAGAAATTTTGTGAGTAATAATCTTTCTATATTTTAAAATTTGAAAACCCCTTAGATGCAATAATTTGTCTTGCAACCATTACTGCAGATTGACTAACACCTGCAGTACCTTCTCCTGGATATATTGAATCTCCACATAACCACAAGCCTCTCATGGGGGTCCTACTGGACAATCCAAATATCCCAAAGATATCTGGATTTTGACCTAAGCCACCTACTATACCTTTAGGTCTATTTGTCCATCTTTCAAAAGATAGAGGAGTTGCTAATTCTCTATGAAGCCAATTTTCAGGAGAGATCTTAAATTTATTTTCAATAGTATTAGAAATCTTTTTTAAAAAATAATCCTTTTTTATAAGATAAAGTTCTTTATTAATTCCTTGCCAATCGTTAATATTTGCAAAAACACTTGCTATTAATGTAATTTCCCCAATAGGAGCTCTGCCATCTCCATCTTCACTAATGGAGATAAAAAGTGATCCCAAATCATTATCAACTACTTGATAATGATTGGAAGTTACATTTTTTAAATTATCTTTTGATATTGCTGAATAAAACACTATTGCCCCACTTGGCTCTGGTAGAGACTCTATTTTCTTCGTGTACTTATTAAAAACTTCTGAATTTAGATCTAAGGTCTTCACAAGGCTTTGGGGAGGTGGAGTATAAACAACATCTTGAGATATATATTCAAAATTATTGCTACCTTTCTTTGTAAATACTCTCCACAATTTATCTTTAGAATCATAATTTAATGAATTAACTTGTTCATTAAACAGGATGTTAACTCCATTTTTCGCTAATGAAATTTCTAATGCTTTACTGAGTGCCTGCATAGATTCTTTCAGGTGAAAAAGGCCATGAGGATTTTGCGACATTTGAAGAACTGTACAGCCATACAAGGCCGCGGTATTAAAAACATCCTCTTGTGAATAAAGTTTTAGTTGCAAGTTTAAGAATTTGATTAAGCGCTCATCATTATGAGAACCACAAATTTTTAATAAATCAAACATACTTGATTTTATTAATATGCCAGTCAGAAGATTTGTAGGAGACAAGGCATTCAAAAATTGTCTTAAATCCCATAAATTATTAAATGGCAATACTGGATTATTACTTGCAAATTTCCAATTATTTTGATGTATTAAATTACAAAGATTCCAAAATTTTGAACTATTTGGGAACTGCATATTTCTTTCTTTAATCCATTCTTTTGAATCGTGCCAAATATTTATTGGTCTGGTGCCATCGTTAAGGTCAACAACGCAAGATGGATCTAGTATTCTTGCCTTTGGAAGAGGAATTTGAAGAAACTTAAATATTTTTGAATGTATTCCACCATTTTCTAATCCTGCTACTTGAGTAGCTCCTACATCAAATACATAATTCTTTCTTTTAAAGGTGCCTGCGCAACCACCTGATTGAGAATGGGATTCAATTAAAGTAACCTTGAATCCATATTTTGATAGGATTGCTGCAGAGGTCAGACCTGCAATCCCAGCTCCAACTACAATGATTTTGGTCTTACTCATTCCTATGATCAATTTATCTGAACTTGAACTTAGCGAAATTTGTGATCATTTAGGAGAATCATATCCAATAAACATTAAACCTATTTTTGGAGGAAATATTAATTCTTCATGGAGTTTAGAATTTAGAACATCAAAAATATTTGTAAAAAAAAATATTAGCAAAAAATCTTTTCTTAAATTTGAAAAATATTGCCTAAATGATCTAAGAAATTACTTAGATGACGAATATTTACTAATACCGAAGGTTATAACTTATAAAAAAAATAAAAGTTCAGAAATTTTAATCTTGGAATGGATAGATATACAAAATGATACCCATAAAAAACTTGGCAAAGGCTTAGCCATAATGCACTTAAATTCACAAAATCTAAAATTAAACAAATTTGGTTACTCTGTTGAAGGATTTATTGGAACGAATCCTCAAATAAAAGGATGGGAGGAAAATTGGACAGATTTTTTTATCAAATATAGGTTAAATCCTCAATTGTCTTATTTAAATCAAAATATTTTTTCATCAGAAATAATCGAGAATTTAAAATCGAAAGTAAAACAAACTTTATCTAAACATAACCCAACAAGTACCTTAATCCATGGCGACCTATGGTCAGGGAATAAAGGTATAGCAAAAAATAATAAAGGGGTTATTTTTGATCCAGCTTCATGGTGGGCCGATAGTGAAGTTGACATTGCAATGTCAAGATTATTTGGTGGCTTTGGAGATGATTTTTATGATGAATATTATAAAACTAACAACAGTTCAAAGAGATGTGAAAAAAGAAATGAAATATATAATCTTTACCACATATTAAATCATGCCAATATGTTTGGTGGAGGTTATATGAGTCAATTAAGAAGACAAATTAACCTTATTTTAAACTTTTAGAAGTACTTAGCCTAAGTAAGTTTTCTTAAGATTTTCTAACTTATCCAAAACAGCTTCTCTATTTTCACTTGTACGAAGATTTTGCCAACTCCATTGAGAAACAACAATAACTCCTAATAGCTCCAAAAGTCCCGGGATAATAGGGAAGAAGTTAATAGTGTCAATAATAACTTTAATAATAATTTGTGCTAGTACGACAACAGCAATAATTCCGGCTGCTTTGCCATACTTTCCCATCTGGGTCCAATCAACTTTTCCAAGAGATTCATTAATTTTTCCCATTACATCGGAAGATTTCTCTGAAAAACTTTTATTCTCAGAATTTGTATCGGAGGCAGAGTCTTGATTTGACTCAGGAGTGTTATCACTCATGAATTCAGGCATCATGTTATATGAACCAGACAATATCGGAAAAAATGACAGTTGACTACCTATTTGTTGTAGATAATTCCGAACCTAAATATTCAAATCGAAAGAGATCGATTGATATGATTGGGTTTATGAATATTAGATTTCAAAAGTGGGTTTACAAAAACTTCACATTTAATCACCTTTTCACAATAAAACTTCCCAAGACACATGTTTTTTGAATTTAAGGGATACCCGTTTAAAGATAAATTTTAAAAATAACAAATGAATAATAATAGCTTTGTATTTATAAACAATTAGAATGATTCCAGTGAATTCCTTATCTTGGAGAATGGAAAGATCAAATTCAGTAAATAAAGAATTGAATGAAGATGATATTCAAAGATATAAAAGACATATTTCACTTAAAGAGATAGGTATTCCTGGTCAAATAAAATTAAAAAACTCCTCCGTCTTATTTGTTGGTGCTGGGGGATTAGGCTCTTCATCAATCTTATATGCATCTGCTGCTGGAATAGGAAGAATTGGCATTATTGATGATGATCAAGTTGAAAAATCTAATCTTCAAAGGCAAGTAATTCATAACATTAATGAATTAGGCAAAAACAAAACTGATTCCGCTGCAAAAAGAATTTTAGAATTAAATCCAAATTGCGATGTGAAAATATTTACAGAGAGGCTAAACATCAAGAATGTACTTCAAACCATTAAGGATTTTGATATTGTTTGCGATTGTTCAGATAATTTTGGAACGCGATATCTGGTCAATGATGCATGCATCATTCTTTCTAAACCGCTTATTTTTGGCTCTGTTCAAGGTTTTGAAGGGCAGTTAAGCGTTTTTAATTTAAATAAGAATAGTCCTACTTTAAGAGATTTAATACCAGTTCCTCCTCAAAACACCTTAATTCCAAGTTGTGATCAATTTGGGGTAATCGGTGTTTCAACTGGTTTAATTGGAGTTTTACAAACAAATGAAATTATTAAAATAATTCTTAATAAAGGAGAAATTTTAGATGGGAAAATTTTAGTTTTTAATTTATTAGATCTTAGTATGAAAAAATTAAATCTTAAATTAAACTCAGATAAGAGTATTGTTGATTTAAATTCATCTCAACAAGATTACATATCTGAGAATTGCTCTAGCATTGAAAATATACAAAAAATTAGTGACTTTGAGTTTAAAAAAATTCACAAAAATAAGTCAAGAAAAATTATGCTCTTAGATGTTCGTGAAAAAGATGAATTCAAAAAGTTTTCAATCCAAGGATCCATTTCTATGCCATTAAGCTTATTAAATAAAAAATCATCCTTTGAATTCATTAGAAAAAACAGTTTAGGCAAAGAAATATATACTATCTGTCAAAAAGGAATTCGATCAGAAAAGGCATCTCAAATATTAATAAGAGAAAGCATTAAATCTATATCGGTTGAAGGAGGAATAGATAATTTCAACTAAAAAATAAACCAAAGATCTAATAATCAACCCCTTTTTTTAAATCTACACCTATGTTTGCATAATGTTTATGGCAAACCATTTCAGAATAAACATTAGCTAATTGAAAATATGAAGGTTCGTTTTTACATCTTCCAGTTAGTATAACCTCTGTTTCAGCTGGTTTTTTTAACAATGTTTGATGAATTGACTCTACTGGTAAAAGCTCTAAATCTACCGTGGGATTTATTTCATCAAGGATTACAGTTTTGTATATACCACTTAAAATTGCTGCTTTAGCTATTTCCCATGCTCTCTCAGCCTCAACATAATCTATTGGCTGTTGCTGTCCTCTCCAAACGATAGCATCTCTTCCTGATCTCAGATGATCCACTAAATGAGGATAACTCTCCCTTAAAGCCTCAATTGCGGCATCTTCTGTATAACCTGTACCACCTTTTAGCCACTGTAAAATCAAAACCCTATGGCTTTTATCTTGAGATATACCTTTACCTATAGCCTGTAGTGCTTTTCCTAAGGCACTTGTTGATTTTCCTTTTCCTTCGCCGGTATAAACTTCAATATCACCTAAATCATTATTATTTAAAGAATCATCAAATTCCGTTTTGGAGCGGGGTCTCATCTCTGAGTGAAGTTGGGCAATTCTTATCAAAGCAGAAGGTGCTGCTCTACCCGTAACTATAATTTCTAATCCATTCGGGCGATTCTCAAGAGTATTAACAACATCATTAATATCTAATAACCCTAACTCTAAAACAGGATTTAATTCATCAAGCACTAAAACTGAATAAAGAGAACTGGCAATTGCCCCTTTTGCAATATTCCATCCTCTTTGAGCCTCCTCTTTATCAAATTTTTTTACCTCTTTTTCATTAAAAAATTCAGATCTTCCAGTTCTAACATGATCTATTAAATGTGGAAATCCTCGTTGTAATGCTTCAATAGCTGCATCTTCATCATATGGGCGTCCAGGTCCCTTTAAAAATCTTAATAAAAGAACTCTTGTTTGTCTCTTCTCACATATACCTAAACCTATTGTTCTTAGAACTACTCCTAATGCAGCTTGACTCTTACCCTTACCTTCCCCATCATAAATATGTAATTGACCTTTTGATCTTTCTTGACTAACCGCAGCAGTGGCAATACCTATTCCTGAATTTCTATTAGAATTTGACAATTTTTAGAAAATAATATTTATTAATTTAAGTTATAGTTGATAAAGTTATTAAAAATTTAATAATAAATTCAACCTAATAATCAAAACTCTCCTGAAAAATGTTCAATCAGTTAGAAATTATTTCTGAGGAACAAATTAAGAAACTCAATAATCTACGAGAATTTATAAGCAATCTTCAAACTGCGTGTATAGCTTACTCAGGAGGCGTTGATAGCACTTTAGTAGCAGCAATAGCATTTGAGCAACTAAGAGATCAATCATTAGCTATTACCGGTGTTTCCGCCGCTCTTGCGAGTCAATTACTTAATGAAGCAAGATTACAAGCTAAATGGATTGGTATTAAACATATTGAGATAGAGACATTCGAATTAGAGGATGAAAGTTATAGTAATAATCCAAAAGAGAGGTGTTTTGCTTGCAAAAGAGAACTACATAAACATACAACGATAATCTCTCAAAAATTAAACTATAAGCATGTCCTTGATGGAGTCAATTTAGATGATTTAGGAGATTATAGACCGGGTATTAATGCTGCTAAAGATGCAGGAGTCATTTCTCCTCTTGCTATCCTCAAATTTTCTAAACAAGACATTCGCGATATTTCAAAATCTCTTTGCTTACCATGGTGGGATAAACCTGCTCAACCATGTTTATCTTCAAGATTTCCTTATGGGTATGAAATTACTCAAAAGCGCTTGAAAATGATCGAAGAAGCTGAAAAATATATCAAAAATCTTGGAATAAAAGAGGTAAGAGTTAGATGTCAAGGTACTTCAGCCAGAATAGAAATACCTAAAGATGAAATTAAAACTTTTATCAATTTATATAATCGTGATGAATTAATTAAATTCTTTTTCAAAATAGGCTTTAAAAGTGCAAGTTTAGATCTAGAGGGTTTAGTGAGTGGCAAACTTAATAGATAAATAGCTTATAAAACAGTGCGTGTTTGATTCTCAATATAAGTTGGATAATCTCGATTAATAATTTTTAAAATATGATTAGTTGCCTCCAATTGATCAATTAAAAATTGGCTAGCTAAATTTGGAAGCATATTTTTTCCACATGTAAAAATATCTATAGCTGCATATTGAGATTCAGGCCAAGTATGAATTGACAAGTGTGATTCAGCGAGCAGTGCAATAGCAGTAACTCCAAATGGTTCAAATTTATTACTTACCAAATTTAAAACCGAAGCCCGTGCAAGTTTAGACGCATTATCAATTTTACATCTAAGAAAAATTTCATCGTTCAATTTATCACTATTACATCCATAAAGTTCTAACAATAGATGCTTCCCTTGAAATCGATCAAAATTAGTATTGTTTGTTTGAGTATAAATATCAATTGATTGATTTTCTTTTGAAAGTTTCATTAATTGGATTATTTAATGAAATATATTAGCTAAATATAGGTAATTTTAAAAATTTATAAGTAAATAATCTGCGAATCATCTAAATAAAGATCATTAAATTTATCAAGATGTGTTGCACTAATAAAGCATTGACTATCGTTACCTACTGAATCAAGTAATAAATTTTGTCGAACCACATCCAGCTCAGCAAGAACATCATCTAATATTAAGATTGGTTTAATAGACATTGACTTTCGAAGTAAATCCATTTCAGCCATCTTCAACGCTAATGTAATAGTTCTTTGTTGCCCTGAAGAAGCATATTTTCTTACAGAGCTACCATTTATTAAAAATTCAATATCATCCCTATGCGGTCCTATTACACACTTTCCAGTAATTTCCTCTAGTTTTCTATGCTCCCTTAACTTTCTACAAAATTCATCTATGATTATTTGTTCCTCAGACTTTTCATCAGAAAAATTTTGAAATACCCCTAGATAATTAAATCCTATCTTTTCCTTGGATTTACTTAAATAGTTATGCCTATATTCAATAAAGGGTTTTAATCTTGCTAATGCTCTCTTTCTCCTTCTAAAGATTCTTGTTCCAATAATTGACATTTGTTCATCAAAGCTATCAAGTAGAGAATCTGATTGATATTTTTTATAAATCCCAGAACGCCAAAAATGACTTCTTTGCTTCAATAATTTATTAAATCTTGATATCAACTCAACATACACAGGTTCAAGTTGAGACACCACCTTATCCAGCCAAATTCTTCTAAAACTTGGCTCCCCTCTCACAATATTTATATCGCTCGAACTAAAACATACAGTTCTAATATAGTTTCTTATATCACTTTGCTTTTTTAGTAAGTTATCATTCACATAAATTTTTTTTGATCCTTTTTTTAATAAGATAATCTTCAAATCTTCACTCAAATTAACTTGAGCTGAGACAATTGCTGATTCAGCCGCATTGTTAATTAAATCTTTATCACTTAAAGCCCTACTTGATTTTAACTGGCTTAAAAATTCAATTGCTTCAAGTAAATTGGTTTTCCCAATACCATTGCAACCAAGTATTATGATTCTACTTTTTTGAACATTGAGATCAAAAGTTAAATGATTTCGAAAATTTTTGATTTTAAGTTGATTTAAAAAAATTTTTTTAATGTATTACATAATCAAGTTAGCTACTTTATAAGGTTTTAGATTATCCTTGAATAAAATTGAAAAATTTTTTGGGCATGTAGCTCAGTTGGATAGAGCATCAGATTCCGGTTCTGAGAGTCGGGGGTTCAAGTCCCTCCATGCTCGTTAAATCCTCAAAATTTTATGCCCATCACTCTTATCCCGTTTGGATCAAGTACAAACCCGCTCTCCTCCAAGCTATCAAAGGCTGAAGGTGGTGCCTGCACTGAAATACTACATCCAGGCATTTCTCTATTTATTTTTTCAAGAGTTGCTCTAAGTAAAACTAAATAAAAAAGTTTTTGACTTGATCCAGGTTTCGCACACAAATTCCATAAATTTGCATTGAGACCTTTATCAGAAGTTACTCTGACAAACCCATAAATTTGTTTTTGTTTCTCAGCATAAATAACAAAAAAAAAGTTACTATTTTTTATTGCTAGTTCTAATTTAAAGTTTGGGAAAAAATCAATACCACAAGATATCAATAAATTATTTACTGACCTTCCAGAGGGTACCTTTGATGAATCCAAGTAAAACCCTTCTGGTAAAATCAATTTTTTTTTAGGGAAATATACCAATTTTTTATCCAGTATTTCTCATGCCGGCGGCAATACCATTAATTGTTAATAGGGCTCCTCTTAGTAATTCACTTCTACTATAAGTTCTCCTTGATTCATCTTTATTATTTATCAATTCACTTATTGGGGGCTGCCTTTTTTGATCTCTTAATCTTTTGAGTAAAGATACCTGTAAAAAACCAAGAGGTATAATTGTTTTGTTTCTAAGCTCAACAGAATCTCTTAAATCCTTATCAGTTTCCAATAGTTTATTCTTTCCTGTAATTTGCAATATTAAATTTTTTGTTAGAGAGTATTCTTCCGAAATGGTCCGGAATATTTTATTAAAAGATTCACTATTTTCTTTACTACCTAAAGTATCAACATAATACTTTGCTACTTCTAAATCCACTTTTGATAAAGTCATTTCTACTTTTGATATGAGCATTCTAAAAAAAGGCCAACGTTGATGAAGCATCCTTAATAATTCTATTTGTTTAGAATCTTCACCTAATTCTTTAGATAGAGCAGTTCCAACTCCAAACCAACTTGGTAAAAGAAACCTACTTTGAGTCCAACCAAATACCCAAGGTATTGCTCTTAAACTTGACAGATCCTTTGCCCCCTTCTTTCGCCTAGCTGGCCTGCTAGAAATTTGTAACTTACTTATTTCTTCTATTGGGGTTACTTCTTGAAAAAAAGTTAATAAATCAGGATTCTCATGAACAAGGGCTCGATAGTGTTTTCTTGATGAGTCCGCTAATCTTCCCATTAGTTGATTCCATTCAGGTGTGGCATCAAGTCTATTATTAACAAGGCTATTCTGTATTACAGCAGTTGTTACAGTCTCCAAATTATAAAGAGCTAATTCCGGCAACCCATATTTAGAGGCTAAGACTTCACCTTGCTCTGTGATTTTAATCCTCCCTAACAAAGTGCCACTTGGTTGTGCAAGTATTGCTTGATAAGCAGGACCACCACCGCGTCCTACTGATCCACCTCTACCATGAAATAGTCTTAAAAGAATTCCATTCTGGCTCGACAAATTTTGCAATGCTATCTGGGCTCGATGAATTTCCCAATTGCTAGATAGAAAACCTGAGTCTTTATTACTATCGGAATATCCAAGCATCAACTCTTGCAATGGTTTATTTTGTTCTCCAACTTTGGGTAAGTAGGATCTATAAAAATCTAAATGAAATAATTCATCCATGACTTTAGGAGCCCTTTTCAAGTCTTCCACGGTCTCAAATAATGGCACTACAAGTAAATTTGATTGATTTGATCCTTGATCAATCAGACCAGTCTCTTTTGCTAAGAGAAGTACTTCCAATAGATCAGAGACACTATGACTCATTGAGATTACATAAGAGTGACAGATTCTACTACCAAATTCCTCTTGAAGTCTTTTAACCATCTTAAAAACTGCAAATGTCTCCTCTGTATTCTCTGACCAACTTGCAGTATTTGGTATTAATGGTCTTTTGGTATTTAATTCACTGATTAACCAATTAGTTTTTTCCTCTTCTGTCATATTTTCATACGTAATTGGTAACGCAAGGTATCTAGTAAGTTCTTCTATTGCATCACTATGCCTTGTGCTCTCTTGACGAATATCTAAACTTGCCAAAGAAAATCCAAAAATATGTACTTGAGTTAATAAGGTGTTTAAAGGTTCACAGCTTAAATCAGTAGTAATAAGGCTATTCTTTATTAATTCGAGGTCATTTGTAAATTCATCTACTGATCTATAGTAGGGCTCGTCATTGAAATCAAAATCTTTTTTTTCTGTTTCAACTTCTAGAGATACTCTCCAACCAGTTTGCGCTAATAAATTGTTTCTTTCTTGGGTTAATCTTAATTTTTCGAGCATATAACTAAGTTTTAATCTATATGGTTCAGATCTATATCGCGTTGCTCTAGCTTCATATATTGATGGAAACTTTACTCTATCAGTTTCTAATGATTCTAAAAGTGATGGGCTTACTTGACTCCACTGCATTGAAACACTCAACTGATCTCGCAAATTAGAAATAGCACTAATATATCTTTCTAACATAAGCTGTCTTTGATAACAGGCTGTTCTCCAGGTAATCTCAGGTGTTACAGATGGATTTCCATCTCTATCAGATCCAACCCATGACCCAAAAGTGCAAAATGATTCTACAGGGATTTGCACATCAGGATAATTATCAACTAATGCAGATGAGATCCTTCTCCTCAACTGTGGCATTGCATTAAACAGAATCTGCTGAAAATAATGCAACGCGTAATCAACTTCATCAAGGACAGACGGCTTAAATTGATGTAATTCATCTGTTCTCCACCAAAGACGAATTTCCTCTTTTAACTGCAATTTAAAAGAATATATTTCATCTTTAGTCAAAAAAGTTTCAGATTGTATTTTTTGAAGCAAATTTGCCACCCTTCTTTGTTTATGCCTAATTGTGTGCCTAACAATCTCAGTCGGATGAGCTGTAAAAACAAGTCTTATATCCATTTCTTGCAGTAAGTCCTCCAACCTCCCTGGTGGAACATTCAATTTTCTTAATCTATGAAATAATTCTTTAAAAGTAACTGGAGCATTTTGTCTGGCTAAAGGCGGAGCAAAAGGATCTAAATTATCTTGAGATTTTTCCTTCTTTTGATTAGTAAAACTATATATGTAACGATCCTCTTCAACTCTTTGTTCCAAGATATTCACTAGTTGAAAATATAACGAAAAAGCTCTTGCAGCAGATATTGATTCTGCTAAATCCATTTCATTAATAATTTTTACTATTTCATTCTTAAAGGTTTTAGATTCAGTCGCATTACTTTGCTTTGAATAACTTAGTTGTTTTAATTGAATCAAACGATCTGCCTGATCTTTAGGGCATTCTTGTCGTAACACTAATTCCCATAATTCTTCTATCAAATCACGATTTGCTTTTGATGGATCACAATTACTTATAAGATCCATTCTATTTTCTTTTAAATTTTTGAAAGACTCCATATATTTAATATGCTACACACAAAGAATAAGATAATCATATATTTTTATTTATTTAAACCATGAAATAATTCATTCAGATTTAATCATATCGTTTATTGCGCATTTCATGATTTCTTCTATAGAACTTCCTTCTTTATAACTATTAATCCACTTCATAGATTGATTACCCTCTTGAAGCACTATACGAATTGGATCTAATTGGGAATCCATATTAAATTTCTTCGCAAGAAAAGTTACTTCATCTAATAAATTTTTAATCCATTCATGGCAAATAAATTTTTTACCATCTTTCCAATGTATCAACTCTGCATTCAGACTATTTTTAGCAACTTCCCTTTCATTTTTGTCGCAAATATACTGCAACTCTCTCAAGGAAAAATTACTTGATAATGAAGGATCTAAATAATCAATATTTTCAAACAAAAAAAGAACTCTTAATTCTAATAAAGCAGTGATAGCCAGCAACAAGTCAATATCTGAAATAAAGTCGCAGATTCTTAATTCTAAACGATCCAATTTAAATGGTCTTTGCGGTCCATTTGGTCTAATAGATGACCAAAAATGTCTAATATTTTGCATCTTTCCATTTTTTAAATTTTTATCTACCCAATTTATATATTGTCTATGATCTTCAAAGAATGGAACTTCTGCTGGTGTTTTTGGGAACTGCAACCATCTCTGTGAATGATTACCTGTAAATTCTCCATTTAAAAAAGGAGAACTAGCGCTTAATGCTAGATATATTGATGCCTCACACCTAACCAAGCGTATTGCTGCGAAAAGTTGATCTACTTTATCAATCCCTAAATTGATATGAACACTCGATGTAGCAATCGAGATTCCATAATTTGATTCAATAAAATTATGGTAATTATTTAAATTATCAGACCTTTTAAATTTGGAATCATGCTTAAAACAAAGTGTTGAGGACGGAATAATTGTTAATTGTCTTTCGGAAAGCCATTTCCTTAAATTTTGTCTTGGTTGAAGAAGAAAGCTATATAATTCTTTGTAGTCTTTACTAGGGTCAGTTATATACTCAACGTTTCTGTTATCTGGTTCCTTAACAAAATTACTAAAATTTTTCTCAACTTCATCCGATATACCTACATGTGATTTATAAGTTCCAGTGAAAAGCTCTACTTCAAAGCCTTTATATAAGTTATCTTCGTGCATTCACTCTAATCCAAAGATGAAATTGCCATTAAGATACCTTTTGCTTTATTAATGGTTTCTTGATATTCATTTAATGGAGAGGAATCAGCTACAATCCCAGCTCCTGCTTGAACAGTTACTATTAGACTCCCATCTTTAGAAGGTACAGCTACCATAGATCGAATAGTTATTGCTGTATTAAGTGATCCATTAATATCAACAGAACCATAAACACCAGCATAAGGCCCTCTTGCTTCTTTCTCAAAAGATTGAATTAACTGCATAGCTCTTATTTTTGGGGCTCCACTAACCGTACCCGCAGGAAACGAGGCTTTTAATAAATCCCAGACATCTTTATCTTTTCTTAATATACCCTGGACCTCGCTAACTATGTGCATTACATGTGAATATTTTTCAATAATCATTAAGTCTTTAACATTAACGCTACCAATCTCACATACTCTTCCGAGATCATTTCTTCCCAGATCAACCAACATTACATGTTCAGATATCTCTTTGGGGTCATTAAGAAGATCGGTGGCTAATTGATTATCTTCATCAAGATCTTTACCTCTGGGCCTAGTGCCAGCAATTGGTCTCAATCTTGCAATAATCCTATCCTTTTTATCTCGGTCTGCTTTTACCATTACCTCCGGACTAGAGCCTATTAAATACCATGATCCAAAATCAAAAAAAGCCATATATGGTGATGGATTTATCATTCGCAAACTTCTATATAAATCAAATGGTTTACTTTTTACCTTTGTTTTAAATTTTTGACTAATTACAATCTGGAATATATCACCAGTTCTAATAAATTCTTTAGCCTTCGAAACAGCACCTTGAAAATCCTTTTGTGACCAATTACTGGTAAGGTCAATATCTACATCTTTTTTCTGGTTCCACTTTAAAATATCAACTTCTTTCAATGGCATTAACATTGAACTCTTTATTGCACGAATTTCTTTAATTGAATTTGCATAAACCTGTTCAATAGATAATTTTTTTATTTGTGATAAATCTGCATAAACTAAAGCAGTTATACATCTTTTTAATTGATCAAAGATAATAATTTGATCAAAAAACATCCAAGCACCATTTGGAACCTCTTTATTTATAACTTTATGAGCGGGAACAGTCGGTTCAATATAGTTGATTAACTCGTACCCCCAAGATCCATATAATTGCCCTAAGAAAGGAAATTCTTCTAAGCTATGAGAATTATATTCATTAGTCCAATCCCTCAGTAAATTAAATACATCTCCTGTTTTCACCTCTTTCTTACCATCTCTAAATGTTCTAGTAGTTTTTTCCCCATAACAAACAACTTCCCAAAGCGGGTTATTAGCGACTATGCTCCATCTTCCTATGTTCTCTCCTCCTTCAACTGACTCAAGAAAGACTCCATGAGCATTTTTTTTATGTAATTTAAGCCAAGTAGTTAGTGGAGTCTCTAAGTCAGCAGGCCAAGTCTCGTAAATGGGTATAAAATTCTTCCCATCTTTATATGCTTGCACAAAACTACTTTTTTTTGAGCTAATCATACTAACAAAGATAATTCAAATTATAAATAAAATCTTTCCTATATCAAATTTCAGCGTTTAGTCATAAGTTTTTTTTGTCGTAAATTTAAATTTTGCAGGACTAAGATTTTCTCCAATCCTCCTGGGATTATGCCCTACTTGTTCACGTCCCTCATTTACTTTTTCTGGAAATACACCATCCTTAGGATGCAAGAATTCTATATCACCTCCTGGGAAAATTCTATATATTTTAAAATTCTCAATCCTTGGTTTAAAACCTCTTAATTGAGTTCCAAGAGCTAAACATTGTTCTTTTCTGGCAAAGTACATAAGATTATCACCTTCATTCATAATCGCAGCTCCACCCGTTGGTAATTCAAAAGGTTGTTCTTTAGAACTATTCCAACAAATAGCATACTTTTCTTCTGTTTCTGCAGAATTAAGTAAACCACCTGTACTTCCTATATGTTTTGGAAATTGACCAACTAATGCTTCAGTCATCCTTCTAAAAAATTCGTTAATAATAAAAAACTAACATCTAGATTTTATATTTATTGAATATTTATTGAAGTATCTACATTATTTAATAAAAGATTAATAGTTAATTCAAATTTGATATTGGAAAAAAAACTGTAAGACCAGTATCTCTTCTTTGAGTTACATGGCCACCCAAACTTGCTAGTAATTTTTGGGTGGCCGCTTGACTTATCTGTAAGCTCCCAGTCTGAGGATTCCAATTTAATACAGGGCCAAGATCTGATCCATCTGCTTTATAAGTTTTTTCTTTAACATCCGAATTCTCTTTATGTACATAAAGTTGTAACTTAACCTTTTGTCCAGCGGGACGTAATTCCAAGATTAAAGTACTTCCCTCTTTTATTCCTCTAGTGTTTTTATCAATTAAACCTCCCAACATTAATTCAATTTTTTCAGAATTACTGAGTATTTCCGGTAATTCATTTGGAATATCCATCTTAAGAGAAATACCTCTTCTTTCCAATTGTGCTTCCCAATATGGAGATAAATTCTTTAATATTTCACCCAAATTTATACTGGCTAGTGATTGAGGTGGAGAAGGATCTCCTCTAACCAGTTCAGCCGCATTAAATATCAAACCAAATCGATCAATTTGCTCAGTACATTCATTATCTATTTGAATTAATCGACTCTTGATCTTTTCATCCATATTATATTTCTTAAGGGTAGAACTTATTAAGGTTTTTATTGTCGCTAAAGGTGTTCTAACCTCATGAGAAATTGCTTCCAAAAGCTTCGCCTCACTTATATGAATTGTCTCATTCATCTCTTCTTTATTTGGTGCTTTAAAGTTTATATTTGGAACAATATTCGCAAGCCTACTAGATAAAATTGGCCAAAAGTTATTTGTAAAATCATTATTAAATGAAAGTTCTCCCAATTCATGTAAATGATTTTTAAATTCTATGGATGCTTTTATATTCTCTTGACTTAATTTAAAATCTACTAATTCAATTACTTTTTTTAAACTATTTTCATCATTTCTCATTATTAAATTTTTTTTATTTTTTTCTCCTGTTATTGTCAAAACGCACTGGAATTTTGAAGTAATTATCAACAAAAACGGATCATATCCCTCATTTGAATTTAACTCTAATATTTCATAGTTATTTGAGTAATTAAAATCTTCAGATCCATTTCTGGATTGATGATATGGAAGAAACTTAGTTTTTTCAAAATCAAATCTAGAAAAACCATTTGGAGCCCAAAGCCATCCTTTCATTGCTTTAATGAATTTCTTCTCATTTATTGCAGGCAGAGGTGAAGCAACCCACAAACCACCATCACTATAGTTATTAGAAAGAAAATCTTTTTGTATTACTTCTAAAGAGTTCCACCACATTCTTCTTGACGTTTCATCATCAACTTGTAGATAGGATTGAAAATTATTAAGCAGAACACTCTTAATTAATTCAAAGGTAATTGGTTCATTAATAATCATCTGACTGAAATACATCTTTTATATGTAGACAAAGCTAAGCCTATAAAAACAAAATTTATTAGTAAAGAAGTTCTTCCATAGCTCATGAAAGGAAGAGGAATACCAGTTACAGGTCCTAATCCAATTGTCATATAAATATTAATAATTATTTGAAATAAAAAAATAGATGCAATTCCAATCACAATCAATGATTCAAAATCAGTTCTTGCATTCTTTGCGATCTTTATTAATTTAAATATCAGTAAGAAAAAAATTGAGACTACAAAGATTGAACCTAAAAATCCAACTTCCTCCCCTAAAGCACTAAAAATAAAATCAGTATGTTGTTCAGGTATAAATTGTAAATTAGTTAACTTTCCTTGCATTAATCCTGTCCCCAGTAATCCTCCTGACCCAATAGCAATTTTACTCTGCAAAAGATGGTATCCTCCACCCAAAGGATCTTTTCCAGGCTCAAGAAACAATATTAATCTATCTTTCTGATAATCCTTGAGTCCTATATTCCATAGTAAAGGAGTAAGTTTTGCTGCCAACCCATGAAGAACTAAAGTCGATAATATCAATATCTTCTTATTCTTAAATGTTTTATAAGCCCAAAAACAAATTAAGGGAATCCATAAAAATATAAGTTGAAATGAAATCATTGATAAAATGCCTGTTATTAAACAAAAAAGAACTATTACTATTGCTTCCACAGGAACTTGTACCCAATAGAGAAATGTTAAAAATAAAAAAATTAATACTAAAGAAGTCCCTAGATCTGGTTGAAAAAATATTAACAGCCAAGGAATTATCGCTACAATAAATGGAAGATAAAGATCTTTGAAAGATTTAAAATAAGATCTCTCAAAAACAGCTGCAAGAGCTAATAATGTGCTTAATTTAGCAACTTCTGAAGGTTGAAATGTAATAAAACCTAGACTTAACCACCTTTGAGCGCCAAACATCGAAATCCCAAAAAAGTATATTAAGATTAAAGAAAACAAAGTTAATAGATAAAAAGGTAAGATAAAACTTTTTATTTTTTGTAATGGAATATATGAAATTATTATTGCTACTAAGTAGCCTAAGATTCCCATAAAAAAATGATTAAAAGCATCATTCCTATCAAGCTGTCTTTGAACACTTTGAATTAAAAAACTTGAAATTATTACAAGACTGAAAGGTAACAAGAGCAAGGGAGAAAGGAATCCATCGAAATAAATTTTTTTTTTATAATTAATTCTTCTTTTTTTTAACAATGAAATATTACCTATCATCAGCTCAAATATTTAGATTTAACTAGTATTGCAAGCTCTTGAAATTTAATAGAGCTTTTTGCATTAGGTTCAGATATAGATATAGGGACTCCAAGATTACTTTCAATTACTACAGGCATCTCGATAGGAATTTTTGCAAGGAGAGGTAAATTATTTTCATAAGCCAACAGCTCGCCTCCACCATTTCCAAATATTTCATATTTTTTATTTGGTTGATCAGGAGGTATAAAAACCGACATATTTTCTACAACTCCTAATAATGGAACTCCTAACTGTTTAAACATAGCTAATCCCCGCCTAGAGTCTTGTAGTGAAACTTTTTGAGGAGTTGTAACAATAATAGCCCCCGCTATAGGTACAGATTGAGCCAAAGAAATTTGTGCATCTCCTGTTCCAGGAGGTAAATCAATAACTAAAAAATCTAAATTATTCCATTCAACTTGATAAAGGAATTGTCGAATAATACTATTTAACATTGGCCCCCTCCAAATTACAGGCTGTCCCTCTTCTATTAAAAAACCCATTGAAACTATTGAAATTCCATGTTTTTCTATTGGTATCAGTCTTTGTTCATTACCACTTCCGTGAACTTTCGGATTTTCTTCTGAAACCCCAAGCATTGAAGGAGTATTAGGACCGTAAATATCTGCATCTAACAATCCAGTTCTTAAACCCAGTTTTGAAAGAGAGCAAGCTAGATTTACGGCAATCGTACTTTTACCTACTCCACCTTTACCACTACTAACAGCAATGATTTTTTTTATACCCTTAATATCTTGAAGTTGGGGAGTATTAGCTTCACTACTTGTAGACTCTGGAGAACTATTATCTAACTCAATTTGTACGTCATCAATATCATTAAAGTTAAGTAAGATTTCTCTAACTTCTTTAACTATCCTATCTCTTTGAGAATTTGCATAAGATGGTAATGCTAAAGTTATGATTGATCTAGGTGATGTGATCCTAACATTTTTAATCCATCCTAAATCAATTACACTTTTCTGGGAACCAGCATCAACTATCTTTGATAAGGCATAACTAGCTTCTTCAACAGTGGTCATCAAAATTTTTGATACTTTTTTATAAGTTAGCCGACTTGCTAAAAGATTAAGAACTATGTCGAACTATCAAATAATAAGAAATTTACCCCCTTAAGGGAAATTATAAGTGCAAAATCTTAATTGACCAAACAAATTCCTCTTTATCAAGCTAAAAAGAAATGTCTAATAAACCACCCTTAGATTCAAGAGAAAAAACAAAAAGTCTCTTAATTAAATTACAAGAAAAAATATGCAACAACTTAGAAAAGATTGATAGCAAAGGTAAATTCATTGAAGAATCCTGGCTTAGACCTGAAGGAGGAGGAGGAAAGTCAAGAGTTTTAAAAAATGGCAAAATTTTTGAGCAAGCAGGGGTAAATTTTTCTGAAGTATATGGAAAAGAATTACCTGAATCAATTATTTCTCAGCGTCCAGAAGCAAAAGGACACGATTGGTTCGCAACTGGTACATCATTGGTATTACATCCTAAAAATCCATTTATACCAACTGTTCATTTAAACTATCGATATTTTGAAGCAGGGCCTGTTTGGTGGTTTGGTGGAGGTGCAGATCTTACACCGTACTACCCATACTTATCTGATGCAAGACATTTTCATCAAGAGCATCGGAAAGCATGTCAAAAAATTGATTCTAACTTGCATAAAGTCTTTAAACCTTGGTGCGATGAATATTTTTATTTAAAACATAGAAAAGAATCTAGAGGTATTGGAGGAATTTTTTATGATTATCAAGATGGGACTGGAAATCTTTACAAAGGTAATAATCAGAAAGGGAAGGCTTATGAGACATCTAAAAATATTGGAGCATTAAAGCTTAGTTGGGACAGTCTATTTTCATTAGCTGAGAATTGTGGAAATGCATTTCTTCCTGCATATGTACCAATTATTCATAAAAGAATGAACCAAATTTATTCTGAAAAAGAGAGAGAATTTCAGCTTTATAGAAGAGGCAGGTATGTAGAGTTCAATTTAGTTTGGGACCGTGGAACCATATTTGGGCTTCAAACCAATGGGAGAACTGAATCAATATTGATGTCCTTACCACCATTAGCCAGATGGGAATATGGATTCAAAACAAAAGATAATTCGAGGGAAGATTTATTGACCAAAATTTTTACTAAACCTCAAGATTGGTTAAATGATAAAGATTTAGAACAATATTGCAGAGAGCGTAATATATTTGACTAGATATTTTATTTAAATTGGTGTCTTAAATAATGAACCATCACTCTTCATTTGAAGTTTATCTTGAAGTTCCTTCTCCAGACTTATTAATTCATCTCTATGAGCTCGCAATCTCAATTTAGTTGATTTATCGAACTCATCAAGTAGTCTGAATTCAAAGGTTTCTTCTCTTTTAGATTTTTTTGAATAGATAATTCCCGATATTGGACCACCAATCAATCCTAAAAGGATAGGCCACCAACTTAAATTTGGGTAAATTTGTCTAATAACCAAACCTAATGAACATGAACCCAACCCCCCTAATACAGATAAGAAGATTGCTAATGAATTACTTGATGTAACTTGACCTGTAAAAGTTAAAGTTTTTTTTTCACTATTGCCTCCTACCTGATTCCATCCTCTTAATTTAAGCCAACCACATATAATATTAAGTGTCTCAATTGGATCTGTCTCAGTAGAAATTTCTATAGTGGTAGTTCTATCTTTACTGGAAGCTCTAAGGAAGAAAAACAATCCAATAGAGAGAAGAATTGTTAATAAGAAAGTTGATTTCAATGAATAATTCATTTATTTAAATTCTTCTCTTTAATAAGAAATTTCCAAATTTATATAATAGATTAAATTATAGACTTATAAGTTTTAATTAGAAAATCTTAAACTAATAATTTTTATAATTAATATTAGTTATCATAATGACAGATTTAGTGAAAATTATATGACTGAAAGAATCAATAAAGATGAAATTATATTTTGCAATAATGATTTATCAGATGATCTTTATGAAGAATACAAAAATTCGAAATACTTAGCTGTAGATACTGAAGCAATGGGATTAGTTCATCGAAGAGATAGATTATGCCTTGTACAAATTTGTAATGAATTTAAACTCACATCCTGTATCAAAATTGATAAAGGCGTATATGAGTCATCTAATTTAAAAATTTTATTCGAAAATAAAAACATCCTCAAAATTTTTCACTTCGCAAGATTTGATGTTGCTGCATTAAAAGCCAATCTATCAATAAATACTCAAAATATCTTTTGTACTAAAATAGCAAGTAAATTAGCCAGAACTTACACAAATAAGCATGGATTGAAAGATTTAATTTATGAAATGTTAGGTGTTGAATTAGATAAAACTTCCCAGAGTAGCGACTGGGGTAATCAAGACAACTTATCTCGAGAACAAATTAATTATGCTGCAAATGATGTCAGATATTTAATTGATGCGATGGAAAAATTAAATATAATTTTGAAAAGAGAAGATAGATATGAATTGGCACAAAAATGTTTTGAAGCCATTGCAGTACACTCAGAATTAGATATTAATCATTATTCAAATATTTTTGAACATTAAATTTAATCTTCAACTAAGAAATTATCTTGCCCATCCAATGATTGCATAAGATCATCTAAAAGCTTAATGGAATTTAAATCATTCACACTATCTTTCTTACAGTTCTCATAAACTTCTTTAGCCACTTTTCTTTTTTCATCTATAGTTTTACATGCTTTATTATTAATCTGAATTTCCACTTTTTTCTTTGCAGAGGCCAGACTAATACTCATTAAACTGGCAATATCTGCACATATTTTTAAAAACTCTCGATCATTAATTGGATACATATCAAACAAACAATTATTTGATTCTACTTTATTGAGACAAAAAATTAAAATTTAGATACTCGACTATCCTTTTACTTGCGCCTTTTGGACCCATTCTTTCTAATCCTAGAATAGCTTGTTTTTTTCTCATCTCCTCATCTAATAAAAGATAAATTAATTTGTTCATTAGAGTTTGTTTATCTGAACACACTCTAACGCTTCCACCTAATAATCTTTGTTGTCTATTTGCAAATTTCTTAGTGAACTGAGGACCTCTTCCTGGTAGCGATAATGATGGCACTCCTAAACCTGCTAATTGTTCAGTTGCTGTACCAGCATTCGCTAAGCCAATCTGAGATAAATTAGCCCAATCATCAAAAGTATTTTTACCAATTAAAACAATAATATTATTTTTTATCCAGATAGATTCCTCACCAAGGTAATATTCTTTATTAATTTCTTTGGAGAATTTATATTTTAAGAAATAATCTTCAACAATATTGACATCTATATTGGAACTTAATGGGACAAAAACTAAAATTTTTAAGGGCAAACTTTTTATAGATAAAGATGATAAAAACATATCAAGATTATCAAATGCTTCAGGAGACCTACTTCCTATTAACATTATTAATTTCTGAAATGATTTAATATTTCTATTATCTAAGTTTTTTGCTTTTATAAAATCCATCATAGGATTACCAAAATATTTAGCATTAATATTTTTTAAATTTAAATTATCCGCAGTTAGTGAATCTCGCACAATTACGAATTTACATTTATGACTACGCATTAAAAACAATTCCCATGGATCCCACTCCGAGCCTTTTAACTTGTGATAAAAATCAGATATGGCTTTCCCTGGTCCACTACTCCAGGTATAGTCACTTTTTGGAGTTCCTATAAATCCAAAACTACATTTTGAACTCCAAGCAAAATAAAGTGGTAATAAATCTCCAATAGCAATAATTTTATAATTGTCCTTATGTTTTTTATTAACTAATAACCAATTACTTAAAAGATTTTCTAATAATCCAACTCTTAAATCCCTAAATAAACCTTTGAAGCTTTGGTTACTAAATCCTCCGCTTGGTAAATATATTTGAGTTCCAATTTTACTAAATACTTCGGAATCAATAGAGTCAAAAATATAACCATTTCCTACCAAAGGTAAAACTTCAATTTTTTTAATTCGCTTTAGAGATAATAATTTTTTAATAATTTCTAAAGCAATTAAATCCTCTCCATGTCCATTACATATTATTAGTAAATAAATAGACGTTCTACTGTTAAAATGTTTTAGTGAATCTTTTGAATTTTGCGCGGCGGCATGGCCAAGTGGTAAGGCAGAGGATTGCAAATCCTTTATCCCCAGTTCGAATCTGGGTGCCGCCTTCTTTATTTTTGCAACGTATTTCCCTATAAACTTCTGCAGGAAAAGAAGCTTTGGGTAACGATTACTATACTTCAAATCTCAAAAACTGGTAGGTGAGTGATAGGTGAATCGATCTTCATTTAACCCATATCACATCATTATAGTATTGATTTAGGGACTCAATTCCAATAGATTTAAAATCTAATCTTTTGAAGATTTTTTATGCAATCTTTTACTCTGAAACAGAGTAGAAAGACATACAATATTGATCAAATTCTTATCATTAAAATCTTCATCTAGAGAACATTCTGTTTTATCAAATCTGTCTTAACAAAATTTTTTGAACATAATGCGCAATACGGAACTGTATCCCTATGATTTTTTCTTAAGATTGATTGGAAAACTTAAATTTGGGAAGCATTGATGATCTAAATTTATAAGAAAAAATATGAAAGTGGTTAAAACAATATTTTTAAATTATTTAGAAATTCATTTAATATTCATTATCGGCAACACAAATCCCCATACATCTTATTCCATTAGAGGCAGTTCTAAGACAATGATCACACAAAATAGGATCTTCTTCTTTAATTAATGTACAGGAACTAAAGCTAATATCTTTCTCAATTATTGAATCTTTTGGCTTAACGATTTTCATCTCCATCATTATTATCTGAATCGATACTAACAACGAGTGACGCTTTTGTGTTAGATGAAGGAATATCCATTATCTTAACGGTTTCCTTAACTCTCTCTCTTGCAGAGTTATCTTCAGGTTGCTCTTCAACAGAACATGCTTCTAAAGCCTCTCTCAAAAGAGAATCAAATGTTGCTCCTGGCAATCTATGTCTTGCAACTTCTAAAAAAGTCCTAGGTAAAGATTCAGAGGCAGCATCTCGCAAGGCAGGATTATTTCTTCTATGATCTTGCTCTTCTTCTATAGATTTAATAAACCTTAAAGTAACATCTCTTTTTGTTGAAGCCTTTATCAAAGTGTCATTTTCAGGGTTTGCAATATTAGTCTCAATTTCAAGATCACTTAATCTTTTATCAAGACTACTAAGAACCTCATTAGCCTCTTTACTGATATGAGCTAATTGACCATCAGATAAATTTGGCAAATCAGCGACAAAAACCTTACCATGATCTCTCAGAGTAAGAAATGTAGGCCTTGGCCCCTGATTTTGTCTATTAAAATCTGAAGTATTACCTAAAGGTCTTTTTGGAGGAGTGGGACCAGCTGAACTCCTTCTACGAGTTATTCGCTTATTATTTTCAAAAGGCATAAGGTTAATTAAATCTAATTAATTCTGCTTGAAAAAACATTAATTCACATATTATATTACATCTAACTTTTTTATTTGTATATATAGTTTTCTTCTTAAACTTTTAAACATAAATAATTTTATACTATTTAAATTGATAATCCTTCAATAATTAAATTTGTATCTGACTTAACTTTTTTCTTGATTTTTCCTATTACCCATGAAGGCATATTTTGTGAGTTACATATTTTTAAAATCATATCTTTATATTTTGGCTCTACTATCAAACAAAAACCAATCCCAAGATTAAAAGTATTCCATAAATCATCTTCAGGTATTTCACCGATATCTTGTAAAAATCTAAAGATAAAAGGTACTTCCCAAGATTGATTATCAATACATGGTAAAAAATCGTTAGGAATACATCTTGGTAAATTCTCTGGAATTCCTCCTCCCGTTATGTGAGCCATCCCTTTTATAACAATATCTTCAGTAAATATTTTTTTTATTAGATTAAAGTAAATTATTGTAGGCTTTAATAATTCATCATAAAATTTTAATTTGGTTAATGATTCAAATTTTTCTTCTATATTTGAACATCCTTCAATGATTTTTCTGACTAAACTATAACCATTACTATGAATGCCACTACTTCCTATTCCAATTATCAAATCATTTTCACATATATTATCACCAGTAATTAAATTTTCTTCTTCTACTATACCAACACAAAATCCAGCTAGATCATACTTATTATTTGCATAGAAACCAGGCATTTCTGCAGTTTCCCCACCTAGTAATGAACAATTATTATCTTTACAACCTTTAGCTATACCCTCAATCACTTTTTGAAGATTTTTCTTTTCAAGTTTTCCTGTAGCTATATAGTCAAGAAAAAATAATGGCTTCGCACCTGAAGTTATTATATCATTTATGCACATCGCTACTAAGTCAATTCCTACTTGATAATGAAAATTATTTTTTTGAGCCAACTCAAGTTTTGTACCCACTCCATCAGTACCAGAAACTAAGATAGGAGATTTAAAATCTGCCAAAGGTAATTTAAATAAACCACCAAAACCTCCTATTCCTTTCACAACATTCTTAGAATGAGTTGCTTCAACAGTTTTTTTAATATCTAATACAAATTTTCTTCCTGCAACGATATCAACACCGGATTTTTTGTAATCCATAATAATTAAATGATAAACTTTACCTATATAGATATTCCTCTGAAGATTAACTTTGTCCAGTAATTATTTGTTAAATAGATTTATTTTGTAAAACCAAAAGTGCAGCAAACCATTCTCAAAACAATAAATGATATAAATCAATGGAAAAATAACCTAAAGGTCAATATTAATTTTGTGCCTACTATGGGTAACTTACATAAAGGACATCTTGAATTAATTAATCAATCTAATAAAGATGGATCTAACGAAACACTTGTGAGTATATTTATTAATCCACTCCAATTTAATGACAAGAGAGATTTTAAAAACTATCCGAAAACAATAGAAAAAGATATTAGGCTAGCTTTTTCCTCAGGAGCAAATGCAATTTTTGTTCCAAGTGAAAAAGAAATATTAAATATAAGAAGTTTATTTCATTATAAAGCATGCAAAAAATTATCTTCTAATTTATGTGGAAAAAGTAGAGAAGGACATTTTGATGGAGTGTGCACTATTGTGTTGAGAATGTTAAAAATCATAAATCCTCAAAAAATGTTTTTAGGAGAAAAAGATTGGCAACAAGTAATGATTTTAAAAAATATGGTTAAGAAATTAAATTTAAAAGTGGAAATAAAATCAATAAATACACAAAGGGATGAAGATGGAGTTCCATTTAGCTCAAGGAATAATCTATTAACCACTTCAGAAAGAAAAGATCTTCAATACTTTTCTAAAGAACTAAAAAAAGCAAAAAAAAATTTTTTAGTAAATAAAGTAATTAATTTAGGGGAAATTAATAACTCCTTTAAAAAAAAGAATTTAAAAGTTGAATACTTACAACACTTAAGTGCATTTTCTTTAAATGAATCAATTGACAAAGAAAATATTACAATACTTGCAGGCGCAATTTTGTGCGGCAATACAAGATTAATTGATCATGTTTTTCTAATGAAGCGAAAACCAATTATTGCAATTGACGGGCCAGCTGGATCTGGTAAAAGTACAGTTACAAAATTAATTGCAAAAAAATTAGACTTTATTTATCTCGATACAGGAGCAATGTACAGAGCTTTAAGTTGGTTTTTAATTGACCAGAAAACAAGTTATGAGAATGATTATATCCTAGAAGAATGTTTAAAGAAATTAAACATAGTTTTCAAGACAAATTTAAATTCTGATCAAGATATATTTATAAATGATATTTGCGTTACAAATAAAATAAGATCACAAAAGATAAGTTCTATAGTTTCTTCTATTGCCTCCATAGGTAAAGTAAGAGAATTTTTAGTTAAAGAACAAAGAAAAATTGGAGATAAGGGAGGAATAGTAGCAGAAGGTCGAGATATCGGCACTACAGTATTTCCAAAAGCAGAAATAAAAATTTACCTTAATGCAAGTATTGATGAACGAGCTAAGAGAAGAAAAATTGAACTAGAAATACAAGGTCAAGATATTAACTATAACAAACTAAAAGATCAAATAAAACAAAGAGACTTAGATGACTCTACTAGAAATATCTCTCCACTAGTAAAAGCAGAAGATGCTATAGAAATTATCACAGATAATTATACAGCTGAGCAAATTGCAAATAAAATAATACAGATATTCTATGAAAAACTCCCAAAAGAAATTAAAAATGATTTTTAAAGATATAGTCTAAAAAACCACTTAAAGAATCAGTCAAAATATCCAGAACATAATCAAATCCTTCTTCTCCTCCAAAGTAAGGATCCGGTACTTCTTTCTCATGAAAACTATTTGCGAATTCTTGGATTTTCATAACTTTACAATTATTTGAAATTAGCTCTCTATTTTTCAGACTCATCACATTGTTATAATTTGAATTATCCATAGTAAGAATATAGTTAAATTTCTGAAAATCATTTTTATTGATCTGTCTTGCTTTAGATGTAATATCAATTTTTCTATTTTTTGCGGCAAGTCTCATTCGTAAATCTGATTTTTTGCCAACATGCCAGCTACCAGTACCTGCAGAATCAACTAAAAATCTATCTTCAATTTGCTTCTCTTTTATTTTTTTTATAAATAATGCTTCTGCAGCCGGTGATCTACAAATATTTCCCAAGCAAACAAATAAAACTGAAATTTTTTTCATAATAATCAGATGAATTTACTCAAATTTAAATAAAATATCATTTAATAAAGTTTCTGTAAAATCAGCTCCAAATAAAGTATTTAACATTGGTCTCGCAGGATCTTTATCTTTTCTAAAACTTAAGTAAAAATTCTGTCCTTTAAAAATTTCCGACTTAAAATCTTCATCAACTTTTTTAGTGTTATAAAGGATATCAAAATATAAATTAAAGTATTCTTTAAAAACATCAAATAATTGATTTGATATCAAATAATCACTTTCAGATTGTTTTGGTAATTTCATCCATATCAAAGCAGGTGAAAAAAACTTAGAAAATTCTTGAGACATTTCTTGATTAAATGGAAATTGATGATAAAAATTATTTTTTATCATCAATAATTTATCCAACCATTCCTTTTTAAATTGCCGTTCTAACTCAATTGATGGCTGAAAGTCTAGAACCAATAAATGATATCCTGGCAGAGATACAAAATCTAAGCCTAAAAAAGGCATATTAAAAATTGATTCTGGAATTATCAGAAAATTTAAAACAGCATAATCAGGACTATTGATGCATAAAGCTCTAGAAAGATTTATTCTTTCACTGCATGCGGCCCAATTAAATAGATTAACAATTTTTTTATTTTTCTTAGATCCATATAATGTTTCCGAATAAGCAAACTTTGGTAAAATCTCTTTTTCAGTCAATTTATATTCTTTTGATTTTGATAATAAATATTTTAAATATTTAGACCATCTCCATTCATTAGTATTAAAAACTGTTTTTTTAAAAATCATGGTAAATAATCATCTAACTGAGAGTGAATAAGAATTCTTTTACAAATTTTTCAGTCCAAGATTTACCAAAAAAAGATTTAAATAACTTTTCAGCAGGATCTTTTTGAGAACTATATCTATCATATTCAATATGTTTAGATCTAATCTCTTTATTATTTAAAAATTGATTATCGATTACTACATCATCCATACTCAGATACTCTTTTAAAAACATCTTAAATACTTTATTTAATTCTCTATCTAGATGCAATTTATTTCCTCTACATATTATTACCCATGGCGAAAAATATTTATTTGAATCATATATATCCTTCATTTTTTCATTATCAAAATTTGAATATTTTTTTTTGATTAAATTCAATCTTGAACAATATTGATCAAGATAATTTTTATTTTGAATCAAAGGTTGGAAATCTAAAACTGCAAGTAATTTATTAGACACCCCAAACCATAAAATATCAACCCCTAATATCGGTTTTTCACTTCTGTGATTTGGATAAGCTACAGTATTAAATACTTGTAATTTATCTCCTCCATTTAATGTTGTAATACGCCATCTTCTATATTTTGAGGATTCAAAAAGATAATTTTTAATAATATATTTAGAGTCTTTATTATGGAACTCTTGAAAATCTGATGGAAGCTTTTTTTCTGAAAAATTTCTTTCTTGAAGGCTAATATTTAAAACATCAAGTAAGGAATTCAACATAAAAGTTAGTCTTCAGTACTTCCTTTTCTGACTTTTTTTGTAAGAAAGTTAAATACAATTCTTCCTAATACAGAAATTAAATTACCTTCAAGTTCCCTGAACATTTTCATATTATAGGCAAAAGCTTCATTAGCTTCATCAATTATATTATCTGCAATTTTCTGATCAATAGGCAGTTTATTAAGAGTTTCTGAATAAGATTTTTTAAATAATTTTTCATCCTCAATTAATTTAAATTCATAAAAATTCAATCCATCATCACCTCTTAAATTTAAAGCCTTTTTTGCGATTTTCTTTAGAATCTGCCCGCCAGATAAATCTCCTATATACCTTGTATAGTGATGACCAACTAATAACTCGGGTGATTCATTAGCTACTAACCTTATTCGATCAACATAGGATTTAGCAGATTCAGAAATTTTAATTTGATCTAACCAATTGTTTCCATAATAAAATTCAAGATCTTTTTCTAATGTTTGTCTTCTAAATAATTCTTTAAAGCCAATATGTTTAATAACTGGATGACCCTCTTGAACTAATCTATCTATCTCTTCTTCCATAGCTTTATAAACAAAATATAAATCACCGATTAACTTTCTATAAGATGTTTTTTCTACAACACCTTTTAAAAAACAAGCAACAAAACCTGTATTTTCTGCCATTGTATGGGATTTTTTAGTCCCTTCTCTTAATTGACCTGCTAATGCAACTGCCATTTAAAAATTCAAGAAGATATTAAGTATATATTTAATCTACTAATAAAATGCAAAAAACAGCTATTTTTTGTTACTAGAAGATGTTGTAGAGAATAACTTATAAAGTTCTTTGCAAACTTGAAACAAATTATCTTTTTGTACATTTTGAGGAGGATGACTTCCAGTCATCTCCCATTCTCCAACTGTTGCGACTCTCCATCTTTCTTTTGGCAAGATCATACCTCTCATAATAATTCCTAATAATTTAGGTTCACCTTCTTGATCATTATTATCAATGCGTAATTGGAGTAAAATAGCTCTACACTCCATGCAAGGACTCCATCCTGGGAAATGAAATGAAAAATCAAGTGTATCTAACCCTTCATTCTGATTTGAATTATCCCATGGACTAAAATCTACTTTAGCTTCTGGGAAGTATCTACGAAATAAGGTAGCTGTAGAGGCAATTTTATTTGCAATATCTAAATTCCTTACATTTGCACTTGCATTCATAATAATTTTAATCTTTGACTGAAAATGACATAACTTATAAAAATTTGCTATTTAAAAGCTTTGTATTTTAATCTAAATGTTGAAATGAACATTATTCAGTAAATCTTTCTGCTGAGGAATGATTAAAAAGTTCGATAAATCATTCCATTCCAAGATTAAAATTTTGCAGTTCTAGTTTAATCTTTTTAAAAATTATTATTTATGCCTTCATTTACAAAATTAACAATCCCATCCGCTGGAGAAAGGATAACCTTTAAAAAAGGCAAACCAATTGTGCCTGATCATCCAATTGTACCTTTCATAAGAGGTGATGGAACGGGAGTTGATATTTGGCCAGCGACACAAAAAGTACTGGATTCTGCCATTGCTTTCAGTTATGGAGGAAAAAGAAAAATTAATTGGTTTAAAATCTATGCTGGTGACGAAGCTTGTGAAAATTATGGTAATTTTAATTACCTACCTGAAGATACAATTGAAGCAATAAAATTTTATGGCGTAGCATTAAAAGGACCATTAACAACTCCAATCGGTGGCGGAATAAGATCATTAAATGTAGCCTTAAGACAAATATTTGATTTATATAGTTGTGTAAGACCTTGTAAATATTATTCTGGCACTCCAAGTCCTCATAAAAAACCACAGGATCTAGACATTATTGTATATCGAGAAAATACAGAGGATATTTATATGGGCATTGAATGGGAGGCGGATGATCAAATTTGTAAAGATTTGATCAATCATTTAAATGATTTTGTAATTCCAAATAGTGAAAAATTAAAAAATAGAAAGCTTCCAGCATCAGCAGGTATCGGAATAAAGCCAGTCAGCAAAGAAGGAAGTCAGAGACACATTCGTAAAGCAATTGAGCATGCAAAAAGATTAAAAGGAGATAAAAAACATGTAACTCTTGTTCATAAAGGTAACATCATGAAATTCACTGAAGGAGCCTTTAGAGATTGGGGTTATGATTTAGCCATAAATGAGTTCCGAAAAGATTGTATTACTGAAAGAGAAAGTTGGATCCTAGATAACATAAAAAATAATCCAGATATAAATATTGAAAACAATGCAAGACTTATTGAGCCAGGTTTTAATAAACTTACCTCCGAGAAAAAAAATATAATATGCGAAGAAATCAGACAAGTAGTCTCATCTATTTCTCAATCTCATGGTAATAACAAATGGAAGGAACTTGTTTTAATTGATGATCGAATAGCAGATAGTATATTTCAACAAATCCAAACAAGGCCTCAAGAATACTCTATACTTGCGACTTTAAATCTTAATGGAGATTATTTATCTGATGCGGCGGCTGCAATTGTTGGTGGATTAGGAATGGCACCTGGAGCAAATATTGGAGACAATGCAGCAATTTTTGAAGCGACTCATGGAACTGCACCAAAACATGCAGGTTTAGATAAGATCAATCCGGGTTCAGTTATATTGAGCGGAGTGATGATGCTTGAATATTTTGGTTGGAATGAAGCAGCTGATTTGATAACCAAGGGATTAAGTAACTCCATAAAGAATAAACAAGTTACTTACGATTTAGCAAGATTAATGGAACCTAAAGTTAATCCTCTGTCTTGTAGTGAGTTTGCCGAGGCAATAATATCAAATTTTTAAAATAATTCTATTTATTCTCTATTATGTTCCAAACATCCTTTAGCGAATAATCATCGCCTAAATTACCTGGAAATGTGATAACTGGTAAATAATTATTATGAATCAGTTTGACTTTTACTAAAGAAATACCGCTACAAATTTGACCCTCTAAGTACACATAATCTACATCAAAACTAGAATTCAAAATAGTATTTGAAGTAATTCCTCCTTTAGAGATAAGATAACCAATTTTATGTTTAATATCTGCTACTATTTCAGCTACAAAAGAAGATAAGGAATTATAAAAATCCATTTGATCAAGATTATTTGCAAGAATTTTTTCTTTTCTAGATGTATAGATTATAGGTATACAGGAGTTCTTTAAAGTTATGCTTATTTTTTCCAAAATGAAATTTTTTAATTGATAAATTTGAGTTTCTTTATCTTTGGAAAAAAGTATCTCGTAAAACTTTTCAACATCTATTTCAATGGCATTAAAAAAATCAAACTCTAATAAATTTTTAAATTGGTTTGTTGAAATATCCGTATAAGAGCCAATGATTATTAATCCTGGCAAAAACTGGTTTAGATTATTTCTTACTCTTAATTGAGAGTAATAAAAATTACTTTTATTAGGATTTTTTGTACTAGAAATTGCTTTCAAAAAACTTGCAGCTGTTCTAAATAAAAATTTCTTATTTTTGATTAATTCCCTTATTATTTTTGAAAATTTCTCTAATTGAGAAAATTTATCAATATCTACAATTACATGCGTATTATTTTTTAAATTTTCCATATATTTTTTCAGCTCATATGAAGATTTTTGATCAATACAATTTAAATTCTCTATATTTTTCAATTCAATCTTAGATCTACTTTTTTGATGTAATAATTTTTTTAAATCATTTGTGTCGTACCCAAAAATAATATCTTTAGCAAAAGTAGTCTTATGGGCTGGGATGTCATTAACAAAATGTTTTCCATTAAGAGTTATTCTATTACCCTCTAAAAAAGCTGGAATGTGAAAAGTTGCGTCAAAAGGACCAAGATATTCATTTATAAGATAGGGTTCTAAGAAATTATGACCTCTAAGAGTAGAATCTCCTCTACTTACAAAAAGCAAATTATGTTGTATGTTATTTTCAATTGATACTTTATGAAGATTATTGCAAATTTCTTGTAATCTTTTTTTTACTTCTTTTTCCGATAAGGAGCGAGTATTTGCTAAAATAAACAATAAATTTGACTTACTCAGTAAGCCTTTTAGTAGAGTTTCATAATTCCAATTCAACAATAACAAACAATCATGAACTAATTGAGAGCCCGTTGGATCATCGTCAATAACAATTATTTTCATATACTTTTGATTTTTTATAATTTATTTACTTTTATAGATGCCTTTAATAATTGACTCTGACTGGGAAGTAAATTTATATTTCTATATCCATGAATAAAAGAATTTCTTGGGCTTGTCCAAGGTTCTAAACAAATCATCTTTCTTGGTGGATCAGTCCATATTACACTTAAATCAAAAGGATAAGGATTAATTAAAGTGATTTTCCTGTTAAAGCCAAAATCTTTGAAAGATAGTTCCCCATGAGAATACATTAATAAATCTACTCCATTTGAAATTTTTGTAAGTAAATTATCTGATAATTCAAGTGTATTATTTTTTTGATTTTGACAATTCAATGGGTGATTTATAAATTCAATTTTTTTAAATGTTGAGATATTAAAATATGGATGCAACCCAAAATTTATAGGCATTTTTTTTCTTGAAAAATTTTCTATTACAATGCTGAAATCTAAAGAATCAACTCCAAAGCTTACTTGAATCTTGAGCTTAAAATCAAAAGGATAATATTTTTTTGTTAATTGATTACTAACTAAACTTAAATTTAATGTTCTTTGTTCGCTATCTATTGCAAATTGCCAAACTATATCTCTTGCAAAACCATGCTGGTTGAGATCGATATAATTATCTCCAAAAAATGCACTTTTGCAAAGACTACCGCAAATAGGGAATAAAATAGGTATTCCACCTCTAATACTCTGCGATTTATTTAAAAATCTATCTTCATCAAAATATAAAATATTTTCAGAATTTCTAACCCATTTTGTTATAATACCTCCTCTTGAAGGACAGAAAGTTATGAAGTTGTCCTCATCTTTTTTAAAAATATAAATCCCATTATCTTGAGTAATTAAATTCATTACAAGGTAAGTATTTTATAAGGATTTCATCCAATCAAGAATATGTTTGTTCACTGATTCTGGTATCTCATCATGTGGACAATGTCCTGCATCTAGAATAATTTCAGTTGTGTTTTCTGGAGTAAATTTTTTGTATAAATTTCTTTTTTTTGGTGTATTCATCCATGGATCTTTACTACCCCAAAGCAAAAGAAGAGGAGAATTTAAATGATTAAAAAGTTTATCTAAAGGTTCGCCTTGTGGGCCTGAAGGATTAAAGACACTACGAAAAACATTAAATGCTCCTGCATCAAGGGAGGGATTTCTTATTGACTCTACTAAAAAGTCATCAACATTTTTTTTATTAACGTAAACTTGTTTTAATGTTTTTCTAATATTGTTTGGTTTTCTCATGTTCTCAAAGATTAATCTTTGTAAAACAATATTTTTCAGAAAAATACCTGCAACAGTCTCCAATGAGGTTTGCAGCATATTTTTTTTTGTTAATTTCTCTTCACTAAAATAACCCGCCGCATTAAGTAAGATTACTCCCGCAGATAAGTCTTTAAGGCTTGCCCCTGCAGCGAGCGCAGCATAACCTCCTAGAGAATTACCAACAATAACAGTTGGTTTCTTTATTACTTCTTTAACATATGCAATAACTTGATCTTTCCATAAAGCACCTGAATAATCAATATCATTAGGCTTTGGACTTTTACCAAAACCCAAGAGATCTATAGCATGAACATCAAATTGTTTAGATAATTCTGGCACATTAAATCTCCAATGATCTGTTGAAGCCCCAAAACCATGAATCAACAAAATAGCTTTATTAGCTGCATTCTCTTTTGATTTTGCCTCTAGAGTATGTATTGGATAATTTAAAAAATTCCAAGTATAGTTTCCATTAGGGTTTAGTACAGATGATTTAGTCATTAAAGTAATTTCTTTAGATTCATACTAATAGAATTATCTATTAACGAAGTCCAACAGGATCAGCTGCAACATCATCTGAAATTTTGTTTCCATCGCCTGGATTTTTATCCTTTAAAACGATTCTTAAAAGTACTGGAGCAAGAAAAGTTGTTCCAATGACCATCAATAGTATTGCGGCTTCTAATGAAGGAGTTAATAAACCAGCACTTGTACCTAACCCAAGGAAGATTAAACCTACTTCACCTCGAGGCATCATTCCCAGACCAACCACTAATCTATCAGTTGGTTTATCAATAATAAAGGACCAACCTGCAGCAATTTTTCCAATAATTGCCACTACCAATAAGAAACCAGCAACTATAAGAGCTGATCTACTTGCAGGATCTAAAGGATTAATAACAGATAAATCCATCCCTGCTCCAACTAAGACAAAGAATATCGTTGCGAATAACGAAACCAACGGAAGTACAGATTGTTGAATTGCATGATTATTTTTGGAACTACTTAAAATAAGTCCTGCAGCAAATGCACCCAAAGCAGCCTCAAGCCCAATAGCAGTTGCTACAAAACAACACAATACTAGAATTACAAAAGATGCAACTACAACTGCGCCAGGAGCTTTCAATCTATCCAGTAGCCAATCAAACCCTGGAGCTGCAGTACGGCTAAGAGCTATTGCAGCAATTACAAATACAACTGCAGCTGCCACTAATTTTATGATTGGAGCAATTTCTAGTGAACCTCCAGCAGCTAAAGCAACTACAACTGCAAGTATTACAATACCCAAAATATCATCAAGAACTGCCGCACCAATAACAATCTGTCCCTCGCGGGTTTTTAAGTATCCTAATTCTCCAAATACACTTGCTGTGATTCCAATACTTGTAGCGGTCATTGATGCTCCTGCAAATACCGCAGGTATCAAATCCACATGAAAAATAAACATTAATCCAAAAGTACCAAATGCAAAAGGTAAAATAACCCCAGCCATGGCTACTGTAAAAGCCTGAGCTCCAACCGCAACTAATTCTTCTAATTCACTCTCCAAACCAGTAAGAAATAACAGAGCATATAATCCCAAAGTCGCAACTGCCTGTAAGGAAGGAAATGTCTCAAAGTAAACATCTGGAACCGCCTCTGGAGGAATTGAAGCTAGCGAGCTGATTAAATTAACTAAGCCTTCATTCAAGTTAGTCTGCGCAGACGGAGGTATTAATAGATGAAAACCAGAAGCTCCTATAACAACACCTGCCAGAAGCTCTCCAACAATTGTTGGCAAACTAAGTCTTACTAAAACTTCGGCAAGAGTTCTTGCCGCTAGAAATATTAATAGAAACCTTATAACTCCTATAAGAGTTTCAGCAACTTCTAAATCATGCGCACTTAATTCTGCTAAAAAATAATACATCTAAAGAATTCAAAAAAATCTAACTACATGGACCCTAGTTTATCAGGTGCCATCTATTGGAATTATGTAAAAAAAAAATAAACAAGTGTGGATCTGCAGTTACAAAGCAGAATTATTTACAAATGTCGCTAATGTCAATTATATGAGAAATCCTATGAATACCAATGAACCTCTAGATCTAAGACTGCCTACTCCAGGTTGTTACTTGGATTCAGAAAAAGCTGGAATGGATTCAGATGCGGTTTTTAAAGGTATGACTTCTCACCTTTTCTTTACCCTTGGAAAATTAGCAACATCGGCTAGTCATCATGATCTTTATATGGCTTTGAGTTATGCAGTAAAAGATCGACTAATGACCAGATATTTAGCTAGCCAAGAAGCTATAAGAAAGAAACCACAAAAAACAGTTGCTTACTTATCTGCAGAATTTTTAATCGGTCCCCAACTAAGTAATAATTTATTAAATCTAGGAATTACTAAAGAAGCTGAAGAAGCTTTAAAAAGATTTGGGATAGAATCTTTAACTGAAATATTAGAGGTAGAAGAAGAACCAGGACTTGGTAATGGTGGTTTAGGTAGACTTGCTGCTTGCTACATGGAGTCATTAGCATCACTACAAGTTCCGGCAGTTGGATATGGCATAAGGTACGAATTTGGGATTTTTAATCAAATCATCAGAGATGGATGGCAAGTGGAAGTTACTGACAAATGGTTAAAGGGTGGCTGGCCATGGGAACTTCCTCAACCTGATGAATCTTGTTTTGTTGGATTCGGAGGTAGAACTGAAAGTTATAGAGATGATAAAGGAAACCACAGATCAAGATGGATTCCATATGAACATGCTATTGGGGTACCACATGATGTCCCAGTGTTAGGTTATAGAGTTAATACGTGCGATAGACTACGACTATGGAGAGCTGATGCTACTGAAAGTTTTGATTTTTACGCTTTTAATATTGGTGATTATTATGGTGCCGTTGAGGAAAAGGTTGCGTCTGAGACATTATCAAAAGTTCTTTATCCAAACGATGGTACTGATGAAGGTCGAAGATTAAGACTTAAGCAACAACATTTCTTTGTAAGTTGCTCACTTCAAGACATGCTACGCAGTCTCGAGAAAAGATCTATTCCTATTACAGACTTTCCAAATCATTGGACTGTACAATTAAATGATACGCACCCTGCAATAGCTGTGGCAGAATTAATGCGTTTATTAATTGATCAATATTATATAAGTTGGGAGAAAGCTTGGAGTATTACAACTCAATCAGTAGCTTATACTAACCATACGCTACTGCCAGAAGCACTGGAAAAATGGGATCTCCATTTATTTAATGATTTATTACCACGTCATTTAGAAATTATTTATGAAATTAATTGGAGATTCTTACAGCAACTAAGATTACGATATCCTGGAGACGATAAAATCCTTAGAAAGTTATCAATTATCGATGAAGATGGTTCCAAATCAGTCAGAATGGCACATTTAGCAACAATTGGAGCTCATCATATTAATGGAGTCGCTGCACTCCATTCTGATCTTATAAAAAGGCAACTACTTCCTGAGTTTGCAAAACTATGGCCAGAAAAATTTACAAATGTAACTAATGGTGTCACTCCAAGAAGATGGGTCGCATTAGCAAATCCAGGATTAACTAACCTTCTAGAAAAAGAATTAGGTGCAGATTGGATTACTAATATGAATTTGCTTAAAGATCTAGAGAATAAGCAAAATGATTCAGACTTTTTAAATAAATTTGAAGAAACCAAACTTTTAGGTAAAAGAAAATTATCTAATTATATACATAACAAAACTGGCATCCTTGTAGATCCGACAAGTTTATTTGATGTCCAAGTAAAAAGAATTCATCAGTATAAGAGACAGCACCTTAATGCTCTTCAGATTATTGCTCAATACCTAAAAATTAAGAATGGTTTATGTCCCTACGAAGCCCCTAGAACAATCATTTTTGGAGGGAAAGCTGCACCTGGCTATTTCATGGCGAAATTAATGATTAGGTTCATTAATGGAATTGCAGATGTAGTTAATTCCGATCCAGATATGGATGGATTATTAAGAGTGGTATTTTTGCCTGACTACAATGTAAAGCTTGGAGAAATTGTCTATCCCGCAACTGATTTATCTGAACAGATATCTACTGCGGGAAAAGAAGCTTCTGGAACAGGAAATATGAAATTTGCAATGAATGGTGCTTTAACTATTGGTACTCTTGACGGAGCAAATGTTGAATTGAGAGATTTAGTAAAACCCGAAAACTTTTTCTTATTTGGGAAAACAGAGAGTGAAATCATGAAACTTAAAAATAAAGGATATTCTCCTAAAAAATTCATTGAAAAGTCGCCACAATTAAAAGAAGTTTTGCGACTGATTGAAATTGGACATTTCAGTAATGGTGATAAAGAATTATTTAAACCACTACTTAATAGCCTTACAGGATCTGATCCTTTCTTCGTGATGGCTGATTTTGAAGATTATTTAAAAACACAAGAGATTGTTAGTAAAGCTTGGAACGACAAACAAAAGTGGAATAAGATGGCACTTCTCAATACAGCACGTTCAGGATATTTTTCTTCTGACAGATCAATTAGAGAATATTGTGATTCCATTTGGAAAGTTTCTCCAATGCCAGTTGAGATCACATGTGATATTAATGAATAAAGATTAATTTTTATCAGGGAAATCAGGTGTTTGATGAAATAATCTATTTAGTATTAGCCGATCTATATTTAATGGATCAGGAGCAATCTCTCCTGCAATTTCTTTAAATTTTGATTCGATCTTCTCAGAAACATTTACATCAAATATACGCTCCATTAATGCTTCAATTGAATAAAGATATGCATTAATATTTTCTAAATGGCCTAAAGCTTCAGAAATCTCTGCATAATTACAACTATTATCTTTGGATGATTCTGCATATTTTGAATCCATTTCAGAAAGCTTCTTTTGCAATTCTTCAGTAACTTGTCCACAAAGAGTTCTAAAGGATTGAAGGGATGACCAATTTAATTCCTGTTGCTGTTTGAGTGTTGGGAATTCTCTAATTAAGCGATCATGCTCCCTATAAAATCTTTGGCAATCAGCGCATTGGCATGGTTCTTCTGTCAAAAGAAAAATAAAAGCTTTTAATATAATTACACTTTTTAGGCATTAATAGTAGGCCCATCTAAGAAATCTTCATTTTCATCAACGGAATCTGGGCTCTCTGGAAGAGGAATTTCAATACTAGTTACAAGATTTATTACATCTCTTAAACGCATTGAATCAGCGAACCAACCCATTGCCTGTTCTGCATCACCCCTTTTTTCAGCATCATTCGCTTGGTCTTCATGAGCTTCGGCCAATAAAGTCAACCAACAAAGACATCTTGCTTGAACAATCGAAAGATCTATATCACCAGGTTGTGATTTAGAAATTCTCTCATGCTCTTGTTGAACCAAGAGCTTTAAACGCATATCGTGTAGCTTTGCCATAAAAGCTGAATTACTATTTACACGCTAGCTAGAGAGTAGCTATTTTGCACACATACTAAATATAGTTTAGTAATGTTTTTACGGGACTGGAGGGATTTGAACCCACGACCTACGGTTTAGGAAACCGTTGCTCTATCCTGCTGAGCTACAGCCCCAGATGATGTTTTTTTGAACAATTAGCATTATGCTAAATGAAAGCAGGAGAGGTAATCGCAAAAATGTTTTATTTTGGAAACGAAATAAAACTTTTTGAGGAAAGTCCGGGCTCCCCTATGGTGAGGCTTGCTGGGTAACTCCCAGTGCGGGTGACCGCGAGGAAAGTGCCACAGAAACATACCGCCTAATGCTTCTAAAGCATGGCAAGGGTGCAAAGGTGCGGTAAGAGCGCACCAGCAATATCGAGAGATATTGGCTAGGTAAACCCCGGCTGGGAGCAAGGCTAAGTAGATTCTATGCCATTATTAAATCTACTTTATAGCGCCGCTTGAGGCTGTGAAGCAATTCCAGTCCTAGATAGATGATTACCCACCTAATTGAAGGTGAACAGAACCCGGCTTATGACCTGCTTTCATTTCTATTTGATAAGTTCATGTCAAATTTAATAAATAAAGAAAGAATTGAAAATATTATTTGTTTTTTAAGATCATTAAAAATTAACTCAAATAGATTTCAAAGATCTTTGAAAGAAAAAAATATAGAAATGATTCACATCATAAACGAAGCACTTACTCATTCTTCGGCAGATAAGGTTTTTAATCATGAAAAACTCGAGTTTTATGGGGACGCCGTCCTAAGATTATCCGCTTCTGAATTTATTGAAAATAATTTTAAAAATATGCCTATTGGTGATAGATCAGAACTAAGAGCTCAAATTGTAAGTGATGAATGGTTAACTCAATTAGGTAAAAAAATAAATCTTGATAAAGTAATTATCATTGGCCCTAAAGCTATTGGTGATAGATTCTCAAAAGATACAATAATTGCGGAGACTTTAGAAGCACTTATTGGAGCCATATATAAATGCTTTAACTCTATCTATGAAATAAATCTTTGGTTAGATCCATATTGGAAAAAAGATAGCGAATTAATTCTTCAAGCACCTTATAAATTTAACGCAAAAACTTCTTTACAAGAATGGTGTCAAAAGAGAGGATATGGCCTTCCTGAATACAAGATTAAAGAGGTTTCAAAAATACATGGAGATCCAGACAGATTTTTATGCGAACTTTTTATCAGAGGCGAAATACAAGCAACTTCTTTAGGGAAATCTCATAAAAAAGCTGAAAAGCTTGCTGCAAAGCGAGCAATTGAGAAACTATATATTAATATTGATAAATCAGGACAACTCTAACTGATTTAAAGGGAAAGTAATCAATTTATCCCAGTTGCCTCCTTCAAATAAAACTGCTGCCTTTTTCTTTGTGACTCTTTGCACAAACCCCTTATAACCCATATAGATTGAATTATGGTCTTTAACCTTTACAACACAACCAGGTAGAATTGGTTTCGTAGAACTTTCCATATAGGTTTTAAATACTACTTAAATAATATTATGAAAGAAGAGAGAGAGTGGCTTGTTGTTGGAATAATTACATCCTCTCATGGAGTAAAAGGTGAACTTAAAGTAAAGTCTCTAAGCGATTTTAGTGAAAGATTTACGATGCCTGGAAAAAGATGGTTACAAATAGATAAAGAAGAACCAATCTTACATAATTTAAATTCAGGTTACAAAAAACCTGGGAAAGATTTATTCATAATATCTTTAGATACAATTAAGGATAAAGATTCCGCTGAGAAATTAAAAAATTATAAATTACTAGTTGAAAGCGACAATATTCCAAAACTAGAGGAGGAAGAATTTCATTTAAATCAACTTTTAAATTTAAGAGTAAAAATTGAGCAAGATAATAAAATTGAAATCATTGGAGAAGTTATTGATTTACTTAATGAGCAAAATACTTTATTAGAAATAAAAATATATGAAAATAATAAAAATATACTCATACCCTTTGTTAAAGAAATAATTCCAATCATTGATTTAAAAAAGAATTTTATTTTGATTAATCCCCCAAAAGGTTTACTTGAACTTTGATTTAATTTAATAAACCTTCTTTAAATGATGAATATTTCATATGTTGAAAAATTAATTTTCATGCGAAGACTCAAGGCATTATTCAACTGTAACGCTCTTAGCTAGATTTCTTGGCTGATCAACATCTAATCCTTTATGGGCTGCAATATGATAGCTTAAGAGTTGTAAAGGTATGACAGCTGCTAAAGGTGACAACCACTCATCTATTGCAGGTAAGGGAAGGAGAAAATCAAAAATCTCAATCCCCTTACATTTAGGAGCTATTCCTATCAAATATGAATCTCTTGCTTTAGCTTCCTGAGCATTGCTAATAACTTTTTCAAACACTTTACCTGGAGTAGCTATAGAAATCACAGGTACTTTTTTTTCTAATAGCGCTATAGGTCCATGTTTCATTTCTCCAGCCGGATAACCTGCCGCATGAATGTAACTTATTTCTTTTAATTTTAGTGCACCCTCTAAAGCAATTGGATAGTTAATTCCTCTACCTAGAAAAATAACATCCTTGATATCAGAAAAATCATGTGCTAGTTTTTCAGATATTTTATTATGACTACTTACTAGTTCCTCTAATTGTGGCGGTAAATTAATCAAATCAAGAATTAAATTATTTATTTCATTAGCAGACTTACTGTTTCTTAGCTGCGCGAATTTAATAGCCAAACCATAAAAAGAAAGTAATTGGCCGAAAAAAGTCTTAGTTGCAGCAACCCCAATTTCAATTCCAGCAGAAATGTCAATTATATTTGGTACCAATCTACCCATAGAGCTATCTAATCTATTAGTTATTGCTATTAAATTAGGCTGCAGTTCCAATTTATTTGTTAATTTTCTCCTTTTGATTTCCATATTAAGAGCTGCAAGAGTATCAGCTGTTTCTCCTGACTGTGAAACTCCAATCGTTAAGGTATTTGGAAGCAGTGGAGGAGGAGAATATCTAAATTCACTAGCATAAAAAACATTAGTTGGTATACCAGAAAACTGTTCTAATAAATAACTCCCAACCATAGAGGCATGTCTACTTGTTCCGCAAGCAAGGATTTGAATTCTCTCTATTCCTTCTAAAAAATTTGTGTCAAAAGCGTAATTTATTTTATATTGATTTGAATCTATTTTAGATAAATATTTTTTCACCCAATTCTTAGCAATTTCAGGTTGATCATATATTTCTTTATGCATATAATGTCTAAAATTTTTCTTGTCTACAACTTGCTCAGATGATTTTAAAGAAATGGGATTCCTATATTGCCGTTCATTCTCAGAATCATAGAGCTCTATTCCTAAGGGAGTTAAAAGGCCAATTTCTTCATCTTCCATAGGTAAAATAGTCTTTGTAAAATTCGCTATAGCAGGGGTATCACTAGCACATACAAATTCACCCTCACCTAGACCAATTATAAGAGGAGCCTGTCTTCTCGCTACAACAAGGGAGTCTGGTGCACCCGACCAAATCACTGCCAAGGCATAAGCTCCTTCTAAATCAGAAATAACATTCCTAACAGCAATTAATAATGTAGACCCATTATTTTCTAAACTTAGTTTACTTAAATTATTTAGCTCTTTTTGAATTAAATGTGGAATAACTTCTGTATCAGTATCAGACTTAAAATCAACTCCTTCCTTCTCAAGCTTTGATTTAAGCTCTTGAAAATTTTCAATAATACCATTCTGAACAACTGCTATTGAACCTAAACTATCTAAATGAGGATGAGCATTCTTAACAATTGGCTTGCCATGTGTAGCCCATCTTGTATGACCTATACCAACATAACCAGAGATATCTTTATTACTTACTTTGTTAATTAAATTTTTTAATTTTCCTTCGGATTTATCACAAATTAAATTATTATCCTCATTGATTACAGCTACCCCGGCGGAATCATAACCCCTATATTCTAATTTTTGTAAACCATCAATTAGAAGTGGCAGCGCTTTTCGGTAACCAGTAACAGCAATTATTCCACACATACAAAGGTTTATTTTTAACTTAATTGAATTTGGTTAATTTTATTAAAAACGTGGACTCTATTAAAACTGCACTAAGAAAATTAATAAGCTAATCCCATACTTCTTGATGTCTCATCTCCTAAATAGACTCTAATACTAAGAAAATCTGTAGGACAAGCTGTTTCACAGCGTTTGCAACCAACGCAATCCTCTGTTCTTGGTGATGAAGCAATTTGACCTGCTTTACACCCATCCCATGGAACCATTTCTAGAACATCCAATGGACATGCCCTTACACATTGGGTACATCCAATACAAGTGTCATAGATTTTTACTGCATGTGACATTAAGAATCTGTCTTTTGATAACCTTCTATGATCCTATTGTGTAACAAAGTATTTCATGACAATAAATCAGAATAGTGTCGTAAATCTTAACCGCGTGTTACATAAATATTTGCTCAAGATACCTTTTTTTAATAAAATTTACTAACAATCAAAAACAAATTTAAAGATTTACTTCACTCTTGTTAACTCTGGGGCATACAATCTTTAAAGAAAAACTAGTCAATTTCGCAACTATGTCTCAAGAAGAAATTTTCCAAAAAGTTCAAGCAATTGTCGCAGAGCAGCTAAGTGTTGAATCAGGTGAGGTTAAATCTGATTCTAATTTTCAAAATGATTTAGGTGCTGATTCTCTTGATACAGTTGAACTTGTAATGGCTCTTGAAGAAGCCTTCGATATAGAAATTCCCGATGAAGCCGCTGAGGGAATTGCTACAGTCGGAGATGCTGTTAAATTTATCGAAGACAAAAAAGGTTAATTCAGGATGGCAACTTTCCATCGGGTAGTTGTTACTGGAATTGGAGCCGTTACTCCAATTGGTAACAACATTGATGAATATTTAATAGGTCTTCAAAGTGGATTAAATGGTGTTTCGAATATTACACTTTTTAATGCAGAGGGACATCCTTGCAAATTCGGCGCAGAAGTAAAAAATCTGCAATTAGAAAAATTCATTGAACCTAAAGAAGCTAAAAGATGGGATCGATTCTCTCAATTTGGTGTTATTGCCGCTAAACAAGCCTTTATTGATTCAGGTCTTGAGATTAATGAAAACAATGCAGGTAGGGTCGGTGTAATTATTGGCTCTGGTGTGGGTGGTCTATTAACTATGGAAAGTCAAGCTCAACTTCTAAGTATCAAAGGGCCAAAGAGAGTTAGTCCTTTTACAGTACCAATGATGATTCCAAATATGGCAACTGGATTAGCTGCGATTGCTATTGGAGCAAAAGGACCAAGTTCCTCAGTTTCAACGGCCTGTGCCGCAGGATCAAATGCCATTGGTGATGCTTTTAGAATTTTGCAATTAGGGAAAGCTGATGCAATGATTTGCGGTGGTGCTGAGGCCAGTATTACCCCTTTAGGTGTTGCAGGATTTGCAAGTGCAAAAGCACTTTCTTTCAGGAATGATAGTCCCGAAACAGCCAGTAGGCCCTTTGATGCAGAAAGAGATGGTTTTGTTATCGGAGAGGGCTCAGGAATACTTATTTTAGAAACATATGAACATGCTAAAAGTCGAAATGCAAAAATCTATGCAGAAATTATTGGTTATGGAACAACATGTGATGCTCATCACATAACTTCTCCTTCACCAGGAGGGACTGGAGGAGCTCAAGCAATGAAGATCGCTCTTGAAGATGGGAACCTCGAAATAGACCAAATTGATTATATTAATGCTCATGGCACTAGTACTTCAGCGAATGATAGTAACGAAACTGCTGCAATAAAATCAATTTTCAAAGACAAATCTTACCTTATTCCTGTAAGCTCTACTAAGTCGATGACTGGTCATCTCTTAGGGGGGTCAGGAGGAATAGAGGCAGTTGCTTGTATACTTTCTTTGACACATAATTTTATCCCTCCTACAATTAACTACGTTAATCCTGATCCGAATTGTGATCTAGATTATGTACCTAATAATGCAAGAGATGCTCAAATAAGAGTTGCTCTTTCAAACTCATTTGGCTTTGGTGGTCACAATGTATGCTTAGCATTTAGCAAACTTGCATAACCACTACAAAGTCTTAATATCCAACTTACTTTATTTAAAACAATGGTCGCTGCTTCCGTTTCCTTGGAATCTCTCTGTGTAAATAGTATAAGAATGCTTGCTGTAGATGCAGTAAATAAATCAAATAGTGGTCATCCTGGACTCCCAATGGGTTGCGCGCCAATGGGCTATGCCTTATGGCAAAACGTTATGAATCATAATCCAAATAATCCAAAATGGTTTAATAGAGACCGTTTTGTTCTATCTGCGGGACATGGTTGTATGTTGCAATATTCTTTATTGCACCTCACAGGGTATAAATCGGTTTCAATTGAAGATATTAAAGAGTTTAGACAATGGGGGTCTAAAACCCCTGGCCACCCAGAAACATTTGAAACAGATGGTGTTGAAGTAACTACAGGCCCTTTGGGTGCTGGAATTTCAAATGCGGTTGGGTTAGCAATAGCTGAAGCTCATCTTGCAGCAAAATTTAATAAGCCAAATTTTAATATTGTAGACCACTATACATATGTCATTATGGGTGACGGATGCAATCAAGAGGGAATATCTTCTGAAGCATGCTCACTAGCAGGACATCTTAAACTTGGAAAATTAATTGCTCTTTACGACGACAATCAAATCACTATTGATGGAAGGACAGATGTATCCTTTACAGAAGACGTTTTAAAAAGATATGAAGCTTATGGTTGGCATGTCCAACATGTGGAGGATGGAAATCATGATATTGAAGGGATAACAAAAGCAATTCAAAAAGCTAAATTAATCTCAGATAAGCCTTCAATAATAAAAATTTCTACAACTATTGGTTATGGCTCACCCAACAAATCAGATACCGCAGGAATACATGGAGCTGCCATTGGACAAGAAGAAGCAGAATTAACGAGAAAGTTCCTCAATTGGGAGTATCCTCCTTTTGAGATACCAAATGAAGTTTACGAACATTTCAGACAAGCAATAGATAAAGGAGAGGAAGCAGAAAATAATTGGAACACAAAATTTGCAGAATATAAAAATAATTTTCCTGAACAAGGGGCCGAATTAGAAAGGATGTTAAATGGAGAATTACCTATTGATTGGAATAAAGATTTACCAACATATACAACAGAAGATAAAGGATTAGCCACAAGAAAACATTCACAAATATGTTTAGGTGCTTTAGGACCAAATGTTCCTGAGTTAATTGGAGGATCAGCTGATCTTACTCACTCTAATTACACAGATATAAAAGGCGAGACCGGATCTTTTCAGGCCCACTCTCCGGAAAAAAGATATTTACATTTTGGCGTAAGAGAACACGCAATGGCAGCCATCCTAAATGGGATTGCCTACCATGATAGTGGTTTGATCCCCTATGGAGGTACTTTCCTTGTATTTGCAGATTATATGAGAGGTTCAATGCGATTATCAGCACTAAGTGGTTTAGGGGTTATTTATGTCTTAACTCATGATTCTATTGGTGTTGGAGAAGATGGCCCTACTCACCAACCAGTTGAAACTATTCCTTCTTTGAGAGCAATGCCAAATATGCTTGTTATTAGACCTGGCGATGGGAATGAGACTAGTGGTGCATATAAGATTGCAATTGAAAATAGAAAAAGACCTTCCACTCTTTGCCTAAGTCGACAAGGTATGCCTAACCAAAAAAATACATCAATTGATAAGGTTGCTCTAGGAGGTTATGTAGTCTCGGATTGTGAAGGAACTCCGGATGTCATATTCATAGGAACTGGAAGTGAATTAAATCTTTGTATAGAGGCAAGTAAAGAAATCACTAAACTAGGCAAAAAAACGCGTGTGATTTCTATGCCATGTATTGAACTTTTCGAAGAACAAGATTCTTCTTATAAAGAAAGTATCCTTCCAATGAATGTAAAGAAAAGAGTTGTAGTTGAAGCAGCGCATTCTTTTGGATGGCATAAGTACATAGGACTTGATGGCATTGCTATAACAATGGACAGATTTGGCGCCTCTGCTCCAGGAGGAACATGTTTAGAAAACTTTGGTTTCACAGTTGAAAATGTTGTAAATAAAACCAAAGAAATCCTTTAAGTTAAACTATTTAATAGTAGTTTGACACTCAGACAGTTTCCTATCCAACTCAACAAGAGATTCATCAGAAATTTTTGAATTCATAGGACAATGCTTTGGCCCACACATCGAACAAAATTCTGCCTTCTTAAAAATTTCATCCGGAAGAGTTTCATCATGATATTGCTTAGCTCTCTCTGGATCAAGCGATAATTCAAATTGCTTATTCCAATCAAAGTGGTATCTAGCATGACTTAATTCATCATCTCTATCACGAGCACCAGATCTATGCCTTGCGATATCAGCTGCATGTGCAGCTATCTTATATGCGATTAAACCCTCTCTTACATCACTTGCATTAGGCAGTCCTAAATGCTCTTTAGGAGTGACATAACATAGCATAGCAGTTCCATACCACCCAGCCATTGCAGCACCAATCGCACTAGAAATATGATCATATCCAGGAGAAATATCAGTTACTAGTGGTCCTAAGACATAAAATGGTGCTTCTGAGCATTCTTCCATTTGTTTCCTTACATTAAATTCTATTTGATCCATTGGAACGTGACCAGGGCCCTCAACCATTACCTGCACATCATGCTCCCAAGCTCTTTTAGTTAGTTCACCTAAAGTTTTTAATTCTGCTAGTTGAGCTTCATCAGAAGCATCATGTAAACATCCCGGTCTTAAGGAATCTCCTAGAGAGAAAGTGCAATCATATTTTTTAAAAATTTCACAAATATCATCAAATCTTGTATATAAGGGATTTTGTTTGAAATGATGAAGCATCCATTGAGCTAAAATACCACCACCACGACTCACTATCCCAGTAATACGTCCCTTAACCTTAGGCAAATGTTCAATTAATAAACCTGCGTGAATAGTCTGATAATCTACTCCTTGTTGACATTGCTTTTCAATAATATGCAGAAAATCATCCTCTGTTAATCGAGCTATTGATCCATGAACACTTTCTAAAGCCTGATAAACAGGAACAGTTCCTATAGGTACAGGAGAAGCTTTAATAATTGCTTGTCTAACTTCGTCAAGATTTACTCCTCCTGTAGATAAATCCATAACTGTATCCGCACCGTATTTTACTGCAAGATTAAGTTTTTCAACTTCGTCGTCGATATTACTTGCATTTGGCGAAGCTCCAATATTGGCATTAACTTTGCATTTTGATGCGATACCAATACACATTGGTTCTAAATTATGGTGATTAACATTTGCAGGAATGATTAATCTCCCTCTTGCTACTTCTTCAATAATTAAAGATTCTGATAAATTCTCTCTTTTAGCTACATATGACATCTCTTCTGTCAGAATTCCCTCTCTTGCAAAATGCAGTTGAGTAATATTTTTTTGACCTAAACGTGGTTTTATCCAAGATTTTCTCATAGTTAAATAATTTCAAAAAGTTTATTACTAAGTTAGATCAAAAATCCAGTTTCCCTTCGTCAGTATTAACTGAATCAGGTTCAAAGGGTATGATCTCAGCTTAGTTTCTAATGACTAAGCACCCCTAGCTTTAATTAATTAATAGCTATTTTTTAAAAAATAAACATCTATGAAATCGTATAAAATAAAAAATTTAGATTTTATTTATTTTTCTGAAAAAATTTTACTTTTTTCAAAATATCTTTTCTTTTTGTTCTTCTATTTAATTCTTTCTCAATAATTAAGTAAAAACTAATCATTCCCAATGGCAAATAAAATATTTTTTTATTCTGAGATCTAAGAGTAAATCCACTAATCGCTATTAAGAGCATAAAAGGAGCAATTAAACTATAAAAATATGCACTTTTCTTCTTCATTAATTAATTCAATCAATTATTTAGTTCAACTATAATATCAGCTAATAATTCAATACCCTGCCTTATCGCTTTTTCATCAGGATTAAATTCTGCACTATGTAAAGGCGAACATCCAAAATTTCCACTAACTCCAAGTCTAAACATTGCTCCTGGAACATAGTTTAAAAATTCAGCAAAATCTTCAGCGCCTAATGAAGGCTTTTGTAGTTCAACAAGATTTTCATATCCAAATAATTTCAAAGTAGATTCTCTGATTACTCTATTTATCTCCGAATCATTGTTTACTGGAGGGGTTATTTTCCTGAATTTAACAATAGCTTCTGCACCACAATGGTTAGCAATAGAGGTTATATTTTCGTTAAGCCATTGTCCTAAATTATCAAATAAATTTAAATTTGTGCATCGAACTGTTCCCAGGATATTAACTTTTTCAGCTATGACATTATATGCGCTACCTCCAATAATTTTGCCAAAGGTAATAACTACTGGATCTAAAGGATCTAATTTTCTTGTTATTGATTCTTGTATCCCAGAAATTATTTTTGCTGCGGTCCATATTGCATCAACTCCTTCATGAGGCCTAGCTCCATGACCTGTTTGACCTCTTATCTCTATTGATAATTCTCCTGCTGCTGCAGTTAAACTTCCTTCTTTAATTCCAATCTTCCCTACTAATAGATCAGGAAATACATGAACTCCTACTATTTTAATTAAATCCTTTGTTACACCATCTTCAATCATCCATCTCGCACCACTTGCTATCTCTTCAGCAGGTTGAAAAATCAGTCTTGTTCCGTATTTCAGCTTCATATCTTTAATCAAATGAGCGACTCCCAAGCCAATACAAGTATGAATATCATGACCACAAGCATGCATTATGCCATCAATTTTTGAAGAGTAATTCAAATCAGTATTTTCATCAATCGGTAGTGCATCCATATCAACCCTTAATCCAATAAATCCATTCTTTTTAGGACCAAACTCTGCTACTACTCCTGTTCTTCCTATCGATTCACTTACATGCCATCCCATTTTTTTTAGATAACCTGCAACAAGAATCGCAGTCTGATGTTCCATACCACTCAATTCAGGATGAGCATGAATATGTCTTCTTAAATCTATAATTTCTTGAATTATTAAATCAATTTTTTTCTTATATTGATCATGTTGCATAGCTTAATAACTTACTTAATAGAAATAAATTTCATTAGATCATCTACTGGAGCTGGAGGCCATCTTCTAACCTCTAAAAGCCACTCCTCTTGTGCGTAGCGTGGATCAAGTTCAATTGCTGCAATCCAATTACTTTCAGCTTCACCAGATTTTCCCTTTGACCATTGTAATGCTGTTAATGCTGCTCTCGCATCTGCGAATGTAGGGTATCGCCTAATCAATTTCCTCAGCTCTTTTTCTGATGCGTCAAAATTCCCTAACTGATAATTGGCTAAAGCTTCACTTGAACGAGCCATCGCAAACCCAGGGTTATATTGAGCAGCTTCATAAAATAAACTTCTAGCTTTTTCCCAATCATTTAAAGAACCCTCAACATTTGCCAAATTATACAAGGCTGAAAAGTTTTCTTTATCTTTAGAAATTACATATAAATAATCTTCTTTAGCTTGAAGCCAAAGTCCTAAAGATTCATTTGCAATTCCTCTATTTATATAGGGATCTAATTCACTGGGATTTAGTTCAATAGCCCTATTTTGATCAATAATTGATCCTTTTGGATCACCTACAACAAGTTTTACATTTCCTCTGTTACTTAATGCTGCAGGATCATCAGGATAAGAGTCTAGATAATCATTCCATTTATCCAATGCATTATCAAATTGACCTTCAGAACTGAAATTCAAAGCTTCTCGAAATAATAATTCTCTTGAATCAAGAGCATAAGTTGGAGATATGTGAAGAACAATCAAAAGTAAAATAATAATAATAAGAGAGCAATTTCTATTCTTCATTCACTTTAAAAATAATTATTGACTGGATTTATTAATATACTCTTTACCTAAAGGATTTAAGATTCTTCCTCTAGGAGTTCTGGATATAAAACCTAATTGTAATAAATAAGGTTCTACAATCAATTCTAGCATTGATGGATCTTCATTTAATCCTGCTGCTATTGAGTCTAATCCCATTGGTCTTCTGTTGATCTGAAGCAGATTTATAAATTTCCTATCTGTTTCATCTAATCCATAAGAATCAATATTCTGACATTTCATAACCTGTTGAGCTATTTCTGGAGAAATATTATTATTTTTTTCAACTACCTGAGAATAGTCTCTAACCCTCTTTAAAAGTCTTAAAGCAATTCTTGGAGTACCTCTGGAGCAATTAGCTATTATTAGGCTCGCTTCTTTATGTACTCTAATATCTAATCTAGAGGCAAAACTTGCAATAATATCTTGTAATTCGGTTGAAGAATATAGATTAATCTTATGAGAGATACCAAATCGATCTCTTAATGGACTACTTATTGATCCAACTTTAGTAGTTGCTCCAATTAAAGTAAATCTCGGCAAACTTATACTCCTTGATCTAGTACCCCTATTAGCACCAACAGTAAGATCTAATTTATAATCTTCCATTGCTGAATATAAAATCTCTTCAGTTAATTTATTTAATCTATGAATTTCATCTATAAATAATATCTCATTTTCTTTTAATCCCAATAACAAACCAACAATATCCCTAGGCCTTTCTATAGATGAAGCATTGGTCATTTTACACTTGGTTTTCATTTCATTAGCCATTAATAAGGCTAAAGATGTCTTGCCTAAACCAGGTTGACCATAAAAAAGGACATGATCTAAACATTCTTTTCTATACAATGATGCGTCAATGGCAATCCTCAAAGAATCTTTTAATTTTTCATGTCCTATAAATTCGTGCAGCAACTGCGGACGATAGGCATTTGTAATCGAAGGTGACTTCTCCTCTGCTATTGCTTCAGAACTAACAATCCTTAATGCTTTATTAGAGCGTGGAGAATTAGATTCGTTTAAACTTGAAGAAATAATTGCCATAATGCAAGATTAATAGCAATTTCAATTTGGAGAAACGTTTTTTAAACAAAATGGTAAAAAAATCACAAAAAGATTCTCTACTTAAACCTCTTGCTCAGAATAAATATGCCAAATTTCAATATAATATTATTGAAACAATCGAATCAGGGATTGAACTTTTAGGTACTGAGGTTAAATCAATTAGAAGCGGAAAAGTAAATTTAAGGGATGGATATTGTACCTTTAGAGATGGAGAAATATTACTCAAAAATGTCCACATATCACCACATAAAAATGTAGGGACATATTTCAATCATGATCCTTTACGAGAAAGAAAACTTTTAGTACATAAGAAGGAAATTATAAAATTAAAAATGAGTGCTGAAAAGAAAGGCTTAACTATTGTCCCATTATCGATTTATCTTAAAGGATCATGGATTAAGCTAAGAATAGGAGTAGGCAAAGGGAAAAAATTACATGACAAGCGTCAAGCAGATAAGACTAAAAATATTCAAAAACAAATACGTTCAGCCTTAGCTAGATAATTATTAAAATAATTAAGGATCCAAACTGACTGATTCAGGAGGTGGAGAAGGATCAGGATCTGCTATTAACATGTGTTGTAAAACTATTTCTGGTCTTTCGCTATCTCTCCAGCGAATCTTATATGCAGGCATTTTAGTACCTCTGCTGGTAGTTTGTTCAACCGGTTCCATTACCCAACCTCTTCTAGATCGGCCTTGAGGATTTCTTTTAACAACTGCATCTGTGTGCTTGAAGCGAAAACCAACACGTTCACCACTCATTTAACATAATTCGTATTGGACCTATATTTATTTTACTTCATCCAAGGTAAATTTTTATGATTTACTCAAAGTAAGTTCAGGTTTAAGTAATGGGAAAGGAATCACATCTCTAATTGATGGACTGTCAGTTAATAACATTATTAACCTATCAATGCCTATTCCTAGTCCTCCAGTAGGGGGCATTCCGATTTCTAAAGCCTGTAAGAAATCTTCATCAATACAATGTGCTTCAAGGTCTCCAGCATCTCGCATTGCTTGTTGCATTTCTAATCTGTTGCGCTGATCAACAGGATCAATAAGCTCACTAAAAGCGTTAGCTATTTCTCTACCCGCTATAAATAATTCAAATCTTTGTACAAATGCCTTATCATCATCATGACTTCTTGCTAGCGGTGAAATTTCTATAGGGTAATCGGTAATAAATGTTGGCTGAGTCAAATGGGATTCTACTTTTTGTTCAAAGACTTCATTTAATAACCTCCCCAGAGTATTAACCTTGGTTGGTATCTGAATCTTTTCAGCCTGCAAAGTGGCTTTTGCCTTATCCAAATCACCTTGAAAAGAATCAAAATTTATACCTGTAAATTCCTCAACTGCTTTTTTCATTGATATTCTTTTCCAAGGTTGGGAGAAATCAATCCCCTCTCCTTGATAATTAATTTTTGATGTATTACATATTTTTAAAACTATATTTGTAATCAATTCTTCACATAACTCCATCATGCCTAAATAATTTGAATAAGCTTGATATATTTCAACAGAAGTAAATTCAGGATTATGACGAGTACTGATTCCTTCATTTCTAAAAATCCTCCCTAACTCATAAACTTTCTCAAACCCACCAACTACCATTCTCTTCAAGTGCAACTCTGTAGCAATACGTAAATATAAAGGTATATCCAAAGTATTATGATGAGTTACGAATGGTCTAGCTTCAGCTCCTCCTGCTTCTGATTGCAATATTGGAGTTTCAATCTCTAAGAAATTTTTATTATCCAGCCATCTTCTGATCATACTTATGCAAGTAGCTCTTACTTTAAATACATTTTTAGAATGAGGATTAACAATCAAATCTAAATATCTTTGTCGATATCTCTTCTCAATATCAGTCAAACCATGCCATTTATCTGGTAAAGGCTGTAAAGCTTTAGATAACATTTCCCATTTAGAGACCTTAACAGATAATTCACCTCTATTCGTTTTTTTTAAAATACCTTTTACACCAATCCAATCACCAATATCAACAAGTTCTTTAAGATCATCGAATGATAAGTGTTTTGATGCATCCTCTACATTGTTATCAATAATTAATTTATCTAAATACAGCTGAATAGGACCTTCCTGATCACTAATACTAAAAAAAGCAATCTTACCCATTATTCTCTTCGCTAAAACCCGTCCAGCGATAGAGACATCTAAATTGAATTCTTGACCATTCTCTAAAAATTCATATTTATCTATTAAAAATTTACTGTTATGAGAAACAACAAACGTCTCTGAGTAAGGATTAAATCCTTTATCTAATAAAGACTTAGCTTTACTTAAGCGAGCATCTCTAAATTCAGACAAAATTTAAATTACAAATGTTTTACTTAATTAAGTTATCAGAATAACTTTCAACTTGCCAAAGTTGTTGCTGTTTCTCCAACCCTCTGTGAGGCATAACCTATACCCCTTACTGTAAGTATTAACTCAGGATTCCTGGGGTCAGGTTCTAATTTTCCTCTCAATCTTGCCACATAAACATCAACTACTCTCAAATCAGCAGCTCTTCTTGGTGGATAACCCCATAACTGTTCTAATATTTCGGCTCTGGGAACAACTTTTCCAGGTTCATCAAATAAAAGTTCTAAAAGACTAAATTCTGTATAGGTGAGACTAATTCTTTCACCAGCTCTGGATACTTGTCTCCTATTGGTATCAACAACTAAATTACCAAATTTCATAACACCTTTCCCGGAGGGAACTTCTTTAGTTTCTGTTACTGAGATCGCAGGTCCCATTCTTCTTAAAATAGTTGCAATTCTCGCTTCAAGCTCTTTTGGACTAAAAGGCTTAGAAAGATAGTCATCAGCTCCTAAATCTAATCCAGCTACTCTTTCGGATATAGCCTCTAGAGCCGTAAGAAAAATTATAGGAACAACGGACTCAGCTCTAATTCTTCTACAAACAGCAAATCCATCCATCTTGGGAAGCATCACATCTAAAACTATTAGATCAGGGGATTCTTTATGAAAAGCTTCAATAGCCTCTTCTCCATTTGTTGCAGAAAAAACTTTGTAACCAGCCAATTGAAGTCTAGTGACTAAAACCTTTAGTACAGCTGGTTCATCATCAACAACTAAGATACTTGCTTTTGACATAGATCGAAAGTGATTAACTAATTGGTTTCAAAGCGAGAATCGCTTATTAAGATTATTTATTTAATCTAACAAGTAAAAATATAACATTAAGCACTCACATAGTTATATCTTCAATATCTACAAATTTTTTTTATTATTCAAATCCAAAGTGTATGAAAAACATATAAGAAATGAAAATTTCAATAAAGAATTAATTTAAAACCGATTTTTTTTTAAATTGCTTGAGAAAAACTTATAAAGAGAAATGCTTAAAACAGGCGCAAACAATCCAGTTAACAAAATCTGGCCGAATATATTTTTTAAACCAAAAGAAAAAAGCCAATCAGGATTTTTTTGATAATTATTCAATATAAGTTGAAGAAAATAAATCAAACCACAAATTAAACTTCCGAATGAAGCTAATAAACCATATTGATATCTGTACTTTAAGGTTCCTAATTTACCAAACCAAAATCCACAAATTAACAAACCTGGAACTTGTGTATAAATATCATTATTTATTGAGTCCAAAATTATACCAATAATGAAACCAATGATTAATCCATTAATTGGCCCATTCAAATTTGACCAGGGCAATAACCAAAAAATTGGCCAATAAGGTTGCACTCCCATTACCGAAAACCAAATTGGATTCCATAAAGATAATAAAGGTATTAGCAAAAATGATAATAATGAAAAATTATTTTTTATTAATGAGAAATTCACTATATTTTTGATTTTAATATTTGGACCCAATCTATGGCTTGTGGGTTTGCAAGTAATTGAATATTTACAGTAGTAGTTGGTCGAGAATCTTGATCTATTGATTCAATTATTCCAATTGGAATATTTGGCGGTAATAATGTACTTGCTGGGGAGGAGAATATCAAATCACCAACTTTAATATCTATGTCCTTAGAATAAAAAATCATTTTAGGTGAATCATTTCCTACTCCAACGATTAATCCATGAATATTTACTCTCTGAACCCAAGCACCAACTTGACTTTCTGATGATGTTAAAAGCTTTACTGATGAAGTAAAAATAGAAATATCATCAATAAGCCCTATTAATCCGCCTGGGCCAACCACAGCATCCCCTATTGTTACTCCATTCCTCGATCCTTTATTAAGAATTATTTTTCTCCACCAACTTCCTGTATTTCTAGAAATAACCGATGAATCAATTATTAAATCATCTCTTGTTTTTTTAAGATTCAAAAGAGACCTTAGCCTTAAATTATCCTTTTCTAATTGCTTTAATTTTACATTTAATTCCTTGTCATAGCTGTCTAACAGTAATTCTTTTTGAAATTGTCCAGGCCAAAAAGGCTTTGAAAAAAAGTAATATATATCTCGATAAATAAGGCTTTTAGAAAATCTTACAAAGACAATTAAAAATAAAAATATCAATAAAAACCATAAATTTTTATTATTCCACCAACGAGAAGTAGTTATTCGCCGGGTTTTATTCATTCAATTCAATCTCTTATAGCATTTCGCGCAAAATCTGGAGTATCAACGACTCTGCGCAATTTCTTAAAATCATCTAAAACTTCTCCACAACCATTAACTACGCAAAGCAATGGATCCTCAGCTATGTGAGTGAAGATACCAGTCTCATGACTAACTAGATCACTAATACCTCTTACTAATGCTCCTCCCCCTGCAAGCATAATTCCTCTGTCTACTATATCTGCAGCCAACTCTGGAGGAGTTCTTTCTAAAGTTCTTTTTACTGCTTCAACTATTTTACTTAATGGATCAGCCATTGCTTCTCTAATTTCACCAGAAGTTAAATTAATACACCTAGGTAAACCTGATAATAAATGCAAACCTCTGACCTCCATAGATGTTTTATCGAAATCATCATTCGGAAATGCGGAACCAATTTTAATCTTTATATCTTCAGCTGTTCGTTCTCCTACAACCAAATTATGGACCTTTTTTAAATAAACACCAATCGAATCATTAATTTCATCCCCCGCAACTCTGACAGATTCACTTAATACGGTTCCACCTAAACTTAAAACAGCTACTTCTGTTGTCCCACCGCCAATATCCACAATCATTGTTCCAATTGGTTCTGTAACAGGTAAAGACGCCCCGATTGCAGCAGCTACAGGTTCATCAATTAAATGGACTTCCCTCGCACCTGCCAATCCAGCCTCTCTGACTGCTCTTCTCTCTACGCTAGTGACACCACTAGGAATTCCTATAATTAACCTGGGAGCTATTATCCCTCTACCTTCATTAGATTTTTGAATAAACATTTTCAGCATTTGCTCAGCAGCATCAAAATCTGCAATCACTCCATCTTTGAGTGGCCTAACTGCACGAATATTACCTGGAGTTCTTCCAAGCATTAATTTCGCATCTTGCCCTACTGCCAGAGGAACTCCTTCTTCTAAATCCATTGCCACAACTGATGGTTCTTGCAAAACCACTCCCTTACCTGAAACATGAATTAAAGTATTTGCAGTTCCAAGATCAATTCCTATATCTCTTGAGAATTTAAATCGATTAAAAATCACAGTAATTTCTATTTTATATAAATAATATATTAATTTTTAAATTCGCCTAGAAATTAATGAAGTAAGTTATGAAGAGCTAGCAAAACTTCAAGCAAAATCCTTGAGAATGTGTAATATAAAAAAAAATCAATTATGGAAATTAACACAGTTAATTTAGTTGGCCGAGCAGGGAGAGAACCTGATGTGAAATATTTTGAATCAGGAAGTATTGTTGCCAACTTTACTCTTGCGGTTAACAGAAGAAGTAGGGATGAAGAACCTGATTGGTTTAATTTGGAAATATGGGGTAAACAAGCACAAGTAGCAGCAGATTATGTCAAGAAAGGGTCCTTAATTGGTATTACTGGTAGTTTAAAGATCGATTCATGGAAAGATAAGAATTCAGGAGAAGATAGGCATAGGCCTGTAATTAGAGTAGATAGACTTAATTTGTTAGGTTCTAGAAAAGATACTGAAACTAATTCAAATTTTTCTACAACAAACATGGAATCAAATGAGGTTCCTTTTTAGTTATTACTTTTTAATTTTTTAAAAAACCTTATCAAGAAAAATAATATTAATATTACAAATATAGGCTTTAATATGATTTTAAAATTATCAATATATAAGCCTATGATTTCATAATTTTCACCAAATAAATATCCTGCAGAAGTTAAAAAAATAACCCAAATTAAACTTCCTAAACTTGTCCAAATTAAGAACTTATTTAATGGCATAAGTTCAATACCTGCTGGAACAGAAATAAGCGTCCTTATCCCAGGTATTAATCTTCCCCAAAACACCAGCAGTACTCCATACTTTTCAAACCACAACCTACTTTTATCTAAGTCTTTTAGAGAAATACCTACAAATTTACCTTTTCTATCAATAAAGTTTGATAATTTTTTTTCATTCAGTAGCTTGCCTAAAAAATACCATGGTAGTGCTCCAACAACAGTTCCAATTAAGCCAGAGACAATCAAAATATAAAAATTTAAATCTCCGGTATAAACAAAAAAACCACCAAGAGGCATAATAATTTCAGAGGGAATTGGTGGAATCAGGTTTTCCAGAAACATTGCAAAACTAATTACAAAATATGCAATATAAGGATTAGTTTCTACCGTTTTTGTTATTAAATCTGGTATGGAAGTAATGAAATTTAAAAAAAGTAAACTCAAATTTAGTATCTATATAATTCTGATTTATATGGACCTTCTACTGATACGTTTATATAGTCCGCTTGTTCTTGTGTGAGGGTAGTTAGTTTTGCCCCAATTTTATCTAAATGAAGCCTTGCAACCATTTCATCCAAATGTTTTGGTAGAACATACACTTCATTTAAATACTCATCACTTTTTGAAAACAATTCTATTTGAGCAAGCACTTGGTTTGTAAATGAGTTACTCATCACAAAACTAGGATGACCTGTCGCACAACCTAAATTAACCAATCTACCCTCTGCTAAAAGAATAATCTTATTACCATTAGGTAAGGTAATATGATCGACTTGAGGTTTAATATTTTCCCATTCATATTGCTTGATTGAGGCAACATCTATTTCGTTATCAAAGTGTCCAATATTACAGACAATAGCTTCATTTTTCATCTTGATTAAATGATCATGTCTAATAACTTTGTAGTTTCCTGTAGCCGTAACAAAAATATCAATATCTTCAACAACTTCATCTAAAGTAACAACACTATATCCTTCCATTGCAGCCTGTAAAGCACAAATGGGATCAACCTCAGCAATTTTTACAATCGCACCTAAGCCTCTTAATGATTGCGCCGATCCTTTGCCTACATCACCAAAACCAATAACTAGAGCAACTTTACCAGCAATCATTACATCTGTGGCTCTCTTAATACTATCTACTAAGGATTCCCTACATCCATACAAATTATCGAATTTACTTTTAGTAACCGAGTCATTAACGTTAATAGCAGGGAAAGGTAACAACTCCTCCTTTTGTAATTGATATAATCTTGCTACACCCGTAGTAGTTTCTTCAGTCACTCCAATTATTCCGCTTTTAATTCGAGAATAAAAATTACTATCTTCTTTTAATTTGTTCTTAATTGATTTGAAAAGAGCAATCTCCTCTTCATTACTTGGATGATCTAAAACTGTTAAGTCCTTTTCAGCTTTACTACCAAGTATTAATAAACCAGTAGCGTCTCCGCCATCATCGAGAATCATGTTTGGAGAGTCATTACCCCAATCAAGAATGTAATGAGTGTATTGCCAATACTCATCTAAAGTTTCTCCTTTTTTGGCAAAAACTGGAATATTTCTTTTAGCAATTGCTGCAGCTGCGTGATCTTGTGTAGAAAAAATATTACATGATGCCCACTTAACTTGTGCGCCTAAATCAACTAAAGTCTCAATCAAAACCGCAGTTTGAATGGTCATATGAAGACTACCTGCTATTTTTGCCCCAAGAAGTGGTTTGGTAGATTGATATTTATTTCTTAATGCTATCAACCCTGGCATTTCTGTTTCAGCTATATTTAACTCCTTCCGACCAAAATCAGCTAAATTAATATCAGCAATTACATAATTGGGAGTAATAGTTTTATTGGAATTTGCAATAACCATTTTGATTTATTTATTTATTAAACTATAAATGATTTTTTGTTAAATTTGTGTTACTTAAAAATTTAGAAGAAACTATTAAATTTGGGCATAATTTCTCACAAGAATTAGAAGCTAAATCAATAATCTTACTTAAGGGAAAAATTGGAGCAGGTAAAACTTCTTTAGTTAAAGGGATTGCTGAAGGTTTACAAATTAAAGAAAATATCACAAGTCCAACTTTCGCATTATCTCATCACTATAACTCAGGTAAATTACCTTTAATACATATGGATTTGTATAGATTAGATGATACTTCATCAGCTCAAGAATTATTTCTTGAAGAGGAGGAAGAATTAGAACAAAATAACGGCATAATGGTTATCGAATGGCCCGAAAAGATAACTTCAATAGTTGACGAATATTTGCTTATCGAAATTAAGTATGCAGAGGGATCTTGTAGGATATTAGAAATCTATGATCCGTATAATTTAAGGAAGTCTTGAACTTGATTAATATTTGGTTGTGGCTGAATAGCCCCTTCCCCTAAACATGAAATTAGCCCACAAACACTAGCAAATTGAATATGGTTAATAATAGAATCCTTATCAAAATCTCCCTTTCGATTTATAAACCTAGAAATTAATCCAGCTAAAAAAGAGTCTCCTGCTCCTGTTGTATCAACTATTCTTGAAGATTTTAATACTTTAGTTGTATCCTGAAATCCATTAATAAACCAACTTATTGGTTTATCTCCATTAGTAATAATTACATCAGGTTTTTTTGATAAAGACTGAGATATTAGTAATGGATTGTTATTACCAAAGAATAATATTGCCTCTTCATTGGATAGTTTTAAGATATCACCATTTAATAAAAATTTCTTTATTTTTTGTATATGATCTTGTTTTTGAATTTGAGATGATTTATCAAATTTATCCCAAAAAATCTCTCTCCAATTGGCATCTATTACAATGCTAACACCAGATTTACTTGCATACTCAACTAAAAATAATAAGGCTTCAGAAGATTTATTAGAGGCAAGTAAATTTGTTCCCGTTATAAAATATTTAGCCTCTTTAAAAAGCGTTTGGAGAGAAATCTCACTTCTTTCAAAAACTTTTCTATCCAGCATTTCATCCGCAAATATTTTTTGTGAATTTACAAAACCAGCAAAAGAGCGGTCTCCTTCATCATTTATGCAAACTTTGATTATCCTGGTAGAGCAATTTTTATCAACTTGAGTTGATTGTATATTGACTCCTAAATCTCTAAACAAATTTATAAATTCTTTTCCGAATTCATCATCTCCTAAGCAACCTACAAACTCAGTATGAACTCCTAATTTGCTCAAACCACAAGCTACATTAGCAGGTGCTCCGCCAAGATAATTTTTACAATTCCCCTCAGGAATATTAATTATTTGATCTACTAAAGCTTCGCCTATACAAATTACTTTTGAAGAAATCATAATTTTAATTCTATCTATAACGATAGATTAATACTCCATAAACAGATCGCAATTAATTCAATTAAAATTAGCAGATTAGTAATTTTTAGATGGGAAGCAAAACTAACAACCTATGGAAATGGCATGGATGGGATATTGCTTGGTCTTTAGTTAATCAGCCTAGTAAAGCATCAAATATTAATGTTCTTTTAATTCACGGATTTGGAGCATCCAAAGAACACTGGAGAAGTAATCAAACAATTTTAGGGCAATATACAAATTGCTACGCTATCGATTTACTAGGGTTTGGTAAGAGCAGCCAACCTAAGGCCCTTTTAGATTACGAAACAAAAAAGGAAAACCACATAAAATATTGTTTTGATCTTTGGGGCACTCAAATTGCAGATTTTTGCAATACACAAATAAAATCACCTGTAATATTGGTTGGAAACTCTATAGGGGGAATTGCTTCTTTAAAAGCTGCTGAGTTATTAGATCGAAACTGTCAAAAAACGATCCTTCTAGATTGTGCACAAAGAACTATGGATGACAAAAGAATAAGTGATAAGGATATCTTTATGAACTTTTTAAGACCAATTCTTAAAACATTAGTTAGACAAAGATTTATAAGTAATACCCTTTTTAAACAAGCTGCAAATAAAAAGACTATAAAGCAAATACTTAGTAAAGCTTATCCCTCAGGAAAAAACATAGATGATGAATTAATAGATATCTTGTATGAACCTTCTCAACGAAAAAATTCTGCAGAAGCATTTAGAGGATTTATCAACCTCTTCGATGATTATTTAGCTACAGATTTATTTAAAGTAGTTAATTGTGATATTCACTTAATTTGGGGAGAAAAAGACCCTTGGGAGTCTCTGGAAGAAGCTAAAAATTGGAAAAATAACTTTAGCAATATCAAGAGTTTAGATATTCTTGAAGGAATTGGACATTGTCCTCATGACGAAAGCCCCACAGAAACCAACAAAATTTTATTAAAGCTCATTCAAGATACAAAATAGGCCTCAACATTATCACTTAACCTTCTCAACCCTCTTAGACCATCTCTTTCTAAATTCCTAACTCTATCTCTACTAATTCCAAGTACTCTGCCTATACCAGTTAAAGACATAGGTTCATCACCATCCATCCCATACCTCATTCTTAAAACTCTACATTGAAGATCAGGGAGTTGATGTAAGAGAGAGTGTAAATCTCCTCGCATACAATCCATTTCAATTTGCTCATCAGGCAAATCTTCCCCCCCAGCTAATAAGTCAAGCAATACTGTATCCTCTCCGTCTCCAACCTTTGTCTCTAAACTAACAGGCTGACCAGCCTTACACATAAGATCTTTAACATCTTCTTCAGGTAGTTCGACATACTTTGCAAGTTCGCTAATAGTAGGTGTTCTAGACATTTCCTGACTTAACTCTCTTTGGCCTTTTTTTAACTTGTTTAACATTTCTGTAATATGAATTGGCAATCTTATAGCTCGACTTTTTTCTGCAATTGCTCTAGTTATACCCTGTCTAATCCACCAATATGCATAAGTAGAAAATTTGTAACCTCGAGCAGGATCAAATTTCTCAACTCCTCTGACTAGGCCAATAGTTCCTTCTTGAATTAAATCTAAAAGTTCCATATTTCTCTTCGTATATTTTTTTGCTACGCTCACTACTAATCTTAAGTTGGCAGCTACCATCCTCTCTTTAGCTCGTTGACCAGCTCTTAGCCTTTTTTTAATTTGAGCAGGATTCAAATTAAGTTTGTCTGCTAATTCTTCTACAGATGGCTTTTCCCCCGTAAGATCAATTATTTCTAACTCAAGTCTCTCTACTTGCATAAGCTCTTGAACTTGCCTTCCAAGAGTAATTTCTTGTTCATGAGTTAATAATGGAACTCTTCCAATATCTCTCAGATAAGATCTTACTAAATCAACTTCATTGCCTGTTTTAAAACTGGCAATTGAACTTAATTTATTATCAATCAATGTTTCAGCAGACATAAGTTAAATATACTTTTGTAAACAATACCATTAAGAATTGTAAAGTTAAACCTAAAAATCCACAATATTACATTTTTGAGTATATTTACTTACTAACTCATAAGTTAGAATTAGCAAGAAGCCAGGTTGCTGTATTTAAGTAAATAAAGACACCAGCAATATCTGTAACGGTTGTAATGAAAGGGGAAGACATCAAAGCGGGATCCAAACCCATTTTGTCAAATAACAAGGGCAAGAGGGCACCAGCAGTTGCAGCAAGAGTAGTAATTGAAATTAAACTTATGCCAACTGCAAAGCCAATTAAAGGTCCATTACCTTGCCACCATGCAAATGGTATTACAACGAATAACATCAAAACACCTAATAAGGCTCCCGTAAATGTTTCTTTCAATATCGCCTTTAAGGGGCCTAAAGATTTTATTTTTTGAGTGCTAAGACCTCTTATCACGACCGTTGAGCTTTGAGCACCAACATTCCCTCCTGTACCAATCAACAGCGGAATAAATGCAGCTAAAATTACTACTTGGCTAAGTATCTGATCATTCATTGCAATCACTTTTGTAGTTATACCATTGGCTAATACAAGAATTAATAACCAAACAATTCTTCTCCTGGCAATCGTAAATAAACTACTTTGAAAATAGTCATCTTCATCTCCAGCCTGTACCGCACCAGCAGCATATATATCTCTTGTAGCCTCTTGTTCGATGACATCGATTAAATCATCAACAGTAACAATTCCCACTAGTCTATTCTCCTTATCAACCACGGGTAAAGCCAAAAAATCATACCTTTGTATTGCCCTTGCGACTTCTTCTTGATTTGTATCAGTTGTGGTATTCACAACATCTCTAGTCATAACCTCACCAATTTGCTTTGATGGCTCAGCTGTGACCAAATCTCTTAAAGACAAAATCCCTGTAAGATGCCTCTCTCTATCAGTTACATATAAGCTATAGATAGTTTCAGTAAAAGGAGCTCGTTTTCTTACAAGTGATAAAGCCTCTTCCGCCGTTTGCATTTCTTTGAGATCAATAAACTCTGTAGTCATTAACCTCCCAGCAGTTTCCGGCTCATATCCTAATAATTCTGCAGTAACTTTCCTTTCTCCTGGACTTAATGCAGATAAAAATTTTCTGACAACTTTAGCTGGTAATTCATCAAATAATTGAACCCTATCATCTGGTGACATTTTTTCAACTATTTCCAAAACTTCTCCTGAACGAAGCCTATCCAGTAACGTTTGCTGAACAATTGGATCTAAATATTCATAAACTTCTATTGCTTCATTTTTTTTTAATAGACGAAATGCAAGTGCCTGCAATATTTGAGGTAAGCTTCCTATTGCTTCAGCAATATCAACTGGTTGAGAAGGCAGTAAGATCAGTTTCGCAGTATCATAATTACCTGCTATCAAGAGTTCTTTAAGCTGTGCAGCGATTTTCTCACTAGATGTTAATTCAGTAGATGAAGAAACATAATTATTATGAATTTCAACATCTTTGTTCATAATAAAAGTCCTTCCCCAGGCATCTGCGTAACACTATTATTATATTTATTACTAAGAATTTTCCATTTTCATATTTAGACATAATTATTAATATTATTCAGTTCTACAATGCAGCTAAATACTTCAATTATCTTCAAAAATTATACAAATAGAATCTCAATAACTTTTATATCTTCGTAAATTAATTCAGTTAAATTAAAGTATAAATTTTCTAAAAATTATTATTAGAAAATGAGATTTATTGAAATTATTTAATTTAAAAACATCTTTAGTTTTTTTATTAAGTATGTATTTTATTATTATTAAATTTTCATCCAACCTTTCAATGGATGGCAAAGATTAGTATTAAAAATACTTTGAGAAAATTCTACTCTAATCCATCTTTTATCATCAGAATCAATCCAATATCTCAAAATCGAAGCAGATGTACCTACGCTAATACGAGAAAGTTTTTTTGAACTTTTTTCAGGATAAAAATATATATATTTATTTGAATTAATTATAATTTCATTAGATTGATCATTTATTAAATCAGTAATAGAGCGTTGAATGCCTCCCGCAGGTAGAGAAATAGGACCTACTAGAGCGAAGACTATAAGACAAATATTTTTTATACAGTTATTCATTATATATCTAAAGTTGCTAAATCTAAATCTACACTATGAGTTTCAATGAATTCTCTTCTTGGAGCCACCTTATCTCCCATAAGAATATTGAATATTCTATCAGCTTCTAAAGCATCTTCAATTTCAACTCTTTTCATCATCCTTGTTTTAGGGTTCATTGTCGTATCCCATAATTGCTTTGGCATCATTTCACCTAATCCCTTAAATCGTTGAATATTATAGTTAGCTCTTTCTCCATATTCAGCTATTGCTTCCTTTAGTTCAGCTTCGTTATAACAATATTTATGTGTTTTACCTCTTTCAATTTTATATAAAGGAGGACATGCTATGTAAATATATCCTTTTTCTACAAGTTCTTTTTGATATCTATAAAAGAAAGTTAAAAGTAAGGTTCTTATATGTGCACCATCGACATCAGCATCTGTCATTATTACTACTCTGTGATATCTAAGAGAACCTAGATCGAACTCCTCTCCTTTAATGCCTAAGCCAAGAGCAGTAATTAATGCTTGTATTTCAGTATTTTTATATATTTTTGAATCATCAGTTTTTTCAATATTTAAAATTTTTCCTCTAAGCGGCAAAATTGCTTGAAATTTGCGATCTCTGCCTTGCTTCGCTGAACCACCTGCAGAATCCCCCTCAACAATATATATCTCAGATTCTGATGGATCCCTAGAGCTGCAATCAGCTAATTTACCAGGTAAAGTCGAACTCTCAAGAACACTTTTTCTTCTAACTAATTCTCTTGCTCTTCTTGCAGCTTCAGCAGCATTGAAAGATTGGATCGCTTTTTCAAGAATTAAATCAAGTACGGATGGATTAAACTCCATATATTTTGAAAGCGATTCTCCTATAAGTGAATCGACTATTCCTCTAACTTCAGTGTTTCCTAACTTAGTTTTAGTCTGACCTTCAAATTCCGGATCAGGTACTTTGACGGACAACACTACTGTTAATCCTTCTCTAATATTTTCTCCTGCTAAATTCTTATCCCCATCTTTCCTCTTAGACCTTTTTTTTGCAAAATTATTGAAAGTTCTAGTTAATACTGTTTTTAGTCCCTCAATATGAGTACCTCCATCAATTGTTCTAATGTTATTTGCAAATCCCAAAATATTATCTGAATAAACATCAGAGCACCACTGTAGAGCTGCCTCTACATAAACATTATCTTTTTGAGAATCTACATATATAATTTCCGGATGAATTGATTCTTTCTCCGAATTCATATATTCAACATACTCCTTAATACCGCCTTGATAGAAATATATTTCTTCTTTAAAAGAATCATCTTTTAATTTATATCTTTCATCCCTAAAAATAATTTTTACACCCCCATTAAGATATGCTAGCTCTCTTAATCTTGATGAAAGAATAGAGTATTCAAATTCAATACCCCCAGTAAAAATTTGTGTATCTGGTTTAAAACTAATTGTTGTACCAGTCTTTTTTATTTGAGAAATTTGTTTTTTTGATAATAAATCTCCTTTTGATATTCCTTTTTCAAATCTTTGATTAAATTCTTTCCCATCTCTATAAACTGTAACTTCAACCCATTCACTTAACGCATTAACTACCGATATTCCGACTCCATGCAATCCACCAGAAACCTTATAACCGCCACTCCCGAATTTACCACCAGCATGTAATACCGTCATTACTGTTTCTAGAGCGCTTTTACCGGTTCTAGGATGAATGTCTGTAGGAATCCCTCTTCCATTATCAGAAATCAGAGCTGAACCATCGGCTTTTAATATTATTTCAATATGATCACAATGTCCCGCTAGAGCTTCATCTACAGAGTTATCAACAACCTCATAAACTAAATGATGAAGACCTCTTGGACCAGTTGATCCAATATACATCCCTGGTCTTTTACGGACTGGTTCAAGACCTTCAAGAACTTGAATCTGCTCTGCCCCATATTCGTTCGAAACTTTATTAAGGCTTGATTCCTCACTCATTTAAAATAAAAATAAACTAAATTTAACCATTCTAAATTTATCTTTAAAAAGGTTTCGACTTAAACTTACCATTGGTACTTATGAAAGGCTTGAAAACAATGAATAATTTTATTACTTGCTTAATATAATCGAAACTTTTAAAACAAACCTGATTATGTTTTCATCTGAACCATTAGTAATAGTATTGATAGGGCCTACTGCTAGCGGAAAAACTGAATTAGCGATTGAAATAGCACAACATTTTCAAATAAATATTCATAATATTGACTCTAGACAAATTTATAGAGACATGGATATCGGAACAGCAAAACCAACAAAAGAACAGCAGAAACAAATAAAACATTTATTGATTGATATAGAGAATCCAAATAAACCAATAAATGTTAAAGAATTCCAAGAAATTGCTACTCGATCGATCAATGATGAGATTAAGCAAAACAAATCTCCTTTTTTGGTTGGAGGCAGTGGTCTATATATCAATTCAATTACAAAGGGTTTCGTAACACCGAATGTACCTCCTCAAGAATTTCTAAGAAAACAATTATTACTGTTAGGCCAAGAGTATTGCTGGCAAATACTAAAATTGTGCGACCCCACAATATCAAAAAAAATTAATTCCGAAGATAAGACAAGAACAATAAGAGCTCTAGAAGTCTTTTATGCCACCGGCAAACCAATGTCTTTACAACAAGCTATGAATCCACCTCCTTGGAGGGTAATAGAACTAGGTCTTGACAGAGAAGACCTTCATCAAAGAATTGAAAGGAGAGCTCAATTTATGTTTAACAATGGGCTAATTGAAGAAACAAAATATATTATGAGCAAATACGGAAAGAATATACCTTTACTAAAAACCATAGGTTATGAAGAAGCGCATTTAATTATCAAAAATAAATATAGTATTAGTGAAGCTATTAAAATCACAGTTAACAAAACAATGAATTTTGCTAAAAGACAAAGAACATGGTTTCGTAATAAAAATAATCCTTTTTGGCTTGATAACAAAAACCCTCTAAAAGATGCAATAATTAAAATAGAGTCCTCAATTAGCTGACTTAAATTAAAAGTAAATTTATTCTTTACACATTTTCCAATACTAACTGAATGCCCCCACGTCCACGCTTTGATCGCCGCGCTCCAGTAAGAGAGCTTCCTAATATTAATGAGAGGATTAATTATCCTCAATTACGAGTAGTTGATTCAGACGGACAACAATTAGGAGTTATAGATAGATTAAAGGCTCTCGAAATTGCTGCCCAAAGAGAATTAGATTTAGTTCTTGTAAGCGAAAAAGCTAATCCTCCTGTGTGCAGAATTATGGATTATGGTAAATATAAATTTGAACAAGAAAAAAAAGCAAAAGAAGCCAGAAAGAAATCACATCAAACAGAAGTTAAAGAAGTAAAAATGAGATATAAAATTGATAAGCATGATTATGATGTCAGAATTGGACAAGCATTAAGATTCTTAAAGTCAGGAGATAAAGTGAAGTGCACTGTTATTTTTCGAGGCAGAGAGATACAGCACTCAAATTTAGCCGAAACTCTGCTTTTGAAGATGGCTAATGACCTTGAAGAACAATCAGAAGTTCAACAATCTCCCAAACGGGAAGGTAGAAATATGATTATGTTCTTAAGTCCAAGAAAATCTCCACTTATTAAAAAGGAAGACTCATAAAACAATTTTTAAAAATTTTTAAAAAATCGTTCTAACAGTTATGCCGAATGTTAAACTGGCACTTAAGTTAAAGTAAATAAGGTTTCAATTGAGCGTGAGATTCCATATTCAGCAAGAAAGCGATATTTCAGCTTCTACTCAGCTATATAATCAAATTTGTTTTGCTATTGCCTCAAGACACTATCCTCCAGGCCACAGGCTTCCAAGTACAAGGCAACTTGCGATGCAAACAGGCTTACATCGCAATACTATTAGTAAAGTTTATAGACAATTAGAGACTGATGGGGTCGTAGAAGCGATTGCTGGTTCAGGAATATACGTTAGAGATCAACTTAAAAAAAAGGAAGTAAAAGAATCAGTTCATTCAAGAAAAATAATAAGCGATCCTCATCAAGAGGCTAAAAAGGCTATCGATCAACTTATTCAAATAGGTTGTTCACTTCAAGATGCGAGAGAGTTACTAACAAAAGAAGTTGATTGGAGAATTAAATGCGGAGCACGAGTCTTAGTTAGCACTCCGAGAGAAGATATTGGTGCATCAATGCTAATAGCAGAAGATTTATCACCTAGAATTAATGTCCCTGTTGAAGTTGTGCCAATGGAAGAAATCGAAAAAGTATTATGTAATTCAAATAAAGGTACTCTTGTAACCAGTCGATATTTTTTACAGCCATTAGAGAAACTAGCAAAAAAATACGGGGTAAGAGCAATAGCGGTCGACTTAAGTGATTTCCAACAAGAATTGAAAATGCTTAAAGAATTAAAACCAGGGAGCTGCGTTGGAATTGTAAGCATAAGCCCAGGACTTTTGAGGGCAGCAGAAGTTATTCTGCATAGCATAAGAGGTAATGACATACTTCTTATGACAGCTAATCCAGAAAACAGTAGTAGACTGCTAGCTCTTTTAAGGGCAGCCAATCATGTTTTATGTGATGGGCCTAGTTTGTCAGTCATTGAAAGTACTCTTACTAAAAATCGTTCACAAATGATGAGAATACCTTATATTCATTGTGCAGCAAACTATTTAAGTAAAGACACTATTAATCAACTAAAAAAAGAAATAGGAATTTCTAATTAAAAAGGTATGTTTAAAATAATTAAATCAGATATTGCAATCATTAAAGAAAGAGATCCTGCCGCGAAAGGAATTCTTGAGATCTTCCTTTGTTATCCAGGTTTTCAAGCAATATTTATGCATAGATTTACACACAAATTATGGAAATTAAAATTTCCGTTAGTTCCTAGAATACTAAGTCAAATTAATAGATCACTAACTGGAATTGAGATTCACCCTGGCGCAAAGATAGGCAAGAAAGTTTTCATTGACCATGGGATGGGAGTTGTTATAGGAGAAACAGCTGAAATTGGAAATAATTGCTTACTATATCAAGGAGTCACCTTAGGAGGTACTGGCAAAAGTCATGGTAAAAGGCACCCCACTCTGGAAGAAAATGTTGTCATTGGTGCAGGAGCTAAAGTTCTTGGCTCAATTACTGTTGGCGCTAATACTCGAATTGGGGCTGGTTCAGTTGTAGTTCGTAGTGTCAAAGGAAATAGTACTGTTGTTGGAGTCCCCGGTCGAGTAGTTCATCAAAGCGGAGTAAAGATAAATCCACTCGCACACTCAGCTTTACCAGATGCAGAAGCAAATGTCATAAGAAATCTTATGGATAGGATTGACCAACTAGAAAATCAAATAAATAGATTACAGAAAACGATACAAAGTCTAATCAATAATGAGGTTTTTGATACTTCAAAATTAGGTGATGCCCAAAACATCAAAGATAAAGAAATAATTGAATTTCTTGGGGATGATAAGACTTAAATTATGCTTCGTCTTCCTTCTCAATCTTTGGTTGAAACATAAACATTGAATAAATAACGTTTCTCCTCATATTCGTCATCATTTCAAGAAACATATCATATCCCTCATTTTTGTATTCGATAAGTGGGTCTTTTTGTCCATATCCTCTTAAACCAACCGATTCTCTTAATGAGTCCATAGCTTGAAGATGCTCTCTCCATAAATTATCTATTTGCTGCAATATAAAAAATCTCTCAGCCTCTCTCATCAATCCAGGACGATAATTTTCTATCTGAGATTCTTTTAAATCATATGCAGCCCTAAGTTGTTCTTGTAAGTAACTCTTTAATTCTTGAACAGAGAGTGAAAAAATATCTTCTTCTTTAAGATCATTTAATAAATAAACAAATTCTTTTACCTTTGATACCAATTGTTCTAAATCCCATTCTTCAGGAGGCAAATCCTGATTCACATACGCTTCTACTATCTCCTCCATCGTGACTTCTCCATATCCTAAAACCTGTTTTTTTAAATCAATTCCTTTTAAAACTCTTAATCTCTCTATATAGACAGCTTTTCTTTGATTATTCATAACCTCGTCATATTCAAATACCTGCTTTCTAATATCGTAATAATAAGTCTCAACTTTCTTTTGAGCACTTTCTAAAGATCTAGTCAACATTCCCGATTCAATAGGCATATCTTCATCAACCCTAAAAGCATTCATTAAATTTGCAACTCTTTCTCCTCCAAAAATTCTTAACAAATTATCTTCTAATGACAAGAAAAATCTAGTGCTCCCCAAATCGCCCTGCCTCCCAGCTCTTCCTCTTAGTTGATTATCCACTCTACGGGACTCATGCCTCTCAGTGCCAATTACATGCAACCCCCCAGCTTTTCTTACGTTTTCTTCTTCTTGAATGAGCACTTGTTCATATTCACTTTTCACTAAAGATAAAACCTCTCTAAGGGAGCTTATCAGATTATCATCTGTTGGCGCTTTCTCTGCAGCCGTAGCTATTCGATCATCTAAATCAATATTACTTAATTGCCTATCGCCCCAAGCCTCCACAAGCTGTTTAGATAAAGCTGATAATTTATGTTCTATATCTTCACCTAATTTACAGGGGAAAAGATTATTCACACTATTAAGTTTATTATTGATAGTTCCCTTGTTTTTATTTGTAGATTTAGAAAACCCTCCTTTTGATTTCGAAGGTCTTTGTTTTGGGATAGGAGGTTTGTGTTCGTTATCAGGCTTTACAAGTAAAGGCATTAAGGTCTCTTTCAACTTAAGTCTGGCCATATAATCACTATTACCTCCAAGAATAATATCTGTCCCTCTTCCTGCCATATTTGTTGCGATAGTCACTGCCCCAGATCTTCCTGCTTGAGCAACTATTTCGGCTTCTCTCTCTACATTCTCTGGTTTTGCATTTAGTAGATTATGAGGAATCTGCTTTTCATGAAGCAAAGAACTCAATAATTCGCTTTTTTCAACACTTGTTGTGCCAACTAAAACAGGTCTCCCCTGTCTGTGAATATCTGCAGTTTCATTAGCTACAGCCCTCCATTTTCCAATCTCAGTTTTAAAAACTTGATCAGCCCAATCCTTTCTTTGCCTTGACATATTTGTGGGCACAACTGTGGATTGCAATTTATATGTCTTTTCAAATTCAACTTCTTCTGTCTTTGCAGTTCCAGTCATACCTGCCAGTCCTGGATAAAGCAGGAAAAAGTTTTGATATGTAATAGAAGCCAATGTTTGTGTTTCTGGCTGAATGGGTAAGTTCTCTTTAGCTTCTATCGCTTGATGTTGGCCATCACTCCACCTCCTACCAGGCATCACACGACCAGTAAATTCATCAACAATAACAGCTTCATTATTTTTAATTATATAGTTCACATCTTTTATGAATAGTTCCTTGGCTTTTAATGCATTAGTTACATAATGCGCCCAAGGATCTTGTGGATCATATAAATCAGCAATCTTCAAATAATCCTCACATTTTGCGAAACCTTGATCTGTTAGGATGCAACTTCTTTGTTTTTCATCAACTTCATAATCTCCTTCTGGATCAATTCCATCTTTACTCATCTCTTCTGCTCTCATTAAAGATAAAGCAAGCTCAGCTGCTTTTTGATATTTCTCCTGAGGTCTTTCTATCTGACCTGAGATTATCAAGGGAGTTCTAGCCTCATCAATTAAGATTGAATCAACCTCATCAATAACACAATAATTAAATTCTCGTTGAACTACTTCATCAATATCTGTAGCCATATTATCTCTTAGATAATCAAATCCAAGTTCAGAATTAGTTGCATAAGTAATATCACATGCATAATTTTTCTTTCTTTGTGAAGGAGTCATATCTTGCTGAATCAAACCGACACTAAGTCCCAAAAATTTATGTACCTGACCCATCCATTCTGCATCTCTTCTGGCAAGGTAATCATTAACTGTAACGACGTGCACTCCTCTTCCAGACAATGCATTTAAATAACAAGGCAAAGTAGCTACAAGAGTCTTACCTTCACCTGTCTTCATTTCAGCTATTTGACACTCATGCAATACCATCCCTCCTATCAATTGAACATCAAAATGACGCATGCCTAAAACTCTTTTGCTTGCCTCCCTTACAATTGCAAAAGCTTTTGGAAGAATATCTCCTATTATCTCATTTTGTTTTTGTAAATTAGACTCAGCCTGAATTATCTGCTTAAGATTGTTAGTCTCTTCTCTTAAATTATCATCACTAAGTTTAGATACTTCATCTTCTAAAAGATTAATTTCCTCTACTAAAGGCTGGTAGCGCTTTAACTTTCGTGTGTTTGGGTCTCCCAACAAAAGCTTTAGCATAATTTTTTCCTTAAAATCCTTATATGAACAACATTATAATTTAGATAGCAACTACTTGGAACAATATAAATTATTTCTCGAAAATGCTTTCGCTTAATATTATTTTGATAAGATTAAATATTATTTTTAAAGATTTCAAAAGAGAATTTAATCTTGGCTATGCAAACGAACAAATTAATATTGCTAAAACATATCAAAGGAGCTCCTGGACTTAGATTATTAGGTTTAGGCCCAAATATGCGACCTTGCAAAGGTTTAACAAAATTACAAAATTTATTCAATCAGAATGCGCAATGGGCACAAAATAGATCAATCCCCGATTTAAGAAATTGCTTATCCAAGAGTGATGTCATTATTAGTCTTTGGATTGATAAAAAAATTGTAGGTTTTGGCAGAGCACTAAGCGACGGGATTTTTCGAAGTGTTCTTTGGGATATTGTTATTGATCAAAATTACCAAGGAAAAGGCTATGGCAAAGTCGTAGTGAATGCTCTTTTGGAATCTAAAAGTATTAAAAAAACTAAGAAAATATATCTAATGACAACAAATAAAAAAGATTTTTATACTCAACTTGATTTTGAAGAAGTAAATTCGCAAAAACTTCTTATTAAACTCAGTAATTTTAATTCTTAAATATTAAGTATTTTGAAAATAAGAAATTATTTATTGCTGCAACACAGGCTCCACATAACCAAGAGATAATATGGTTCGCACTCAATTTATATAAAATATTTATGATAGTTGCCATTTCAAGTCCACCAAGTGCATAAGTTAACACAAACACAACAAATGCTTTATCTAACCTAATGCATCTGTTATTTGAGAATACCCATTTACTAGAAAATAAAAATGAATTTAGAAGACCAATACAATATCCCAAAGTAGAGGATAAATTTATATTTGCTGTGAAAATATAGATTGATTTATATACTAAAAAATTTAAAACGCTTGAAAATACTCCCACAATTAAAAATCTAAAAATTTGAATTTTATAATTATTTATAAACCTCCTCAAAATATTTTTTTTAAACTAATTAACGAATAGGCTATATAACCTTCTGATGAATGGACCTAAAATAGGAACAGGACTAAATGTTGGCCCACAGAAATCAAAATAATCTCTATGTTTTTTTATCTTTCCAGTTTTACCAAAAACTAATTTGGTTGTACCGGGATAAATAAATTCTTTTTTCATTATCTTTAATCCTAATGTCCACTCAACGAAAGCTACATCTCGATTTATAGCAATAGAATGCGTTTTTAAAAAAACATCATCACAACGTTTTATTAACTTTTCTTGAGCTTCAATATAAGCAATTAAGCCACTTTTTTCTTGAGTTGGATCAATAAAAAGAACATCGTCTTGGTAATATTTAGACCATTTTTCTTTAGTTGGCGGTTTATCTCCATAACCCTTTGTAAATAAATCTTTTAAATCTTCCTCTGATAACGGATTATTCATAAAAATTTTACAATTAGAACGAGAATTTCATAATTAGAAATTTTATAAATGTTGTTAGAAAAAAAGGTTGGTATTCATTATAAAGCGGATGAAGAGATTCGAACTCTCGACATTCTCCTTGGCAAGGAGATGCTCTACCACTGAGCTACATCCGCGTATTTTATATCTTATCTTACAGTTGGAAAAAATAAAAAAATTGTTTTAATTTTCCTTCAAAGTTTTCATAAGTTCTCCCATTTCAATAGCTTGTAAAGCATAGTTCCACCCTAAATTGTTTTTAATACCCGCACGTTCTAGTGCTTGCTGCATAGTATCAGTAGTTAAAACTCCAAAAATAATAGGAATATTATTTTCATGAGAAATTTTCGATATCCCTTTGCTAGCTTCATTAACTACAACATCATAATGTGAAGTTTCACCTTTAATTACAGCTCCAAGAGCAATAATTACATCAAATTTATCTTTTCTGGATAAAGCATTTGCAGCTATGGGTAATTCAAACGACCCAGGAACCCAAACTAAATCAAGATTTTTACTATTTTCAGATGTATCAATGCCATGTCTTTTTAAACAATCCAAACATCCTCCAAGTATTTTAGTAGTAATCAAGTCATTAAACCTAGCAATTACAATGCCAATTTTTAATGTTTTAGCATTAGTAAAAGAACCTTCATAAATAGCCATTTAAAAATCGCAAATATTAATATATCTAGAATCTCACGTTTAGGTAATTAGTTCAAACCAAAGAAGAAACAATCCCTGTAACAAAAACCAATACAACCCACACAGCTGCTATTGAATAAATTTTGCGTCTATTTTCTCTTTGTCCTTCTTCCGTTGATGGAGCAGTTACATAAAGAACTGGTACACCAATTACAGCAATAAGAGATGAAAACAAAAGAGCATTTACAAAAAAGAAATTAACTGCCTGCATGAAATTATTTAAATATAAAAAATATTATATTCTTAAATAACTAATTTTTTGGTAAAAATTTACATAGTCTTACTGTCTTGTAAAATGCAAAAAAAAAATTACTACCTAATATCTAAATAGTTATCAAAAAATATAAAAAAATGTCAGGCAATAATTTGATTCAAAAGAATTTATTTGAAAGTGAAATTCAGATTTTAAATAATAAAGACAGCTCTAGTTTTGACAATGATTTCGATGATTTAATTGTTGCCGATCTTAGCAATGATGAATTAAAAGAAGATTCTTTGAAAAGACCCAGAATTAGAAACAAGTCCAATAAACGATCTATGCAAATTGAAGAGAATCTAAAAAAAACACATAACCATGACATAGAAATTAATAAATCTAACAGTTATAAAACTGTAAATAAATCAAAACTAGCTCCTGTCTTGCATCACTATGTAACTCTTAAAGAGAGTAATAGTAATCACTTATTGCTTTACAGATTAGGTGACTTTTTCGAATGTTTTTTTGAGGATGCTATTTTAATCTCAGAGGTTCTTGAAATCACTCTAACAAGTAAAGAAGGAGGGAAAGAGATTGGTCGAGTCCCTATGGCTGGAGTTCCTTATCATGCTCTTGAAAGATATTGTGCAGAATTAATCAAAGCAAATTATTCGGTTGTTATTTGCGATCAGCTAGAAAAAAGTAGTGGGAAATACGGATTACCAATAAAAAGGGCAATAACAAGAATAATTACTCCTGGAACAATTATTGAGGAAGGCATGTTAGTTGCTAAAAAAAATAATTGGATTACAGCTGTTTATTTCGATGAAATTAAATCGAATCAAGAACTTAATTGGGGTATAGCAAGCGCTGATGTCAGTACTGGGGAGTTGATTACCATAGAAGGGAAATCAATTAACAAACTATGTGATGAAATAATAAATATTGATGCTTCTGAAATTATCATAGGTAGTGAGGAAGAGAAATTATACCTTGAAAAAATTAACTCAAAAATTAAAGCTACAGTAACAGAAAAGACATCCTTCAGTATTAATGAATCGAATGATCTAATTAAAAATTATTTTGAGGTTGAATCCTTAGAAGGATTAGGACTAAAAACACTTAATAGAGCGATAAAGTCTTTAGGAGGTTTATTAAATTATCTCAAAAAAATTAATCCAACAGATTCGGATCATAACTCTTCAATCAGAATCTCGCTAGATTTTCCAATAATAAAATATCCTAAGGATAATTTAATTATTGACTACCAAACTAAAAAAAATTTAGAAATCACCCAAACTCAAAGAGAAAATAATTATGTGGGAACTCTTTTATGGAGCGTAGATAGAACATATACTTGCATGGGGTCAAGATGTCTAAGAAGATGGATTGATTTTCCTTTAATAGATACAGAAAAAATAGAAAAAAGACAAAATGTAGTTTTAAACTTTATTGAGTCAAAAAATTTAAGAATTGAGACTCAAAATCTATTACGTGCGATGGGAGATTTAGAACGGCTTTCTGGTAGAGCCTGTGCTGGACAAGCAAGTCCTAGAGATTTAGTAGCCATTTCGGAAGGATTAAAAAAACTACCTCGATTAAGATCAGTTATAAAATCATTTAATTATGAATTGCCAATATGGATCAATCAATTAAAAGAAAAAAATTCCCAACTTCTTGAGTTGGCTGAAATAATAAGCGATACACTTGTTGAATATCCTCCGCTGAATATTAGCGAAGGAGGATTAATACATGATGGAGTTGATGAAATCTTAGATGGGCTAAGAAATAAAATAGATGATTATAGTAATTGGTTAAGGAAGGAAGAAATCAAAGAAAGAGAAATAAGCAATATTGTCAATTTAAAAATACAATTTCACAGAACTTTTGGATACTATATTGCAATCAATAAATCTAAAGTGAATTTAGCTCCAAAGCATTGGATTAAAAGACAAACATTAACTAATGAGGAAAGGTTTATTACAACTGCTATAAAATCACAAGAAAGTAAAATATTTCAATTAAATAATCGCACTGCTGCAAGAGAATATGAATTATTTACCAAAATCAGAGATTTAGTTGCAAATAAAACAAAAGAAATAAGATCCATTGCTAGGTCAATCGCCGGGTTAGATGCGAGTTTAGGACTAGCGATTACATCAATTGAAAATAATTATATTAAACCCAATTTAATTCCAATGGACAATTTGTCTACCAAAGTCGATACTAACGATACTAAAGTAAAGAGTGGAAGAAATCCTATAGTAGAACAACTCTTAGATAATAAGCACTTCATACCTAATGACATCATATTCAACAACAAACAAAAATTAATTATACTAACAGGCCCAAATGCTAGCGGTAAAAGTTGTTTTATTAGACAAATTGGATTAATTCAAATACTTGCGCAAATTGGATGCTTTGTTCCAGCTGCTAATGCTCAGATTAAAATAGTTGATAGGATTTTCACTCGGGTTGGAGCAGTTGATGATCAATCCACAGGACAATCTACTTTTATGGTTGAAATGTCAGAAACAGCATCAATTCTTAACCAAGCGACAAGAAATTCATTAGTACTTCTTGATGAAATTGGACGAGGGACATCAACCTTTGATGGATTATCTATCGCATGGTCCGTCAGTGAATATCTCGCAAAAGATATTGGTTGTAAAAGTATTTTTGCTACGCATTATCATGAATTAAACTTTCTTAAAGATTCTTTGAAAAACGTCTCTAACTTTAAGGTCACCGTTGAGAAATCAGGGACTAGATTGGTATTCTGTCATAAAATAGAAAAAGGTGGCGCAAACAAAAGTTATGGGATAGAGGCTGCAAAATTAGCAGGTGTACCTTTAAAGGTAATTGATAAAGCAGAGCAAATTTTACAATCTCTAGAATCCAGTAATAATTTTCATAAACAAATTGATTTAAAAACTTTCCATAAAGAGGCTGCTTAATTCAATAACCTATTGAATTGAAGATCTTAAAAGTGCATTTATTGCTGCTCCAGCCATTGCCGCGCCTCCTCTCGTTGAGCCCAAAACTATATAATTTTGATTGCTTTTTATTAAGCTCCTTTTAGATTGTTCAACACCTATAAAACCAACTGGCATCCCTATAATAAGACTTGGTTTACGATCAGTAGATTCTAAACTAGTCAAAAATTCTTCCAGAGCAGTTGGTGAGCTTCCGAAAATAACAATTGGTGCCTTATCTCCATAATTAAACTTTGAGATTTCCATCCATCCACTCATAATACCAAATGCAGTTTTTGTTTTACTAAAATCTTTTTGTTGCTCAAACCATTTGCTCGCAGAGAAAATTTGATTAACTCCAGCTCTTGCAGCCATAGATTTTATTGCAGCAGCTGCCATATCTGTATCAGTTAAAATTGGAACTTTATTTCGAATGGCTTTAATTCCTATTTCGCAAGCATTCTCACTAAAACTTAAAAGATTTTGGATCGAAAAATCACCAGAAGTATGGATTAGTCTCTCTAAAACTTTTGTTTCTAATTCTGTAAAATTATTTTGAGATATTTTAGACCTAATAAATCTCATACTTTCTAAAAAAATAGGATGATCTTCTATCATTAATTAATTTTATTTATATTTAAATTACTCTAAAACAAGTCATAATGTAGAAATAAAGATATTTTAAAATATGCCAATAATTGTTATCTGGGGCGATGATAAAACTAAATGTGATAGCGAAGTAGAAAAAATAATAACTCAAAATATTTCTGAAACATGGAGAAATCTCAATACCAGTAAATTTAATGGAGATGAATCGAATCAGGTTTTTCAAGCACTTGATGAGGCACAGTCTCCCCCTTTAGGAGATGGCTCAAGAGTAATTTTGATAATTAATAATCCTATTTTTAATAACAAAGATGAATTACTACAAAAAAAATTTGAATTTCTTGCTCTAAATATCCCTAATTCTACTTTTCTCATATTACAAAGTATTCAAAAACCGGATAGTAGGATTAAATCCACAAAATTTCTTAAAAAACTGATTCATGAAAATAAAGGCAGAGAAATTATTCATAAATTACCTGATATCTGGGACAGCGAGAAACAAAAAAAATATGTAGAGGATATATGTAATGATTTAGATATTAAATTAGATAAAGGCGCATCACAAGCAATTATTGAATCAATAGGCTTAGATACTTTAAGGCTTAAAAACGAATTAGAGAAAGTTTCTTTATACCTATCTGCCAAACAAAAAAATAAAGAAGAAATATTAATATCCAGTTCTCACATAAAAGAAATATTTAATGATCAGCAATCAAATATTTTTAAGATAATTGACTTATTATTAAAAAATGAAATTTACGAAAGCCTTGTTGAAATAAATAATCTTCTAAATAAAGGTGAGCCGCCGTTAAGATTAATTGCAGGTTTAACTAGTCAATTAAGGATGCATACAGTTGTTTTTTTACTTAATGATGAACAAGATATCGGGAAAATAAGCAAAATCGCTGGCATAGCAAATCCAAAAAGAATATTTTACTTACGAAAAAACGTCAAACATTGTTCAGCAAAATTTTTAATAAATATGATGATTAAGTTACTAAATATAGAATCATCATTAAAGAGAGGAAATAATCCAGTAAATGTTTTCGCAGAAAATCTAATGTCTTTGACTGAATGATTTTGTACTTAAAAAATAGATTAATATATATTTATGGCTTTATTAATTAAAAAATTTGGTGGCACATCCGTTGGCGATTTACAAAAAATCAAAAATATTGCCAAACATATAAGCATAAGTAGAGAAGCAGGTAACGACATTGTAATTGTTGTTTCTGCAATGGGGAATACGACTGACAAGCTCACTCATATGGCTCACTCAATTAGTACTAATCCCCATAAACGAGAGTTAGATATGCTCTTATCAACTGGGGAGCAGATTACCAGTGCTCTTTTATCAATAGCATTAAATGAATATGGAATTCCCGCAGTTTCTATGACCGGAAGTCAAGTTGAAATAATTACCGAGTCATTGCACGGAAAAGCTAGAATTCTTGAAATAAAAACTGAGAGGATAACAGATTATCTCAATCAAGGATATGTAGTTGTTGTAGCAGGTTTTCAAGGGGCAAGTTTAAGCCACAATGGATCTCTAGAAATTACAACACTAGGTAGAGGTGGTTCAGATACATCTGCAGTAGCATTATCAACAGCTTTAGGGGCGGAAAAATGTGAAATCTACACTGATGTACCAGGAGTACTTACAACAGATCCAAGAATTGTAGAAAATGCAAAATTATTAGACCTAATTAGTTGCGAAGAGATGCTTGAATTAGCAAGCGTGGGTGCTTCAGTGCTCCATCCAAGAGCTGTTGAAATCGCTAGAAATTATGGTATTAAACTTTATGTTAAATCCAGTGAAACTAACAAGAGAGGCACCCTTCTGATAAGCAAGTTAAAGCCTTTACAGCTAAAACGTGGCGGGTTAGAACTAACTAAGACAGTAAATAATTTAGAGATAGTAGAACAACAAGTCGTTTTTGGTTTATCTCACCTACCTGACAAGCCTGGAATAGCAGCTCAAATTTTTGAAAAACTTTCTGAAGCAGATATTATTGTTGATCTAATAATTCAATCTACCCATGAAGAGAAAAGAAATGATATAACCTTTACTATTCCAGAAAAATTTTTAGAAAGAACAATAAATCAATGTAATCAAATAATTGCAAAAATAGGGGGAACATACATTTTCAAGACCAATATGACCAAGCTAAGTATTCAAGGAGCGGGAATAATGGGACGACCAAGTATCTCCGCTGAATTTTTTGACACGCTATCAAAAGCGAATATAAATGTAAGTCTTATTGCAACTAGCGAAATTAAAGTTAGTTGCGTTATTGATGTTAAAGATATTTCAAAAGCAACAAGATTTGTTAGTGAAAAATTTAAATTATTTGGAAGTCAAATTCTTATAAATCCCAGTTTGCAAATTAAAGATGAACCTGAAGTACGAGGAATTGCTTTAGATAAAAATCAAGTCCAAGTGAGCTTTAGAAATCTTCCTGATAAACCTGGGGTAGTCGCTTCGATTTGCTTGGCTTTAGCAGAGGCAAATTTAATTTTTGATACAATTGTACAGTCTGAAAGAACTACAGAATTAAATACCAAAGATATAAGTTTCACGATGAGTAAGGATGACAGGAAAAATGCAGATCATATTTTAAAAAATCTACTTCAGAAATTACCTGGTTCAATCATCGTTGATGGTCCTGCTATAGGCAAAGTAAGCGCTGTTGGAGCAGGAATGGCTTTCAAAGTTGGAACGGCAGGAAGAATTTTTAGAGCCCTTGCTAATGAACAAATAAATATCGAAATGATTGCTACTAGCGAAATCAGAACATCTTGCGTAGTTTTAGAAAAAGATTGCAATAAAGCAGTGACGGCTATTCATAAATTCTTTAAACTTAATGAATAATTTACGAATTTCTTGATAATTTTTTCCTTAATTTTTTGATTCTGTCTCGTAAATTTGCTGCTTCTTCAAAATTCAATTCAGATGCCGCATTTTTCATTTTAGATTCTAATTTTTCAATTAAATCTGGCATCTCTTCAAATAAACATTGATCTTCCTTTGAACTTAATATTTCATCAGTTTTATCATTAACAATATTTATTAAATCTTTTGAAAAGCCTCCAGTTTCTAATTTTCTGGATAACTCCAAAAAAGATAAAATCGAATTTTCAATTTTCTTCCCTGCCGCCTGAGGGGTAATTCCGTTGATTTCATTATGCTCTTGTTGAATTGAACGCCTTCTATCTGTTTCTGATATTGCACGTTTCATTGAATCAGTAAAATTATCTGCATAAAGTAATGCAACACCCTCTACATGACGGGCTGCTCGACCAATAGTTTGAATTAAAGAACGCTCCGCTCTCAAGAAACCTTCTTTATCAGCATCTAAAATAGCAACCAATGAAACTTCAGGTAAGTCCAAGCCTTCACGTAAAAGATTAACTCCAACTAAGACATCATATTCTCCTAATCTTAGGTCTTGGATGATTTCTATTCTCTCAATTGAATGAATTTCAGAATGCAAATATCTTACTCTCACTTTATTTTCAGATAAAAAATCTGTAAGATCTTCAGCCATCCTTTTAGTAAGGGTAGTTACTAAAACTCGTTGATTTTTAGAAGCTCTTAAACGAATCTCTGAAAGCAAGTCATCAATTTGCCCCTTGCTTGGTCTTACATCAATAATTGGATCCAAAACACCAGTAGGTCTTATAACTTGTTCTACAAACTCTCCATGACACTGATCTAATTCCCATGTACCTGGAGTAGCACTAATAAATAATGTTTGCTTAGATTTCTCCCAAAACTCTTCACATTTAAGTGGTCTATTATCTGCAGCACTAGGCAACCTAAAGCCATGATCTATTAGTACCTTTTTTCTTGATTGATCTCCGTTATACATTGCGTGAAGTTGAGGACATGTTACATGACTTTCATCTACAATTAGTAACCAATCATCAGGGAAATAATCAATAAGGCATTCTGGTGGAGTCCCCTCATCTCTGCCGGCAAGGTGCCTTGCATAATTTTCAACACCATTGCAATAGCCAACTTCTTTTAGCATTTCTAAATCATATTTTGTCCTCTGCTCTAAGCGTTGCGCTTCCAATAGTTTCCCTACACTCTCGAAGGTTGCAACTTGCAATTTTAATTCATTTTTAATAGCACAAATAGCACTATCTAATCTTTCTTTAGGAGTAACGAAGTGCTTAGCGGGGTAAATACTAATTTGTTCAAGACTCTCAAGAATTTCACCGGTGAGGGGGTCTACATATCGAATAGCTTCAATTTCATCACCAAAAAACTCTATTCTTACCAGTCTATCTTCGTAAGCAGGACCAATTTCTAAAACATCACCTTTAATCCTAAATCTACCTCTACTTATATCAATATCATTTCTTGTGTATTGATTATTCACTAAATCTCTTAAAGAAGATCTTAAATTAATAGATTCACCTACTTTGAATTTTACCGATGCCTTTAGATACTCACTTGGTATTCCAAGTCCATATATACAACTTATAGACGCCACAACAATTACATCTCGTCTTTCGAAGAGTGACCTAGTTGCAGAGTGCCTTAACATATCAATCTCTTCATTAATTGAAGCTGTTTTGGCTATATATGTATCACTTACTGGAACGTATGCCTCAGGCTGATAATAATCATAATATGAAATAAAGTACTCAACAGCATTTTTAGGGAAAAACTGCCTTAATTCATTACATAATTGAGCTGCCAAAGTTTTATTATGAGCTAAAACTAATGCTGGTCTTCCGGTTTGAGCTATTACATTTGCGATAGTGAAAGTCTTACCAGTTCCAGTAGCGCCTAAAAGTGTTTGATATTTTTTACCTTCATTAACCCCGCTTACCAAATCTTTAATTGCTTTAGGTTGATCTCCTTTGGGTTCATATGGTGCTTGCAGTTGATAATTATTCACTCAAAGATTATTATTTGTATCTATCCTAAGAGATTTTCTGCCTTATTAATGAATTATCCAAAGATTCTTTTAAAGCTCTTACAGCTGCAATCATAGCGATTAAATCATCTAACTTATTTACAACAGAACCTACTCCTACTGCAGAGGCTCCTGAAGCAATAGCGAGCGGACATGTAATCTCACTCAAACCTGATGCACATATGATAGGAGTATTTATATTGTTCTTTACAAATTCTTGACTAATAGAAAAAGTAGCCGATAAAGTTGGAACCGCTTTTTCAAAATGACCTTGAACTCCGGAACTAAGCGGTGTGGAACTTTTTCCTCCTTCTGTTTGAATAAAATCCGCTCCCTCTTTAACAAGTTCAATTGCTAACTCAACTTGTTTATCAAGAGTAAGATTATGCGGCACGGTAACTGACAGCGGACTATCGGGTAATAAATCTTTTGTTTCTTTAGTTAATGAAATAATTCGTTCGGCAGAGAAAGTAATGCCTTTTTCGTAAAATGAATCAAAATTACCAATCTCCAAAAGAACCGCTCCTGCTTTAACAGAATCAGTAAATAATTTTGGTTCTACAGCACTTACACAAATAGGCAAACAGCTAATTTTCTGTACTTCCTCAACTAATTCTGGTTTACATGCCAAATCGATCATATCAGCACCGCCTCTTAACGCTGCATTAGCAATCAATTTTACGGATTGTTTATCAAAGTTATTCAAACCTGATATAACTTTTAGTAGAGATTTCTTCTTAAGTTCTTTTTGAACTTTTTGTGGCAATTGATTAATCAGAGTCATTCACAAGATGTATTTATTCCCTGATTGTGACATTGTTTTAATAAAAGAGTACATTTTTTAAAAAATAATTATTTGAGTTAAACAAATGTCAAAAAAAGAGAAAAATAATTGGACAAATTGGCATCATCTTGTACATAAAGCAATCATTAACGATACACAATTTATTCCAAATGGAATCAAATTACTTATTGCAGTATCGGGAGGTCAAGATTCTATGGCACTATTAACATTATTTAGGGATATTAAGGACTATCATGATTGGGAAATCTATGTATGGCATGGAGATCATCAGTGGCATTCTAAATCTAGTATTTACGCAAAAGAATTAAAGTCATTTTGTAATTTCAAAAAGATTAAATTTTACTCAGATAAAGCTAAATATATTGAAGTATCCACGGAAGAAAAAGCTCGGAATTGGAGATATCAAAAATTACATGATACCGCCAAAAAATTGGTTGAACCTAATAAAGGAATCGATGACATATACATTCTAACTGGCCATACTAGTTCAGATAATGCAGAAACTTTTTTATTAAACTTGGCTCGAGGAAGTAGCTACAAAGGACTTACAGGGATACCAAATAAAAGATTATCAGAAAATAATTTTTATATTGTTAGACCATTCCTCAATTTTTCAAGAGCAGATACCTTGAAAATATGTAAAGAATTAAGAATACCTATTTGGATTGATCCTACAAATTTAGATCTCGAAATAAAAAGAAATACAATAAGAACGAATATTTTAGAAAATTTAGAGAAAATTTATCCAGGCTGTAGTTCAAGAATCAATACTTTTACTCAGAAAATGAATAAATATGAAACAGAAAGAACAGATTTATGTAAATTAGCATTAGAGGTTTGCTTAGATAAACAAAAGATCATAAGAGATAAATTCAATACTTTGGGTCTTGAAGCGAGATCAACATTACTTAATCAACTTTTTAAAGAGAAATTCTCTAAACAAATTAGATCAAGTAATTTAGATAATATTGCCGAAGAAATATTTAAGAAAAATAAGGGTTCGATAGATTTACCTAGTGGTACAAAAATTATATGGAATAAAGGCTATATAGAATTTACTAACTAAGTTGTTAAAGCCGAACGTCTTCGTCTTGTTCTTCCTGAAAGTTCATCTTGCTTATTTGAATCTTTATTATCTTTAAAATCTTTATTTTTATTATTTATATTATTATCTTTTACCTTATTTCCATGCTGTTGATTATGTCGATTTTTTTTGGTTGTTTGTTCATCACTTAGCCTTGGTTTATAGGCTGGAGTCCCACTTGGAGCAGGCTGAACAAGACATAAAACCAAGGGTTCAATTTGTAGTTCTCTTCTCATTCTTCTATTTAAACCTGATTCTATTTCTCTTTGAACACCAATCCAATCAACTTCAAAATTCTTTGGTCCTGTTTGTCTTGATAATTGTTTCCATCGATTTTCTAAAACCCAAGTTATTTCCTTTTCAGTCCATAAAGACATCTTTCTGGGATCCGCTGAAGTAACAACTCCCCGAAGACTCACCCTGGGAGGAGCAACCATTTTACCATCAGTACTTATGGGAGTTAATACAGTAACAATTCCATCATCGGCGAGTTGCTGTCTTTCCTTTAAAGCTCTTGCATCAACAATACCTGTTCTTGTATTATCAAGCATCTCAACTCCTGATTTAACTGGTTGACCTTGGATCATTTTTTCAGGAGTAAGTTCTATCGTATCGCCATTATCAAGCACCAAAATATTATTAGGATCAATACCCATTGTGACAGCAGTTTTACCATGTAAAACTTGCATTCTGTATTCTCCATGAACAGGAACAAAAAACTTAGGTTTTATTAATGCAAGCATCATTTTCTGATCTTCTCTGCATCCATGACCTGAGACGTGAATACCATGTTCTTTACCATAAATAACTTTTGCACCTAGGTGAACTAACTTATCAATAGTATGAGAAACAGAAATTGTATTCCCTGGAATTGGACTTGATGAAAATATTACGGTATCAGTTGTTTTTAATTGCACATTTGGATGCTCACTTCTGGAAATTCTACTTAATGCAGCCATTACCTCACCTTGGCTACCAGTCATAAGCAATAAAGTCTCTCTATCAGGTAAATCCCTTATAGTTCTAATCGGAAAAAATAAGTCATCAGGACAACGTATATATCCTAATTCTCTACATTTACCTACTACATTTAACATTGATCTTCCTAATAAGCCAATCTTACGTCCATGTTTCATAGCTAATTCGATAATCATTGCGACCCTATGAGTTGAACTAGCAAAAGTAGTTAACATTACTCTTCCTTCTGCTTCACCAATCAAACGATCCAAATTAGGAAGAACCGAACTTTCTGAGGGTACAAAACCCTGCACTTCTGAATTAGTTGAATCAGACAACATGCATAACACACCCTTTTCTCCATAAAAAGCCATGCGCTCAACATCAGCAAACTTTCCATCGGGGGGGGCATGATCAAATTTAAAATCGCCTGTAAAAAACACTACCCCTACAGGTGTTGTTAAAGCTAAGGAAAAACTATCAGAAATCGAGTGCGTATTTCTAACGAACTCTATAGAGAAATGCTGCCCTAATTTAACTACTTGCCTAGATTCTATACTTTGCAAAGTAGTTCTATCTGATACTCCTGCCTCCTCAATTTTCCCTCTAAGCATAGACATTGCTAAAGGAGGACCATAAATAACAGGAATATTAAACTTTTTCAAATGATGTGAGATACCTCCAATATGATCTTCATGACCATGGGTTACGATCATCCCACGAAATCTATTTAGATTTGCTTGCAAATATGAAGTATCCGGCATTACAACATTCACTCCATGCATCCCATCACAGGGGAAAGCTAATCCAGCATCAATTAAAATAATGTCATCTCCATATTCAAAAAGGCATGTGTTTTTTCCTATTTCATGAAGACCACCCAAAGGTATTATCTTTAAGCAGTGATTTTTAGGATTCTTTGATGAATTCAAAGTAGATGTATTTTTTTGATTTAATTGTCTTGATTGCATTTGAAGTGTGTATAAAACAAATTTGTTGATTAAATAAACTGATAAAACTAAATTAAAATAATTAATTGGTTAGTTTTCAAACAATTTATTAATTAGGATTGAGAGCTTTTGGGTTTTGTCATCATTAAGTTTTACTAATGGGGGTCTTGGAGGTCCAACTTCCCAACCTAATTGTTCTAAAGCGGCTTTGATAGGAATTGGATTAGTTGTCTCAAAAAGCGCTTTAAATAGCGGTTGTAATCTTTCATGAATATCAAGAGCTTTCAAAACATTTCCATTCTGAAAATTTGAAATCATATCTTTTAATTGCAGCCCAACGATATGGCTTGCAACACTTACAACCCCTACAGCGCCAACAGATAACATAGGTAACAACAATGAATCATCGCCGCTATATATTGCAAATTCAGAGCCACATTCAGCCCTCAACTCGGTCACTTCCTCTATTCTACCGCTTGCAGCCTTAATACTAACAATATTAGGAAATTCCATAAGTTTCTTTACAGTTTTAGGTAAAAGATTACTGCCTGTCCTCCCAGGAATGTTGTAAAGCATAATAGGTAGCTTTGGAGCAGCATTTGCAACATCTTTAAAATGCTCATAAAGACCATCTTGAGGTGGCTTGTTGTAGTAAGGAACCACTACCAAAGCGCCATCAGCGCCTGACTCAAAAGCTTTTTGTGTAGCCTCAACTGCTTCAGAGGTACTATTACTTCCTGTCCCTATGAGAATTTTTGCTTTTGATTGTAGTGAATTTCTAATTACAACAAATAGTTGATGTTGCTCATCCCAAGTTAATGTAGGAGATTCTCCTGTTGTTCCACATAAGACTATTCCATCTGATCCATTCTCAATAATATGATTTGCTAATCTAACAGCCAATTCATAATCTACTTTCCCATCTTTTTTAAATGGAGTAACCATAGCGGTTAATATATTTCCAAAGGGAGGAAAGCTTTTATTTAAGGTCATGACTTTTTTTTAATAGTATTTCTGCTATTTGAACTGCATTTAAAGCGGCTCCTTTTCTGATTTGATCACCACACAACCATAATTCTAATGCATTAGGATTACTTAAATCTTCTCTGACTCTTCCAACTGCTATATTATCTTTTTCCTTAACATCTTCTGGCATAGGAAACCTATTTGATTTGATATCCTCTATAAAAGTTATACCTCTAGATTTTTTTAACTTATCTATTGCTTCATTAGGATGAATTTTTTTTTCAAATTCTATATTAACTGCCTCTGAGTGAGATCTCAGAATGGGAACCCTAACACAAGTTGCAGTTAATTTTAAATTGGGAATATTTAAAATTTTTCTAGACTCATTAATCATCTTTATTTCTTCTTCACAATACTTATTTTCTAACATTGGAGAATTATGCAAAAATAAATTAAATGCTAATGAGTGAGGCAATATTTGACTTTTTTGAGGGTCACCCTCAAGATATTTTTTTGTTAGAAATTTTAATTCCTCCATTGCTAATTGACCTGCTCCGCTTGCAGATTGATAAGTCGATACAATTACTCTTTTAATCTTTGAAATAGAATTTAATGGAGATAAAACAAGAGTAAGTAATATAGTAGTGCAATTTGGATTAGCAATAATGCCTTGATGACCTAAAACAGCTTCTGGATTAACCTCTGGTACTACAAGAGGTACATTCTCGATCATCCTAAAAGCACTAGAATTATCAATTAGGATTGCATTATGTTTAGTTATTGATTCGACCCATTTTTTAGAAATTGCACCCCCCGCAGAAGCAAAAACCAAATCAACTCCAGAAAAGCTATTAGCCCCAACTTCCTGTGTAATAAGCTCAGTACCTTTCCAAAAAACCTTTTTACCAGCAGATCTGGAGGAGGACAAAAGAATTAAATTTGCAACTGGAAAATTCCTTTCATCAAGTAATTTCAATAGTTCGCAACCTACTGCTCCTGAAGAGCCAAGAATTGCCACTGTTAAAGGTTTATTAGGTAAAAATGGGGACTTTCTCAAACCGTCAATTAGTTTTTTTGAAATAATTTTAATATGTTTCTTACTTTATCAAATAAATCTATTTTCAACTAATTCACTTAATGTGAAATAATTAAGTTTCGATACTTGAAGATTAAAATTAAAAATGACTAAAGATTCTTTAATCGTACATACAAAGCCTTTGCCTCAAAGCAGAATTGCTATAGAACTTGAAATTCCAGCAAGTTCTTGCAAATCATCCCTTGACGAAACAATAAACAAAATCAGTAAAACAGCTACTATCCCTGGATTTAGATCTGGGAAAATCCCTAAACAAATCCTGATTCAAAGAATAGGTCTTACTCAGCTATATGCTTCAGCATTAGAAAAAATAATCGAAAGATCATGGAAAGAAGCATTAAATAAAGAATCAATTGAGCCATTATGCGAACCAGAACTTCCTGAGGGCTTTGAATCTTTATTAAAAAAATTTGATCCCTCCAAAAGTCTCAAACTTACCTTAGAAACTGATGTAGCTCCTAAACTAAAACTTAAAAAAACAAAAGGATTAAAAGTTTCAATTCAAAAAAATAAATTTAATCCAAAGAGTATTGATGAAGAAATTGAAAAATCTAGGAAGCAGTTAGCTAATATAGTTCCAGTCACAGGAAGAGCTGCAAAATTAGGCGATATTGCAGTAGTCAGTTTTGAAGGAATTTATAAACAATCAAAAGAAAAAATTGAGGGTGGTTCAAGTGAATCGATGGATCTTGAATTAGAAAAGAACAAAATGATTCCTGGATTTGTTGAGGGAATTGTAGGGATGAAAATTGGCGCCAGTAAAAAACTTAATTTAAAATTTCCTGATGATTATGCTCATGAGGACTCAAGAGGAAAAGAAGCAATTTTTGAAATCACATTAAAAGATCTAAAAATTAGAGAATTACCTGATTTAGATGATTCATTCGCAAAACAATCAGCGAATAAAGAGACTTTAAAAGAACTAAAAAAAGATATTGAAACGAGACTTAAAGAAAATTTTAAAGAAAATCAGAAAAACATTAAAAATGATGCTCTTATTGATGCACTTGCTAAAGAATTAGATGTTGAAATTCCTAAATCATTAATTGACAACGAAGTAAGAAATAATATCGAACAAACAGCTCAAAGATTCGCTCAACAAGGTATGGATATTAAATCAACATTTACTCCGGAGGTAATAAAATCACTAGCAGAATCTAGCAGGCCGCAAGCAGAAGAAAATGTTATAAAAAATTTAGCTCTAAAAGCTCTATCTGAGAGTGAGAATATAACAGTTGTAGAAAAAGAGATTGATTCAAAAATAGAGGAATTTAAGTATGAGATTGAAAAATCGCCTAATAAAATAGATATTGAAAAATTCAGAAGCGCTATTAAAAGTGATCTTTTAACAGAAAAATTAATATCTTGGCTAGATGAAAATTCTCAAGTAGTTGAGAAAACAGAAAAAAAAGAAAAGCCAGAAAAAATCACAAAGGAGAGAAAATCGACCTCTAAATCAAAAGAGGTTATTTCAAAAGCAAAAAAGAAAAGCACCAAATCAAAAGAAAAATAATAATTTCTAAAATAACTAACTAATTATCAAAAAAACTTTTAAATTATACTTAGTACCTCTCATAAATCTTGATTAATTCAATAACCAAACATTTTGTTGCAAATTCAAAAATTCAAAAAAATATTAATCCCATTTTTAACTCAGCTCTTCCAACAGTTATTGAACAATCTGGACGAGGCGAAAGAGCTTTCGATATCTATTCAAGACTTCTTCGTGAACGTATTATATTCCTAGGAACTGAAATAAATGATCAAGTTTCTGATTCCCTCGTTGCACAATTACTTTATTTAGAAGCTGAGGACCCATCTAAAGATATTCAAATTTACGTTAATTCACCTGGTGGCTCAGTAACGGCAGGATTAGCAATCTATGACACTATGCAGCAGATAAGTCCTGACATTGTAACTATATGCTTTGGGGTCGCAGCAAGTATGGGTGCATTCCTTTTATCAGGTGGAACAAAAGGAAAAAGATTAGCTTTACCTAATTCAAGAATTATGATTCACCAACCATTAGGTGGTGCTCAAGGTCAAGCAGTAGAAATAGAAATCCAAGCCAAAGAAATTCTTTACCTTAAAAAAACATTAAATAATTTACTTTGCGAGCATACAGGACAACCTCTCGAAAAAATAGTTGAAGATACAGAACGGGATTACTTCTTATCCCCCTCTGAAGCTGTGAATTATGGATTAATTGATAAAGTTATTAAAAATGACAACTAGAAAGATTAGTTTAAGATTTTGATGACGAATTGAAGTTTATAAGCAATCCTTGTATAAAGGGCATATACCCTAATTCTTTTTTTAATATAAGTAGTTAACGATGGCTAAATTTGACGCCCATCTCAAATGCTCTTTTTGTGGAAAATCTCAGGACCAGGTGAGAAAGCTTATTGCTGGCCCTGGAGTATATATTTGTGATGAATGCATTGATCTTTGTAATGAGATCCTTGATGAAGAATTAATTGATTCTCAAACAAAAACAAATCATAATGCCTCCTCAGTTAAGAAAAAATTACCTGATACAAACACTGAGACATGCGAGCCTCTTAAAATAACAACTATTCCAAAGCCTATAGAAATCAAAGGATTCCTTGATAAACAGGTCGTTGGTCAGGAATCTGCAAAAAAGATCCTATCTGTTGCTGTTTATAATCACTATAAAAGGCTTGCATGGAAAAGCAGTAAAAAAGATGATAATAATTCCCTCGAAGATTTACAAACTACAAAACTACAAAAATCAAATATTTTACTAATTGGACCAACTGGAAGTGGAAAAACATTATTAGCTCAAACTTTAGCTGAATTTCTGGATGTTCCATTTGCTGTGGCAGATGCAACCACTCTTACTGAAGCTGGTTATGTAGGTGAAGATGTTGAAAATATTCTTTTAAGGCTTCTACAAAAATCAGAAATGAATGTTGAGTTAGCTCAGAGAGGTATCATTTATATTGACGAGATTGATAAAATTGCTAGAAAGAGTGAAAACCCATCAATAACTAGAGATGTTTCCGGGGAAGGAGTACAACAAGCTTTACTTAAAATGCTTGAAGGCACAGTGGCCAACGTGCCTCCTCAAGGTGGGCGCAAACATCCTTATCATGATTGCATTCAAATTGATACCAGTCAGATATTGTTTATTTGCGGAGGAGCCTTTATAGGATTAGAAGATATCGTTCAAAAAAGGTTAGGTAAGCATTCGATAGGATTTACCACAAATGAAGAAACAGAATCAATTCCTACAAAACAAAAATTAGATCCTAGAGAAGCTTTAAAAAATTTAGAACTTGATGATTTAGTTAAGTATGGATTAATTCCTGAATTCATCGGAAGAATTCCAGTATGTGCAGTTCTAGATCCATTAAATGAAGATACTCTTAAGTCTATATTAACCGAGCCAAGAGATGCTCTTGTGAAACAATTCAAAGCCCTTTTAAGTATGGATAATGTTAATTTAAACTTTGAGCAGGGATCTGTATCTGCAATTGCTAGAGAAGCTTTTGCAAGGAAAACTGGAGCAAGAGCACTTAGATCAATTATTGAAGAACTCATGCTCGACTTAATGTATTCATTACCCTCTCAACAAGAGGTAAAAGAATTCACTATCACAGAAAAAATGGTTGAAAATCTTTTCTCTTCAAAAATTGTCAAACTTCGCACCTCAAAAAATAGAATCAGGAAAGAATCTGCTTAAATAATTGATTTATACTCAAATATATTCTTCCAAAATAATTAATAATGGCAACGATTCATATACCATTTCATCAAAAATATAGGCCCAAAAATCTTGATGACCTTGTAGGACAAGAAATTATTTCGCTAACTCTTAAGCAAGCCTTATTAACTAATAGAATCGCACCCGCTTACTTATTTTGCGGCCCACGTGGAACAGGAAAAACATCTAGCGCAAGAATATTAGCTAAATCATTAAATTGTCAAAAATATAATGAACCCAATCCTCAACCATGTGATTCATGCGAGCTTTGCAAAAGCATATCTGAAGGAATTGCTTTAGACATAATCGAAATTGATGCTGCATCCAATACAGGTGTTGAAAATATACGAGAAATAATAGAAAAGGCAAGATTTGCTCCTACTCAAGCAAGATGGAAAGTATATGTAATTGATGAATGCCATATGTTATCTACTGCTGCGTCAAATGCATTATTAAAGACCATCGAAGAGCCTCCAGCAAATGTAATCTTCATTCTTGCGACAACAAATCCTGAGAGGGTTATTAAAACCATTCAAAGTAGATGTCAGAAATTTGATTTCAAAAGAATTAGTACAGAAAAAATTTATAAGCATTTAGTTGATATTGCAAAGAAAGAATATATAACATTTGAAGATATTGCGTTAAAACTTATAGCAAAACGATCTAATGGAGGAATGCGAGATGCGCAAAGCTTATTGGATCAATTAAGTTTACTTCCTCAAGGTATTGACAAAAATAGTGTCGAAGAATTACTAGGCGAAGTCTCAGAAAATGAATTACTTGGACTTATAAATTCACTCATAGAGAATAATCCCGAACTATTACTTAAAAGTTGCTCCAAACTTTATGATTCAGGAAATGAACCAATATCTATCTTAGAAGGATTATTAAACATAACACGAGACTTACTAATAAAAACAAATAATAGTGAATATTCAGAACTATTTTATACATCAAAAGATTTTCATCATGAATTGGAGAGAATCTCTAAATCAATAAGTAAAACAAAAGTAATTAGTTGGCATAAGAATTTAAAGAATATTGAATATCAAATTAAACTTAGTAATCAACCTAGATTATGGCTTGAAATAAATTTAACAAGCCTGATCAATATACAAAACATATCTGAAACTACATTAAACTTGGATTCATCAAAAACTCAAAAAGCTAATTATAAAGAAAGTTATTCTAAAGAAAATACAAAAGAAAATAAAAATTTAAATCCTAAAAATGATGAAATAAACCCAAAAAATTATGAAAATAAATCAAAAGAAAATAATACTGATAAATTGAAAGAAGAAAATTTGAAGGAATTTACAAAGTTTGATCAAGATACTAATACAAGTTCAAATTATGATGCATCCATAAATTTAAAAGAAAAATGGTCCTTAATACTCTCTAAATTAGAATTACCTTCTACTAGGATGTTACTTTCACAGCAAGCAGAATTATTAAATATAGGAAAAAATTCCGTTGATATAGGATTGTCACCAAATTGGGAAAATATGATCAAAAGTAGAAAATTAATAATTGAAAATGCTGTTAAAAAAATTTTTGGTGAACATATGAAAATACAATTCTCCAGCAAACAAAATATTTCATCAAACATTCAAAAAAATATTCAAAGTAATAATGACATAAAAATAAATTCCAAAACAAATGATAATTCTAAAAAAAAGACTATTCTTCCCAAAGATCAAAATTTTAATAATAATACAAAAAATTTAGCTGATTTCTTTAATGGTGAAATTATAGATATAAATGATTAAATCTCATCCCTTATGAAGAGTTTTTTTCCATAATAATTTCTTTTGAAAAATTGACATCTTTAATGCAACCAAAGGAATTACAATAAACCAATGCGATAGATATAAAAGATAAATTAATATACTTACTAAATTAGAATTTTGTATAGATGACATATCTTGATTCCTTTTACAACCGAACCAAGATGCTATGGCTGATAAAATAAAAGCAGTCATTGAGATTGGCAAATAAATTGGAGTCCGCATAAATAATAAAGATGAAACCAAATCACTCAAAGATATTATTGGCAAAGCATATTGCAATATAAAAAAGTAAAAAATATCAAATTTTTTCAAAATATTAATTTTTCCAAGTATCAAATCACTGCCATAATCAAAAAACCTTTGCAAACCTCCTTCAGCCCATCTTTGTCTTTGCGCAAATAATGCAGGAAAAGTTTCTACCGCCTCCTCCATCACAGGGGGATCCCACAAAATGCCAATTTCTGATCCAAACAATAACAATCGCACACTTAAATCCAAATCATCAGTCACTGTATCTTCATTAAATGATCCAGATTCAATCAAGATTTTCTTATTTATTAACTGACCATTTCCCCTTAGTTCAGACACACCTCCCGACGATAACCTACCAATTTGGAAAAAAGCATCCATAACCATTTCTATTGATTGACATTTAGTTAATAAGTTTTGACTTCCATTTATTACAGATTTACGCAATTGAACTGCTGACCATTTCCCTCTAAAAGCATGATTTAAAACCTTAATCAAGGTATCATTTCTTAATTGAGCATCTGCATCTAATATAAAGACCCATTCACCAGAAGTTAACCTCAGAGCATCATTTAAAGCTCCTGACTTACCACCACCAGCATTTTTGACTCGACTTATTATTTGTAATTTCTGATATTTTTTAGAAAGTTTTCTTAAGATATTGGGAGTTTCATCTTCACTTCCATCATCGATAATAAATATATTTAACTTTTCTGAGGGGTAATCTAAATTAAATAACCTTTCAACTAATCGTTGAATTACATACTGCTCATCTCTAGCAGCAACAATTATATCAAGAGAAGGAAATTCGCCATTAAATCCATCTGTCTTTAAATCTTGTTGAATTGAATCCCTTTTAAAATTCCTAGAAAGTACAAAAATACCATATAAAAAAATAAACACTGAAATTATAATTAAACTATTTAAAGACGGTTTTTTATTCGAAAAATAAGGAAATATTCCAATAAAAATGGAAATAAATAAGAATAAAAAAGACTTTATTCTACGACTTTGTGAAAAGCTCTTTTGAAAATTCTTAATTTTTAAATTATTTATTTGATTCATATTACCTATCGCTTTATAGATTTAAAATCAGAAATATTTATACCTTCATAGTAATGGCCAAGTATCCTTTCATAATTAAAACCTAACTTTGCCATCTCAATTGCACCTGATTGAGATAAACCTACACCATGGCCAAAGCCTCCTCCTGTAAAAACCCAAAAATCATCATTTAATTTATCAATTATAAATAAATTACTTGGTAAAAATTTCAAATATTTTCTAATATCATCTTTATTTAATATTAATGGTTCAAGTCTTCCTGCTTGTCTTATCTCTAATTTTATTACTCTCCCGCTTTTCCCTCTTTCAATAATTTTAAAATCTATAGTTTTATCTTTTTCAAAAGATGAATTCTGCTCGTTTATAAGATTAATAATTTGGGTGGATGCAATTTTTTTTGTCCATCTAAATAAATAATGATTAGAACCCAAGTATTTATTATTTTTATCAAAAATAAACTTTCTTAATGATTTATCATCTGTATTAAAGAAATTAAATTTATTATTTCCCCCTCCTATAAAATCATATTTAGTTAAGAAATATGGGTAATCTTTCATTTCCCAAGACTCACTTGCTTGAGCGGATATCCCTCCATTTGATGCATGATAAAAAGCATTAACTGGATTGCCATTATAAGTCATTATCATATTTGTAGTTTCCCTGATAGCTTTTTCAATATTCAGATTATTGTTCAATGATGGTTTATAAACCTGACATTGAGTTGTGATGCATAAATGATAATTATCAGACTTAAATCTATCAGAATTATAAATAGCCCATGTTCTAGCGATTATTGCTTGTGCTTTTAAAGCATCCATTGGAGCGCCTGAACCTATTTCATAAGGTAAAACACCTCTCAAATAATCATTAAAAGATAACTTTTGTACAAGAGTCCAACTACCATATGAATCCTTAATTAAATAAAACTCTTTCCCATACTCAACATTATTTATTTTTATATTTTCATTTGAAAAAATCCTTGTGATACTATCTAACTTTTGAAAAACATATTCATTGTCTATAAAAGGTACTATTTTCTCTTCAATAGAAATCTTTTTTAATTTGAAGTTCTGACTTACAAGATTTTTTGCTCGGGTAGGTAGCCATATTTCCCAATCATTTGGATATGTGATCTTGGGATCAAGTCCTTTTTCTTTTAAAGGCAAAGTCGCTCTCTTCGCGGATTCAAAACTAGCAAATGGATCTGAAACAAGTCTTTCAATTAAGAGTTTTGTAGGAAGAGGAACTCTATCAAATAAAATATCTACTTTCTTTGCTTTATATTCAAGACCATTTGATGAAATTATCTCCAACATACTGCCTTTTTTTGTTTCAAAACTTAAGAATCTATTTTGTGACAATATATTTTTCTCTCTACCAAGATATTGTTTAATACCAATTAATAAATAACCTTTATTAATTTCTTCGTTAAGATTTAATTTCGTTAATTCTTCTGAATAACATTTAACAACATTTGTATTAAAACTGATACAAAATAAAATAAGTAAAATTAAGCGAAATTTCTTTATGATTTTCATAATATTTGAATTCTGTAGCAGCTTCTAGGTTTTAATCAAATAAATTTGTTTGCGACAATGCATATTAAGGTTTAGATTAGTAAACTAATAATAAATGATTTTTAATGTCAAAATTAAAGACACGTAAATCAGCAGCAAAAAGATTTAAAGCTACAGCTACTGGTAAATTCATGAGAAGAAGAGCTTTTCATAATCATTTACTTGATCATAAAAGTTCTAAACTAAAAAGACACTTGTCTACAAAAGCAGTAGTTGATGAAAGAGATGCCGATAATGTAAGATTAATGATTCCCTACGCATAAACCTAACTTTATATAACCTAAACATCCATGGCCAGAGTAAAAAGAGGAAACGTTGCAAGAAAAAGAAGAAATAAAATCTTAAGTCTTGCAAAAGGATTCAGAGGAGGAAACAAAAATCTCTTCAGAACAGCTAATCAAAGAGTTATGAAAGCTCTTTGTAATGCTTATAGAGATAGAAGAAGAAGGAAAAGAGATTTCAGGAAGCTATGGATATCAAGAATCAATGCTTCTGCAAGAATTAATGGTACTAATTACAGTCAATTAATTAATCAATTAAAATCTGCCGATATACGCATAAATAGAAAAATGTTAGCTCAATTAGCTTTAAATGAACCTAAATGTTTTGAAAAAATAGTTACATCCTCTAAAAAATAATTAAAATACTTAGAATACAAGTGAAGAATGTTCTTGTTTCATGGAGATTTCATCTTTTAAATCATATTTATTAATACTATTTATACTTTTAGTTATAATCGCAATATTTGTTTTCAGACAATTTTTAAAAACCAGAAACGAAGAAATTAGTCTTATAAAATATGAACAGAAAGGTATTGACTCACTTACCACGGCGACTGAACTTTATGAATTTGGTTCTATTCAAATAAAAAAAAGACTCTATCCTCAAGCCACAAAAACATTTTTAAAAGCTATGAAATTGGCAGAAAATGAACCAATAGAGGGTAAAGCAATTATTGAAAATGCTTTGGGTTTTACATATGCAGCTCAAAAAGATTTCAAAAAAGCCATTAAATATTATAAGTTTGCAATTAATTCCTTACCTGATTACACAATAGCTTTGAATAATTTAGGCTCCGCTCAACAAAAATTATTTGATTATGCAGAAGCTTATTCGACCTATAAAAAAGTTTTAGAAATAGATCCAAAAAATAAAACTGCTTTAAAAAAATCTAAAGAATTAGAAGAAAGAACAAACTACAAACCTTTCACAGAGGCTAAAACCAAAGGATTTTAATATGGCAAACAATGACACATTGAAAATTGGAAATAAAAACTTTAAAAATAGATTAATGCTGGGAACTGGTAAATACAAAACACCAAATTTAATGGTAGATAGTTTACAAAGTTCTAATTGCGAAATAGTTACAGTTGCTGTGAGAAGAGTCAAAAGTGATACTGAGAAAGAAAATTTAATGCAATATATAGATTGGAGTAAATATTGGATGTTACCAAATACTGCAGGTTGTACAAATTCAGATGAAGCCATAAGAATTGCAATGCTTGGTAGAGAATTAGCCAAGTTATCCGGCCAAGAGAATAATAACTTTGTCAAATTAGAGGTAATACCTGACAAAAAATATTTATTACCAGATCCAATTGAAACACTAAAAGCAGCAGAGTTTCTTATTAAGAAAAAATTTACTGTACTGCCTTACGTTAATGCAGATCCATTGCTTTCAAAAAGATTGGAAGAAGCGGGTTGTGCTACTGTCATGCCATTAGGTTCACCGATAGGTTCAGGACAGGGCATATTAAATGCGTCCAACATATCAATTATTATCGAAAACTCAAAAATACCAGTGATTATCGATGCAGGCATTGGAGTACCTAGTGAGGCTGCACAAGCAATGGAGTTAGGAGCTGATGGACTTCTTATAAATAGCGCCATTGCGTTGGCTCGCGATCCTGTAAAAATGGCTCAGAGTATGAATTACGGAGTTTTAGCTGGAAGATATGCTTACTTAGCTGGCAGGATTCAAAAAAATTCTCATGCAAATCCAAGCTCCCCAGAAAAAAATATTTCAATATAAATTATTGAAGAAAGTTGTTTATTGATAAATAATTAATTTTTTATTAGAAAATGCTAAAAATTTATGATTAAGAAAAAAGATTTGAAACTTTTTTCAATAATTATGCGCAGATTGAGAGCTTACTGTAGTAGTTTATTAATTAATAAATAGATAAGTTAACCTGGAGATTTGAGTGAAAGTTATTGTTCTTGGTGGAGATGGTTTTTGCGGTTGGCCTTGCGCGGTTAACTTAGCTGAACAAAATCACGAAGTTATTATCGTCGACAATTTAAGTCGCAGAAAAATTGATATTGATCTAGAAGTTGAATCTCTAACTCCAATTTCCTCAATAAATGAAAGACTTAATGCATGGGCAGAAATTGGTGGAAAGCCTATGCAATTCATTAACATAGACATTTCAAAACAGTATCAAAAACTTCTAAACTTATTGATTAATGAAAAACCTGACTCAATAATTCATTTTGCAGAACAAAGAGCAGCTCCATACTCCATGAAATCAAGTTTTACCAAAAGATATACAGTTGATAACAACGTAAATGGAACTCATAATCTTTTAGCTGCAATTGTTGAAAGTAACTTAGATATACATATTGTTCATCTTGGTACTATGGGTGTCTATGGTTACGGTTCTCATAGAGGAGCTACTATTCCTGAAGGTTATTTAAAAGTTGAAGTACCTCAGCCAGATGGAAGCAGATTTGAAGAAGAAATACTGCATCCAGCCAGTCCAGGAAGTGTATACCATATGACTAAAACCTTAGATCAATTACTCTTCCTGTATTACAACAAAAATGATCTTATAAGAATCACAGATTTGCACCAAGGAATAGTTTGGGGAACAAATACTGATGCCACACTAAAGGATCCTAGATTAACCAATAGATTTGATTATGATGGCGATTATGGAACAGTCCTAAATAGATTTTTAATGCAAGCTGCGATAGGCTATCCTCTCAGTGTTCATGGAACAGGTGGACAAACAAGAGCATTTATTCATATTAAGGATTCAGTAAAGTGTGTACAATTAGCCTTGGAAAATCCTCCTAAACCTGGCGAAAGAGTTAAGATCTTTAATCAGATGACAGAAAGTCATCAAGTTGGAGAGTTGGCTAAAAAAGTTGCAGCTCTTACTGGTGCAAAGATTAATTACTTACCAAACCCCAGAAACGAAGCAGTAGAAAATGATCTCATAGTCGATAACAGATGTTTTATAGAGCTAGGGTTAAATCCAACTACATTAGATAACGGACTACTTGTAGAAGTATTAGAAGTGGCTAAGAAATACTCTAATAGATGTGACAAAAAAAGGATTCCATGTATTTCAGCTTGGACTAAGACGCAACAAGAAGCTATACAATCAAAATAAAGAATTTGAATGATTTCCTAAAAACGTGAAAATTGCATTCTTTACCGAAACTTTTCTGCCAAAAGTTGATGGAATAGTAACAAGATTAACAAAGACAATTGACAACCTTGTACAAAAGGGTGATGAAGTTGTGGTGTTTTGCCCAGAGGGTTGTCCAACAGAATATAAAGGAGCGAAGATAATCGGCGTAGCAGCTATGCCTTTGCCTTTATATCCTGAATTAAAATTAGGGTTACCAGGTCCTGCTGTATCTGATGCCTTAGAGAACTTTAAACCTGATTTAATACATGTCGTTAATCCTGCAGTATTAGGTCTAGGGGGTATTTGGCTTGCTAAATCAAATAATATACCCCTAATCGCAAGCTACCATACACACCTTCCAAAATATCTTGAACATTATGGCATGGGAATGTTAGAACCCCTTTTATGGGAATTATTAAAAGCAGCGCATAATCAAGCATTACTTAATCTATGCACCTCAACAGCGATGGTTGAAGAACTGGAAAGTAAAGGTATTAAAAGAACAGCTCTCTGGCAAAGAGGTGTTGATACTGAAACATTCAAGCCTGAATTTAGAAGTCAAAAAATGAGGAATAAATTACTTGGAAAATATCCTGATAAGAATTCTTTATTGATTTACGTTGGGAGATTATCGGCTGAGAAGCAAATAGAAAGAATTAAACCTGTTCTTGAAGAAATACCAGATGCATGTTTAGCACTTGTAGGTGATGGACCATATAGGAACCAACTAGAAAAAATTTTTGAAAATACACAAACAAATTTCATAGGCTACTTATCTGGAGAGGAATTAGCAAGCGCATATGCTTCTGGAGATATATTTTTATTCCCTTCTAGTACTGAAACTCTTGGCCTAGTTTTACTAGAAGCAATGGCAGCAGGGTGTCCTGTTATTGGAGCAAACAAAGGAGGTATCCCAGACATTATTAATGATGGAGTTAATGGATGTTTGTACGATCCAGATGGAGTTGATCAAGGAAAATCAAGCCTGATTGAGGCTACAAAAAAGATCCTTAATAACAATACTAAAAAAGAAAATATGAGAATTGAGGCTAGAAACGAGTCAGAAAAGTGGAACTGGAGTCAAGCTACATTACAGTTAAAAAAATATTACGAAGAAACTCTTAAAGAAGTTCAAAATTCTTATTAAGCTACGTTTGGAGGAGGCGTTGGGCTATTTATAGAAGTTATGGGTAATACCAAAGTAGCTATATTCTGGTTCTTTTCAGGTCTTTTCCTTCTAGGAGCTCTAATCCCAAATGGAACTCTTATTACATTTGTACCAACTACTGAAAAAACTTCGTTTGTATTATTAAGCTTCTCAACAAAATCTGGTAATTTTATAAAATCACTAGAAAAATGTTTATTTTTTTCATCTTTTGATGAATCTTTTCTCATAGCTTCAAATACCCCAAAAAAATTTGATGCTTGAATATAGTAATAAAAAAAACTAAAAAAAAACTTTAAGAAAAAATTAATTTTTTATTTTTCTTGAATGTAACGAATGAATAAACAAAATGCCACCCCCTTAAGCGCATTTTTTTTCTTCAATTAAATTTTCATCATTTTCAAAACTGCAAGAACAAACAAGATTCCTATCGCCATAAGCATTATTTATCCTTGAAACAGGAGACCAATACTTATTATAAAAATTAATTTTATAAGGATAAGCGGCCCTCTCTTTGGAATAAGGTCTATCCCAATTTTCAATAATTAATTCTTTTAGAGTATGAGGAGCATTAATGATTGGGTTATCGTTCCTTGGTAATAAATTATTTTTTATCTCCAGTATTTCTTCTCCAATACTTAGCATAGCGTCACAAAACCTATCAATTTCTTTTAAAGACTCACTCTCCGTAGGTTCAATCATCATCGTTTCAGCAACTGGCCAACTAATTGTTGGAGCATGAAAACAATAGTCTATAAGCCTTTTTGCAATATCATTAACACCTAAACCTAAACTTTGTTTTAAATCCCTAAAATCCAAAATACACTCATGGGCAACAAAATTATTTTTTCCTTTATATAAAATTTTAAATTTTTCTTTTAATGAAAAAGCAATATAATTTGCCGATAATATTGCATGAGAACTTGATCTTCGTAGCCCTTGATAACCCATCATTCTTATATACATCCAACTTATTGGGAGAATACTAGCGCTACCATATTCAGATGAAGATACTGAATAAGATAAATGATCACCACTACTAAATTTGTTCAAGTTATGTTTTGGTAAATAAGGCTTTAAAACCTTTGTAACAGCTATTGGACCAACACCTGGACCTCCTCCTCCATGCGGAATACAAAATGTTTTATGTAAATTCAAATGGCAAACATCAACACCATAATCACCAGGTTTGCATAATCCAACTTGAGCATTTAAATTTGCACCATCCAGATATACAAAAGCACCCGTACCATGAACTAAGTCACAAATATCTCTTATCTTTTCCTCAAAAACACCATGAGTTGAAGGATAAGTAATCATTAAAGCCCCAATCTTAGAACCAAAAGTTTTGATCTTTAAGGACAAATTATCAATATCTATATTACCTTCACCATCACATTCTATTGAAACCACTTTAAATCCAGCCATAACAGCACTAGCAGGATTTGTACCATGAGCACTTTTAGGTATTAAACATATATCTCTATCTAAATCATTTTTATCATAAAAATAAGATCTTATAGATAAAAGACCCGCTAATTCTCCTTGTGAACCAGCATTTGGTTGAAAAGAAACCGCGTCTAAACCAACAATCTCACTAATCCACTCCTCAAGGTCAGATATTACACTTAAAAAACCTCTCGTTTGAGATTTAGGAGAAAAAGGATGAACAGCAGAAAATTTACTCCAAGAAACAGGACTTAATTCAGCCGCCGCATTTAATTTCATAGTACAACTACCAAGAGGAATCATACCATCGACAAGTGAAAAATCTTTTTCTGCTAGTTGATATATATAGCGCATCAATTCACTTTCACTTTTATTGAGTTGGAATACATTTTGCTGCAAAAATTTATCCTTTCTAAGTGGGATACCATCAAGATGAAAATGCCTATCTAATTTATCCACAATTTCAATTTTCTTATTTATGGCGGTTGAAATAAAACTCAAAATCTTAAAAATTTCATTATCATCGGTTATTTCATCTAAAGAGATACCAAAACCCGTAGCATCATTAATATCTACCCCTAAAGGTAGAATCCTTAAATTAAATCCTTCTTTTAAAGCTGCTTTATGTATATCTACTGCTTTTTCAGAATAAATATCAAAACTATCAAACCTTATACCTTGATCAATTTGAAAACCAAATTCATGTAATTGTCTTTCTAAATATCTTCTATAAATTACAATTCTTTCAGCGATTTTCCTTAATCCTGAGAAACCATGATAAATAGCATAGAAAGAAGAAGTAACCGCTAATAAAGATTGTGCCGTACAAATATTACTTGTAGCTTTTTCTCTTCTAATATGCTGTTCTCGAGTTTGCAAAGCTAATCTTAAAGATTTTTCACCACCTCTAGAAACTGTTTCACCAACTATCCGTCCAGGAATCAATCTCTTGAATTTATCCATGCATGCAAAAAAAGCAGCATGTGGACCACCAAAACCAATAGGGACTCCAAATCTTTGCATTGAACCAATAGCGATATCTACTCCAAAATGAGCGATAGGTTTAATTAAAATCTGTGCCAAAGGATCAATAGCAGCACAGACACAAATATCTAATTTATGTGCTTTAGAAACTAGAAAGGAGGGATCAAATAACTCACCATTTTGTCCTGGCAATTGAATTAAGATTCCAAAAACAGATGGATCAATATCGCAATTATTACCATCAAATCTTCTTAAAACTATTCCACTTGGATTAGCGCGTGTCACTAAAACATTATAAGAATGATTAAAAACTGATTCATGAACCAAAAAGACATTTGCGCCCTTATTTTTCCTTGCTGCATAAGCTACTGCCATAGCCTCTGCAGCGGCTGTCCCTTCATCTAACAAAGATGCATTTGATATGGGAAATCCTGTTAATTCACAAATTAAGGTTTGAAAATTAAATAGTGCCTCGAGTCTTCCTTGAGATATTTCTGCTTGATATGGAGTATATGCTGTATACCAACGGGGATTTTCAAAGACGTGTCTTTTTATAACTTCTGGCATGTGAGTCCCATAATAACCTAATCCAATTAAAGACCTCATCGAAATATTTAAATTTGATTTTTCTTCTAATTCACCTAAAGCTTTAAGTTCAGTTGATCCTAAAGGCAATTTATGACTATTTTCTTGAGATTTAATTTCTTGAGGAATAACTTGACCAAGGAATTCATCCAAATCCCTAAAACCAAGCTTAGATAGCATTCGATTTTCATCGTCTTTGTTCAGCCCTAAATGTCTATCTTCAAACGAATCAGAATACTGATCTAATTTCATTTTTAATATTTTTATTTAAAATAGCCGATATTCAGAAATTTGCTTTAAGTTGTTATTTTGGTGCAACTTTTGACTTATATTCCTCAGAACTCATTAAATTATCAAAATTATAATTGGGTTCTGGTTTAACTAAAATAAGCCAACCATCATTAATAGGGTCATTTTGGAGGATTTCAGGGTTATCAATCACTTCTTGATTCTTTTCAATAATTTCTCCTTGAAAAGGAAGATAAACTTCCTCTACTGCTTTAACAGATTCAATTGTCCCAAAAGTATTCCCCTTTAATATCACTTCCCCTTTTTCAGCTAATTCTACAAAGACTATATCTCCTAACTGATCAATTGCAAATTCACTAACTCCCATTCTTATTAGGCCATTTTCTTCTCTAATATATTCATGCGTATCAGCATATTTTAAATTTTCTGGAAAAGAATAAGTCATAATTATTTAAAATAAATTTAAAAATTCCTTATTAATAAAGTTTTCATTCAGTAATTTTAATATTAACTGAATTAAAGCGATTTTGGCATGTGATATGTGTGTACCCCCTTGAACAAATAAATTATATGGCTCTCTTAAAGGCGCATCTGCTGAAAATTCACTTGTACTACCCTCGACAAATGTTCCACCAGACATAATTAAATTTGAACTATAACCATTCATCGGAGATGGTAAAACATTTAAAAAAGAATCAACTGGAGAGGTACTTTGTAAAGATTGACAAATTATTTGCATAAGCAATGGATCTTTCAATTGAATTGATTGAATAATATCTGATCTATACAATCCTGGTTTTGGTAGAACATCAAAGCCAAGTTTAGAAAAAACTAAAGCAAATAAATCAGCACAATTTAATGATTCACAAACCATTTGAGGTGATAAAAACAACCCTTGGAGTATTAATCTCCCAAGCCCAAAATTTACTCCTCCCTCGGATCCAATACCTGGAGCAGTTAATCTTGAACAAGCCATTTCGACAAGATTTGCGTCCCCAACAACATATCCTCCTGTAGGAACTATTGTCCCTCCTAAATTTTTAATTAATGATCCTGCTACAATATTTGCCCCATTAACAATAGGCTCAGAATCTTCAACCAATTCCCCATAACAATTATCAACAAAACATATACAATCAGGGCTTATTGAATGGACAAAGGAACAAATTCTATTGATATCCATGTTTGTTAAAGATTTTTTCCAGCTATAACCACAGCTTTTTTGAATAAAAACTAACTTACAATTTGTATTAATAATTAAATCTTTGGTATTTAAAAAAAATGATTTATCTTCTATAAAGTCTAATTGCTTATATTTAATACCAAAATCTATTAAGGAACCTACTTCTTCTCCTCGCAAGCCAATAACTTCCTCGAGAGTATCATAGGGAGAACCAGTAAGAGATATCATAGTATCTCCAGGTCTTAGTATTCCAAATAAAACAGAGCTAATTGCATGCGTTCCGCTTACGAATTGCATCCTTACAGCAGCCTTTTCAGCCCAAAAAAGTTTTGCAAAAATACTATCAATTTTTTCTCTCGAAATATCACCATAACCAACACCGGTTGATTGCTGAAAATGAGATGTTGAAAGTTTTTCATCTTTAAAAATCGCAAGAATATGTTTTAATTTCAAATAAACTTTATTTGATCTCTCAATAAATATTTCTTTTAACTCGTTTTCGCAAGCAAAAACAAATTGTTCAATTTTATGCAAATCATCTGCTTTATTAATCATTAAACTAATATGTAGATTCTTTCTTTAAAACCATATTACGAAGTTCCTCTAAGAAAATATTAGGTCCATGATCATCAAACAATGCTAATTTACGTGAAGTCTCATACAAATCTAAAAGTTCTCCATCAAGTTCCTCTGCAGTATAGTCTTTTAAACCAGCTATTACCTCTGCAAAACGCTCCCTTCTCGAAATTTTTGAGACTGAATAGGCATTCATAATATCATTCTTACAATGACGCCAGGGTCGACTTCTGCAAAAGAAATCTGAAAGAGCTTCACTTAATTGAGATGCTTCTTCATCTTCTATAAACCAATCAAAAGATGAAGGCAAGGGCTTTAAACCAGAAAAAATTTCGAATAATTCGCCTGCCGTTAAAGGATTTCCGGAATCATTTTTTAAGGGATATGAAGAGTCTTTCAGCACCTTCCAAAGTTCAGGGTACTTTTCCTCTAATTGATCCCTAATCGATTCTATTCCATGATCAAGAATCATATTGACTTGAGCTAACGCTAAAAAAACTTCTGGCCCTGGAGAAGAAAGCTTACCATTTCTTAGATTTGAGATTTGTGAATTATGAACTCTCCCTAAATCTAAAATATCTGACAGCAATGGCAAAATTTTATGAGACCAAGCATTACGCTCATGCCAAACATGTATCAAATGAGCCATAGCCCTACGACCCTTTGATAATTTATCACGATATCCAGTGCTCACGGATAATTAATTTGATCAATAATATAGTATGATATTATTTCATATCGGCTCATTTGAAAACTATTAAATATTATGAATCAAGTTTTATTCCAAGAAACAGCAAAGTTATCTAAGCCTGTTCCCCCTGAAAAAGTAATTGATTTACATGAAAAATTTATTGCTCCTTCTTCGGAGACATCCAAATACCCACCTAAGCTCCATAAAACTTGGGGAACAATTGTTTTTATGATTATCATTCATCTGCTTTCAATTGTTGCTTTACAACCAAAATTTTGGAGCATCCCATCAATCATGAGTTTATTTTTCTTTTATTGGGTAACTGCATGTCTCGGAGTAACTCTTGGTTATCACAGGTTGCTATCACATAGAGCATTTATTGTTCCATTATGGCTAGAAAGATTTTTTGCTACATGTGGCGCACTAAGCTGTCAACATGGACCCATTGATTGGGTCGGTTTACATAGACATCACCATTCATTTTCTGATACAGAGGTAGATCACCACAACAGTAAAAGGGGGTTCTGGTGGAGTCATATGGGATGGATGTTCGAAGATGTTGAAGCTCTAAAAGCAGTTCCAAAACTAAGCCGAGATCTTATTAAAGATCCTTATTATAGATTTCTTAATAAGTATTTTTTATTCTTACAAATTCCAATTGGATTAACTTTATTTGCAATGGGAGAAAAATTAGGAGTTGGAGGTTGGTCAATGGTGTTATGGGGAATCCCATTAAGGTTAGTTGTTGTTTACCACATAACCTGGCTTGTTAATTCAGCTACTCACTGTTGGGGCTCAATAGCTTTTGACAGTGGTGATGAGTCAAGAAATAATGCTTGGGTTGCTGCTTTAACATTCGGAGAGGGATGGCATAATAATCATCATGCTTTTCCTAATTCAGCTAAACAGGGTCTTTTTAAAGGGCAAATTGATCTAACATGGGAGCATATTAAACTTCTTGCAAGATTTGGCTTCGCAAAAAAGATAAAGTTACCCTCAAGGACTTATTATTAAATAAATTAATAAAATATCATGGCTAAAAGAGTTCAAGTTGTATTAACTGAGTCAGTTTCAAGCTTAGGAAGAGACGGAGATGTAGTAGACGTTGCTCCTGGTTATGCAAGAAACTATTTATTTCCGTTAGGGAAAGCCGTTAATGTTACCCCATCTGTCCTTAAACAAATCGAAAAGAAAAGGGAAAAAGAAAAAATCGCCGCAGAAAAAGTTAAACAAGAAGCTATTGAATTTAAAACTGCTTTAAAAACAATCGGCAGGTTTTCTATCAAAAAACAAGTTGGCGAGGATGGAGTTTTATTTGGAACAGTCACTAATGGTGATGTTGCTGAAGTGATCAAGTCATCAACTAAAAAAGAAATCGACAGGAGAGATATTACAGTTCCCGATATCCATTCACTCGGCTCATATAGTGTCTCAATCAAATTGCACCCTGAAGTAAGTGCGGAAGTTAATATTGAAGTTATAAGTTAAACAATTGGTTGCATATTTTTAAAAATTAGCCAGAGTATATATCTAAGTATTTATAAATATGGTTTCTATTCCATTTCCTAATGATAAAAAACGAAAAAAAGATTTTAACAATGATAATACAGGTCTAATCCCTCCACAAAATATACAAGCTGAAGAGTCAGTATTAGGTGGGATCTTATTAGATCCGGACGCAATTGGAAGAATAGCCGATATATTAAGACCTGAAGCTTTTTATATCTCTTCGCATCAAGAAATTTACCGTACAGCTTTAATGCTGCATACCCAAGGAAAACCAACTGATCTTACATCAATGAGTGCATGGCTTGCGGACAATAGAACACTTGAGAAAATCGGAGGAAATAATAAATTAGTAGAGTTAGTTGAAAACGTTTCATCTACAGCATCAATAGAACAAGTAGCTAATTTAATAAGCGACAAATTTTTACGTAGACAACTTATTAGATCTGGAAATGAAGTAATAGAACTTGGATTTGATCAAACTCAAGCAACAGATGAGGTACTAGATAAAGCAGAACAGAAAATTTTTGAAATTAGTCAAGAAAAACCAAGTAAAGGATTAACTCAAGCATCTGAGATACTTACCAGCACGTTTAATGAAATTGAAGCGAGATCTCTAGGAACATCAGTAGCTGGAATTCCTGTTAATTTTTATGATTTAGATGCAATGACTCAAGGTTTTCAAAGAAGTGATCTAATAATTGTTGCAGGCAGACCTTCAATGGGTAAAACATCAATGGTTTTAAACTTGGCAAAAAATGTTGCTCAATCACAAGATTTACCTGTTTGCGTTTTTAGCCTTGAAATGAGTAAAGAACAACTTACGTATAGACTCCTTTCAATGGAGGTGGGTATTGAAAGTGGAAGACTAAGAACAGGAAGACTTCAACAAGATGAGTGGCCTTTACTAGGAGAGGGGATCAATTCACTTGGAGAATTGCCTATATTTATTGACGATAAGCCAAATTTAGGTGTTTTAGAGATGAGATCCCTTTGTAGAAGACTAATGTCTGAACAAGGGAAAGAACTTGGATTAATTGTTATTGATTATTTACAGTTAATGGAAGGAACCACTCCAGATAATAGGGTTCAAGAATTATCCAGAATAACAAGAGGATTAAAAAGTATGGCCAGGGAATTAAAAGTTCCGGTCGTGGCATTATCTCAATTAAGCAGGGGTGTTGAATCTAGAACAAACAAAAGACCAATGTTAAGTGATTTAAGAGAATCTGGATCTATAGAGCAAGACGCTGATTTAGTATTAATGATATATAGAGACGAATACTATAATCCCGACACAGAAGACAGGGGTATTACAGAAATTATTGTGACCAAGCATAGGAATGGGCCTGTTGGAACTGTAAAATTACTATTTGAGCCTCAATATACAAGATTTAGAAATTTAGCAAATTAAAGATTTCATATGGAATTTAAATCAAAACAAAATGAGTCTTTTGATGTGATAGTTATAGGGGGAGGTCATGCTGGATGTGAAGCGGCTATCACATGTGCAAAGCAAGGATTTTCAACGGCATTATTTACGATAAATCTAGACCGAATAGCTTGGCAACCATGTAACCCAGCGGTTGGAGGACCAGCCAAAAGTCAATTAGTACATGAAGTAGATGCTTTAGGAGGAATTATCGGGCAAATCGCCGATGAAACAGCCATACAGAAAAGAATATTAAACGCAAGTAGAGGTCCGGCTGTATGGGCCTTAAGAGCTCAAACAGATAAACGCGAATATTCAAAAAGAATGATAGAAATTCTTCAAAATACTGATAATCTCACTCTGAAAGAAGCAATGATTACAGATTTAGATATTCAAGAAAAGGAATACATTTCTATGAACAATAAAATTAAAAAAAAGAAAATCAAAGGAGTTAAGACTTTCTTCGGAAGCAATTACTCTGCTAAATCAGTAATTATCACAGCAGGAACTTTTCTTGAAGGGAAAATATGGATTGGGAATAAATCAATGTCCGCAGGAAGATCTGGAGAACAAGCTGCACACGGACTTACTGAATGTTTGCATAATTTAGGTATAAAAACCGAAAGATTAAAAACCGGAACACCTGCCAGGGTTGATAAGCGAAGTATAAAATTTGATCAACTAGATGAACAACCTAGCACTGCAGAAAATAGATACTTTTCATTCCTCCCACATACTAGAAATAATATGCGACAAATAAGTTGTTATATAACTAGAACAACTTGTGAAACTCATAAATTAATAAAAGATAATTTACATTTAACTCCTATATATGGGGGGTTTATAGATAGCAAAGGGCCAAGATATTGTCCATCAATTGAAGATAAAATTGTAAAATTTGCAGATAAGGAATCACATCAAATTTTTCTCGAACCAGAAGGTATCGATACACCTGAGATATATGTTCAAGGATTTTCTACCGGCTTACCTGAGAATCTTCAATTAGAACTTTTGAGAACCTTGCCTGGTTTAGAAGAATGCACAATGTTAAGACCAGCTTATGCAGTTGAATATGAATATATTCCTGCAACACAGCTAAAGCAATCGCTAGAAACTATTGAAATAGACGGGCTTTTTTCTGCGGGACAAATAAATGGCACTACAGGGTATGAAGAAGCGGCTGCTCAAGGTTTAGTTGCAGGAATTAATGCAATTCAAAAACTCAAAGGATTAGATCCCGTAATATTCTCGAGAGAAAGTAGTTATATAGGCACAATGATTAACGATTTAATTACTAGAGATCTAAAAGAGCCTTACAGAGTGCTAACGAGCAGAAGTGAGTATAGACTTACCTTAAGAGGAGACAATGCAGATAGAAGACTAACCCCGCTAGGTTATGAACTTGGATTAATCAGTGATTCAAGATGGGCCCTTTTTCAACAAAAAATTGATGCTATTCGCAAAGAAAAAATAAGGCTTGAAAAAACCAGAATTAAAAGTTCTGATTTAATTGCGACAAAATTAGAGCAAAATTATAACTTTAAAATAAAGGGATCTTCAACCCTAAAAGATCTACTTAAAAAACCTAATCTCAATGCTGAAACACTTCTTACTCATGGGTTAATTGATCAAACACTATCTCGAGAAGTTATAGAAGGAGTTGAGATAGATATTAAATATGAGGGGTACTTAAAAAGACAAAAAAATAATATTGATCAAATAAATAAGCAAACCTTAAAATCTCTTCCACGAGAAATTGACTATAGAAAAATTGATACTTTATCTTTAGAAGCTAGGGAAAAGTTAAATTCTATCAAACCAAATAATTTTGGTGATGCATCAAAGATACCTGGTGTAAGCAAAGCTGACTTAACAGCTTTATTAGTTTGGTTAAAAATTAAAGAGCTTAAAAGTAATAATAAACTTATTAAAAAACAGTTATGATCGTGAAAGTTTCTTTAAGTAACACTGAATAATAAACTTTTTCAATCACCTTTAATTTTATGGGAAGAGAAAGCTAGTAACTTTCTAAGTGAAAATAATCTTCCTGAAATTCCAGGTGCCTGGAAACTAATGCTTTTAGGAGATGGAAGTCCTACTCGACATTTGCAACTTCTAACTAAACAAGAAACAAAAATTGAATTAATTGGAATGAATGAAAATAATCATTTTAAAGGTGAAGGTCCTAAAGAGATTCATCAATTAAAAAAACCATTAATAAGAAGGCAAGTTTGGATAAAAAATAATGAAAGAAAATTAGCTTGGGCTGAGAGTTGGTGGAATATTGAACAAGTAAAAGTTAATCTAACTAATAAAAAAGAACCAATTTGGAAAAATCTAACTCAAGATAGATCTGAATTATTTAGAGAAATAGATACAATTGGACTCGTGAGATCAAATTGGTTGGAAAAAGAATTCTTATGTGAAGGGCCTTTTTGGTCAAGAAACTATAGATTTTTTAGAAATAGAAAACCATTGACAATTATTAGAGAAGTTTTCAATCCATATATAGAAAAATGGATTGGAGATTCTGATATTAAAAAATTTGAAGATTTATATTCTTCTTCTTCTTGATTTTGGAAAACTTTTGGTTTTTGGGGTTCTAATAATTTCATTATCTCTTTCAGGATTAATTTCTTGCCTCTCATTAGTAGACCTCTGCCACTTATTAACTTTAAAATCAGTTTCTTCTGGCCAATCGTCAACCGGGTATAAAAGTCTTGTTGATTTTTCTGAAACAGGTTCATTTAATTCTCTTAATGATCTAGCCTCTAAAGGTCTTTTGTTATTAAAATTTTCTTTTGAAGATTCTGAGTCTATATCTCTACTGAAATATTTAAATTGATTACTATTTTCATTCTCATCATACCAATCATCAAAATCCTCGTCTTCAAAAATCGAGTCAATCCTATTACTTACCCATCTGCCCATATCTTTGACATTTGCACGAGATAATCTATTAAACCTTCCTCTCTTTCTACTGCCTGGTCTTGTCCCAGATACTCCATCGACAAATTGTCGCCCTGCTTCAAAAAATTGATCCACTTTTTTATCAAGATTACCAATCTCAAAATTATTCTTATTATTCCTTCTTCTTGATGATTCCATGGGATAATTTTAAACCCAAATTAATCTAAATTATGTAAAAAAGCATTTTTAGAAACATAATCAATTTAAAAATCATTAATCAAAGACAATCAAACATTTTTTATTCCATAAACCATTAAAAAAAAGATTACAACATTTTTTGCATGCAATATTTTTCATCCTTTTTCTATATAAGTATTGATTACCACAATTAAGGCAAACCCCCACACATTTTAATTCTTTTCTTAAAACTGGAAAATCATGCTTAATTGTTACTTTGAAATTGTTCTGTTGCAAATTAATTTGCTCCATTTTACTTATAAAATTGATTCCATGAATTTCATTTATATTTAAAATCCGATCTATCCAAGCATGTATCATTTCATGACATAAAGTACTATGGATATTTTGCAATTCTGAATTTGCTAAAACTGGTTTGGATAGAATTATTTCTGACTGTACAGTTCCCTTGGATTTTGTTCTTTTATACAAACCTGCCGTAGTTCTTAATCTATTATCACTCCATTTAATGTTTACAATTGATTCTTGATTAATTGTTAAAGTATTTTCAAAAAATAATTTATTGAACTTATGAAATATTGGGATGAGAGGAATTACTGCCACTATAAATAAAATTTATTATTATTTTGACAAATAAAACCATCAAAATCGATTTATTTCCCTAAAGTATTAAAAAAACTATCATTATGGACGCAACCTTAGTTAAAGATATTGGAGTTAAAGCCCTTTTGGCTGGCGGAGCAGTTTTAATTTCTTTTTGGACCTTCAATGCTGTTAAGCTTGTTATCCGAGCTAGAGGAATTAATCCACTAGTAAGAAAATTCTTTGATCAGATTGCTGCAGGTAGAATTGATGCAGCATATGGATTAACAAGCAAAACTTATAAAACACATGTAAAGAGGCAAGATTTTTTAAAATTTCTAGCCAGCTTAAATTTAAATAAATATAGAAATTTAAAATCTGGTACACCGAGAATCGAAGAAGATCAAATTATCATTACTCTTAATCTGAAAACCGAAGATAAAAAAGAAGAGCTACCATTAGACTTCACCTTCTCACAAATTGATAATGACTGGAAAATTGACAGAATATCAAAAGCAAAATAACTAATTAAATCAGTGGATAAAGAGATCGTTAATAAGCAAAGAATTATTGAATTAAAAAAATTAATTGATGATGCTAACTACTCTTATTACACATTAGATAAACCTGAAATTGAAGATTCTTTGTATGACAGCTTATATAGAGAATTGATTACAATTGAAAATGATTTTCCAAATCTTAAAACGGAAGATAGCCCAACCAATAGATTAGGTGGTCAAATTTCAAAAGGTTTCTCGAAAGTAATACATTCAATTCCACTTTATAGTCTAGATAATGCCTTTAATTATACAGAACTTAAAGACTGGATCAATAAAACAAAAAAAATTTTAAGAGAGAAAAATCAAACAGATATTATTAATAATTTTTTAATGGCAGAATTGAAAATTGATGGGAATGCAATAGCCTTAAAATATGAAAATGGTTTACTAAAAAATGCAGCTACACGAGGAGATGGGAAAGAAGGAGAGAATATTACTAATAATGTTAAAAGAATTAAATCTATACCTTTAAAATTAAGAATTAAAAACCCACCAAAAATACTAGAAGTAAGAGGTGAAGCATTTATATCAAAGAAATCATTTAAGCATATAAATAAAGAAAGAGAAGTTAACAACGAAACTCTATTTGCAAATCCCAGAAATGCATGCGCAGGTTCCTTAAGACAACTAGATCCAAAAATAGTAGCAAAAAGAAATCTAGACTTCTTCGCATATCAAGTTCATTATCCGGAAGATTTCCTTAGTCAAAAATCACATAACTATCATTCTGAAAGATTAAAATACCTAAAAGCATGTGGTTTTCGAATTAATGAAAATTCAAAATTATTAAAAGACTTTGATGATTTAGATAAATATTGCCAATTTTGGGAAAAAGAGAGGAAGAATATTGATTATGAAACAGATGGTATTGTCTTTAAAGTTAATAATATTTATTTACAGAAAATTTTAGGCTTTACTCAAAAAGCACCTCGATGGTCTATTGCTCTAAAATTTCCAGCAGAAGAAGTCTCCACAAAAATCAAAGACTTAAGTTTTCAAATCGGTAGGTCTGGAGCTATTACACCAGTTGCAAATTTCGAACCGGTTCAAGTTGCTGGAACTACAGTTTCAAGAGCTACCTTACATAATTTCGATAGATTTGAAGAGTTAAATATTCATAGTTACGATACAATCATAGTGAGAAAAGCAGGTGAAATTATACCCGAAGTAGTAAAAGTAATAGATGAGTTAAGAGTAAAAGGATCAAAAAAATTTTTATTTCCCAAAGTATGTCCATCTTGCGGAAAAAATTTACAAAAAAATATTCAAGAAGCCGCTACAAGATGTGTTAATAAAAATTGTCGGTCAATTCTTATTGGTCAACTTAAGCATTGGGTTAGTAAATCAGCAATGAATATTGATGGTCTTGGTAATAAGATTATTGAACAATTATTTGAAGCTAACTTAATTTCAAACATTTATGACATTTATAATTTAAATCACGCAAAATTGCAATCCTTAGAACGAATGGGAGATAAATCAATCTCAAATTTACTTTTAGCTATTGAAAGTTCAAAAACTAAATCTTGGGGAAAGAAACTATATGCTCTAGGAATTAATCATATTGGTGAAGTAACTGCAAAAAATATTTGTTCTAGATTCAATTCAATTCATGAATTAAAAAAAGCATCTTTAATGAATCCTAAAATGCTAGAAAATATTAATGGCGTTGGGATAGAAATTATTGATGCATTACGCAATTGGTTTTTAGATGAAAATAATATTAATTTAATTGATAATTTAATTTCAAAAGGAGTCAATTTTGATTTTAATGATAATTTATTTTCACAAGGAATAAATTCAAATATATATAGCAAACAATTTGTAATAACAGGAAAATTTCAACAATTCAAAAGAGATCAAATTATTGAAAAAATAGAAGAACAAGGAGGTTTTGTAAAAAGCGCAATAAGCAAGAGTATTAATCACTTAATCGCGGGTGAAAAGCCTGGCAGTAAATTGAATAAAGCAAAAGAACTTGATATTAGTATAATTAATGAATTAGATTTAATTAATTTTCTTAAAAATGAAGAATAAAATAATATATCGATTTATAAAGACTGAATGTGGCCGAGCAAAATATGAAAATTTAATTCTCAATAAAACATTATTTGGCAAACTAAGACTTTATTGGTTTATTTTTTTTGCAACTTTAAAAGATATAAATATAAAAGATTAATTTTCAGAAGATTCTTTTATTACTTCATTAGAATATTTTGTTAAAAAGTAAACGATTAAAAATGTTGAAATTATACTTATTATTGTTGTTGTAGTATTACCATTTAATTTTAAATTTTTTATCTCATCTAAGTTATTTGACAAACTTCCAAGAGCACAATACAGATAGGTCCCAGGAATAATAAATAACAAACCTATAGAAAAGTCCTTATAACTTACTTTATTTAAACCATAAAAATAATTAAGAATACTAAAGGGGAAAAGAGGAGATAATCGAGTAAGAATTATTAATTTTAAACCCCCTTTATTGATAATTTTTTCTAAAAGTTTGGTTTTAGGAAATCTACTAATTATTGTCTCAATCTTTTTAACAAAATATTCTTTAGCAAGGAAAAAGGATATCGATGCTCCTATGAAAGCACTTAAGAAGACAACAATTGAGCCAAAATATGGACCATACAAAAAACCTGCTAACAATGACAACCAAGAAGCAGGTAAAATTAATAAAACAGAAATCACATAAAAAAATGCAAAAGTTACAATACCCCAACCACTATCCAAATAAAATAAAAAATTTAAAAAATTATCGATTAGAAAAGACATTAATCTAACATTTTTAATTTTTGAATAATAGATTCTGATTGGGAGTTGGCTTCATCTAATTTTAATTTGCATTCTTTAACAATATCTTGGGGGGCTTTTTCTACAAAATTTTTATTTTCAATTCTTTTACTAAGAACCTCAATTTCTTTATTAACTTTAGAAAGATCATTCGTAAGTCTTTCTCTAAGTACGTCTAAATTTATGATTCCCTCGAATGGTAAATAAACCTCTAGATCTCCTACGATTCCAGAAAATGATTTCGCATAATCTTTTTTATTGATTTCAGCATCTTGAAATATATAAACATTTTCTGACTTAGTAAATAACTTTATATCTGAGGCTAACTTAGTTAAGAAATTCAATAATTTTGAATTATTAGAGATTAAATATATTGAAATCAATTGCGAAGGTTTTAGTCCTATTTCAGCTCTAAGATTCCTGATTAATCTAATAATTTCAAAAAATTCTTCAAAAGACTTTTCTAAATCATTATTTATATGATCACTAGATATTGATGGCCATTTTTGCAATGATAATAATTTATTTTGCGAATAATTATTCAAGGAATGCCAAAGTTCCTCAGTGATATGAGGCATGAAAGGATTAAGCATTATTAAAATATCATTCAAGATATGTATTAATAAATTTTCTTTAATAGAACGACTGCTAGATTCATTTGCATTAAATCTTGGTTTTAAAAACTCAACATACCAATCACAAAAGTCATTCCATGTGAATTCATAAATAAGCTTAGCGGCCTCACCTAATTTATAATTATTTATAAGATCCGTTACTTTACTTTTTGTTTTATTTAATCTAGATAAAATCCATTGATCTGATAATTCTAAGTTATTTGATTCAAATTCTATCTTTTCTATATTTACATTTTTAGTAGTATTAATCAACGCAAATTTAGTAGCATTCCAAAGCTTATTTGCAAAATTTCTAGAAGCTTCTACTGTTGATGATGTTTGCTTTTTTCTATCAAAATCTAACCTTATATCTTGCCCAGCTCCTGCAACTTCACGTATTAAAGCGAAGCGCAAAGCATCTGATCCATACTTTTCAATTAACAATAAAGGATCTATTCCATTTCCTGCACTTTTACTCATTTTCTTATTATTTTCATCTCTTACAAGGCCATGAATATATACATCTTTAAATGGAATTTTTGCAGTAAATATATTTCCCATCATTGTCATCCTCGCCACCCAGAAAAAAATAATATCAAAACCAGTTACCAGTAAACTATTGGGATACCACTTTTGAAAATCTTTACTATCTGTTGAAGGCCATCCCAAAGTAGAAAAAGGCCAAAGACCACTTGAAAACCATGTATCTAAAACATCTTTATCTCTAACAAGTTTGATATTAGATCCAAATTTTTCTTTAGCAATATTTAATGCTTCATTTTCATCATGAGCTATTACATAAGGTGTACTCTGATCTACTGTGTCTTCTGAATCATTTAAAACATACCATGCAGGTATTTGGTGGCCCCACCATAACTGTCTACTTATGCACCAATCGTTAATGTTAGTTAGCCAATCTTTATATACCTTTTGCCATCTCACAGGAATAAAATTAGGTTCATTAGAATTTAGTTTATCGAGACAATCTGAGGATATATTCTCCATTTTTAAAAACCACTGAGTTGATAACAGTGGTTCAATTGGAACCTTTCCCCTATCTGAGAAAGGAACAGTATGTGTATAATTTTCAATCTTAGTAAGCAATCCTATATCATCTAATTCTTGAATTATTTGTTTTCTAGCTTGGAATCTATCAAGATTCTCAAATTTACCTGCATTATTATTCAAAGTACCATCTTTGTTCATTATATTTATTTGCTTTAAATTATTTCTTTTACCAATTTGAAAATCATTAGGATCATGAGCAGGGGTAACTTTTACACAACCAGTTCCAAAGCTCATATCCACATGCGAATCACCAACAATTGGAATTTCTCTATTAACAAATGGAACCTTTACGTACCTACCAATTAAATTTTGATATCTTTTATCTTCTGGATTTACTGCAACAGCTGTATCTCCTAATAAAGTCTCTGGCCTTGTAGTAGCAACTTCGAGATATTGATTCTCAACATTTTGATCATCCATAATCAAAGGATATTTAAAATGCCAAAGAAATCCGTTAACCTCTTGCATTTCTACTTCTAAATCACTAACAGCAGATTGAGAGGAGGGACACCAATTCACCAAGTATTCACCTCTATAAATAAGATTTTTTTTATGCAATAAAACAAATGCCGATACTACAGCTTTATTTAACTGATCATCTAAAGTGAATCTTTCTCGCCCCCAGTCAACGGAATAACCAATACTTTTGAGCTGAGAAACAATATTACCTCCACTTTCCTCTTTCCATTTCCATGCTCTTTTCATAAACTCTTCTCTTCCAACCTCTTCTAGATCTAACCCCTCTTTTTTAATTTGCTTTTCAAGAATAGTTTGAACCGCAATAGAAGCATGATCTGTTCCCGGTAAACATAATACATTCTTACCTCTCAATCTTTGAAATCTAACAATGACGTCAATTAAAGCAGTATTAAAAGCATGCCCCATATGAAGTGACCCAGTAACATTAGGAGGTGGGATTACTATACAAAAAGGCTCACCTCCTTTCTCAGAATCTGCATTAAAAGCTTTTAATTTTGCCCAATTATTCTGCCATTTTTGCTCTATATCTAAAGGATCATAACTTTTTAAGGTAAAATCATCTTTTTCAATATTCATCTTAAATTACAAATTTCAAATTACCTCTTACTATCTTATATTGGTCTGTGCAAATAATTACTCATAATTTTTTTTTCGTTTTTTGATAAAAGTTTAAAAATCAAATCAAAAGCTTAAAACCAGAACCACAAGAACATCTTAAAGAGTTCTCTGGAGAAGATATCAAAAAACCTCCTCCACTTAAATCTCCATAGTAATCAAGAACTAACCCTTTAAAAAGAGAAAATTTCGCAGAATCTGCAAATAATGTTACTCCTTCAGTTCTTGAAATCGGAGAACCATTACAATCCCCAGGCTTTAGCCGAATATGTAACCATCCTTCATTATCTAGATCATTAATCAGATCAATGAACATTTGCCCAGGGGTTCCAGCGAAAGAAGCCTGCCTTGATAATTCAGCAGCTGCAGATTTACTAATAGAAAGATTAACAATCTCTGGCATATGAAATTTTTTTTACTTTAATGGGCGATCCAGGGTTCGAACCAGGGACATCCTGCTTGTAAGGCAGGCGCTCTACCGCTGAGCTAATCGCCCTTCTTCTTCCTATTCTAATAGATTAAGTAATAAGTTTTGAAATTAATATTCAAATATTTCAACTTTAAGGCAAAATTGAATTAATAATAAATATATTTTATGGATAATAAAGAGAAGTTGAGAAAATTTGAAGATTATAAGTTTGATACTTTAAATGAATTCAAAGAATTATTAGATAATATAAGCGCTATTCGAAATAAAGAGGAAGGTTGTCCATGGCATAAATCACAAACCCATGAAACTCTTTTGCCATATCTATTAGAAGAGAGTTATGAACTTATAGAGGCCTTAGAGAAACAAGATAAGATTAATATGAAGGAAGAATTGGGGGATCTTTTATTACAAGTAATGCTCCATTCAGATATTGAATATGAGAAAGAAGTATTTTCTATTAAAGATGTAATTCATTGTTTGAATGAAAAAATCAAATATCGACATCCACATGTCTTTCAAAAAAAAGAAAGGATTTCTAAAGAAAAAGCCAAGAAAATTTGGGAACAATTAAAACAAAATACACAGAAAGTAGCATATGAAGATTCTTTAAGTTCTAGCTTGATTTCAAAATTAAAATATTTAGAACCTATTAAGGGAACGGAAATAATTTCCGACGAGGTAAGTAAATATGGATTTGCATGGGAAAATTACAGTCAAATTCTAGATAAGATTAATGAAGAATTAGGGGAACTAAAGGAGGCTCTAGAAAATAAAGATGAACAATCTATTAAAGAAGAGATGGGAGATGTTTTTTTTACTTTAATTAACCTATCATTTTTCCTTAATATAAAAAGCCAAGAAACACTTAATCAAGCAAATCAAAAATTTATCAAAAGATTTGCATTTATTGAAGAAAAATTAGATGATAAAATAGATAAAGTCACTCGAAATGAATTGAAGAGACTTTGGGAATTAGCAAAAAAAGATTAAATAATTAAAAATGAATAATGATCAAATTTGGATAGATGAAAATCACAAAGATTCGCGATATGGATTAAAGGGAAAATTAGTAGTTAGGAAAAAAACTGCATATCAAGAGATCATTATATTAAAAACATTTGAATATGGAAATGCTCTAATGCTTGATGGATGTTGGATGACTTCAGATAGAGACGAAAAGTATTACCATGAATGCTTAGTACATCCAGCATTAAGTAACTTATCAAAAATAAATACCGTTCTTATAATTGGAGGGGGAGATGGGGGAACACTTAGAGAATGCTTGAAATATAAAGACATAACAGCAATTGATTTAGTAGAAATTGATGAAGAAGTAATAAATTTATCAAAACATTTTCTCAAGAAAGTAGGAGGTAATTCATGGTTAGATAAACGACTAAAAATAAATATCTGCGATGGATGTAAATGGGTAAAAAATATTAAAAATAATTATTACGATGCAATTTTAATAGACTGCTCTGACCCCTCAGACTTTGCGAATGGATTATTTAGTACTAATTTTTATAAAGAATGCAAAAGAATTCTTAAAGAGAAGGGTATTTTAGCCACACAAAGTGAATCTCCAGAATCATTTAAAAAAATCCATATTGAAATTATTCAATCTTTAAAATCTATTTTTAAAACATCATCAACAATGTATGCTTTTGTACCTTTTTATCCAAGTGGGATATGGAGTTGGACTTTTGCTTCTAGTAATGAGAAGGATTTCTTAATTCCGAAACATAATCAAATTAAATCGATAGAAAATAGCTGTGATGTTTGGAATTTAAATTATCAAGAGGGTGCACTTAAAATGATTCCAAATAAAATCTTAAAAGAACTTTTTAAGCAAAATACTAATGATTAGTAACAAACTATTTGAAAAAGAAGGGCCTGTTTTTATGGGTTCTAACAAAGCGAATATGGATCTTAATGTAGGAATATTTGGTGTTAATTATGACGGAACTACCTCTTATAAATCTGGCACCAGGTTTGGACCAAATGCTATTAGGATGGCAAGTCAAAGTTTAGAAACATATTGCCCCATTCTTAAAAAAGATCTCAATGAATTAGGTTATTTAGATTTTGGATCATTATCAATAGACTTAACTAATACGGAATCTGTAATTAATAAAGTTAATTATGCGACAAAACATATTATTGATAAAAATCTTAAGCCACTCTTGTTTGGAGGTGAGCATTCCATTACAACAGGAGTAGTTCAGGCACTGATCAAAAAATATCCTGATCTAATACTTTTACAATTAGATGCTCATGCTGATCTAAGAGATTCTTATTTAAATAATAAATTTAGTCATGCCTGCACCATGAAAAGATGTTTTGAGATTTTACCAAAACAAACAATTTTTCAAGTTGGTATTAGAAGTGGAACAAAAGATGAGTTCGATTTCATGAGAAATAAAACTCAACTAATTAAGTTTGAAGAAAAAAAAGATATAAAATTGCTAAATGAAAAATTGTCTAATTTTAAATCTTCACCTATCTATTTAACTGTAGATTTAGATTGGTTTGACCCTAGCTTAGTTCCTGGAACAGGTACACCTGAGCCTGGGGGATATTTCTGGAAAGACTTTGAAAGTATTTTAAAAATATTAAATCAATATAAACTTATAGGGGCTGACATTGTTGAATTATCTCCAGAGTTAGATTCCAGCGGAGTAAGTAGTATCGTTGCTGCAAAAGTTGCTAGAAGCTTAATTATGACTTTAGACAATCTTTAAAAAAAAGAATTAATTTAATAAAAAAGATAGATTAAATTAACGAAATATCAAATGGAACTTCTAAAAAGCCCTCTCCACGAAAAATACCAGGCATCTGGAGCAAAATTAATAAATTTTGCTGGCTGGGAAATGCCTATTACATTCTCAGGATTAGTAGAGGAACATGAAGCCGTTAGAGATAGTGCCGGATTCTTTGATATTTCTCATATGGGAGTAATTTCAGTTAAGGGAACAAATCCAAAAGAAATTATTCAAAAGTTTTTTCCAACAAATCTCTATTCAATTACAAAAGGCCAAAGTTGTTATTCATTGCTTCTCAACAATGCTGGTGGAATAATTGATGACTTAATAATATATGATTTAGGTTTACAAAAAAAAGATATTTCAGAGATTTTCTTAATAGTCAATGCAAGTCGTTTTGTAGCTGATTTTGAATGGTTAAGTACAAATTTAAAAAACAATAATATTCAGATTTCAAATGCAAAACAAAGTAATGCTTTGTTGGCAATACAAGGTAAAAAAGCGTATGAGTATTTTGAGGAATGGTCTGGATATTCAATAAAACATTTACATAACTTTGGATGTGAATATCAACCATTAAAAAAATTTCAAGATTATAAAAAAATATTCATCTCTAAAACTGGCTATACAGGAGAAGATGGAATAGAAATATTATTACCTAAAAATCTTTCTATCAATTTATGGGAATTTTTGCTATCAAAAGGTTTATTACCATGTGGTTTAGGTTCAAGAGATACCCTAAGATTAGAAGCAGGTATGCATCTTTACGGACAAGATCTTAATGAAAAAACAAACCCTTATGAAGCAGGGCTTGGATGGGTTGTTCATTTAGAAAACCAGCATGATTTCTTTGGAAGAGAGTCTCTGGAGAAGATCTCACAAAATGGAATAAAAAGAAAATTAGTTGGAATTAAAGTTTTAGGGAAGGCAATAGCCAGAAAAGGTTGCGAAATATTCCATGAGAATAAAAAAATAGGTGAGATCACAAGTGGAAGCTGGTCACCGACGTTAAAAGAACCTATCGCTTTAGGATATATCAATACATATTATGCAAAGTCTAATACTGAAGTAGATATAAGAATAAGAGGTAAATTATTTAAAGGTATTATTTCTAAAAGAGGATTCTATAAAAAAAATTACTAAATTAACACTTAAAGAATTATCATTAATAAATAAAAATTTAAATTTTAAATGCGAAACACAATTTGTGAAGACCTTAATATTTCAGATATCGGTAAAGATGTAAGCCTCTCTGGATGGGTTGATAGAAGAAGAGATCATGGTGGAGTGATTTTTATAGACCTGAGAGATCATAGCGGGTATTTACAATTAACATTTAATCCTGAAGATGGAAATAAACTTTTTAAAAAAGCAGAAAACTTAAGAAATGAAACCGTAATATCTGTAACTGGAATTATTACAGAAAGGCCAACAGAATCAATTAATGAAAATATCCCAACGGGCAAAATAGAACTCAATGTAAAAGAATTAAAAATTCTTAATGAAGTAAAAAATAATTTACCATTCCCAGTGTCTATTTATGATGATGAGAATACAAAAGAAGAGCTTAGAATAAAATATCGATATCTTGATTTAAGGAGGGGTAAATTAATAAAAAATCTTAAGACAAGACATCAAATAATAAAAGTTGCAAGAAAATTTCTTGATGAAAATGGGTTTACTGAAATAGAAACACCTTTATTAACCAAATCTACCCCAGAAGGAGCAAGAGATTTTTTAGTGCCCTCTAGATTATCAAAAGGTGATTTTTTTGCTTTACCTCAATCTCCACAACTTTATAAACAACTTTTAATGATTGGAGGATTAAATAATTATTATCAAATTGCAAAATGTTTTAGAGATGAGGATCTTAGAGCAGACAGACAACCAGAATTTACTCAATTGGATATAGAGATGAGTTTTATTGAAGAAGAAGAAATAATTAATTTTAATGAAAGATTAATCAAAAAAATCTGGAAGGATATTTTAAATATTGATTTAATTAATAATTTTCCAAGGATGACTTGGAAAGAAGCTATGGATAACTATGGAACAGATAGACCAGATACAAGATATGAAATGTTGCTAAAAAATGTAAGCTCTATTATGGGAGATATAGGTTTTAATATTTTTACCAAAACTATAGATTCAGGTGGAGAAATTAAATGTATTACAGTAAAGGAGGGGAACTCAAGTATAAGTAATGTAAGAATCAAACCAGGAGGTGATATTTTTAAAGTCGCTCAAGAAGCAGGTGCTGGAGGTCTTGCTTTTATAAGAGTAAAAGAAAATGATATTGATACCATTGGAGCTATAAAAAATGGTTTAAATAAATCAAAAATAAATCAATTATTAGAACTTACTGGAGCAGAATCAGGCGATCTAATACTTTTTGGAGCAGGCCCAACAACAATTGTTAATCAATCTCTTGATAAAGTTAGACAATATCTAGCTAAGGAATTAGACATTCTCAAAACAAATAATAATAAGTGGAATTTCTTATGGATAACTGACTTTCCAATGTTTGAGAGAAATGATGATGAGAATAGATTAGAAGCATTACATCATCCTTTTTGTGCTCCAAAAGAAATAAAACTCAATAATCAAAATGAATCAAGTCAGAAACTTGAAAGTTCCATAGCTCAAGCATATGATTTAGTTCTTAATGGCCTTGAATTAGGCGGAGGTTCAATACGAATACATCAATCAGAATTACAAAAAGAAGTTTTAGAAACAGTTGGTCTTTCTGAAGCAGAAATTAATGATAAATTTGGTTTTTTAATTGAAGCTCTTGAAATGGGTGCACCTCCACATGGAGGAATTGCATTTGGACTTGATAGAATTGTAATGCTAATGATTGGAGCTGATTCAATAAGAGAAACAATTGCTTTCCCAAAAAATCAACAATCCAAATGCTTACTAACTAAAGCTCCATCAATTGTTTCAAAAGCACAATTAAAAGAACTTGAAATTGAAATAACAGTTGAAGAATAATAATAATTTATGGTAGTTAAATAGAATATCTGGTACAAATACAAAAAGGGAGGTTGAGTTTTTTTAAAAAATATTTAATGTCAAAATTTGTATTTGTGACTGGTGGAGTTGTATCAAGTATCGGTAAAGGTATAGTGGCTGCTAGCCTGGGGAGACTATTAAAATCTAGAGGTTATAGTGTTTCCATTCTTAAGCTCGATCCTTATTTAAATGTTGACCCTGGGACAATGAGTCCATTCCAGCATGGAGAAGTGTTTGTAACAGAGGATGGAGCAGAAACAGATTTAGATCTTGGTCACTACGAAAGATTCACGGATACAGCCATGAGTAGATTGAATAGTGTTACTACTGGATCAATATATCAATCTGTAATAAATAAAGAAAGAAGAGGTGACTACAACGGTGGTACGGTTCAAGTGATTCCACACATAACAGGGGAAATAAAAGAAAGAATACACCGTGTAGCTGCAAATAGTAATGCTGATATTGTAATTACAGAAATTGGAGGAACTGTTGGAGACATAGAATCACTGCCTTTTTTAGAAGCGATAAGAGAGTTTAAAAATGATGTAGATAAGAATGATGTAGCATATATTCATGTCACTTTGTTACCTTACATCAAGACCTCTGGAGAAATCAAAACAAAGCCTACTCAACATTCAGTTAAAGAACTAAGATCTATTGGAATACAGCCTGATTTACTCGTTTGTAGAAGCGATAAAAAAATTAATGATGGTTTAAAGAAGAAAATTAGTGGTTTTTGCGGAGTAAATATAGACTCCGTGATTGAGGCATTAGACGCTGACAGTATATATTCGGTTCCATTATCTCTTAAAAATGAAGGATTATGTAGAGAAACATTAAAGTATTTGAATTTAGAAAACAAAGAATGTGACCTAGAGGATTGGAAGCAATTAGTTCATAATCTACGAAATCCAGGTAAACCAATCAAGGTTGCTTTAGTAGGTAAATATATAGATCTTGGCGACGCATATTTATCTGTAGTAGAAGCTTTAAAGCATGCATGCATAGAAGAGAAAGTATTTCTTGATCTTAAATGGGTAAGTGCTGAGAGAATTGAAGAAAATAATGCAGAGGAATATTTAAAAAATGTTGATGCTATTGTCGTTCCCGGAGGATTTGGTAATAGAGGAGTAAATGGTAAAATAGCTGCAATAAAATTTGCTAGAGAGAAGAACATTCCTTTTCTAGGCTTATGCCTTGGAATGCAATGTGCTGTAATTGAATGGGCAAGAAATATCGCTGGATTAGCAGATGCATCAAGTTCTGAATTAAATCCACAATCAAAAAATCCTGTTATTCATTTATTGCCTGAACAGCAAGATATTATTGATCTTGGGGGGACAATGAGATTAGGCGTTTACCCATGCAGACTTCAAAAAGAATCCAAAGGTAAAAGTCTTTATGATGAAGATGTTGTCTACGAGAGACATAGACATCGCTATGAATTTAATAATTCTTATAAACAAACTTTTCTTGATTCAGGTTATAAAATAAGTGGTACATCTCCAGATGGGAGACTAGTTGAGTTAATTGAATTAACTAATCACCCTTATTTTCTTGCATGTCAATATCATCCCGAATTTCTATCTAGACCAGGCAAACCTCATCCACTATTTAAAGGATTAATAGATGCTGCAAAAAAAATTTAATGTAAACGTTTAATTTTAAAGTAAAAAAATTAAATGACAAAATATCTGCCTATTGTTGAAAAATTCCATTCACTTCAAGGTGAAGGTTTTCATAGCGGCAAAAGTGCATTTTTTATAAGATTAGCAGGATGTGAAGTAGGTTGCCCATGGTGCGACACAAAGCATTCTTGGAACAGCAAAAAATATCCTTTATTCTCAATTGATACTCTACTCTCAGAAATTCTAGAAGTAAGATTAAAAGGAGCCTCCTTTATTGTTCTTACAGGAGGTGAGCCTCTTCAACATAATTTAGATGATTTCTGTAAAATCATTAAAAACGAAACTAATACAAAAAAAAACAATTCTATAAAAATTCATATTGAGACAAGTGGGGTAAATAATTTTTCAGGTTTTTTTGATTGGATAACTTTATCTCCCAAGAGACATAAACCCCCTAAAGATTATTTTCTGGAAAAATGCAACGAAATTAAAGTTATAATTAATGATTCAAAAGACATTCAATTCGCTCAAGATATCAAAGAAAAAGTCTCAAAAATCAAAAATCAAACAAATTCATACAAAGAAAAAAAATTTTTTGTGCAACCTGCATGGGATTGCAACAAAGGATATAGACTAGCCATAAATTTTGCCAAAGCTAATCCTGATTGGACTCTTAGTCTTCAAACTCATAAGTATTTAAGTATTCAGTAAATAATGAACATTACCAGAAGAAAAATGATTATTCTTGCCTCTGGAGGTTTGGATTCATCGACTGTCGCAGGAATAGCGAAAAGTTCTAAAGCTGAAATTTACGGATTATCTTTTGATTATGGCCAAAGACATAATAAAGAATTACAGGCTGCAAAAAAAATAGCTAAGCACTTTAAATTTAAGGACTTAAAAATAGTTAATTTAGATTTATCTCTATGGGGCGGATCGTCTTTAACAGACCAAAAAAAGCTAATTCCAAATAAAGGTATTAATAAAAATATAATTCCAAATACGTATGTTCCTGGTAGAAATACTATTTTTATTTCTGTAGCATTAAGTTATGCAGAAGCAATAAATGCTGATTTTATAGGGCTAGGAGTCAATGCTTTAGATTACTCAGGTTATCCAGATTGCAGGCCTGACTATATTAAACAATTTCAAAAATTAGCAAGTCTCTCAAATAAAAGAGGAAGAGAAAATAAACCTATAAAATTATGGACACCACTTCTTGATTTAAATAAAGAGGAAATTATTGAAATGGCTTTTGTCCATAATGTACCTATTGAAGAAACTTGGAGCTGTTATGAGGGAGGGCGCACACCTTGTGAAAAATGTGATAGTTGTAGAATAAGAATTAAAGCATATGAGAACTGGTTGAGCAAAAGATAAAAATGAAAATTAATTCAATACAAATTAATGATTGGATTGAACCTGAATATTTAGCACATTTTTTATCATCAAAATTCGGAGAGAATGGCCTTTCATGGTTAGATAGTGATGGAAGTGATAATGGTAGATATTCTTTTTTAGGAATACAACCAAAAAAAATAATATATTCTCGAAATAAAACAAATGAGGCTGACTTTGATAATCCCTTTGAAAAACTTAAAAAAATTGAAGGAGGTTTTTGGATAGGATGGCTAAGTTATGAAGCAGGTTATTGGTTAGAACCGAAAAATCCATGGCATCTATCTGAATTTGCAACATTATGGATTGCATCATACGATCCAATAATTAAATTCAATCTATTAAATAAAGAAATCACTATAGAAGGTACTGAGATAAGTGAATTAAAAAAATATGAAAAACTTATTAAAGAAATAAATATCCCTTCTGTGAAAGAAAATATAAATAAGATCCTATACTTTGATTTTTCAAATATAAATCTAAATAAAATTAGTAGTCAATTCAAGAAAAATATTATTAAAATCAAAAAGCTTATAAAAGAAGGAGATATTTTTCAAGCAAATTTAACAACAAAATGTGAATTAAAAGCATTAGATGACTATAAATATTTAGATATATATTCAAAAATAAGGGCTAAATTAAAAGCTCCTTTTGGAGGAATTATTATCAGTAATTTTAAAGAAGCAGTTCTATCGACCTCACCTGAAAGATTTATACAAACAGATATTAATAGAAATGTTGAAACAAGACCAATAAAAGGAACGAGGCCAAGAAATAAAGATTGCGAGCTAGATTCATTAAATGCTATTGATTTAATAACAAATGAAAAAGATCGAGCTGAGAATATAATGATAGTTGATTTACTCAGGAATGATCTTAGTAAAGTTTGTGAGAAAGGAAGTGTATCAGTATCAGAACTTCTTAAATTAGAAAGTTATCCTAAAGTACATCATCTTACATCTGTAATAAGAGGAAAAATTAAAAAAGATAAGACTTGGTTGGATTTATTAAAAGCATGTTGGCCAGGTGGTTCAATCACAGGGGCTCCAAAAATCAGAGCTTGTAAAAGAATTTATGAACTTGAAAAATTTGAACGAGGCCCTTATTGTGGTTCTTTTATAAAAATTGATTGGTATGGTTGTTTAGATAGTAATATTCTTATAAGGTCATATATTCTGAAGAATAAAAATATAAAAATTCATGCAGGTTGCGGAATAGTGAATGATTCTATACCAACAGAAGAGGATGCAGAACTTAAATGGAAAATATTACCACTAATTGAATCCTTAAAATGATTAAAAATATTGGCTGGAAAAATGAAAAATGGCAAAAAATAGATGATATTAAAATATCAATAAAAGATCGAGGATTACGATTCGGTGATGCGATATTTGAAACTATTTTAATTAAAAACAAAAAACCAGTTTTCTTAGATGAACATATTCAAAGATTTAAAAATAATTTAAAGATTTTGAAATTTGATGCAATTATCGATGATCTTTTACTTCAAAAAATAATACTGGATGGTATTAATAAATTAAATATTAAAAAAGGAGAATATGGCTCGATAAGGATTAATTATTCACGAGGAATAAATATAACTCGTTCAATCAAAGTTGACTCTATTGAATCAAGTTTCAATATAAATAATTTATGGATAGAATTTTATACCATTAACATAGACTTTGATCCGATAACAGTTCATATAAGCAAGGAGGAAAAAAGGAACGAACACAGTTTATTAAGTTCGTGTAAGACTTTTAATTATATCCAATCTATACAAGCTTTAATTGAAGCTAATAAAAAAAATTTCGATGATTCATTATTATTAAATACTAAGAATGAATTATGTTGCGGAACTACTTTTAACCTAATTTTAAAAAGAAAAAATAAATGGTTGACTCCTCGAAAAGAGAGTGGTTGTATGCCAGGAATTATGATTAGGAAATTATTAGATTTAAAACTTATTGAAGAGGCACATTTATTCCCAGAATTCACTAAAGATGATACTTTAGTAGCTATTAATAGCTTATCTTGTCGTCAAATTATAAAAGTAAATGATTTAGACCTAATATCCGAATTTAATCCTAAATTTTTTTGGGATATTTTATGTAATTAAATTTTTTTAATTTTTGGCAAATTAACTGCAGATAATTTTGTTATTGTATTTTTTACTTGAAAATCAACTATTCTCCCAATTATTACTATTGCAGGCGGTTTTATATTATTTTCTTTAATAGCTTCAGGTAATTTCGATAATTCCGTCATTAATGATTTTTGATTTTTCAATGTTGCCTCCTGTATTGCGGCACATTTAGTATCTCTTTTCATGCCTCCAATTATCAATTCTTCGACAATATATTCAATATTCCTTATACCCATATAAATGACGAGACTATTTGAAGATAAAGCTAATTCTCTCCAATTAACACTTTTCTCTTGCTTTTCAGAAGTCTCATGACCTGTAACAAAAGTTACTGAACTTGCGCCATGTCTGTGAGTCAAAGGAATACCTACATACGATGATGCAGCTATTCCTGATGTTATTCCAGGTACAATTTCAACGGAGATGCCATTTTCTTCTAAGAATGAAACTTCTTCCCCTCCTCTTGAGAAAACGAAAGGATCTCCCCCTTTAAGCCTCACAACATCCTTTCCTTCTTTTGCAAGTTTTAATATTAAAGAATTTATCTCAGACTGAAGAAATGAATTACATCCTGCTCTTTTGCCAACATAAATAACCTCACACTTGGAATTTGCTTCTTTCAAGATCTCAGATGGAATTAATGCATCATGAACTAAAACATTGCAAGACCTTATTAACCTTAATGCTTTTAAGGTAAGCAACTCAGGATCCCCAGGACCTGCCCCAACTAAATAAACGATTCCAGACACAATATTCTCCATTAAAGAGTATGGTAATAGATGTACCTCTGAAGTTGTTATATTTATCTTGAAAAAAAATTCTGCGAAACAAGGGCAAAAACGAATTCTTTTAGCCTCCTTCTTTACTCTTCTTAATGACAGAATGAGTGAAAGTATACTTTTAGGTTTACTCCCTGGATTTGTAAGACAATATATCGATAGCGCAAGAGTATTTGCTTATATCTCATGTACTTACTCCTTAGCTCAATTCATAGCATCACCATCAATTGGCTTGTTTAGTGATAAATATGGAAGAAGACCTGTAATGTTAACTTGCATTTTAGGATCAATTGTTGGAATTTCTCTATTAGCTTTTACTGTACTTTTCGATTGGTCAAATACTTATTTCATTCTTGGGGCATCTACTATATTTCCAATTTATTTACTTTTTGCTGCAAGATTAATTGATGGAATAAGTGGAGGAACTGTCGCTACAGCTACCACTGTCTTAGCAGATATATCAACTCCTGAGAATAGAGCAAAAACCTTCGGATTGATTGGAGTAGCCTTTGGTTTAAGTTTCCTCTTAGGGCCTTCAGCTGTTTTAATATTTACCAAAAACTCAGAGAATGGATACTTTATACCTGTCTTATTAGCTACTTTGATACCTTTCATAAATTTTCTATTAGTATTTTTTTATTTGCCAGAAACAAAACCACAAAGTAATAAATCAAGATTAATTAAAAAAACTGAGTCAAATCCATTTAAAGGATTATTTAAAGTTTTTAAAGATAACAAAATCAAAAGGTTATCACTTGCATTTTTCATATACTTTATTGCATTTACTGGTTTAACAACAATATTAGTTTACTTTTTACAGGAATCTCAAGGTTGGACAATCAAAGCTTCTAATGGTCCTTTAGTTCTTGTTGGAATAGTTGCGATAATTGTTCAAGGAGGACTAATTGGACCATTAGTTAAGAATTACGGCGAATTAAAATTAACACTTTCTGGAACAGCTTTTATACTATTTGCATGTTTTATTCTGATTACATTTCCAGAATATAATTCAGGAGCATATATTTATTTAGCTGTAACTTTTCTAGCGATAGGTGCAGGCTTAATAACACCAACAATAAGAGCTTTGATTTCAAAAAAAATTGACAAGAACAGTCAGGGATCTATACTTAGTAGCCTTCAAGGATTACAAAGTCTTGGAAGTGTATTAGGTTATATCCTAGCTGGTAATGTATATGACTATTTTGGACCAAGAAGCCCATTCATAGCCGGAGGCCTTATTTTATCATTGATGATATGGCTTATTACTGGTAGCAAACTAGACAAAAAAGCTAAGGTAATATAAAAGTGTTTATAGATAAAAATGAACATTGAATACTTTAATCAAAATAAATATATAAATAGAGAATTAAGTTGGATTAAATTCAACGAAAGAGTTCTTTTGACTGGAATGGAAAAGGATTATAAGGTTTTAGACAAGATTAAATTCTGCTCAATTTTTAGTAATAATCTTGATGAATTTTTCATGGTGAGAGTTGCGTCTTTAAAAGCCCAAGTAGATGCAGATATTCAAAAAAAAAGTATCGATGGATTAACTCCTCAGGAACAATTAAATCAAATAAATCATAATGTTAAAAATCTAACTTTAATTCAAGAAAATTTTGTAAATAAGGAATTAAAAGAAGAGCTGGAGAAATCTGGTATTTACCTGAAGAAATACAAAGGACTTAATAAAAATGAACAAAGTTGGGCTAACAATTATTTTTTATCATCTATCTTTCCTCTTCTCACACCTTTAGTAGTTGATCCAGCTCATCCATTCCCTTTCATAAGTAACCTAAGTTTGAATTTAGCTGCATTAATAACTGATTCAGAAATATCAAAAAATCAATTTGTGAGAGTTAAAATTCCAACAAAAAATATAGGTCGTTTTGTTAAGATCCCAAATGAAATAGTTCAAGCGCAACGTAAAGACGATCACTATTTTATAACTGTCGAAGATCTAATTGGAAATAACCTTGATAAATTATTCAATGGAATGAAATGCCTTAGTTTTTCTTTTTTCAGAGTTACAAGAGATGCTGATTTAGAACTCAAAGAACTTGAAGCTGATGATCTATTGATTGCAGTAGAAAAAAGTCTTCAAAAAAGAAGAATTAGTGGAGATGTAGTTAGATTAGAAGTAGAAGAAAATATACCTCAAAATATACTCAATCTCCTTACTGAAGGAATATCTATTTCCGAAGAATATGTTTATTTTTCAAAGAGCTTATTAGGGCTAGATGATCTTAACCTACTTACAAAAATCAAAAGAAAAGATCTTAAAGAAAATCTTTTTATAGGTAAAACAAATACACAGTTAAGAGAGATAAATTCAACATCAAGCTCTAAAGCTAAATCTCTTTTTAAATTATTAAGAAAAAAAGATATCCTTCTGCATCACCCATATGACTTGTTTGCTAGTTCGATTGAAGAATTTATAAACAGAGCGGCTGATGATCCATCTGTGATGGCTATAAAAATCACACTATATAGGGTATCTAAAGACTCTCCAATCATTGAAGCATTAATTAGAGCAGCTGAAAATGGTAAAGAGGTGATGACTCTTGTTGAATTGAAGGCTCGATTTGATGAAGACAATAATATTCAATGGGCCAAACAACTTGAGCAAGCGGGAATACATGTTGTTTATGGCATAATTGGGTTTAAAACACATACAAAAATATCCTTAATCGTTCGTAAAGAGAAAGGCCGATTAAGAAATTATTTTCATATAGGAACTGGAAACTATAACTCAATAACTTCATGCTTTTATACTGATATAGGATTGCTATCTACTGACACAGAAATCGCATCAGACCTTATTGAATTATTTAATTATCTATCTGGCTTTTCAAAGCAAAAAAACTACAAAAAACTTCTTGTATCACCATTTTCAATGAGAAACAAATTTATATTTTTAATAAAAAGAGAAATATCAAATGCAAAAAGTGGAAAAAAAGGAGAAATTATTGCAAAAATGAATTCATTAGTAGACCCAGAAATAATCAACTTACTTTATGAGGCTTCGAACGTTGGCGTAAAAATTAGGTTAATAATAAGAGGTATCTGTTGCTTATATCCACAAAAAAATCAACTTAGTGAAAATATTTACGTAACTAGTATAATTGGTCATTTTCTTGAACATTCAAGAATCTTTTGGTTCTATAACGATAATAAACCTGAGGCTTATATAGGTAGTGCTGATTGGATGCGAAGAAATCTTGATAGAAGAATCGAAGCAATTGCTCCTATAGAGGACATTAAATTAAAGAAGCAATTGCATGATTTATTGAATATATACTTAAATGACTCATATTTCGCTTGGGAAATGGATGCCAAAGGAAATTATTTCAAAAAAGAAAGCACTTTAAATCAAAACAAATCACAATTTGAATTAATTGAAGATTGGCATAAATCAAATAATGTATAACAATTTTTTAAAAATCTCTTAACATTTTTAATAATTCAATAAAATCTCTAAAAAACTAGTTATAGCAATGATTATAGTAAAAACCAGTAAGGTGAATTTGCTTTCAGTCTTTAAAGTTTCAAAGCAAAAGTAGTCTTACTCGCGATTTCAGTGCTAGTTTTCTAAAAAATCCACTTATGGAGGCCAGGGTGATGGGGATCCCTCTGGAATCTGGAAAGAGTTCTACAAAAAAAAATATTGTAGAACCTAGATTACCAAATACTACGAGAATTTCTCGTACAAACAAATCAGAAAAATCAAATTTTTCTAGCAAAACTAATCAAAGAAAATCTGTAAGACAAAGCACAGATTCAATTGGTTATTACTTAAGCTCAATAGGAAGAGTTCCTCTTCTTACACCTGCTGAAGAAATTGAGTTGGCTCATCATGTACAAAACATGAAAAAGCTTCTTGAAATTCCAGAAATTAAAAGGACTTCCAAAAACCGCCAACAAATTAGGATGGGTAAACGAGCAAGAGATCGAATGATGGCAGCCAACCTTCGCCTTGTTGTCTCTGTTGCCAAAAAATACCAAAACCAAGGTTTAGAATTGCTTGACTTAGTTCAAGAAGGTGCAATTGGCCTTGAAAGGGCTGTAGACAAGTTTGACCCTGCAATGGGATATAAGTTTTCAACTTATGCTTACTGGTGGATTAGACAAGGCATGACAAGGGCTATAGATAACAGTGCTAGAACTATTCGCTTGCCAATTCACATAAGCGAAAAACTTTCAAAAATGAGAAGAGTGTCGAGAGAACTTTCTCATAAATTAGGTAGGCAACCAAACAGAAAGGAACTTGCTGAATCGATGGGAATTGAACAAAAAGATTTAGAAGATTTAGTCTCTCAGAGCGCGCCTTGCGCCTCGCTTGATGCTCATGCCAGAGGAGAAGAAGATAGAAGTACACTGGGTGAGCTTATCCCTGACCCTAATTGCGAAGAACCAATGGAAGGGATGGATAGAACAATTCAAAAAGAACATCTTGGAGGTTGGCTAGCACAACTAAATGAAAGAGAACAAAAAATAATGAGATTAAGGTTTGGCTTAGACGGAGAAGAGCCATTAACACTTGCAGAAATTGGAAGGCAAATTAATGTTTCAAGAGAAAGAGTGAGGCAATTAGAAGCAAAAGCAATATTAAAACTAAGAGTTATGACTAATCATCAAAAAGTTGCTTAGAAATTGATATCAATTATTTTTATAATTTTTTATTTATCACTCTTATTTTTAATAACATTTATATTTAAATTATTTAGACCAAATAATAAAGAGCTTCTAAGAAAAATTATTCACATAGGTGTTGGACCCTTAATACCACTTGCAAAATTTTTAGAAATCAATCAAATTCTTGCTCAATATATTGCAGCATTAGTATCTGTTCTCGTTTTAATAAATTATATTTATAGACTATTTCCAGTTATTGAAGATGTAGATAGAAAAAGCTTTGGGACATTATTTTATTGTTTGAGTTTATTTATTTTAATAAGTTTCTTTTGGGACAAAGACCCCTCCTCCCTTTTTGCAGGCGTTTTTATAATGACCTTTGGAGACGGTTTGGCTGGATTGCTAGGTAAAAATTTTAAGTCAAGAAAGTGGATTATATTTAACCAAAAAAAATCATTAATTGGCACAGCAACAATGTTTCTAGTGAGTTTTGCAATTACAGGATCTTTAGCATACTTTGGAAGCCATGAAATTTCCCTCTACCTGCCTTTAATTGCAATATTAGCTACTATAATTGAGCAATTTAGCATTGCAGGTATTGATAACTTTTTTGTCCCAATTGTATCTGCTATTGCATTTAATTTATTAGTGACTTAGTAATTAAGGAATTGACTCATACAAGTTTGATAAAAGATTTTCGGTGGTTTCTATATCAATACAAGCATCAGTAATACTTTTTCCATATTCAAGCTCATTTTTTGCTCCAAGTTTTTGATTTCCCTCTTTTAAATGACTTTCTAACATTACTCCTAAGATATTATTTTCTCCATCTTTTAGTTGCTTAGAAATATTATCTAATACTGATGCTTGCTTCCTAAAATCTTTATTTGAGTTACCGTGACTGCAATCAATCATAACTTTTTGAGGCAAATTGCATTTAGATAAATCCGTAGAAATATTTTTAATGTGAGAGTTATCAAAATTGGGGCCTTTTGTCCCACCTCTAAGAACTATATGAGTATCAGGATTACCAGTTGTATTAACAATAGAAGCAAATCCATCACTATTTACACCCAAGAAATGATGTGATCTTGCTGCAGATTGCATTGCATTGATAGCAGTCGAAAAAGAACCATCTGTGCCATTCTTAAAGCCTATGGGCATTGATAATCCAGATGCCATTTCTCTATGAGTTTGACTCTCAGTTGTCCTAGCACCAATAGCTGTCCAACTAATTAAATCCGCAATATATTGAGGAACAATTGGATCCAACAATTCTGTCGCAGAAGGAATACCTTCAGAAGCCAAATATCTAAGCAAGCCTCTAGCTCTTCTCAAACCAGTATTAATATCATATGAACCATCTAAATGTGGATCATTTATTAGACCTTTCCATCCAATTGTAGTTCTCGGCTTTTCAAAATAAACTCTCATTACAATTTCTAATTTATCACCGAATTTACTTCTAAATTCTTGAATGAATTTTGAATACTCTTTTGCAGCATCGATATCATGTATGGAACATGGTCCTACGATTACTAAAAACTTTGTAGATTTTTTATGCAAAATATTTTTAATTAGTTCTCTTGAGCTAGAGACGGTACTAGCAGAGGTATAATCAAGTGATAAATCCTGATGAAGTTGTCTTGGAGGTATTAATGGACGAGTCTCAACTACATGTAAATCAGATGTTTTCTCTAAAAATTGATTATTTGATGAAATTGTCATTGAGAAGAAAATAACTTTGAATATGTAAGGAACTCTATGGATACCATTCTTTTCATAATTAAAAATAACAACAAATTAGGAATTAAACTCAAGAAATGATGAATTTGGAAACATTGCTAAAAGATTATCACAATCATGTAGAGGAAAGGGCAAATGACAACATCCCCCCTTTGCCCTTAAATGCTGAGCAAACAAATATCGTCATAGAGCTTTTAGAAAAAGTTGACACATCCCAAAGTGATTATTTAGTTAATCTACTTACAAATAGAGTTCCTCCAGGTGTAGATGAAGCAGCATATGTAAAAGCAAGCTGGCTAACAGCCATAGCTAATGGCGAAAAATCTTGTGATTTTATTAGTCCAATAAAAGCAATATCTCTTTTAGGAACAATGATTGGCGGATATAATGTGAATTCTTTAGTTGAGATTTTAAAAAAAGAAGATAAAGTCACTTCTAAAGAAGCAGCAAATGTATTAAAAAAAATTATACTTGTATACGATGCTGCAAATGATATTTTTGAGTTATCTAAAAATAATCAATACGCAAGACAAGTAATAGATAGCTGGGCCCAAGCTGAATGGTTTACTAACAAGAAATCACTACCCAAAGAAATTAAATGCTTGGTTTTTAAAGTAAAAGGAGAAACAAATACTGATGATCTTTCACCTGCTGTACATGCTACTTCTAGACCTGATATTCCACTTCATTCCTTATCAATGTTGGAATTCAAAGAAGAAACTGGGTTAAATATTCTTGAGGGTTTAAAATCGCAAAATATTCAAATCGCATATGTAGGAGATGTAGTAGGAACTGGTAGCTCTCGAAAATCTGCAATTAATTCACTCATCTGGCATATTGGTGAAAATATACCTTTTGTTCCAAATAAAAAAACAGGTGGAATTATTATTGGGGGCAAAATTGCACCTATTTTTTTTAATACTGCACAAGATTCAGGTGCTCTTCCAATCGAAGCTGATGTCTCTAACTTAAATACTGGAGATTTAATACAAATTGAGCCTTATGAAGGTTTAATAAAAAAAATTGATCCCCTTTCAAAAATTGAAGAAGAAATAAGTCATTTTGATTTAAAACCATCAACTATTACTGATGAGATTCAAGCAGGTGGAAGAATCAATCTTATGATAGGAAGATCTCTGACAGATAAAATAAGAAGCAAACTTGAATTAAAACCTAGTCCAGTTTTTATTCGCCCATCAAATCCAGTAAAGAATAATTATGGCTTTACTCAGGCACAAAAAATAGTAGGAAAAGCATGCGGCCTAGATGGCGTTTCACCAGGCATGACATGCGAACCAATAATGACCACGGTCGGCAGTCAAGACACGACCGGTCCTATGACCAGAGATGAGTTAAAAGAATTAGCCTGCCTAGGATTTACTGCGGATTTAGTAATGCAAAGTTTTTGTCATACTGCAGCATATCCAAAACCAGTTGATTTAATAACTCATAAAGAATTACCAGATTTTATTTCGCAAAGAGGTGGTGTGGCTCTTAAACCGGGAGATGGAATAATTCATAGCTGGTTAAATAGAATGCTTCTTCCTGATACAGTCGGCACGGGTGGTGATAGTCATACAAGATTTCCATTAGGTATTTCGTTCCCAGGTGGATCAGGAATTGTTGCTTTTGCAGCTGCGATAGGTTCAATGCCTTTAAATGTCCCTGAATCAGTATTAGTAAAATTCACTGGGGATTTACTTCCAGGAATTACATTAAGAGATCTAGTAAATGCAATTCCTCTTTTTGCTATTAAAAAAGGTCTCCTAACTGTAGAGAAAGCTAATAAAAAAAATATATTTAATGGAAAAATAATGGAAATTGAAGGACTCCCAAATTTAAAACTAGAGCAAGCATTTGAGCTTACTGACGCAACAGCAGAACGCTCATGTGCTGGTAGCACAATCCTTTTATCAAAGGAAACTGTAGAAGAGTATTTAAGAAGTAATATTTGCCTCTTAGAGAAAATGATAGAAAGTAATTATGAGGATTCAAAATCTATTTTGAGAAGAATAAATGATATGAAAAATTGGTTAAAGAATCCGAAATTGATTCAACCTGACGCCAATGCAACTTATGAAGAAACAATAGAGATTGACCTGTCAAGAGTTAAAGAACCAATAGTTGCTTGTCCTAATGATCCTGACAATGTAAAAGAAATTTCAAAAGTAGCAAATACAAAAATAGATGAAGTATTTATAGGTTCTTGCATGACAAATATTGGACACTATAGAGCAGCAGCAAAAATCCTAGAGGGAGCTGGCAACATCAAGTCAAAATTATGGATATGCCCACCCACCAAAATGGATGAAGAAACTTTAAAAAAAGAGGGTTATTATAAAATTTTTGAAGATTGTGGTGCAAACTTAGAACTTCCTGGATGCTCGTTATGCATGGGTAATCAAGCAAGAGTAGATGACGAAGCAATAGTTTTTTCAACAAGTACAAGAAATTTTGATAATAGGCTTGGAAAAAACGCACAAGTCTTTTTAGGCAGTGCTGAATTAGCTGCTGTTTGTGCTCTTTTTGGTAAAATTCCAACAGTAGAAGAATATAAAGATATTACTAAAAATAAAATTGATCCATATTCAAAAGAACTTTATCGTTATCTTCAATTTGATGAGATAAAAAATTTTAGTTTATCAAAATGAACCAAAGTAATGAATATAAATTAAAAGCAGAAATTAAACAAAAAAGTAGTAATTCAGTTAAAAGCATAAAAAAATTATTAAGGCAGCGCTCCTTAGTAGTAGCTTTTGCGCTCTTATTAACAGGACTTGGAGCTTCAATTACAAGTATTTCCTTCAAAACTGGAATAGCTTTTATAAATAATTGGAGGTTAGAGCTTTTAGAAAGTTATCCAGCATATTTAGTCCTCCCTCTTTTTGGTTTAGTCGGAGGTGCTCTCTCTGGTCTTTTAATTAAAAATTTTGCCCCTGCAGCTAAAGGATCTGGGGTAAGTCAGATCATGGGCTTTTTGAGACATAAAAGAGTTCCTATGAACTTAAGAGTTGGATTAGTCAAGCTTATATCTGGAATCATCTCCATAGGAAGCGGCTTTCCACTTGGACCAGAAGGTCCCTCTGTGCAAATGGGAGGCTCTGTCGCATGGCAAATGGCTAAATGGTTAAAAGCGCCAATAGCATTTAGAAGAGTAATTGTAGCGGCAGGAGGTGGGGCTGGTATCGCAGCAGTATTCAGTGCCCCTTTAGGAGGGTTTATTTATGCAATCGAAGAATTATTAAATTCTGCAAGACCTGTAGTTTTATTATTGGTCATAGTTACTACATTTATCGCTGATTCTTCAGCAATTTTTCTTCAAGGAGGATCTAATAAACCTGCGTTTTCTATTGACTTGTCCTTTTCGCCTAATGACTTTTTTTATCTTGTAATCCTTGGATTAATTATTGGGGTATTTGCAGAATTTTATTGTAAATATGTGTTAATGATGCAAAATCTTGGAAAAAGACTATATCAAAATAAATTTGTTCTTAAAATGAGTTTATGTGGTTTTACTTTAGGAACAATCTACTCTCTTCTAGGAGATGAATTTCATGATTTAGACAAATTAAAAAAAATTATAGCCACACAAAATTTAGATTTTTCTATAAATCCAGTTGAAAATATAACTATATGGGCAATTTTAGTAGTTTTTATATTATTTATTACATCTGGATTAGCAGCAGCAGTAGGTGCTCCGGGAGGTTTATTTTACCCAATGCTTATTCTGGGAGGAGCAACTGGCTTGATCATAGGCAGTTTAATTCCAGAGAATGCGCCAAACACATATATATTCGCAGGAATGGGAGCGTTTGTAGCTGGATGTTCTAGAACACCCATTACAGCGATGTTTCTGGCATTCGCTTTAACCAAAAATTTAATAATACTCAAACCGGTTCTTATAAGCTGTATTACCAGTTTCTTAATAGCTAGATTATTCAATGAAAAATCTATTTATGAAAGACAAATTCAGATTGAGATTGAGAGCTAAGTATAAAAGATTAATCAAATACAGCTGTTTTGCTGTTGTAAACAAACACTTGATGATTAAGATGCATTCGTACAGCTCTAGCAAGAGAAATTCTCTCAATATCTCTCCCTTTTCTGATTAAATCATCCACTTCATCTCTATGACTAACTCTAACCGTACACTGATCTATGATTGGGCCCTCATCTAAATCTTTTGTGACATAATGAGCGGTTGCTCCAATTAACTTTACTCCTCTTTTCCAAGCACGATGATAGGGCTGCGATCCTTTAAATGCAGGCAAAAATGAATGATGGATATTAATAATTTCAGAAAATTCATTCAAAAAAGATTCACTAAGGATTTGCATATATTTAGCTAAGATTGCAAATTTTATATCAAAAAGTTTTAACTTACTTAAAATTTGTTTCTCAATTTCTGACCTCTGGTTATTTTTTGAATCATAATAAATAAATTGAGCATTAAAATCTTTTGCTAACACTTCAAGATCAGGATGATTAGAGATGATTAATGGGACTTTCATTCTCAACTCTCCATTTCTCACCCTCCATAACAAGTCGATTAAGCAATGATTTTGCTTACTAACAAATATTGCTACATTTGGAATTTCATCAGAATAATTTATTGTAAATTTTGCATTAATATTATTTGCAATTGGCTGAAAGCCTTCAAATATCTCTAACTTATTTAAAGGAAAACTATTCATATTCCATTCAATCCTACTCAAAAAGATTTCTGCATCCTGATCTGTATGATGATCAGAATGTTTGATATTTCCACCGCAACTAGAGATCCAACTAGTTAACTTGTATACCAATCCAGGTTGATCGGGACAAACAGTTCTTAAAATAATTGAAGGATTTTTCAAAGATAAAAGATTTTATTTAAATTTTTATAATTACTTATAATATATTAATGACTAACGCAAAAGATACATTTAATAACATCAAAGTATTAATTGTAGGATCAGGAATAATTGGGAAATCCAATGCTTTTAAATTATCAGATTATGGATTTGATATTACATTAGTTGATCAAGATGAAATGCATAACAGCAGTAATGCTGCTCTTGGAATTTTAATGGGAAAAATTTATCAAAAGAGAAAAGGTAGAAGTTGGATACTGCGACAAAAAAGTTCAGAATTATGGCCTAAATGGATAAATATTTTGCAAAGTTATAATCCAAACTTAAGAATTGAAAAACCACTATATCAACTTACAAATGATCTAAAAAAATTTAACAAATTAACTAATTTTGCAAATAATAATCAACATGATGATTTAGAAACAGTAGAAGCCGATTCAAGTATCTTAGATCCAATTAGTGAAATATTTAAAGGAAATAAATTACAAGGAATAATTTCACATCAGGATGGAAGAATTAATCCAAAAGTTTTATTAGAAACACTTAACATCGCTTTAAAATCAAAAAATATTAAAACAATTAATAATCAAATCACTAAAATTAGAAAAAATAATAAAAAATGGAATTTAGTTCTTAAGACTGGTGAAATTTTAATAAGCGAAATAGTTATACTTTGTAATTCACTAGATTCATTGAATTTAATCGACCCTGAATTATATGACATAAAACTTAAACCTGTACTTGGGCAAGCAGTAGAAATATTTCATGAAGAAAAAAATATAAATTTTTTAACCTTACCAAAACTTTTAAATATTAATGGCAAAAATCTTATAACTATAAGTGAAAAAAAAATAATAATAGGATCAACTGATGAATATAGTTTTAAACCTGAAAATTCTTATCTAAATGAACTTTTTGAATTCTTAGAACATAAACCAAATTGGCTTGACAAGAAAAATATTTCTAGAAGATGGTTTGGAATCCGTTCAAGACCTGAAGGTGAACCTTCACCATTATTAAAATCATTAGAAAAAGGATTAATATTATGCTCAGGTTTTTATAAAAATGGAATATTACTTGCCCCTGCCTGTTCACATTGGGTTTCAGAGGAAATTAAAAAACATATTTGACTATTTTGATTCAGTAAAATCAGCATCAATTACATCATCATCTCCATCATTTTTATCTGAAGAAGTTTGTTCCTCACTGCCAGCAGTAGGAGGTTGATTACCAGGCTGCTGATAAACTGAAGATCCAACAGCATAAAGTTCTTGCTGAAGCTCTTCGAGTAGTTTTTTCATTGAGTCATAATCTTCATTAGCAACCGCATCCTTCAATGCTTTACTCTTTTCTTCAACTTTAGATTTAGTAGCTTGATCAATCTTGTCTCCTAATTCTGCGAGTTGCTTTTCTGTTTGATACACAAGAGTTTCAGATTGATTTTTTAAGTCAATACGATCTCTTTTTTCTTTATCAGCAGAAGCATTTGTTTCAGCGTCTTTTACCATCTTATCAACCTCATTATCTGATAAAGTTGAGGCCCCTGTGATTGATATACTTTGTTCCTTGCCGCTACCTTTATCCTTTGCAGTAACACTCAGAATACCATTAGCATCAATATCAAAAGTCACCTCAATTTGTGGAACACCTCTTGGAGCTGAAGGAATCCCATCAAGCCTAAAGGTTCCCAAACTTTTATTATCAGAAGCCATCTCCCTCTCTCCCTGAAGAACATGGATCTCAACATTAGTTTGACCATCAACAGCAGTAGAGTATGTCTCAGATTTCTTAGTAGGTACTGTTGTATTTCTAGAGATCATTTTTGTCATAACCCCTCCAAGAGTCTCAACACCTAAAGATAATGGAGTTACATCTAATAAAAGGATATCTTTAACTTCTCCAGCAAGAACACCTCCCTGTACAGCAGCTCCTACTGCAACGACTTCATCAGGGTTTACAGTTTGATTAGGATCTTTACCTGTAATGGTTTTAACTAAATCTAATACTGCTGGAATTCTAGAAGAACCCCCGACCATGACAACTTCATCTATTTCGCTTGTTGAAATTTTTGCATCTTTAAGTGCTTGCTCAACAGGGATCTTACATCTATCTATTAGTGATGCAGCTAATTCCTCAAATTTTGCTCTAGTTAAATTTAGATCTAAATGCTTAGGACCCTCAGGCGTAGCAGTAATGAAAGGTAAATTAATTTCACTTTGTGTAGCATTTGATAATTCAATTTTTGCTTTTTCAGCAGCTTCAGTTAAACGTTGCAGAGCCTGCTTATCCTGTCTCAAGTCAATCCCTTCATTTGACTTAAATGTACTAGCTAAATGATCAACAATACATCTATCAAAATCATCACCACCTAAATGGGTATCACCAGAAGTAGAAAGCACCTCGGTAACGCCGTCACCAGCCTCAATAACTGAGACGTCAAAAGTACCTCCTCCAAGATCAAATACAAGGATTTTTTCATTCTCCTTATCCAAACCATAAGCCAATGCTGCAGCCGTTGGCTCATTTACTATCCTCAATACCTCAAGGCCAGCTATTTTTCCTGCATCTTTTGTGGCTTGCCTTTGCGAATCATTAAAATAAGCTGGAACAGTGATGACAGCCTGAGTTACTGTTTCTCCAAGATATTTACCTGCATCATCAGCCAATTTTCTAAGAACTTGAGAACTTACTTCTTCAGGAGAGAACTGTTTATCTAACACAGGACATTTTAATTTTACGCTTGACCCAGATTTCTCAACCGCGTAACTAACTTCTTTAGATTCCTGACTAACTTCATCAACTCTTCTACCAACAAAACGTTTTGCGGAATAGAAAGTATTTTCAGGATTCATAACTGCCTGTCTCTTCGCAATTTGACCGACCAACTTGTCTTGGTTCTTTGTGTAGGCAACTACAGATGGTGTAGTTCTGAAACCTTCGGCATTTGCTATTACAGTAGGTTTACCACCTTCCATAACTGCTACACAACTATTTGTTGTACCTAAGTCAATTCCAACAACCTTCCCCATGGGTAAAAATTCTCCTTAATAATCTACATATTCGGTCATCCTCGTCGGTATTGTTACTCACAGACGAGGTGTGGTTTCCGAACAATAACCTTTTTTTCTCTTTAAAAATGACTAAAAATGATAAACAGTAAAACATCTTTCCTTGCTTTAATTGGTAATCCAGTAGAACATTCTTTGTCGCCAATAATGCATAATGCAGCAATAAAATTTTTAGATTTAGATCTAGTCTATATAGCAATACCGTGTAAGAATGAAGATTTCAATGTTGTTATAAATGCATTAAAAAAAATTAATTGTAAAGGTTTGAATATTACAATCCCATTTAAAGAAAAAGCTTTTAGTTTATGTGATGAGATTTCTCCAATCGCAAAAAAAATAAAAGCGATAAATACCTTAAAAGTAAATCAAAATTTTGAATGGAGTGGAACTAACACTGATGTCGATGGTTTCATTGATCCAATAAAACACCTAAATTTGATAGGGAAAAAATCTATCGTGATAGGCTCTGGAGGAGCGGCAAGATCTGCTGTTCAAGGATTAACTGATTTAAAATTATCAGAAATTTTAGTAATCTCTAGAAGTGAATCAAATTTAAAAAAATTTTTAAATGACTTCAAAAATTTTAAATCTGTCAAAGGATTTGTAGCGAATTATAAAAACACTGACGATTTAATTAGCCAGGCAGATTTGATTATTAATACAACCCCAATCGGGATGAAAAATTATAGTGCAGATTATGATGAATTACCTTTTGGCAAAGAGTTTTGGCGCTCTTTAAATTCTAAATCGATAGTATATGATTTAGTCTACAATCCAAGAGTTACAAAACTTTTAAGATTTTCTGAAAACAAAGGTTGTCAGATTATTGATGGATCAGAAATGTTAGTTGCCCAAGGAGCAAAGTCACTCTCTTATTGGACAGATATAAAGGATATCCCTATCGAAATAATGAAACAAGCTATCAAAAAATATTTATGAATGATTTAGGATTTTATGAGAAAAATTTTTTCTAAATAAAACCACAGTATTGTATTCTAATAAGTGTACAGACGCTCATGAAATATTATGAGCCTATTATGACCTAGTCTGAAAATGCTTGACTCATCAATTTATTATGAAACAATGTATATTCTTCGCCCGGATATTGCGGAAGAAGAAGTCATTAAACATATAGAAAAATACAACAAAACATTAGAAAATAATGGGGGGAAAGTCCTAGATAGTCAAATGAGAGGAAAAAGAAGATTGGCTTATCCAATTGCAAAACATAGAGAAGGTATATATGTTCAACTTAGTCATCAAGGAGATGGACAGCACATAGCAAAAATTGAAAAGGCCATGCGTCTTAGTGAGGATGTTATTAGATATTTAACTATCAAGCAGGAAGGCCCTTTGCCTACTCCAAAGCCTTCAAATAAAAACGCAAGTTCCTCGGATAATAAAGAAACCAGCAAAACCATTTCTGAATCAGAACCGAATTCAAATGTAGAGAAAGATATTGAAAAAGTTGAAACAAAAAATCCTACTAGTGTATCTGAAGAAAACTAATTATTTAGAATCTTTTAAACTCGACTCTGCCCAGATTTTATTTGCCATCCCCCACATGTAAATAAACCCTTTTGCGTTTTCATGATTAAAACTATCGTCATGACTATAAGTAGCAAGGTCTTCTCTATAGAGCGAATTATTTGATGAATTCCTACCAACAATAATTGCATTACCTTTATGGAGTCTAATTTTAACGATTCCATTTACATTTCTTTGAGTGGATTCTATAAAAGAATCAAGAGCTTCTTTTAATGGTCCAAACCAAAAACCTTGATAAACTAACTGGCTCCATTTTTTTTCAATATTTTCTTTAAAGTCTATTACCTCTGGACTTAATGTAATACTTTCCAACTCCTTATGAGCTTTGATTAATAAAAGCAACCCAGGCGTTTCATAAATCTCTCTACTTTTAATGCCTACAACACGATCTTCGATCATATCTATTCTTCCAAATCCATGCTTACCAGCGAGAATATTTGCACTTTTAATTAATTCTATAGATTTTAAATTTTCACCTCCAAATTTAATAGGATATCCATTCTTAAATTCTATTTCAACTTCCTCAGAGATATCTGGAGCCTCTTGAATAGAAGCTGTCATTTCGAAAACATCATCACTAGGAGGCCTCATAGGGTCCTCTAAATAGCCCGCTTCGACACTTCTGCCAAGCAAATTAACATCTATTGAATAGGGTGATTTTTTTGATACAGGAGCGGGAATCCCAAATTTCTCTCCATAAGCAATAGCTTCTTCTCTACTCATCTTCCATTCTCGTGCAGGAGTAATGATTTCTAAATCAGGACCCAAAGCGTTTATAGCTAAATCAAATCTAACTTGATCATTCCCTTTGCCTGTACAACCATGCGCCACTGCCATAGCATCACAACTTCTAGCAGTAGCAACAAGGTTTTCCGCAATTAAAGGTCTAGCTAAAGCAGTTGAAAGAGGATATTTTCCTAAATAGAGAGCATTTGCTCTAATTGCAGGATAAGCATAATTTTCTATAAAAGATTCCAGAAGATTTCCGATAAAGGCTTCTGAAGCGCCTGAATCAAGTGCTTTCTGTTTAACAATATTTAAGTCATCTCCCTGACCTAAGTCAGCAATATAAGCAATTACTTCTGACACTCCATATATATTTTTTAAGTAAGGAATGCAAATGCTTGTATCTACTCCCCCTGAATAAGCAAGAACAACTTTTTTTGCAGCAACCATTTAAATTCTCCTAATAATTATATTGTAAATCAATCAATTAGATTTCATTAACTTACTTAAACCTATCATTATTGTAACTATTAGAGCCGGTCCAAAAACCAAAGAAAATATAACCCAGTTATTTATGAGAAAAGGCTCTGAATATTTACTCCCAATATATTTAAAAAAAAATGATAAAAAAAAAGATATTGGCCAAATTAAGTAAATTTTTAATCCTTTTTTATCAAACAAAGATTTAAAAAAAGCACTTTATGTATTATGTTATAAAAAGAGACAAATATCTAGATGGATTCGGGTAAGTTACAAAAAAGGCTGAATGAAATTGCTGAAATAAATCCAGCTTTAACATGTTATAGCAGAGATGATGCTGCGCCAGTATTACCTTTAAGGGAAGAACCAGATTTATTGTCTTGGCTGGAAAATACAGGAAGATTAGTTACCGAAGAACAGGGTGAATCTCAAGAAATAAGTACCATTGAAGAAGAAGAATTATCTGCTTTGATGGGTGAGAAAGAGGACTATAAAAGTGACGATGACATAATAGATGATGACTGGGAAGAGTAAATCATCAAGTTTTAAATATCTCCTTATAACATCTTTAATAGTCATAGTTGTAAGTACTTTATACTTTCAAAACATATTTATATCTATTTTTTATTTTCTATCTTTATTCGTATCATTCTTATCTGTTAAGTATGGTATTAATATAATTCAAAGTAAAAACTTACTTCAAAATATAAGAGAGGAGGGGCCACTAACTCATCTAAAGAAGATAAATACACCAACTATGGGTGGGATAATAATTATTCCAATATTTTTATTAATAGTCTTGTTAACTAATTTTCCAGGACTTGAACTTAAAATACTATTCTTATGTACCACTTTAGGTTTTTTCATAATTGGTTTATTTGACGATTTTTTAGGTATTAAAAATAAAAGCAACAAAGGACTTAGTGTTAAACAAAAACTATTTTTGCAAATTTTACTAGCGATAATTTTTACTATTTTTGCCTGGAATAATAATTATATAAATTCAAATATTGCTATCCCTTTCAACTATGAAATAGATATAAGAAAATCAATATTACCTTTGGCAATTTTTACGATAGTTTCATTAAGTAATTCTGTAAATCTAACAGATGGGCTTGATGGATTAGCAGCGGGTTGCTGTTCAATAGTATTTTGCGGATTAGGAGTAGAAATATTATTAAATAATGATCCAAGTCTTATAGTTTTCAGCTTACTTTCATTCAGTATGACTGGATTATGCTTAGGTTTTCTAGTCTTTAATAAATTCCCCGCAAAAATATTTATGGGAGATACAGGTTCATTATGCCTTGGATCATTAATAGGCATAATTTGCGTACTAACGAATAGCTATCTAACTACTTTGATATTTTCAGGTGTTTTTCTCATAGAAGCATTTTCTGTCATTCTCCAAGTTTCATATTTCAAAATAACTAAATTTTTACACCAAGAAGGAAAAAGATTATTCCTGATGTCGCCATTGCATCATCATTTTGAATTAAAAGGTAGTCATGAAACCATTATTGTAGAAAATTTTTGGAAAACTAACATTATGCTAGTCATTTTAGGTATAGTCTTAAAAATGAGTATTTAACAAATGCGCTTTTTTACATGGAAAGACAAAGGTCTCACAAGTGATTGTTCTAGTCTTGAAGCAATGGCATCAAGATTTGATGAATCAGCAAAGTTAATGAAAAAGTTATCTCAAAAAGGTTTCAAATTAAAAAAAGTAAAAGAGCGTCAACTTATTATCCACTCTGACTCTGACGTGTTCGAAGAATGGGGCTTTATCAGTGAAGAACGTCCATTTAAACAACTAAGTTTAATTCCAGAAGATGAAAACATACTTAATTTCTGATCACCAGAGCTCATACTATATAGATATTTTCTAACATGTGTTCCCCAACTAAAATGTCTGCTTACTGCTTCAATACCATTCCTACTCCATAATTTCCATTGGCTTTTATTAGAAATAGCTTTTTCAAGAGTATTTCTTAATTTATTAATGTCAGTAACATCGGCTAATAATCCATTCTCACATTTCAATTTAATTTCGCGAGGACCTCCATCATTTGTTGCAACCATGGGCAGTCCGCAAGAAGCAGCTTCCAATAAAGTAAGTCCAAAAGGTTCTGTTAAAGCAGGATTAACAAAAATACCTCCTTTGCTCGCAGCCCATCTATAAATAGAAGGTATTTGTTCAGGATTATGTCTTTTCGGATAAGCAACTTTTCCGTAAAGATTATATTTATCAATAATTTCAAAAATCTGCTGAAAAACATCTTGCTGCTGAGAATCTAATTTAGAAATATTGTCTCTACATCCAAGGACTAAAATTAAATTATTGTTTTTCTTAAGTTTTTCCGACCGCCCAAATGCCTCTACAAGTGAGGGCACATTTTTTCTTCTAACTGCACGTGAAATAGCTAAAAGAGGAGGTTTCGAAGGGTCAACAAGAAAAGGTCTCATCATAGTATCAATATCACTTGTTTCAGTTGTTGAATGAATATGATGAAATTTTTTATGATCAACACCTGGACAAATTACTCTTGACTTCAAAATCTGAAAATAATCATAAGCAGAGTATTGATATACTGACTCCTGTTGAGTACTAGTTACAATCATAGAGGCTTTTTTCAAGGCTTCCTCCTCAGAAGAAATTCTCTTAGAAATACAATAGATTTTCTCAATTTGAGAAGCCTTCAAACCTGCATCTATTAGTCTTCTTTTCTTCTCGCGACCTAAAGAGTGTGCTGTAAAAACAAGAGGGATTTTTAAATATTTGCTTAATTTAACGCCTACGTATCCTGCATCAGCATAATGAGCATGAATCCAGTTAGGTTTATTCTCTGGCTTGCTATAAAAGCTGATTAATTGTTCGGTAAGTTGATCAAGATAAGGCCATAATAATTCTTTTCTCAAATATTTAGATGGACCAAATTCAAAGCGTAAAATCCTTGCTCCCAACTCAATGAACTCATTTGAAAGAGAATACTCTTCACTAACTCTTTTATCTTTTATTAACCTGGTAACTAAATCGACTTGCTCAACCTCAGAAGTATTAGCTAAACTTTTTACCAACTCAAGAACATATTGTGTTTGTCCTCCAGTGTCTGGGTCTCTACCAAGTTCTAAATCTTTAGAACGAATAAGGCCATGCAAATGTAAATGTAAAATTTTAAGGCCCAATTTAATACCCTTGTAAGGACTATTAAATAAATAAGCTAAAAATTGGTTTGAAATATTAAGAAAGGATTATGATTTTATCTGCTAAAAAATTTAATTATATGAAAAGCTTTACATAGCCTGATATTTAGTTTATTTTAAAATTTTTTAAAATTCTAAATATTTTTTTAATACAAAGAAATACAACAATAAATAGAACTTTAAGATAAAACCTCTTTTAAATATCTAGCAGTGTGACTTGTTGGATGCTCAGCAACAGATTCTGGGGTTCCTTGAACGACAACCTCACCTCCTTTATCACCTCCATCAGGGCCAAGATCAATAATCCAGTCTGAACACCTTATGACATCTAAATTATGTTCTATTACTATTACCGAATTACCCTTGTCAACAAGACGCTGAATAACATCCATCAATTTATGAACATCATAAAAACTCAAACCAGTGGTAGGTTCATCTATTAAATAAAGAGTTTTACCTGTAGCCCTCTTAGATAATTCTGTCGCTAGCTTTACTCTTTGTGCCTCACCTCCAGACAAAGTTGGAGCTGGCTGACCTAATTTGACATAACCAAGACCAACATCAACTAAAGTAGTTAATCTTTCAGACGCCTGGGGAATAGCACTAAAAGCTTCTGCAGCTTGTTCAACAGTCATCTCTAAAACATCAGAAATAGTATATCCCTTATATTTGACTTGCAGTGTTTCCCTATTAAAACGAGCTCCCTTGCATACATCACATTGAACATAGACATCTGGGAGGAAATTCATTTCAATAATATTTACTCCTTGTCCACGGCAAGCCTCACACCTTCCTCCTTTAACATTAAAGCTAAATTGACCAGCTTGATAACCACGAGCTTTAGCTTCTATAGACGCTGCAAAAACTTGTCTAATCGGGTCGAAGGCACCTGTATAAGTAGCAGGATTTGATCTAGGAGTTCTCCCGATTGGCGATTGATCAATAACAATAACTTTATCAATAGCCTTTATTCCTTTTAATTCCTTTAATCCTTTAGGAAAGGGAACTTTAAGGCCAAGATTATGGCTTAAAGCTGGATGTAAAAGTTCATTTACTAAAGTACTTTTTCCGCTTCCACTTACCCCGGTAACAGAAACAAGTCGTCCCAAAGGAAATTCTACTGATATATTTTTAAGATTATTTTTATCACAGTTATTTAAAATTAAACTTTTTTTAACAGCAGAGCGACGTTCTGTTGGTGTAGGGATTCTTTTTCTTCCGCTTAAATAAGCTCCAGTAAGAGAATTATCAGCTTTTAAAACATCATCAAAAGAACCCTTGGCAACAATTTCTCCTCCATATACCCCAGCACCTGGACCAATATCTACTATATAATCAGCTGCTTTCATAGTATCTTCATCATGTTCAACAACAACTAATGTATTACCTAAGTCTCTCAATTTTTTAAGAGTCTCTAAAAGCCTATCATTATCTCTTTGATGAAGGCCAATGCTTGGTTCGTCAAGAACATAAAGAACTCCTGTAAGTCCTGCTCCAATTTGTGTTGCAAGTCTTATTCTTTGAGCTTCTCCCCCCGATAGTGTCATAGCAGGTCTATCAAGCGTTAAATAATCTAACCCAACATCAATTAAAAACCTTAACCTTAACCTTATCTCTTTTAAAACGAGCTCCCCGATTTGTTTTTGTCTATCAGATAAAACTACATTACCAGTATTATTGAGACCCATAATTTTTTCTATATGAAATAAGGTTTCAGAAACACTGATAGAAGTTAGATCTGTTATTGAATAAGGGCCAAGCCTTACAGCTAAAGCTTCTGGTCTTAATCTTTTACCACAACACGTCTTACAAGGAACCAACTCTAAATATTTTTCTAATTTTTGTCTCACAGACTCCCCATTTGCCTCACTAAGTTGACGTTCAAGAATATTGAGTATTCCTTCAAAAGGTCTTTCAAATCCTGGAGAGGAATTAAATCGACTATCAGCTTTTATAAGAATAGGTTTATCTGATCCAAGCAATAAAACCTTTTGCTGTAATTCATTGAGATCTTTCCATGGTGTTTTTAATTCAAAGCCATATGCCTCCCCGACTGAATATAGTAATGAAAAATAATATGTATTATCTTTTTCACTCCATGGAGCAACAGCTGCATATACAGGCAAATTTACCTCAGGAACAACTCTTTCAAAAGTGAATTTCTTTAAAAAACCAATGCCATGACAATCAGGGCAAGCTCCATAAGGGCTGTTAAAGGAAAACAAGCGAGGGGATAACTCCTCAACAATTGATCCGTGCTCGGGACAAGCAAAATTTTCAGAATATAATCTTTCCCTTACTAAAGTTGAAGGCAACTCCTCACCTTTTTTTGGAACAACTTCAACAATAGACAAGCCATCCCCCCGTTTCAATGAGGTTCTTAATGAGTCATTTAATCTCTCCTGAATACCCTCTCTAGCTATTAACCTGTCAACCACTACCTCTATATCATGTGTATGATTTTTATCCAATTCTATACTGTCTGACAATTCTCTAACTTCACCATTAATTCTTACTCTTGCAAACCCTTCTGAAGCTAAACCGCTTAATAATTTTGCATGCGTACCTTTTTTTCCTCTCACTACCGGGGAAAGAATCTGATACCTAGTTCCCTCAGGTAGTAATAAAATTTGATCTACCATTTCATCTATCGTTTGAGGACTTATTTTTCTATCACAATGATGACAATGAGGTTCACCAGCTCTTCCAAATAATAATCTTAAGTAATCTTGGATTTCAGTTACTGTACCAACTGTTGAACGTGGATTATGACTAGTTGATTTTTGGTCAATTGATATAGCAGGAGATAAACCTTCAATATTGTCTACATCAGGTTTATCTACTTGCCCTAAAAATTGTCTGGCATATGCAGATAAACTTTCTACATATCTTCTCTGACCTTCAGCAAAAATCGTATCAAAAGCCAAAGAACTTTTTCCACTTCCACTTACTCCTGTAAAGACAACAAATTTATTTCTTGGTAAGGATAGATCAATATTTTTTAAATTATGCTGTCTTGCTCCTCTTATAACAATTCTATTTTCATTTAAATTGTCAATATTTTTTTTAGGCATTTAAAAATATTTATTTTAAAAATAGATTCCTTATTATAGTAAAACTTTTTAAATTAAGCGGCTGCTTTGTCTATAAGTGTTAGAGCATAATCATTTGCTTCCTCGAATCCCCCTCCAATTAATTCCGCTATTTCACTTTGCCTCTCTTTTTTTGTTATTAATTTAGATAATGAAGTGCAAGTAAACCCATTTTTTATATTCTTTTGTACTTTAAAATGCACATTAGCAGATGCAGCTAATAAAGGATGATGAGTTATACACAAAACCTGTCTTTTAGAAGAAATGTTTTTCATTAATCTGATTAAAGCCAATAATGATTTACCACTTAAACCATTATCAATTTCATCAAAAAACAAAGTGCTAGAAATATCAGAAATTTGAGATTTTAATGCTAATAAAAACCTAGACATTTCTCCTCCAGATATAACTTGAGACAAGGGAGCCAAAGACTGGTCTGGATTCGCAGAAAAAAGAAATCTTAGATCTTCATGTCCATTACAAGAATTTTCTGTAGGTTTGAAGTCAATCTTAAATATTGAATTTTGCAATCCCAAATCAGTAAACAAAGAAGTCACAGAATTCTCTAATCTTTCTGCAACCTCTTTCCTTCTTTTCGATTGCATATTATATAGATCAATCAGTTTAGTATTTAAACCTCTTAAATCTTCTTTTAATTGATTTATCTCGTCTTCTTTATAGTTAAAATCACCAAAATTTCGAAGCTCATCTCTTTTTTTTATTAAATCAGGTAAATTCATTGAAAAACTTTTTTCAATATTTTGTAATTCAAAAATTCTTTGTTGAATAATATTTAAGTTGTTATCATCATTATCAATCTCATACAAGTATTGATTTAAAGAAGACTTAAAATTCTCTAATTGTGACTCAATGGAAATTATTTGATCGTAAAAATTATTTGCATTTTGATCATATTGAATAACTTTTTTAATACATTTAATAATTTCACCTATAAAAGAACTTATAGTATTCGCTTCATAATTAGAATCATCTATTAATAATAAAGAATCTGTAATTAAATTTTTTAATTCAAAATTATTAGCAAGTTTGATTTGCTTTGTTTTGAGTAAATCAATTTCATTATCATCATTTAAATTAGAATCCTCAAGAATTTTAAGCATTTTAGAAGAGTTATTAAATTTATCTTTATCTTTTTCTAATTTAAGTAATTTTAAATTAAGTTGCTCTTCAGTTTCTTTACATTTTTGCCATAAAGTTTTAACTTTTGAATTTATTTCTTTCAATGAATCATTACCAAATCCATCAATAATTGAAAGGAGATAATCTTTTGAAGAGAACAAAAAAGTATCTGATTGACCTGCAAAGTCTAAAAGTAGAATACCTAAAGATTCTAAATACTTTCTTTTTAAAGAAATTTGATTCAAATAAAATTTACTAATGATTTTTGAATTTTTAATAACGCTTCTACGTTCAATATTTAACTCATCAGCATTTTTAATACTTGAAGAAAAATTATTTTTTTCAAGCCATGTTCTCACACAAGGAGTTAAATCAAAGCTGGCTTGAATAAAACATTCAGTTTTTCCTGGACGAATTAAGTGATTTAGAGGTATATTAGTGCCACCAAATAGTGAATTTAATGAATCCAGTATCAACGACTTACCTGATCCTGATTCGCCAGTAAAAACATTTAACCCTTTTTCAAAATTAATTTCTATAATCTCAATCAGGGCTACATTCTGTACTTTTAATCTTTTTAACACAATGATTTCTCTCTACACAAAAAAATTAGCCTCTTTTTACACAAAATAAAAGGTATTCACAATATATAGTTATGAAAGAGGATTTTAAAGATTTTATAGAAGCTTCAGGTTTACTGGAATATGATCCAGTAACTATATCGAAAATATATAGAAAAAATCCACAAAGACTTTTAAAACGTCTTTGGCAAACCTTAATTCCTATCTTTTCTTATATACTTTCAGTCTTTTGGGATAAAATTACTGGTGCATTAAAAAATAAGCAGCAGGCAAGATTTAGAGCCACACAACTTACAAATTTACTTGTAAAGCTTGGTCCTGCCTTTGTAAAAGCAGGACAAGCACTATCAACAAGACCAGATATTATTCCTGTTGTGCTTTTAGAAGAGTTGTCGCAACTTCAAGATCAACTTCCAGGTTTTGACGGAGATGAAGCAATGGAATTGATAGAAAAAGACTTAAATAAAGAAATTGATGAAATATTTTCAAAAATAGATAAGAATCCTATTTCTGCCGCATCTTTAGGTCAAGTTCATAAAGCAATATTAAAAGATGGAAATACAGTTGCTGTCAAAGTTCAACGCCCTGGACTTAGAGAACAAATTACGCTTGATCTTTACATCGTAAGAAATATAGCTCTTTGGTTAAAAAATAATATTGGACTTATCAGAAGTGATTTGGTGGCATTAATAGATGAACTAGGCAAAAGAGTATTTGAAGAAATGGATTATATAAATGAAGCAGATAATGCTGAAAAATTTAGAAAAATGCATGAACAAAATATCAAAATTGCAGTCCCAAAAATCTATCAGGAATTTACATCAAGAAGAGTTTTAACTATGGAATGGATTGATGGTACAAAATTAACAAATCTTGAAGATGTAAAGAAGTTAGGAATTGACCCTGATGAAATGATAGAAATTGGAGTTCAATGCAGCCTCGAACAACTTTTAGAACATGGCTTTTTTCATGCAGATCCTCACCCAGGTAATCTACTAGCATTAGAAGATGGCAGGTTATGTTATCTAGATTTTGGAATGATGAGTGAAGTATCTAGAGATTCAAGATCTGGTCTTATACAAGCTGTTGTTCACTTAGTTAATAAAAATTTTGATAAGTTATCTCATGATTTTGTTAAATTAGGCTTTCTCTCTAAAGAAGTTAACTTAGAGCCAATAGTTCCTGCTTTTCAAGATGTTTTTGTAAATGCAATAGAATTAGGTGTCTCGAAAATGGATTTTAAAAGTGTTACTGATGATATGTCTGGCGTAATGTACAAATTTCCATTCAAACTACCTCCCTATTACGCATTAATAATAAGATCATTGATTACTTTAGAAGGTATTGCATTGAGTGTTGATCCAAATTTTAAAATTCTTGGTGCAGCTTACCCATATTTCGCACGAAGATTAATGGAAGATCCCGACCCTCAACTTAGAGAAAGTCTTAAAGAAATGCTTTTTGACAACAGCCAATTCAAATGGGACAGATTAGAAGATTTACTGTCAAATGCCGCCAAACAAACTGATCTTGATTTAGAAAAACTTTTAAATGAAGTGATAAATTTATTATTTTCTCCAAAAGGAGGTTTTTTAAGAAATGAAATTATTGATGGTTTAACCAATCAAATAGATATGTTTAACTGGAAATTCATCAAAAATATAAATCATTATTTACCTAAATCATTAAAAATAAATATTAATTACCAAGAAGACATGAATAATATTATTTTTTCAATTGAACCTCTTACAAAATTTTTTAATGTTTTACAAAATGTGCCAGGTTACTCTAATGAATTATTTTTCAAACAGATACCGCGTCTACTTAATGAACCCTACACAAAAGAAATGAGTTTAAAAATTGCTCAAAGAGTCACTGAAAAAACTGTAGTTCGATTAGTAAAAATTGCAGCTGGATCTGCTATCTAAGATGAATATCATTAAATTTTCTTTTAAAAAATTTACTATTTTAATATTTATTGGTTTATCAATTTTTCCTACCAATAAAGTAAAAAGCGCTGAAGAAATTAAAATAGTTTATAGTATTTTTTCAAGAACTATAAATGTTAAAGAACTAAAAGAATTTGCCCTTTACGGAGAAGCTGATAAAAATTTAAGAAGACTTCTAAAACTAACCAATACTCAAAATGATGAAATAAAAGAAATTTTAAGAAAAGAATTCCAGATTCCACTTTCAATAGCAAGCAAATTAATGTATTCAGAAATAGGAAATGTAATTCTAACTAGATTATCAAAAATAATTCATCCTCCAAATGCGAGAGACGAAAAGACTGCAGTATTGGCTTTACGATCAAGTGTTATAAAAGGGATTGATATTGGAGATGGGAAAATCAATACTATAAATTTCTTCGAAGGTTATCCTACAAAAAAAGTTATTTTAAATGTTAATGCTTTGAGTAGGATTATGAATAAAGTAGAATCAATTGCTGAATTACTAAAATTTTTTACAAACTCACCTCTTACCAAAATCAAAACAGATTAATCTAATTATGGTTCTTAAACTTATCAAAAGAAAATTAAAGCTAAATTATCGAAAGAAAAAATGGCCTGGATTAATTGAAGCATACAGAAAATATTTACCTGTTAGCTCAAAAACTCCAATAGTTTCTCTTCAAGAAGGTAATACTCCATTAATCCTAAGTGAAAAACTAAGTGAAATTATCGGAAATAATACGAAAGTATTTTTAAAATATGACGGATTAAATCCTACAGGCTCCTTTAAGGATAGAGGGATGACAATGGCTATAAGCAAAGCGAAAGAAGAAGGTTGTGAAGCAGTGATTTGTGCAAGCACAGGCAATACTTCTGCTGCTGCTGCTGCCTACGCAGCAAAAGGAGGTCTTAAATCATTTGTATTAATACCAGATGGATTTGTAGCTCAAGGAAAATTAGCACAAGCATTAATGTATGGGGCAGAGGTAATTTCTATAAAAGACAACTTCGATAAAGCATTAGAAATTGTTAGAGAATTATCAGAGCAATTTCCTATTACTCTAGTAAACTCAGTGAATCCATATCGAATAGAAGGTCAAAAAACAGCTGCATTTGAAATTATAGATGATTTAAAATTTTCTCCTGACTGGCTATGTATTCCAATGGGTAATGCAGGAAACATTACAGCTTACTGGAAAGGATTCAAGGAATACTCTCAAAAAAACAAAAAATTGATCCTTCCTAAAATGATGGGTTTTCAATCTTCTGGTTCAGCTCCACTGGTAGAAAACATCATTGTTAAAAATCCTGATACTATTGCCACAGCAATTCGTATCGGTAATCCAGTAAATAGAGAAAAAGCTAAATTAGTAAAAAAAGAAAGCAAAGGAGACTTTCAATCAGTTACAGATACTGAAATTATTTCAGCCTATAAAATACTTGCTTCCGAAGGAGTATTTTGCGAACCAGCCAGTGCTGCATCAGTTGCTGGACTAATTAAAAATAAAAATAGAATCAAAAAGGAATCAACAATTGTTTGTGTCTTAACTGGCAATGGATTAAAAGACCCTGATTGTGCGATTAAAAACAACGATGCTATTTTCACAAAAAATGTTGAACCTGACATAAAAAATATTTCAGAAAAACTTGGTTTCTAAACAAACCAATTAAAAAAGTGAATGTGGAAAAACAATAAAATTTTATTCGAATCTGTGAAAAACTTTAATAAAAAATTTGAGTTTTGTTAATTTCTTTTATTAATTAATTCATAATTGAAAAATTTTTACCATTTCTAAAAATTTTTCCACATACTTATAAAGTTATTTATTCGTTAAGCAAAGATTTTTGAAGGTTTTCCTCAGATTCCACAGCCTCTACTACTACTATTTTTTTTAAATTTAATAATATAAATAATATTATTGAGTTGTTATAAAATCTTGATAAAAAAGAAATGGAATTACTTAAAAGAAGCATTATTATGTGTTTATAAATATTTTTTTTAATGGATATTGTTTGTAAACAAAGCGAGTTAAATAATGCTATCCAGCTTGTTAGTAGGGCTGTAGCTTCAAGACCAACACATCCCATTTTATCTAACCTTTTAGTTACAGCTGATGAAGTAACAAATAAAATTAGTTTAACTGGATTTGATTTAAATTTAGGAATCCAAACTTCTTTTGACGCAACCGTCTCTCAAAGTGGAGCTATTACCATACCTTCTAGATTATTATCAGAAATTGTTTCTAAATTACCTAATGAATCTCCTGTATCATTAACAGTTGAAGAATTATCAGATAATATTCTTTTGAAAAGTGACAGAGGATCTTTTAATATTAAAGGGATAGCTTCTGATGACTATCCAAAATTACCTTTTGTTGAAAGTGGTACCTCTCTCGAAATAGATTCTTCATCATTTTTAAAAGCTTTAAAAATGACTATTTTTTCAAGTAGCAACGATGAATCGAAGCAATTATTAACAGGTGTTAATTTTAAATTTAAAAAAAGTATTTTAGAATCAGCAGCAACAGATGGTCATAGATTAGCTGTTATATTAAACAATGATCAAGATTTAAATCCACAGGATAATAGTGATGATTTGAAAGAAAGTGATTTTAATTTATCTGTGACAATTCCAACTAGATCACTAAGGGAAATTGAAAAACTTGTTAGTTGTAAACAGCATGAAAATTTAATAAAACTTTTTTATGATAAAGGACAAGTAGTTTTTATTTCAGCTAATCAAATTATTACTACTAGAACTCTTGAGGGCACTTATCCAAATTATTCACAATTAATTCCAGATTCTTTTTCAAAAGTATTTAAATTTAATAGAAATTCTTTTATTGAATCTCTTGAGAGAATTGCTGTCTTAGCAGACCAGCAAAGTAGTGTTGTTAAAATTAATTTAAATGATGATAGATATGCTTCAATAAGTGCAGATGCTCAGGATATTGGCAATGCAGAGGAGTTATTACCTGTTACATACTCTGGTGAAAAATTAGAGATTGCTTTTAATGTTAAATATTTATTAGAAGGATTAAGGGTTATTTCTTCTGAAAATGTTCTTTTGAAATGTAATCTTTCAACTACGCCTGCAGTGTTAGTTCCAGATGACAATATTACATCTTTTACCTATTTAGTGATGCCTGTACAGGTTAGATCATAGTTTGAAATTACCTAAAGAATATTTATTAAGCGATTTATTGAGTCATAATGTTAGAGGAGATATGACACTTTCTTATGGTGTCGGTGAAATTGTTTGGATGCATCCTCCTGTACATAGAATCTTAGGCTGGTCGAGTAAGCCATCAAATTTTAATTTGCAAAGAAATGTTTGGAGATTAAATCAAATAAATCAGATTGTGAATAATGAAATTTTTGTAAAAGGTGAACCTGCTATTACTGATTTATCTGTTTTAACTAGATTTCCAAATTTGTTATTTGCAAAGTTAATTAATAGTAATGGTATAAAAATAGGGATAGTAGCGGATTTTGTTTTTGAATTTAAAACAGGCCAAATTAAGTATTATTTGATTTCAAGATCAAACCCAAAAATTCCTGGTTCTAGTAGATGGAAATTAGATATTCGAAGTATTCTTGATCAACAACCTGGTTTGGTTTTTTGTTCAAATGACAGTTTAAATGATTTACCTCTTTTAAAATCAAGTTTTAAAAATGAAGTTTTTAAAAAAGGTAAGGTTTTTATTGATAGATTTGATGATATGAAAAATATTGCTACTACTAAACTTGAAAATTGGCTTGAAGATGAAAATTATTTAAATGAAGATGAAGAAATTCTGGTAAAAGATTTTCCAAATAAATCAATTTATAAGGAAGATAAAAATTTCTATTCTGATAATATAAATCTTAAATCCTCTAATAGAAAAAAAGATGATGATCCTTGGATTTAGATAATGATTAATTTTTTAGACTCAAATTCTTATGATATTGATCAAGCCCTTAAGGTAGAGAATTTAAAAAAAGAAGACTACCAGGAAATATGCAAAAGACTAGGTAGATCACCAAACAGAACAGAGTTAGGTATGTTTGGCGTGATGTGGTCAGAACATTGTTGTTATAGGAATTCAAAACCTTTACTAGCTAAATTTCCTACCAAAGGAAAATATGTTCTTATAGGGCCTGGTGAGAATGCAGGTGTAATTGATGTCGGTAACAATCAAAAATTAGTTTTTAAAATAGAAAGTCATAATCATCCTTCAGCCATAGAGCCATTTCAGGGCGCTGCTACAGGAGTTGGTGGTATTTTAAGAGATATTTTTACTATGGGTGCAAGACCCATAGCAGTTTTAAATTCTTTGAGATTTGGAAGCCTTGATGACACTTCGAACATCTCTTTACTTCGTGGAGTCGTTTCTGGAATTGCGCATTATGGAAACTGTGTGGGTGTTCCTACTGTTGGTGGTGAAATAAATTTTGATAATAGTTATTCAGGAAATCCCTTGGTTAATGTTATGGCTTTAGGTTTATTAGAAACAGATGAAATTGTTTGTTCAGGAGCTAAAAAGGTAGGATCTCCAGTTCTTTATGTTGGAAACACAACAGGTAAAGATGGTGTTGGAGGGGCAAGTTTTGCAAGCTCTGAATTGTCAACTACTTCTTTAGATGATAGACCTGCAGTTCAAGTAGGTGACCCATTTATTGAAAAAAGCTTAATTGAAGCATGTTTAGATGCTTTTAAAACAGGAGATGTTTTAGCTGCTCAAGATATGGGGGCAGCTGGAATTACCTGTAGTAGTGCTGAGATGGCATCTAATGGAGGCTTAGGGGTTTTTGTTGATTTAGATCTTGTGCCTGCAAGAGAAAAAAATATGACTCCTTATGATTATCTTCTTTCCGAATCCCAGGAAAGAATGCTGTTTGTTGTTAAACAAGATAAAGTAGATGATCTTATTAGCAAATTTAAAAGATGGGGTTTATATGCATGTGTTGTTGGAAAAGTAATAAAAGAAAAAGAGGTAATTATCTCACATAAGAAGAAGATAGTAGCTCAAATACCTACTTCTGCTTTATCTGATAAAACTCCTGTAACTCATCATCAAATAATGAATAATCCCCCTTTAGATATTTTGAATAAATGGAGATGGAAGGAAGAATATTTACCTGAAATAAAAGATAATGGATTGTTTTCTTTAAAGTTTGAAAAATTATTTTCTTGGAATGATATTATTCTGTATTTATTATCTACTCCATCAATTTCCTCAAAAAAATGGATTTATAATCAGTACGATTATCAAGTCCAACTAAATACTGTTTTTAAACCTGGTCAATCAGATGCAGCAGTTATAAGGTTAAGAAGTCAACACGACAAAGTTAAAGAAAAAAAATATACTGGGATTGCAGCTTCTGTTGACTGTAACAATAGATGGGTTTCTTTGGATCCTTTTAGAGGAAGTATTGCTGCAGTTGCTGAATCCTCTAGAAATGTGAGTTGCGTAGGAGCTAAGCCAGTTGCAATAACAAATAATTTAAATTTCTCATCTCCTGAAACTGATGTTGGTTATTGGCAGCTAGCTTTATCTTGTAAAGGTATTTCTAAAGCATGCGAAATATTTGAAACGCCTGTGACAGGAGGGAATGTCTCTTTGTTCAATGAATCTAAAGATAAAAATGGAGTTGTTACTCCTATTCAGCCTACTCCTGTTATTGGAATGGTAGGTATATTAGATGATTCTGATAAAGCGGTTTCTTCTGGATGGAAAAATATTAATGATGAAATTTGGATAATAGGTTCTAATTCTTCTGAAATAACATTAGGAGCAAGTTCTTATTTAGAGTATTTCCATGGTCAGGTTACAGGAAGGCCTCCAGACATCAATTTAGAAGATGAAAAATTATGTCAAGAAATTATTAGAAATAGTATTAACAAAAATTTTATAGTTTCCTGTCATGATATTAGTGATGGAGGATTATCTGTAGCTTTAGCTGAATGTTCAATTCTTTCAGGCTTAGGAGCTCAAATAAATATAAGAGACGATATTAGGGAAGATAAATTATTATTTGGTGAAGGTGGATCTAGAATTATATTCTCAATTGATATCAATAAAAAGGATAATTGGCTAAAATATTTAGATGAAGTTAATGGAAAATCAAAAAATAATCTATATATAAATAAGATTGGAGTTGTATCCGATAATAAATTAAAAATCAAATATTTAAATAAAGTTATTTGTGATTTAAAAGTTAGTGCTTTAGCTGATAAATTTAATAATGGAATAATTAAAAATTTTTAAAAATGAAAGTGATTTATATGTGTTTGTTTTTTGCTACTAATTAAGTTATGTGCGGAATCGTAGGAATTGTTTCTTCTGAAGATGTAAATCAGCAGATATACGATAGTCTTCTACTACTACAACATAGAGGTCAAGATTCAACGGGAATTGCAACCATGGAAGAAAGTATGTTTCATATTTATAAGGCAAAAGGTCAAGTTAGTACTGCTTATAGAACGAGAGATATGAGAAATCTTGTTGGAAAAGTGGGTTTAGGTCATGTAAGGTATGCGACCAAAGGTTCGGCAGAAAGTATAGAAGAAGCACAACCTTTTTATGTAAATGCTCCATATGGAATTGTTCTGATTCATAATGGTAATCTTACAAATACTAGAGATTTAGAAAAACAATTATTTAATATTGATAGAAGACATACAAACTCATCTAGTGACACTGAAATGTTGTTAAATATATTTGCGACAGAATTACAAGAACAAATTCATGGACAAGAATTAGATCCTGATTTAATTTTTAAAGCAGTTAAGTCTTTACATAAAAGAGTTCAAGGTTCATATGCAACCATATCATTGATCTCTGGACATGGCTTGTTAGCGTTTAGGGATCCTTTTGGAATTAGACCTCTAGTTATTGGAAAAAGATTATCTAAGGATAATAAAGAAGAGTGGATGATAGCTAGTGAATCACTTGTACTTGAAAACAACGATTATTCAATAGTTAGAGATGTTAGGCCTGGTGAAGCAATTTTTATAAGTAAAAAAGGAGAATTTTTTTCAAAACAGTGTTCTGAAAATCCATGCTTATTTCCTTGTGCTTTTGAATATGTTTATTTAGCAAGACCTGATTCAATTATGAATGGTATTTCTGTTTATAAAGCTCGTTTAAAAATGGGTGATTATCTTGCAGAATCAATTAAGAGAATAATAAAGAATGGAGAAGTTGATGTTGTAATGCCAATTCCTGACTCTTCAAGACCTGCTGCAATGCAGGTAGCTAGGCAGTTAGGGATAGAATATAGAGAGGGATTTTTTAAAAATAGATATGTTGGAAGAACTTTCATAATGCCAGGTCAACAAAAAAGAAAGCAGTCTGTTAGGCAAAAATTAAATGCTATGAGTGCTGAATTTAAAAATAAAAATGTCCTAATAGTAGATGATTCAATTGTAAGAGGAACTACGTCAAAACAAATTGTTCAAATGGCCAAACTTGCCGGTGCTAATAAAGTCTTTTTTACTTCAGCTGCTCCTCCTGTTCGTTATCCACATGTCTACGGAATTAATATGCCTAATCGTGACGAATTAATTGCACATAATAGATCAATTATTGAGATAGCAAAACAACTTGAAATTGATGATTTGATTTATCAGACAATAGATAACCTTAGAAAATCAATTATTGATGATACTGACATAAAAGATTTAGAAATGTGTTGTTTTACGGGTTCATATATTACTGGAAAAGTAAATGAGGAGTACTTAAACTGGGTTGAAACTGAATATAAATCTTAAATTTATAAGTAATCTAGACAAGTAAGGTCTTGTATATATTCATCTTCTTGAAATTTAATAAAATTTATATCATATAAATATTTATTAGATTTAATATCGATATTTTTTGGGCTTAATTTAGCAATTTTTTCTTTATTGGTTTCTAAAATACAATATTGATTATTAGTTAATATTTTTATATAACTGTCATTTTTTAATTTTATTTTTTCATTAAGATATCCCATTTTATAGATATGTGAATTGGAAATCTCGCTTATCTTTACTCTAAAGAATTTCCCTTTTTTAGTAGCTATCATAATTTCATTATCTTTTTTGCAATTACATCCAAATATAATTTTTTCTTGTGGTAATAATTTTAATAAGTTAGATCCTTGTGCTTGCCTTGAGGAAGGAGTTATATATGAGTTTGATAAATAAAATTTAAATATTCTTCCAATAGAAGTAATTGCAATTAAGACTTCATTTTGATTTGATATAAATGAATTTATAATTTTGTTTTCTTTTTTTTGTTTGATAATAGAAAAGATTCTATTTGTATTTACCATTTCTTTATTGATAGTAATTTTCTTAAATCTTCCATCTTCAGTTAATAAGCATAAAAAACTTTCTATATCCTCTTCTATACTATGAAAATTTAATATTTCACTTGGGTTTGTATTATTAAGCAATTTATTATCTAATTTGCAATCATTATTAATTAATGATTGCCAGTCAATATTTATTATTTTTCCAGTAATTGTAAATGCAAAAATTTTTAAATTTTTATTAATGTTACAAGTAAAAATAAAGTTGTTTTTGGTATTCAAATATCCATTTTTTAATTCTATAAATTTTTTATAATTATTTGATTGAACTTTTCTTAAATAGAATTTATTATCAATAATTAATTTCATGTCTTTATTGATAATGTCTTCAATGATTTGCTTATGTATCGATTTATCATCGCATTCTTGGTCATGATTTTTTAAGATTTTTGTTTTTCTTTTTTGGTTATATTTCTTCTTTAGATTTTTTAGTTCATTAACAAGGTTTGATAGAAGAATTTCTCTTTGGTTAAGGATTTTTTGTAGAGATTTTTTTTGATTATTAAGTTCATCTATATTTTTATTGATTTGATTTCTTTCCAAATTTGTTAATTTTTTTATTGGCATGCTCAAAACAGCGTCAGCTTGTTTCTCTATTAAATTTAAACTTTTACAAAGAATAAATTTTGCTTCTGAGACATCTTCAGAATTTTGAACTATTTCAATAATTTTCTTAATGTTTTTTACTGCAAGAGCAAAACCCTCGAGGATTTCAAGTTTTTCAATTGTTAATGATAGATGATATTCAGTTCTTTTTCTTATTGTTTCTTCTCTAAATTTTAGAAAATTATTCAGATAATCTTTTATAGATAATTGTATAGGTTTCCCATTTACAAGAGCAAGAAAAATTGCACCAAAATTAGTTTGTAAAGTTGTTTTTTTGTATAATTCAGAAATTATTAATTCCTGATTAATATCTCTTTTGAGTTCAATGATTATTCTCATACCATCTCTATCGCTTTCATCTCTGATGTCAGCAATACCATTAATTTTATTATTATTTACAAGTTCAGCTAATTTTTCTATCCATCCAGCTTTACTAATTTGATATGGTAGCTCTGTAATAATTAAAGCATTTCTTTTGTGTTTTCCTTTTCCTAAAATTATTTCTTCGGGATGAATTACGCCTCTCATCGTTATTGAACCTCTTCCTTTTAGATAAACTTCTTTTATATTTTCTGTATAAATTATTTCTCCTCCAGTTGGAAAATCTGGACCTAAAATAATATTATTTAATTCGTTTTCATTAGCATTTTTGTTTTTTATTAAGAATATTAGAGCATCGACAATTTCTCCTAAATTATGAGGAGGAATATTTGTAGCCATACCTACTGCTATACCAGAGGAGCCGTTTAGTAAAAGGAAAGGTAATTGAGCGGGAAGTACATCGGGTTCTTTTTGTGAACCATCAAAATTGTTTGAAAAAGTAACTGTATTTGAGTCAATTTCTTGTAAAAGAGCTTCATTTGCTATTGGAGCAAGTCTTGTTTCGGTATAACGCATTGCAGCAGGAGGATCGTCATCGACTGATCCAAAATTTCCATGTCCGTCAAGGGCTGGATATTTTGTTGAGAAGTTTTGTACTAAACGAACCAAAGCATCATATACAGCTTGATCTCCGTGTGGATGATATTTTCCTAAAACATCTCCTACAACTCTTGCACATTTTCTAAAAGGTCTTTCTGGTGTAAGTCCTAATTCATGCATTGCAAATAAAATTCTTCTTTGCACTGGCTTAAGACCATCTCTAGCATCTGGAAGAGCGCGGCCAACTATAACGCTCATTGCATACTCTAAATATGAGCGTTGCATCTCATGATGCAGAGAGATGGTTTTAAATTTTTCCTTAGTCATGAAGCAGGAAAACTATTGCAGACTTTTTAGAAACTACGCCTAGATTAATAGGAAAAAAAATATTTACCAGTAAAAACTTACAAACTTGTTTATTTTTTTAAGAGTTTAGCTATTGCAATATCTTGTCTTAATTCTTTCGATGAAAATAATTTATTTGTCTCCTTTTGTATCTTTTGCCCCCAAAGTTGGTCTTTTCTATATTGATTATCAACATAATTTGGGTCCTTGGATAACGCTTTTTTAGCTAATAATATTGATTCTTTGAGATTTTCATTTTGAATGCATACTGCAAGAGCTAAAAGAGGTTCAGCATTACTTTCAATTTCGATTGCTCTTTCAAAATTTTTTATTGCGTCTGGAATATTATTTAATTCAAAAAAAATCAGTCCTTTATTATTAAAAGCCTGCCAAAAAGTTGGCTTAATGTTAGTGGTTTCATTAAAAATATTTAAAGATTTTTTAAAATTTTTCTCCATTAGATATAAATTCCCAAGTTGGAAAAGTCCATTAATATTGTCAGGCTGCAAATTTAACCCTTTTTTTAAAGATTTTTGAGCATCTTTGAGTTTATCTTGTTTTATAAAAATAGAACTCTCTAAGAAGTATAATTCGCTCATTTTTGGATCAATTTTTTTTCCTTCCTTAATTGAATTCAATGCATTTTCATAAAGATTGTTAGCAACTTGCGTTTCAGCCAATAAACTCCATAATTTTGGGTCGTTATCATTTAGAGAGATTGCTAGCTTTGATAAATTTAAACTTTCCTTTATTTGTCCGAAATAAAGTAATTGATATGCATTTTTTGCAATGGCAAAACTATTTTTTCGAAGAATATCTTCGTTTGGCAAATTATAGAAAGGTATTATTGCTTTTAAACTTCCAATAAAGACAACATTAAATATCAAAATTTGAATAAAAATTAAATTTTGGAATATTTTTCTTATCATTATTTATTTATGAATTACAGCTTGAATATTTCTTCTCCACATCCATGGTTTAATTCTCTTAAGTGTAGTCCCCTTTAATTTATTTGCCCATTCTTCATCATTCCATTGTAAAGCTTCTTGATCTAAATTAGTCATCCATTCTTTTGGCTTTACTTCGTAACTATGGTTTGTTGGTACAGATTTATTCCATGGACATACATCTTGGCACATATCACATCCTGCAATCCATCCATTTAAATTACTCTTAATTTTATTTGGTATTTTTTCTTCTCTGTTTTCAATAGTATGATATGCAATGCATAATTCTGAATTAATAACAAATGGCTCTGTAATTGCATTTGTTGGACAGTGATCAATGCATTTATCGCATTGACCGCATAAGGGTTTAGAGGGTATATCAGGAATTAATTCTTTGTTTAAAATCATAAATCCTAGTGATAACCAAGAACCATATGTTTTATTTATTAGATTGCTATGTTTTCCAATCCATCCAATACCAGATTCTTCTGCCCATGCTTTTTCTAAAAGAGGAGATGAATCTACGCAGACTTTCCATTTGCAATCTGGACTTTTTGTTTCTATCCATTTACCGATTTTTTTTAATTTTTTTGTTATCACATGATGATAATCTTCTCCTTGACTAAATTTGCCAAATTTAAAATTTGTTTTTCTTTGATTTTCATTACTTAAGTAGTTTAATCCAACTGCTAATACACTTTTTGCTCCTATCAAGAGCGATTCAATGTTCTTCCTTCTATCTGCTTCCATCCATTTCATTTCACCATGATAGTCTTTTTCTAGCCATCTTTCTAATGCTTTAGTACGTAAATTTATTCTAGAACTCCCAGGAATTGAGGCGATTCCTGCAAGAGCAAAACCTTCTGATTTTGCTTTTTCTTTTAATTCTATAGTTAGCTTTTTATTTTCCATTATTAGTATTTTATATTTCTATTTATTAATTTGGCTAATCAATTTTTTTGTAAAAAAATAATATATTTCAACTTTATTCAGATAAAACTTTATTTATTTAGTTAAAGCAGTTAATATTTTTAGTAGAATATTAATTATTTAAGAGATTAATTTTGGTTCAATCTACACCCAAACAAGATTCGAACCTAGCAAATAGGCTTCAGCAGGATCTTAAAAATGATCTTATAGCAGGGTTATTGGTTGTAATACCTTTAGCCACAACTATATGGTTGTCGTCGATAGTTAGTAAATTTGTTTTAACTTTAGTGACTTCTGTCCCTAAGCAATTGAATCCATTTATTACTTTAAACCCACTATTGCAGGATTTAATTAATTTAACTCTTGGGCTAACTGTGCCACTCCTTGCAATTTTGTTAATAGGTTTAATGGCAAGAAATTTTGTTGGGAGGTGGCTATTAGAGTTTGGAGAGGGAACATTATCTAAAATTCCATTGGCAGGTTCTGTATATAAGACCCTTAAACAATTATTAGAAACATTTTTAAGAGATAATTCTAAAAGATTTAGAAGAGTAGTTTTAGTTGAATACCCCAGAGAAGGCTTGTTTAGTGTTGGTTTTGTCACGGGTGTTGTGGGGCCTTCTTTACAGCCTGAATTAGAGCAAACTCTTCTAAGTGTATTTATACCCACCGCTCCAAACCCAACAACAGGTTGGTATACTTTAGTTCCAGAAACTTCTGTAAAGGATTTAGATATATCAGTTGAAGATGCTTTTAGAACAATAATTTCAGCTGGAATTGTTAATCCTGATGAAAAGAACAGTTCAACTAATCCAACTTTCTCAAAATTGTTTTCTCAATTTAGAGCTGCTACAAATACCTCTAATTAAGAGATTCTATGGATAATAGATCCCTGTCTAGAGAATTATCTTTGATTTCTTTAAGTCTTGTTAACGAAGAAATCACCAAACATCCTTTTGAGTTGACTAATCTTTCTTTAGATAATTTGTTGGAATCTGCGATTGATTTTATGGTTAATTTTTGCAGAGAGGAGCTTAATCAGTGCGAAAGTCTATTAAATGTTACGTCTAATGATTTTTTTGAAATGGAATTATGTGAAATAGATAGTTCATCTTCAAAAAAAACAAGGGGGGAGTTACAAGAATCTATTTCAAATATTGAAAGAGTGATGAATATTTTGTCAGATGCTATAGATATTCCTAAATTTATTGCTATTGCTAATCAAGAGAATTTGAGAAATGACATACAAAATAGAATTTTAAAAGTAATTCAAAATTCTTCTCAAATCAGTAAAGATATAGATGAGGTAATGGATGGTTGGAGATTTAAACGTTTACCAAGAATAGATAGAGATATTCTTCGTTTAGCATATGTGGATATTAAATTTCTTGATATACCTACTTCTGTTGCATGTAATGAGGCTGTAAATTTAGCAAATAAATATAGTGATACCCAAGGAAGAAAAATGATTAATGGAATTTTGAGAAGGATGCAAAAAGTTAAAAATTAAGTAATTCTTTAAATGAGCTAAAATATCTTTCAAGAATATTATTCAAACATTAGATGTCAAATATAGATCAAGATTCTTCCATTGATTGGGCTAGGCAAGCTTATGAGCAGTTAAAACAAAAACAAAATCAAGAAAAGGAAGAAACACAAAAATTAGAAAGAGAAGCCCAAGAAAAAGAAAAATTACAAAAATTAGAAAGAGAAGCCCAAGAAAAAGAAAAATTACAAAAATTAGAAAGAGAAGCCCAAGAAAAAGAAAAATTACAAAAATTAGAGAAGAGCAGCATAACTGATGATGATTCGATTCCCAAATTAGGTGATTTTGATAAGGAATTTACTTGGTCAGCAATGATTTTGGCTGCACAAGGGAAAAAAATAAATGAAATTTCTATAGATGAAATAGATTGGCTTAGTCGTTTAAGAAGAGGTCTAGAAGAGACAAGAAAGGGTTTTGTAACTGATTTATTAGATAAATTAGGAGATGACCCTTTAACTCCTGAAACTTTAGATGATTTAGAGACTTTACTTCTTAGGGCAGACGCTGGCTTTGATTCAACAGATAAGGTAATTAATGCTTTAAGAAAAAAATTGAATGAAGAAGTTGTTGGAGGAGAAGAAGGTATAAATTTCTTAAAAAAAGAATTAAGACTTATTTTAGAAGAACCTATAAAAAATTCAGGAAAAAATATTCTTGTTCCAGAAAAGGGTAAGCTTAATATTTGGCTAGTTGTTGGTGTAAATGGTGTAGGCAAAACTACAACCCTCGGAAAATTAGCTCATCTTGCTGTCAGAAGTCAATCTAAGACTTTAATTGCAGCAGCAGATACTTTTAGAGCAGCAGCTGTCGAACAGCTTCAAATCTGGGGAGATCGAAGTAATGTTGATGTAATCTCTAATAATTCTAAAAATGCTGATCCTGCTGCTGTAGTTTTTGATGCGATTAATTCAGCCATATCAAGAGAAACAGAATTATTGCTAATTGATACTGCAGGAAGGCTTCAAAATAAAAATAATTTAATGGAGGAATTATCTAAAATAAGAAAGATTATTAATAAAAAAGCACCTAATGCCATAGTTGAATCGTTACTTGTTCTTGATGCAAGTCAGGGTCAGAACGGACTAAAGCAGGCTAAAGGATTCGCAAGGTCTGCAGAACTCACAGGAGCAATTGTAACTAAATTAGACGGAACATCGAGAGGAGGAGTTTCTTTGGCTGTTTCATTAGAAGTTGACTTGCCAATAAGATTTATTGGAGCTGGTGAGGGGATAAGAGATTTAAGGCCATTTAATAGTTTTGAATTTGTAGAGGCTCTTTTGGCTGATAAATAAATTTTTAATTAATTTTTTAAGAAAATAGGATTTTAATGTTAAAACTTACTTATGAATAAATAATTTTTTGAAAAAGAATAAAAACCAAAAATTATTTATAGATACATTTAATGAGGACTTTTTGAAAAAGGATGAAACATTTTTAAGTTTTGATGATCATAAATTTATAGAGATTTCATCATCTTTAGCATACTATTCCAGTCTTTTTACAAGTTTAAAAAGATTTTTAGAGTATGTTTCTTTGGTATCAAAATATTTTATCAACCAAGAATTTTCATTAGTTATTCCACTTGATGAGAATGGAGAGATATCTTTAGATCATATATTTATTTCTGGCAATCAAAACTATAAAGATTATATTTCTAAAGTAAAAAGTTTTATTGTTAATTCTAATCTCTCAAATAAATTCAGAATAAAAAATATAATTATCTTAGAAGAATTTTTAAAACAAAGTTATCCTTTCAATCAAATAAACTCATATAAAATTAAATCAAGAGGTAAATGCAGAGGTTTTTTTTATGTCTTTCATGACAAGTTAAATAAAACTAATTCTTTTTTAGAAGAACGAAAGATTTCATTTTTAATTAATACTTTGGCAACAGCTATTGAGAATTACTTTTTATCAGCAGAGAATAAAAGGCATGAAAATACAGATAGAGAGATTTCGAGTGGAGCAGAAATTCAATCAAGACTTTTACCTGATTATTGCCCGAAAATTTTTGGTGTTAATCTTGCTGCTCACTGTAGACCTGCTCTCCAATTAGGTGGTGATTACTATGACTTTATGTCTATAAAACCAAATCTAGAGGAGAAAAGACGCCAAAAAGGAAGATGGGCATTAGTAATTGGAGATGTAATGGGTAAAGGCGTTCCAGCTGGACTCCTCATGACAATGTTAAGAGGAATGTTGAGGGCTGAGGTTTTAACTGGTCTCCCTCCAGATAGAATTCTTCATGATTTAAATCAATTAGCAATATATGATTTGGATCAGTCTCATCGGTTTGTTACGTTATTTTATTCCGACTATGATCCTCGTACGCAAAAGCTAAGATATGCTAACGCTGCTCATAATCCTCCATTTTTGTGGAAAAACAAAGAGCAAAAAATTTCTAAATTGGATGCAGAGGGTTTTGTTATTGGCTTGCAAAAAGATGCGGAATATATATGTGGTGATGTTCAACTAAATAATTTGGATGTTATCCTTTACTACACTGATGGTATTACAGAAACAACTAATAATTTAGGTGAAAGATTTGGAGAAAAGAATTTAAAGTCAACTTTTTCAAAATTATGTAAAAAAAACTTAAATTCTCAAGAAATTTTAAATCAAATTTTTAAAAAGTTAGATGATTTTTCTGGAAAGAAAAAGCAATTAGATGATGATGCTTCAATAGTGATTTTTAAATTAGAATAATTTTCTAATGTCAGGTTGAAAAAAAAATGCTTTATTATAAATAACTTTGTTTATAAAACATGTCAAAAGCTTGGAGCAATAGATTTGATAAAAGTTTAGATCCATTTATTGAGCAATTTAACGCCTCAATCAATTTTGATAAAAACTTGATAATAGAAGATTTAGATTGCTCAATTGCACATGCGAGGATGTTAGGAATTAATCAAATAATTTCTGTTAAGGAGTCAGAAATAATCATAAATGGACTTAATGAGATTAAAAATGAATATCTAAAAGGGGAGTTTCTTCCTTGTTTTCCATCAGAGGATATTCATTACTGTATTGAAGAAAAACTTATAAATTTAATTGGAGATTTGGGCAAAAAGCTTCATACAGGAAGGAGTCGAAATGATCAAGTAGGTACAGATTTAAGACTCTGGCTTAGGAAGAAAACAGATGAGATAATTGATCTTATTATTGATTTGCAAAAATCACTTTTATCTTTGGCGGATAAGAATTTATACACACTGATACCCGGCTATACTCATTTGCAAAGAGCACAGCCATTATCTTTTGCACATCATTTACTAGCTTACATTGAAATGTTGCAGAGAGATATTGATCGGCTTCATAATGTAAGAGACAGAGTCAATATTTCACCATTAGGCGCAGCGGCTTTGGCAGGAACAAAAATAAAAATTGATAGATTTGTAACAGCAAAAGAACTGGGTTTTAAAGATATTTATAGAAATAGTTTAGATGCAGTAAGTGATAGAGATTTTGCTGTTGAATTTGTTGCAGCATCCTCTTTGATTATGACCCACTTAAGTAGGTTATCTGAAGAAATAATATTATGGGTAACTGATGAATTTTCATTTGCAACGCTTACTGATAAATGTGCAACAGGAAGTAGTTTAATGCCACAAAAAAAGAATCCTGATGTACCTGAATTGATAAGAGGTAAAACGGGTAGAGTTTTCGGTCATTTGCAGGCCTTGTTAACTATTATTAAAGGTTTGCCGCTTGCTTATAATAAAGATTTTCAAGAAGATAAAGAGCCGATATTTGACACGGTTAAAACAGTTGCAGATTGTTTAAAGGCTATGAATATTTTGATTAAAGATGGATTAATAATTGAAAAAGAAAATTTGTTGAGATCTGTAGAAGAAGATTTTTCTAACTCTACGGATCTGGCTGATTATTTGGTTTCTAAAAATGTTCCATTTAGGGAAGCGTATCAAACGGTTGGGAGCATAGTGAAATTGTGTTTATCCAAAAAAAAATTATTAAAAGATCTGTCATTAGCAGAATTTCAGGATTTTAATGAAAAATTTGAAGAAGATATTTTTGAAAAATTAACTCCAAGGAACGTTGTTGATTCTCGTAATAGTATTGGTGGAACTGGTTTTGAGCAAGTAAGTCTTCAATTAAAAATGTGGAAAAGTAAGTTATTAAATTAAGACAAACTTGAATTTCTCCAAATAGTTATATATTTAAGTATTATGAAAAAACAACCTGTTAGGTTGAGTTAAATTTTTTAGTCTTAAAGTGAGTATTTTTGTTGGTAATTTACCTTTCCGTGCAGAACGTGAAGATGTCCTTGAATTGTTTTCACCCTACGGTGAAGTAACTAATTGTTCTCTTCCACTAGAAAGAGATACAGGCAGGAAAAGAGGCTTTGCGTTTGTTGAAATGGTAGATGAAGCTACAGAGTCTTCTGCTATCGAAAGTTTGCAGGGCTCTGAAATGATGGGTAGACCTTTAAGGATAAACAAAGCCGAACCAAGAACTAATTCGCCCAGAAGGAACAATTATAATTCAAGAGGTTCAAATGGCCTTGGTGGTGGGTATGGATCTAATAACAGTGGTGGATATGGATCTAATAACAGTGGTGGGTATGGATCTAATAACAGTGGTGGATATGGATCTAATAACAGTGGTGGGTATG
>Ga0209433_10000002_pt1 | contig 139329 bp, 120 predicted proteins | sample METZYME_5_50m_FD_187552 | JGI IMG/M metagenome (GOLD analysis project Ga0209433, IMG submission 187552) | Marine microbial communities from oxygen minimum zone in mesopelagic equatorial Pacific - METZYME_5_50m (SPAdes) (version 2) | ecosystem: Environmental > Aquatic > Marine > Oceanic...
GTGCCTTTTTTAAATAATTTTGATAATGATTTAAATTCATTATCAGTAACTTTATTTTCATTTGTAACTTTATTTTCATTTGCCGCGTTGTACATATCATTAATAAATAAAAAAATTTATATTATTTTGTCTATTAATAATGAGAGAAATATTTGGATGGTATGCAGGTTTTGTTTATTCATTATATTTGTTGCCACAAATTATAAAAACTTATACTACAAAGAGTGTTGAAGATTTATCAGTAGTGTCTTTGTGGATAACATTCAGTGGTGGATTGGGTATGTTTATATATTTAATTGGACAAGATAATTTATATCCAGTCAAATTTAAAAATATTATTGGATTATTATCAATTACTACTCTTTTGGTTTTATATTACAAGTATAAAAAATAATTGTAAAATGTTAAATAATAAAATGAATTTACCATTAGAAATTGTGAAAGATATATGTGATTATGCTGGAATCTGTTGCTATATTTGTGAACAACAATTATATCCTTGGAATATGATTTCTAATTCACAATTTTTATTATGTAATAAAGAATGTTATTTATAAATTAAAAATCTATTTTGCGATGATTATCATTCATCCAATCTCCAGACGCATTTTCGGCATCTCCGTCTGCGGTCTTATTTCCATCAACGGGATCTGTATCATGTCTTACGTCTGTAGTCTGTCGTCCGTCGTGCGTTTCTGCAATATAATCAAGATGTATACCAGTATTTGTATATTTATCTGATTCATAATCTATTTTATATCCTCTATCTTCTAAAATACCCAAAATCATTGATGTTATATATGAATATCTTTGAGACGAGAAACACATTATATCATTAGGAATTACAGGATGTATTAATGGATTCGGAGCAGATATTTGTTTAACATCATTAATTAAATCAAGACCATAGTTCTTTAGTCCTGAGAGTCCCCAGGGCCTCTTACCATCGTATGTTTTTGTGTTTTTATGGTGTAGTAAGCCAGCTGCCACTGCGCGACTATCATAAACAGTTCCAATCGGCGTATCAGAGTCATCATTATAATTATTTCCAGATAAATCTTTCCAATCATCTGGCATTGCGGTCCAGCCGCTAAACGGAAAATTTGAGCCTGTCAATACATCTTTCCTACCTATAATTGCATGATTAAGAGAAACCGGTTGTACTTTTTTTTTAAATTCATCGAAATGCATATATGCATTTCCTGAACCATCATCGTACCAGGCGACGGTATTTTGAGCTCGTAAACCTTTTTCAAAATGTAAATTCCCGCTTCCAGGTCCAAAATTATCTTCAATCGGTATTCCGACTAAATTATCAAAATGATTTAGTTTGTTTTTCATGTCATTTATGACGGCATCAACTCCTATTTTTACTCCATCATCGTCAACGAATTCTGCAACATCATCATTATTCTCTGGAATAATACCATCCCAGTGAGCAAAACGTCCACCGTCCCAATACATTTTATGTTCTTTGTCTACAGTACCATCTGGTTTTCTTGGAGTCAAAAGTCTTTTATACTCTCTTAATCCAGCTTTCCCTGTATAATAAAAGCGCCGATCGTCTGCTCTATTTTTTCCTGCTATCTCATTCATTAATGTGGCACTGGAGCCATTGCCCGAGGGGTCATTGAAGTCCCACGCACCATTGTGGGTATTGTTCACATTATCCCACGAAGGATTACCGTCGGTGCGAATATACCATTCATCAGGCCATTGGAGCGATCCAAAACCAACCCACGGCGCCTGTGTCTGTGAATCTTGACCGTATCCAGAATTATTTCGATCTTCCAACGAATAAAACCCATCTCTTCCCTCTAACATACTCAAGTTGTAGTTATCTCTATTAGTTGACATATCACCTCTCCATAATTTAGGATAATATGAATTATCTCTTGGTGTAACATCCTCCCAAAAATCATCGTATTGTGTTCCAACACCCAATGTGTGAAGTATTTCATGAATAATAGTCATAACCATCATATTATGTTTGTTATCATTAATGTAATAATCGTCCCACACGGTGCCGCTGCCGTCAATTGCGGCTTTGGATCTTTCTACAACACTATTAGATATAACGATTCTAGCAGGACTAACTGTTATTATTTCGTTTTCGTCGTCGTCGACGTATATGGATTCTTGTCGAGGGACGGCAGCTCCAGCAGAATTCAAATCGGCTTGTTCAATTGTTATTAACTCATTTGCATCTTTAGATGCATATGTGTCATTTCCAAAACTATCTTTTTCGTTATATCCAACTAAAAATCCATGAATATAATCAAGAGCAATGTCAACAGAATCCTTCAAAGCTTGTGTAGGTCTTGTTGAGCCTGGTGTTTGACCACCACGCGCTTCGAATTGATCCTCTGTTTCATTTTCATCTGGTTGATTTACAGTTCCAGTATATTTATCTCCGTTCGCGTCGAGATACAATCCGTAAATTATTTTAACATTTAATCTAAATGGTTCTGGATTATATTTTGGAACATTATAATTATCAAAAAAAGATTCGTAATAAGCTTTTTTATCATTTAAATTGCTCTCATCAATATTGTTGATTTCGGATTCTTCTTTGAATTTTTCTTTAATTGCTTTTAATTTTTTATGCATCTCAAGTATTGCATCATTACTTTCTGTCTCAACATCACTTTCAACAGTGTCTTTAATATATTTAACACACTCATATAAACCAACTGACTTATCTTTTAAACTGTTTTTAGTTTCTGCATCGTTAATATTCATATTTTCTGCACTTTTTTCAATAATTTTTTTCAAAAAATTATTTTCATCAGTAAAATCCAATTTTCCCGAAGATTCAGATATTACATTCGCTATTGCTTTCATTGTAGCTATTTTAATATTTTCTTCAGTTTCGCTAGTGTCATTAAAAACATTATTCATTCCAGACAATAAAATTTCCATTTGTAATGCACCCGAAGAAAACTTATTTGCATTTTCGACATCTGTAGTTGTGTCGTAAGGATTTGTATTTATATTTATTCCAAATGCTGTTTCAAATTTTTGTTTTTGACTCTCATATGATCCAATATTTATTGATTCCTCAGACTCTTTTAAACCGGTAGCTAAAATTGATGATAACGCTGTCGCTTGTGAATATTTTGTACCAGGTATTCCAATTGCACTAAAATTTTCACCAATAATAGATTGTTCTTTCGTCAATGTATCAAAGCCTGATGAATCTACACAAGATGTATATATCTCAAATAAATTACCATTGTGATTCAAATTATTATATGGTATATTGAAAAATCCATAATTATCTGTTCTTATTTCTTCTCCGTCATAAATTGAATTTCCTGAGAAATCTTTGAATTCAACTTTCCAATTCATTTTAGGACCACCTAAAGATGTTCCTTGTCCATCTTCTAAATCATCTATAATACCTTCTAATAATATCCAATATCCAACATCCAGATCTAATGTCAAATTTTCATCATATGTATCTAATCTTTCCCAATATTCACTTGTAATACTAGTTCCGTCTGGAATAGATTCACCTAATGGTAATCGATAAATATATCTATAAATAGAATAACTATTTAAATTCCAATAAGAAACTGCATTGCTCCAACTAATATTATTTTCATCACTTAAAGCTTTCATAACCCATACTTTTTGAAAGTCACTCATTAATATTTTTTATCAACAACTTTCGTGTACTTTTATTTTAAAAAAAAACAGAGAATTACCTAAAATACTAAAACAGGTAAATATATTTTATCTATTCAAATTGATTAAATTTAATTGGTCTTTTATCATCAATATAATTTTTGAATTCTTCTGGAAATTTATTTGCAAGTTTTACAAATTTTTTGGGAGTGAACAGTGGATTTGGATTATCTAACATAAATAGATAATCTTCAATAGGAATATAGTCTTTTTCATCTAGTTCAATTATTTCCTTAATAACTTGCTGAATATGCTTTTCTAACAAATTAGAAGTCATTTTCTAGTATTAATAGTATATTTGTATATTAATTTATATAACGATAAGGTTCATTTTTATATGATTTATATAAATCGTTGTTTGGTTTTAACCAATAATCCAATAAAATCAGGACATATATGTGTGTTTTTGATTTTAATAATTTTACCAGTAGAATGATTCCAATTGTCTATAACATTATTTACACAAAATGTAAGTGTTAAATCAAATTTTTTTGCAAATCGATTTTTTTTATGTACTTGATTGGAAACATTTTCTAGCCATTGATCATTATTTGAATCAATAATATCATAATTATGTTTTTCAATTTGCCATTGGTGTTTCATAAAACACCTACATGCTTTGCAATCACCTGGATAATATAACTCATAACTCCAGTTATTTTTTTTTAAAGATTTGATAAAAGCACCAAATTTTTTTTGATGTTTTTTATGTTTAACATAAGATATAAATCTATGTTTCCATTTTTTACATATATTAATATGTTCTTCCAATGTTAATTTTGGTTTAACACTAATATCAATTTTATAAAAATCTGAATTTTTATAAAATTTATTATAACATATTGTATAATCTTCTTTATATTTTCCAAGGATTTGTTCTTCAATAGTAAGTATAGAATGTTTTTTTGAACATACATAAGAAAAACTATGTGAACGAAGCATTTGCATAATATTTTTTTGAATACAAATTTGTAATTCAAACATTTTATTCAAGAAACTATTGATATTAGTACAGCAATGAATTCCATTATTTAAACATTCTAGTGATTCACTAGGCAATGAAAAGAAATCATTTTTAGGTATAAGCCACGGAATAATATTGTGTATCAGATGTGAAGGTATTTTACCAATTGTATTAGAACATTCGGGTTTAAGTTGACATAAAAGAATTGTATGAACAATATTTTTAACATATTGAGAATGTTCTTTATGATTTTGAATAGTCCAACAATAATCATGAGAAATCCATTGTTTACAATTTGGTATATAATCATGAATAATACACATTATAGCTTTTAATAAAACAGAAATGAGTATTTTGGATTGTTTGTAAAAATAATTGTGTTTCATTTTAAGTAATTGATACCACGTATTATTCCAACTAGTAGCAGATTGTGACTTTATATTTTGAATATAATTATGAATATTATCATTGTCTTCTCTAAAATATGATTTATTAATTGTATATTGGTTGATAAAAGTCAAAAGTTTTGTAAAAGTATTAATTGCTTTTTTAGTATTGTTTAAATAATAATAATTCATACACAAACCATCAATAACATTTTCTAATGGAAAATCATCTGGAATGGAATTATTTTTATACCAAACTAGTGAAATTTGAACATTAAATTCAAGTAAAAATAATTTAAAATGATCATTATCAATTTGTGAACATCCTTCAAAACTTATGTTATTTAACAATGAAACGCGGCGGTCGCCTTTGGTTAAAGCGCCGAGATTTTCTAATTTATTGGTTAATCCGTGGAAAAATCTTAATTCACTTGGAATATTTGTAACTATAAAAGTAAATTTTGGTAATTTTGATGAATTTGATCTATGTGTCCTTCCGAATTGTTGAACAAGTATGTCCGCTGATTTCGGTGGTTCAACAATAATATGATGTCGTATCTTATTATTTATATTTTTCTGTGAATGAAGTGATATACCAGATGATCCAGATCTAGTAATAATTGCAATATTTTTAACACCATTTTGAAATTTTGAAATTTCTGAACGTATATGTGGTACATTTATCCACTGCTTACTTGTAATATCTCTTCTTTTTGTTCTTCCAGATATTTCTGCAACATTATCTGAACCAAATTCATCTATTATTAAATCAATAGGATTTCTAGAAAATTCAATAATATTTCCAAAAGAATCTAATATTTGTGAATTGTTATCAGATTGTTCATATTTATTGAATAAATCTTGTAAACATGAATCATAATTTCTATTGCATGATGATTCTCCAGTCGTTTGTAAGCCAATTATAACAGATTCATTGTTATTAATAGATTTTCTTATTTCCTGTATTGCAAGTTTAATTTTAAATCCAGTAATAAGATACTGATAAAAATTGAAATTATCAAAAGTATTAACATATTGTATATTTCTCCATTTGTGAGTTAAAATATTAAAATAATCCTCTTCATAATTCGACAGTTTATAAGATTTAACATCAATAAATATTCCATCAAATCCCAATTGTCTGCTTATTAGCTTTCCAGAATGTTTTAATTGTAAAGCGGTCATTTCCATTGCCATCGGTCCATAATGCTCCAACAGTTTACAAAAATTTTGATGATTGCATTTCCATAAACCAAGCCGATCCATATAATGCATTTCCGAAATAGAACTAGCTGCTGTTGCGGTACTGTAAATGACTCTAGGATTGTATATTTCATTTTGTAATGTAAGAACCATGTTTGCTTTTTTTGAAGAATATGATTTTGCAATGTGAGCTTCATCAAATATTATAGTAACATTATTGTTGTTATAACCTAACCAGTTTAATATAGTATTGTAATGTTTTTCATTTATCAATGAACCGTAGGTTGTATAAAATACTCCGTTTGATGATTTTTTTAAATCTTTTTGTTCTAACCAAGGTGTTTTTTTTGTTTGTATATCTTGAACTATATGAAATTCATTTTTAGCATCATTTTTCAAATTTTTATTAATACTAATCCATAATGCTCTATATTCTTTATGATTTCTTAACCATAACTCAGTCAGAATACCACTAATTGTTCTACTTTTACCTACGCCAGTTCCATCTCCTAAAAAAAATCCTCTTTTGCAGTTATTGATTGAATTATCTGATTCAATGCTATTAATTGCATAAGCTATAGCTTCCGTTTGCACGTCAGAAATGTAATGATTACATTTATTTGAATTTGTTTTCAATAATAGTTTAGTATTTATAACTGGAAGAGATACGGATGCCATATTTTCAGATTCATATACAAGACTGGGATGTTTTATCGATCTTTTTCTTTTGTATGATGAATTCCATTTACTGTAAACATTATTTTGCATTAATTAAAATAATTTACTTTGTTTTATGTTAATTATTTAGATTCATAAATTAATAAAATGATATAAAAGGATATAAAAATGAGTTACATTTTTATAATTAATTGGTATCAAAAATGAGCATTTCTCTATCAAAGATAGATGAATATGAAGTATTATTTGATATTAATGGTAAAACAATTCAAAATGATGTGGAAGACACAAATAATAAAATAATTATTTGTAAGGACTGCAATATTCCTGGAACAACTCATGGTTTAGACATGTGGGAATGTCCGAGTTGCGGCGCTTATTTAGAATCACTTATAGATAATAGTGCAGAGTGGCGAATGTATCCTGATGGATCAAGACCAGAATCAATTCGATGTAGCACAGTTGTAAATAATTTATTGCCGCAATCTTCAAAAGGAACAATTATTTTATCAAATTCAAATTCAAATTATAGTATGAGAAGAACACAAAAAGTACATTCATGGTCAGCTATGACTTATAAAGAAAGATGTTTAAATAATATATTTCAAGATATAACATTACGTTCATTAAATGGATGCATATTGGGAAATGTAACAAAATTGGCTCACGAATACTATAAAACAGTGTCCGAATTATATATCGCGCGCGGAGTGATGCGTAAAGGTTTAATTGCAGCCTGTTTGTTTATGGCATGTAAGAAACAAGGAGTTCCTCGAACATGTCAAGAAATAGCCGAAATATTTCAAATCAGTGACAAATGGGTAACTAGAGGAAACAAAAAATTTACAGAATTATGGTCTAGAGCTGGCAAAGAACATATTAGTTACAAAGACGATTGTCAATCGATGGATTATTTAGCGAGATTTTGTTCAAAATTATACCAGGATGATGGAGAGCTTTTAAAAAAATCGAGAGATGTGAGTTCAATATGCAAATCGAATTCAATATTATCACAAAACACACCTGTATCAATTGCCGCAGCTTCTATTTATATGGCCACAACATTGTTAGATATAGATACTAAAGTTTTAAGAAGTGATATTGCAGAAGTAGCTAAAACATCTCAAGTTACAATCGGAAAATGTTACAAAGAAATGTTAAAATATCCACAATTTTTCGATTCGCAGCGCAATAAGAATATAATGTAATTAATAATTAATGAGTTCGAACCGTTTAAGATATGATACATGTGCTTATGAGACACAATTATCCGAAAATGTTGATTATTTGTCCTATTTATTGGACCCAAGTCGTTATTATAGATGCAGTCCCTGCAGACCGGAATTAGGTATTGTTGGTGGCAACAATGTTAGTCAAGTTAAAGGAAATTTAGTTGATTTAGAAAATGATTTACGCGGACAAACCCGCTTAAATACTAATTGTCCAGCTAAGAAAAACACATTTATGCCGACGCAAGATAATATGATAAGAATACCAGGCGAATTTTCTAAATCAGATGTTGAAATTGATGCAAACAAGTTACATCTACCACCATGTCAGATGATAAGGTACGAACCTGTGCCTTTACCACCAGGTTTAGATTTACCTAAATGCCCACCACCCGCACACCAGATGCAATTTCCTAAGAAATATAGTTCTTAATAAAAATAATATTTTAGAGTTCTAATAATGAGCTTCAATCGTTTGAACTACGATATGTGTCAATACAAACAATCTATTTATGAGTCAGCTGGTCCAGGAAGTTATATGCTGGCGACTCCATCTACTAGTTGTGACTATTGTTATCCAAAGCCTCCAACCGTTCGTTTACAAAAAGGTGGTGATAGCATTAATAGAAACAAACCATTGGTAGATACCGACGGCGAATTAAATAATCGTCATCGTCACGCCTCAAAATGTCCTGAAAATAGACTTTTTTCTGACATGAAAATTCCTAAAACTGCTGCGAAAATTAGACCTTCTTTGCGTGAATTGAAAGAACCAAATTACGCAAAATTTGAAGAAAGTTTCACAAACTTTGAAGATAATGGACAAGGATTAACACACTGGGATGATTGTTTTAATCATACAATTGAATCAAGACATGTAGATCCAGCATCTAATTTAAGAGGAACGGGATTCGATAGATGGGAATATTTATGCTTCAATCCACAAGATAAAGCAACAATTCCATTTGATTATAATGTATCAAACCGTCTTTTGGTAAAAGATAACCACAGACCTTGCATTCCAAAACCTATTGATCCAAAATCAGGATCACCACCAGCATCGGGTAATCCATTATGTGAAAAAACTATTCCAGTTTGCTCAGTTCCAACAACACCAAATAGTTTACCTTGCAAAAAACACCCATACTATTCTTCTTAAATGGAATTAAACAATTCAATTTGCGTAAAATTGCTTAATATGAATTTATTAATAATTTCATTATGGATAGCAAAGATGAAAGAATTGTTTTTTTAATCAGACAAGAATATCGTGATGAAAATAAGAACAAATCTGAAATCAAAGTAAAATATAACAATTTTGCTGAAAAGTATCCTAAATTATTTGATATGATTTGTTCTGATAATTGTGATGATAATCTACTAAACAAAATGTTAAGTGCAAAACGTTTAGTCAACAATGGTTCTATGAGTCAACATGACGCTTCAGTTAAAGTAGGACAAGATTTAGTAAATAAATATGTAATTCCAAATCTACCAAATGATTCAAATAATTAATTGATTAACTTACAATTGGACCTACATTTTCGAATGAAGTCCAACCATGATTGGCAGGTAATGGCTTCGATGTAGATAATTTAGCATTTTCAGTTAAAGTGCTGGTGTCATGCGCAGCACCGTAATAACGCGAAGGAAATCCTACTGCGCCACCTTTTTTAACAGCCTTTTTAGTATTTCTCTTTCTTTTAATAGTCTTTTTTTGACGTTTTTTCAACATGGCACGTTTTACCTTGAGAGTCTTTTTTTTACCACCGGTTAATGCAGATTTTCTTGGCATACTAAGTTATATTAATCTAATATAAAAATAATAACTTGTTTATGGAAAGTGTCATCAAAATGTCTATATTGTTTGGAGTGATTTCCCTTTGTGTTGGATATTTTGGAGAGTTTATATCAAAAGATGTGATTTTAGAAAAAAAGCTAGAGTTAGAGAAAAAGAAACAAGAAACTTTTACAAATATTATTGAGGAAGATAAAAAATCTCCGAGAAATAAGATAGTATATTTGGATATTGTTATAAAAGATTTTATGACAGATGATAGAACTGTAAGAATATTCATCGAACTTTTTTTCAATAAAGTACCAAAAACTGCTAGAAACTTTTATGAATTATGTAAGAAGAACAAATATGCAGGTGTTCCTTTTCACCGTATTATAGCTGGATTTATGGTTCAAGGTGGAGACATAACTAATTATGATGGAACTGGTGGAAAATCAATATATGGAGATAAGTTTAATGATGAAAACTTCAAATTGAAACATGATAGTGAAGGTTTGCTTAGTATGGCAAATAAAGGACCAAATACAAACTCTTCTCAATTTTTTATAACCTTAGCACCATCATCTCACTTAGATGGTAAACATGTAGTTTTTGGTAAGGTCATTGAAGGAATGGAACATGTTAGAAATATTGGAACATCACCTACGGATTTTTCGGATAGACCATTGCAAGATGTATTAATAATATTTTCTGGAGAAAAGACCATGGATGCAAAAAAGAAACAAAAAAAGGAAAATTAAATTCTTGCTGGAATTCCAGGTACTTCCAATTCCCTTCTATTAAGCATATCTTTCATTTGCTTGTCTAATTCACTAGCTTTTTCACTCATTTGAATGCTACCAAAATTAGAATTAATGTTTGATGAATTTGATAATGGGTTTTTGTAGTCCACTGGCATAGATGAACCACCTGGACAACCGGGAGGCATCACTATTGATCCAACAGATGGACGACTCGCATTTAGTTCAGGACTTAATATTTCAAAATTATGCACCATTGACATTCCACCATCACCTTGAGCTGAAGTGTCTACATCAATAAACGAATACATATCAGAAAATGCATTCATTTCATTATTGTGCCATGCGTTCGGTCCAACAGGTTCCTTTGGTTGTGGTGGTGGTGGTGGTTGTTCAGATTGTGATTTATTAGTAGTCATTTTCATCCAGCCTAATATTTGATTTCCAACAAATATTTGATTTGTTTCTCCAACAACTAGAGCGGGAACACTATTGATATAGTGAGGTAATTTAGATCTCACACTTTCAGAATCAATACATATATATTTTATTGATAAACTAACAGGTGAATTTTTGATTTCATCAATAATTTGTTTACAGTTTTGACAATAATTGCTATAAAATAATAATGAAACTGTCATTTTTGATTTCTTAATCTAGTTGTTATTAATTAAAATTAATCTTAAGCGCAATTTTATAAATTATTTTAAGTAATATGGAATACTTGTGATTTTGAATTTGTTTTTTAATTTTTCTAATTTTTCTAAAGTATTTATAGAATTCATTCTATTGATTGATTTCCTTAAATCATATAAACTGATAATAATATCTAAAAGATTTTCTAAATATTTATTAGCATTTGTTTTGACTAATCTATTATAAACAATATTTACTATGTATTCTGTTTCAATTATATTGTATTGCTCATTAATCGTATCCAAATTGGCTTTTTTATTATTTTTTAAAAAACTATTTAACTCGATTTTATATTCGTTCTTCTGAACATAATCTTTAATTTCTTCTATAAAATTATAAAATTCCGGATTCGCAATAGTCGAATTGACAAATCCAAACCAATCTTTCATATATATCCAAAAAAACTGTTCTTTATTATTAGTACAATCCAGACTATATTCTGGAATATTTATTATTTTTGAACCTCGATTAAAAATCCATTTGTTGCAAGAAATATTTGATGAATCTGATTCTAAATAATTCTTGTGTGATAACATATGACCAAAATCTATAATTTTCCATTTGAAATCTTTTGTTTTTACAATATTTGCTGGTTTTATGTCATGATGAACGATATAATTTGAATGAAATGAGAAAACTTGTTTTACTAAATCAAATATTAATTGATATATTTGCTTAATAGAATTATTATGATCACATTTCATTGGTATAACATTTTTTAAATCTGTTTCATATTTTGGTATTATCAACATACAAGCATTTTTTACTGAAAGTGAATTCATATTTTCATAGAATATATCAGAATAATATAGTTCATTTTTGTATTTTGAACAAGATTCAAATATTAATTTTATTACATTTTCTTTATATGTAAATACTAAAACTTTAGAAGTATGTTTTAAAACACTAATTAGTGTATTATCTCTAATAAATTTAGATTTTTTGTATTTTTTTGTAAGTGATTTATATAAAATTCTTTGTTTTTGATCAAGTAAATATTTTATTTTATGATAATGTGGAAATAATGAGTCATTCATAACAAAAAGAGATTTTTAGTGATATTTTATAATTTAAAAGAGATGCGTTTTTATAAATAAGAAAAAAGTACTATAGTTTGTTAATGGACAAAAAAGCATTTTCAAATTTAATAGTTGATTCATTAAATTCACCATTTAATATACATATATTAAACCTCATAAATAATGTTTCGAAAATACATTCACACAAAAGAATATCTGAAACGTTAGATTTATTTTCAATTCAAAATATTTTTAACAAAAATATATATTCTTTCTTTAAAAATATTAATTTATCTGAATCATTATTTGAATCTGATTCATTTCTATCAATTACAAATTCATTAGAAACAATATTTTCAAATATCTTATTATCAGAGAAACTACATAATAATTTGAGGATAATTATCAATAATATTAAGAATGTTTTAACTGGAATAAAAGAATCTTCAAATTCTAAAGAATTAGAAAAGCATTTTGAAATACTTGAAGATTCATTATCCTTTATTGAAGAAAAAGCAATTATAGAATCAATAAACAATTTGGTGAATGACGAAGAATATGCATTTCTATTGTGGAATTCGCTTATTAATTTTTTTACTTCATTATACGGAGTTTTAGCCTCTTTAAATGAAAACACAAAATGGTCAAATATTATTGTTGATAAGAATAAATTTGAAGAATTTATAAGAGAATTGTCAAAAATTGAATAAATAAAGTATATAATAATAATGGACTCAATAATAAGTGGTTTTTTCGAAAAAAGAAAAGAATTAATTAATAACACTGAAATTATTGCAAACAGAAAATATTTGAAATATCTTGAAGAAATCAATTCATGTAATAAAAATATTAGTTTAATAATCTCATATCTTTATGCATTAAAATATGATTTAGAAAGAAAAGAAATTCCTAATTTGGATATTATTGATAATGTTAATAACATTTTATCTGAAATAGTCGAAATTAATACACAAATGTGTGCTATCGCAATATACAATTCGCCTGAAAAGAATCTTGTTGACATGAATGTTGTTAATATAATAACTGATAATCCATGTGCAATGAAATTATATGTAAAAAATTCAAAAGATATATTTAGTGATGGTGAAAGAGATTTTTTTGGTGTTATTAAAGGTGATAAATTTCAAATTATGATTAATGAAAATACTATATTAACATTACCGAAAGAACATCTTCAATGCAATGGTGATTTTATTCAAATTTTGTATGTCAAAATACATTATTATAGAGATAAATTTGGGAAACTAAGTTTTTATAAATGTCCTTGTATAGATAAGAATAAATTGCTTTTGTTAAAAACAATTTTGGATAGAGAAATCAGTTTAGAAAATATAAACGAAGCAATCGAAATAGCGACACAATTGTATGTAGAAAATAATAGTTAATTAATTTTTGGAGGATTTGAATAAATTGACTATTTTGTCATAAGCATTTTTTATAAACGTTTTAATATCACAAATAATAGAGTTTTTGTTTTTTAATGCCGGCGCTTCTTTATTTTGACAGTTGTGAATATGCGATATATATGGTTCTGGTTCAAATTCGCAATCTAATTCATCTGAATTTGTGACATTACTTGATTGGTCATTTTTATTTTCGGATATTTCATCAAAATCATGTATTCGTCCTGAAGATCCTCGTTTAATATTAGGTTCGTCTGAATAAATATTACTATTTACTTTTTTGTAAAGGCTATTATCTAAAGAATACGATGACGATAATGCTTTTTCAACAATTTTGTCAATACTTTCTTCAATATAATGAGATTCGAATTCTTGAAGTGATTTTGCAGTGATACCTGCTTGATTATCATTCGATTCATCATTAGATATTGTTTTTATATGCCCTGACAGAGTATCAAATTCATTATTTTCTAAGTTTGCTCGATCTATATTTGTTTTATTTGTATTTTCTGCTATTTTTATAATGGAATTTACATATTCTTCGATATTATTTGATTCTAAAGCTAAAATTGCTTTTTCGCTTAGAACCGCATTTGCAACATAATTGTCATTGTCATGAATTTCTTTATTTTCTTGTATTTCTTCCATAATATTATTTATATATCTTTGAGCTTATATATTTTATAAATATTAAAAAAAAATGAACGCTAAATAATTATAAAAAATTAAAATGGTTATCCGAAGGAGAAGAAAATGGGAAGCTAGATGGTATGATAATAGAAAACAACGTTATAAATTCTTTGATAATGAACAAGACGCAATAAATTGTGAAAATGAAAATAAAGCAAAAAACAAAGAAAGGAAAAAAAAGGAAAAAGAAAGCAAAACAGATAAACAAAAAAGAGCTGAAAATTTATTAAGAAGCGGTCATAATAGCGAATGTGAAAGCAAAGCAATTTGCAAATTAAAAGAATTATTAGAAAATAATTGGAATATTAAACTTATACGCGACGGAGCTCATAATGACATTGGCATTCAAAGAAAAAATAGTTTTCCAAATAATTTATATTATGGAATCCAAGTTAAATCGACTTCTAAGCAAGTAGCATATGGAACTGCTAAAACACCCAGAGCAAAATTTGGACACATTAATCATTATCCAAATTCTCTTTTGATTTGCATTTGTTTACAACCATTAAAGATTTGGTTCTTTCATGGAAAAGATTTGTTAAAAAATAAACCAACATTACATGAATGTCAAAAACCTTATTTCAAAAATGCGCTATGTTATGATGAAAAAGAAAACATTAACAATTTAGAAGCATTTTTAACAAATTATTTGGAAAAATATGAAACATATAAACTTGATTATTATAATTTGCAAATAGACACTCCTAAATTTCTAGAAGATTATGCAAATCGTTTATATAAAACTCATAAAAATCTACCTAATGAATCTGTAATAAGAGAATTTAATGAAATTGAAAATTCTTGTGTAGATTATATTGATGCAAATAATTCAAGAATTCAAGAAAAGGTTTGTTTTGTTATAAAGAATAGCACTGGATTTTATGTAAATTTCACTAAAAATAATGGTAAAAATCTAAAAAGCAAGTGCACTAAAGGACCATATAATGAAAATGATTTTGATATATTAAGAGTGTATTTGTTATGTAAAGTTGATGATTTAGACAATGTTAGTTTCAAAAGAGAGAGATATAACATAGAATATAATGGAAAAGATTATGATTTAGCCATAAACCATATTAAGTCTTATAAGCTATTTGGGTATTATGATATTCCAATGCATAAACTAATAAGTGAAAACTATGTTTCAACAGAGAATCAAGAAGGAAAACAAGGTTTAATGGTATTTTTACCTGAAGAAGTTGCTAAAAAATATCATGAATTACCGAAAAGAATTCAAAAAGATACTCCAATTTGGACTAGAGAATATTTTCATAAAGTGTATTGATTATATGCGCTTTTTTATAAAAAATTTTTGAAATTTATTCATATAATGAACAATAGTGAAAGCAATTTATCAAAATTATCAAAATTAGGTCTTTCAGATAATCAAATTGAAATGGTTTTAAGAAGAATTTCTCCTAATTCTATAGATTTATTCATACAAAAATGGCAAAATGAGAAGAATGTTAATATGTCAAATTTGAATAATAATAATCCTTCTAATCAATTTTTTTCGACGAATCAAATTCCAAGAAACAACACGTTTGATATACAAAGAGGGTATTTTGAATCTAAAAAGGACCCCAGTCACCATTCCGTTAACTATAATCGCCAAGAGCAATTCAATAATAATCAAAATATACCATATATACCTAGATTAGTCCCAAACATCACTGACAGAATATCGAATGAACAAATGAATCAGCAATATCAAGAAAAGACTCAAGCGCGCGGAGATCCTCAAGCAAATCTCAATATATTATGCGTGCAATTATTCGGTGCTGAGCCCCCAAATGGATATTCAAGAGAATATTTAGATAAGAAATATAGAGAACTAGCCCTTTCGCTTCATCCAGATCGCGGCGGCTCTGCTAATAATTTTCAGATGCTAGTGACTTGTTATAAGCATCTAAAAGGAAAAATACTAAACAAAATAGATAATTCTAGTAATACATCTAAATCAAGAGATTTACCTAAAGCTTCGCCGCCACCAGATAGTCTCTTCGACAATAAATTTGATTCACAAGTGTTTAATAAATATTATGAAAAAAATTCATTTAAGCGAGAATCCGGGGGACATGGTGATTGGTTGAAAAATACTGAAGAAAAACCGCTGCCTCCGCGACCATCAGAATCAAATTTCAATTCTGCTTATGAAGACCATAAAAAAAGTATGATGAATAATTTAGATTTAAATAGATTGCAATTAATAGAGAATCCGAAGGTGCCTAACGAAATGATACATGATACAAATACAGAAATTTTGGGGCACGTTGATGATGAAAATACTGATTTTACTGGACAAACTACAAAAGGTACAAAATATACTGATATTCGTCGGGCACTAGAGACACCACATCTAATATATTCTGATAATAAATTTGAAGAAAAAGATGTTTCACGAAGTTTTGCTAATGCTAAGAGTCAACTAGGAATTCAACCGCAAAAAATGACTCAAACTGAATACGAACAATATAATGATATGAAAAGATTGGAAATCGAAGCTGAAGAACGGCGTCGATATAATTTAAGCCGTTATGATGAAGATCTTGAACATCATTTCAAACAAACGAATTCAAACAGATTAACAATGTAATGATATATGCAATATATTGCGAAATATAAAAATAAAAAATTAATACAATAACAATTTGTTTATGAATAGTTCTAAATGTGAAAATGTAATGATCGTTTCAAGATACAAAGAAAATATAGATTGGATAAATGATTTATTTGAAAACAATTGTTTAATAGATAAATGTATAATTATAAATAAAAGTGATGAAAATATTAACATAAATTCTAAAAAGATAGAAATAATAAAATCCAACAATGTTGGTAGAGAAGGAGAAAGTTATTTGACTTATATAATTAATAATTATGAAAATTTGCCCAATAATATTTGGTTCGTTCAAGCAGACCCATTCGACCATTCGCCTGATTTTATGAATTTAATGGAAAACACAACAATTAACAAATATATACATAAAAATTTCCAATGTTTGACATATAGATACAATGAATTTATTCCCCCACAAAATATAGAATTTGATCATCGATTTTATATCGACAACAATCGAATTATACAATATTATATAGATTCAAGAACACAACAAACATTAGAACAACATGAATTTTTTGACTTTTTTCATTCACAAAAAGTTGAAGAATTAAGACAAAAAACACCTATGCCTTATGGTAATTATTTACATTTTATGTGTGGGACATCAAATATACCAGTTCCAAAAAATATTATACCATATTGTTGGAGTTCAATTTTTTTTGTAAAAAAAGAATCAATATATTTAAATAAAAAAAGTTGTTATATCAAACTGCGAGAAATTTTATTGAAAGATGATGATCAAGGTGGATTACAAGGTTTTGTTTTAGAAAGACTCTGGAATTACATATTAACTCATAATTCATATGATTCATTAGAAGAATTAAATAAAGTAAACTGGAAATATTCTAATTTTTGCGCATTGTGGAATAAAAACAGTAATCTTGTGTTATTTTATACTAAATCACATGAAATTCATCCACTAATTAAAAAGCCTGAATATGATGCGAATTATGCAATGATTTACTATAATAATATTGAAAAAAAATACGAAGTAAAAGATGGTATTTACTATATTTTTGAATCAGATTCTGGTATGTTTTGCTTAAATTTACAAACTGCAAAAACATTGTTATCTATGAAAATAGAAACTGCGAATTTATTTGGTCCAATTTCATCATTTGGAAATATTTTGAGTAATTTGTTTAAGCCGCAAACAAAAAGTGTTAGTTTTGTTGATTCACCTGTTCAATGTGTATCTAAAATTGATAACAAATTTAATAACTCTGATAAATTGTTAGATAAAAAAGGAGCTTTAGCTCTTAAAAAAAATTTACTTTCTCATGACAGTAATAAATATCAGAATCATTGATAAAATAAACAAATGTGATGAGAGATCAATATTTTCATAATCCTCATCTTTGTTTGTAAATGGTTCTTTTATGCAATAACTTGATGAAAATGGTATTTTAAATGTTTCATTACCATATTTTTGGGAAACGGTCGGTTGCCTAGGAATACATTTTTCTTCTATCCACCACGCTTGCTTTTTACCATAAGAATCATCTTTTGAATTAACTTGTTTTTTGTCCATCAGCAAACCACTACCAACTGGTAATCTTGCATTCATACAATCATCTGACGCAAAGACTCCTTTATTTAGCATTGATTTAGTAATGTCTGTAATTGGTAATGTATAAAGATCTTCTTGTAATCCACCAATAAGTGATGTTTTACCGATAATTGGCAAACCTGGACTAGTAGAATAGCTTCCATCTTTTTTTTCAATACATGTTGCTATACTACCCAGTGGATATGATTTTAAATACATATTTCTTTCTTGACCTACACAAACTGGATCACTTGAACTTCCACATGTGCCACCAATTGATACAAATGAATTATTTCCCAGAGCAACTTTTTTTGAAACTTTATTATTTGTTGTACCAATGATGTCTCCAACTCCGACATAATCCATTGCATACAATTCCATTCCAGGCAACCAATTTTTCAAAAATTTGTTAATACCATATCCCTTATTTTGTGGTGGGCATTTTATTTGTTTTAGTACCATGATTTATAAATTAAAAATAATTTGAAGTTATAATGAAAATAGAAATAATTGAAAACACTTTAGTATTTTTAGTTCCATTATTAGTTGCTTGTATGCTAAATGGTTTCAGTAAAGAACGTGTTCGTGCAAATTTGAAGGTTGTATATTATAAATTCTTCATATTTTGTATTATTTTGTTTATAGCATCTCAAGTACCTATAGACATAAGTGATGATTCTGGCATGAATATTGGAATAAGAATACTTGGCGATATATTTATGGCAATGTTGGTTTTCGAATTTTTTATAATACCTAGTAAAGATACACATCCCGATGATGTAGCAATTGTTCATAATTCATTGCTATGGTTAGTAACATTTATTTTATTAGTAACTTGTTGTTTTAAACATTATCCAGACATTTCAGAAGAAACAAATGGCTGGAATTTCCATCCAATATTTGGCGTTGTCGATATCAGTAAGAAAATTTATAATGATTGTACAATACCTAGAAAAAATTCAATTCCACTACCAATGTGTAATATATTTTCGTATGTCAATAAAATAGAATAATTAAAATCATAAAAATGATTAACAAATTGTGTATTAGAAAATAGACAAACTATTCGTTTAAGACGAAATCGATATAATTATATTAATATGAACAAGGATCAAGAACGATGTTATCAAATTTATGATTGGTATTGTGTTGATGAAAATATAGACAATGATGATTCTTCAGAATCAGATCAATTGGAATTTTCTGAGAAAATCTCAAAAGTATACATGATGTATATGTTTGGGGTATCAGATAAAGGTAATAATGCTTGTATTAAGGTAACGGGTTTTGAACCTTTCTTTTGGATTGAATTGCCTGATAATTGGATTGATTCTTGGACTTCTTCATTATTGTACGAGTTAAGAGATAAACTGCCGCGTCGTATGAAGGATGAAATTATCACAAACAGGATAAAGGATTGTGTTCATTCAAAATATCGTTTTAGAGATTATCAATGGGAAAAGAAACGTAAGTTTATGAAACTTGAGTTTAAGAGTGAAGCCGCGTTAAGAAGTGTTTATTATAGAATAAAAGAGGGAAAAACAAATCCTCGTAAAAGAATTACTATTAATACAAAAATTAAAAATCATGTATTTCCTATTTATGAGAAAAACATTACGCCTGTTTTGAGAATGATTCATATGAGAAACATTAAGCCAACCGGTTGGGTTAGTATAAAAAATGCTAAATACACTAAAACGAGTTTTTCAGAATCTAATTTTCGTAGAAATTGGACTGTAGATTGGAAAGATGTGTATCCTGCTGATAATAATTCTATTGGTCCAATAAAAGTAGCATCTTTTGATATTGAAGCTGATTCTAGTCATGGTGATTTTCCAGTTGCAAAAAAAGATTATACTAAATTAGCTCAAAATATTTATGAAGAATTTATTCGCACTTTAAAGCAAAAACAGAGAGTTAGTCCATCAATGGTGAAAAGATGGATAAAATGTGCATTTAGAGACTATTATCCTTCAGAAATATATGAAGATAGTATTAAATCTTCTATTCAAACAATTATTTTAAAAAATAAACCAAACATTACAAATAGAGAGTTTGATACTATTGGTCTTGAATGTTATCGTGAATTAGTAAAGACAAATTCTTCAACAGAGAATATAAAAGCGAAAGAAATTGCTGAAAGTATCAATAATTTATTATGTTCTGCATTACCACCGGTGATGGGTGACAAAGTTATTCAAATTGGCACTGTATTATATAGATATGGCATGGAATCTACTACGATTCAGAGACACATTGTAACTTTGGGTGGATGTGATGAAATTGAAGGAGTTGAAGTAGTTTCATGTGAAACTGTTTCAGAACTATATAATGAGTGGGCGAAATTCATGGCGAAAGCTCAACCAAATATTATAACTGGATATAACATATTTGGTTTTGATTTCAAATTCTTGTGGGAATGTGCAGAAGAATATGGTTGTTTGAATAAATTAATAGGAATGGGTCCTATGAAAGGTATTGAAAACAAACTAGGTTCAAAAGAATTATTTTCCGCGGCGATGGGACATAATTTTCTGTATTATTTCGAAATGCCTGGTATGGTTACGATAGATTTATTGAAAGTTATCCAGAGAGAGCATAATTTAAGTTCATACAAATTAGATGACGTTTCAAATGAATTTATCAATGGATCAATATCGAGTTTTGAATTTGAAGAAAATAAAATGATTGTGAATACTCAATCAACTTTTAGTTTACGTCCAGGACATTACTTAGCAATTTACAAATCGAGCATTATTGGTAAAGAGTATTTAGGAGAAAGGAGAAAAATATTGGAAATCGTTGAGAATGAAAAGATTATTATGGAATCTAGTACAAATGACCAAAATATAGAATGGCCGAAAAAGTCGGTATATTGGTGCGTGGGTAAGGATAATGTCTCGCCACAAGATATTTTTGAGATGCAAAGAGGTTCGGATTCTGATAGAGCAATTGTTGCAAAATATTGTGTTCAGGATTGTGAATTATGTCTTAATTTGATGCAAAAATTAGAGATTATTACAAATAATGTTGGTATGTCTAATGTTTGTTTAGTTCCATTTTCATATTTGTTTATGCGAGGACAAATGATTAAAACACTAAGCTTAGTATCAAGCGAATGTTCTAAGGAAAATTACATGATTCCGGAATTGCCGGGAAAAACCGATGAAAATTCTAAAGATTCATATGAAGGTGCCGAAGTATTGGAACCAAAACCAGCAATTTTCCTAGACGAACCGGTTAGTGTATTAGATTATAGTAGTCTGTATCCATCATCTATGATTGGATCTAATATTTCTCATGACACAATTATCAAAGATAAAATGTATTTGGGTGAGACTGGTGCAAAAATATTGGAAGATATGGGAATTCAATTTGAAGACATTTCATATGATAATTATGATTCTGTTTTGATTGGCAAAACGTGGCATAAACGAGTTAATGAATCAGAGCCAATAGTTACTTGTAGATATGTCCAGCCACCTAAAGATGAATCTGGTGCAGTAATTGACAGCAAAAGGGGTATATTGCCTAGAATTTTAATGAAACTGTTAAAAGCAAGAAAAGAAACTCGAGCAATGATCAAAAAAGAAAAAGATCCATTTCGAAGATCTGTTTTGGATGGTTTGCAGTTGGCATATAAAATTACTGCAAATTCACTGTATGGTGGTGTTGGTGCGGAGGTTTCTGCATTATATTATAAAGATATTGCTGCGAGTACTACTGCTGTTGGTAGAGCTCATTTACATCTTGCAAAAGATTATGTTAATGAACACTATCCAAAGGCTGAAGTCGTTTATGGAGATTCAGTTGTTTCAGATACTCCTTTACTATTGAGACAGAATGATAAGATTATCATAATGAGTCCAGAAGATTTATATAATCAATTTCAAAAAATTGGTCCATTTGAAAATGATGAATATATGAAATCATATGTAGATTGTCTTGGATATGATGTTTGGACTGATTCGGGTTGGACAAAGGTTAATCAAATTATGAGACACAAAGTTAATAAAAAAATCATTAGAGTATTAACTCATGGTGGATGTGTAGATGTTACAGAAGACCATTCATTGTTAGATAAAAATGGTAATGCTGTTACACCAAAAGATTTGGATGTTGGTGACGAATTATTGTTATCATTTCCAAAGGAATTTGATAATGTGAATTCTAATACAAATATTAGTCCTGGATTTGCTAGAATTTTAGGATTCTTTATGAGGAATGGGACTTGTGGATTTTATAAATGTCCATCCGGAGATAAATCATCTTGGAAAATTGCAAACAAAGATATTGTTAAAATCAAAGAATATTTAGATTTATGTTCAAAAGAAATTCCCGAATTTGAATGGAAATTTTACAATACAAAAAATCGGAATTCGTTCATTTACAATTTAGTATTCTCATCAAACGTATATGGTAAAAAACTTGAATATATCAAATATTTTAGAGATTTGATGTATCATAATATTACTAAGTCGAAGCAAGTCCCTAATATTATTTTAAACAGTTCAATTGAAATTAGAAAACAATTTCTGATTGGATTGTACGATGCGGATGGACAAAAATCAATGCATGGTGTTCATAAGACATTTGATTGTATGGGAGTTACATCTCAATCTAAATCATCTTGTGGCTGTTGTATTGATCAAAAAGGTAAAATTGCCGCATTTGGTATTTATACATTATTAAAATCAATCGGTTACAATGTTTCTATAAATACACGGGATTCTAAGCCAAATGTATATAGAATTAGCTTTACAAATGGTAAATTAAGAAAAATTGAAAATAGTATCAAGAAAATAATTGAATTAAACTATGATGAACAATATGTATATGACTTAAGTACAGAAAATCACCACTTTCACGCAGGAGTCGGTTCGTGTATTGTTCATAATACGGATTCAATATTTGTAAATTTCAAATGCACTGACGAAAATGGAAATAAAATGAGTCCTGAAAAAGCATTACAAGCTTCTATTGATAAATCAATAGAAGTAGAAAAAGGTATTCAACCATTATTGCAATATCCACATTGTTTAGAATACGAGAAAACGTTCTTACCATTTGTATTATTACGAAAGAAAGGATATATTGGTAATAAATATGAATTCGATGTTAAGAAATACAAACAAACATCGATGGGTGTAGTAACTAAACGTAGAGACAATGCACCTATATTAAAATATGTATATGATGGTATAATCAATCGTATAATTAACGATCGTGATATTGATTCAAGTATTGATTTTCTAAAAGATTGTATAAATAAAATTCTATCTGGTCATTTTCCAATGCAATATTTCATAATTACTAAAAAATTGAATGCATTTTATGCATTTCCAGATCAGATTGTCCATAAAGCCTTGGCAGATCGAATGGGTGAAAGAGATCCGGGAAATAAACCACAATCAAATGATAGAATACCGTATGTTTATATAAATACAAAATGTGCAGTTAAACTGCAAGGTGATAGAGTTGAACATCCTGATTATATAAAAGAAAATAACTTGAAAATAGATTATTTGTTCTATATTACCAATCAAATTGTAAAACCATGTTGTCAAGTGTATGCGTTAACATTGGAAAGTTTAAGAAAATATGGTTATAAGAAAGAAAGTGATTATTTTGAACGTTTAGAAAATAAAATGAGAAGTGATCCTAAAAAAAATAAGAATATTAGAGAAAAAATAATGGCTTTAAAATCCGATGAAGCATATAAAGTTTTGTTTGAAAAAAGAGTAAAAATTGAAGAAGGTAAGAAATTTGGACAAAAGTCAATAACAAATTATTTTAAAAAAAGATAAATCATTTATTATGATTAATCAAACTAATACCCAATTTCACGAGATATGTTGTAGCTATTCAATGGTTCATATAAGAATGACCGTATATTACTAATAACATCATCATTCAGTTGATGTATATTGCTGTCTTTTTTTGAATTTTGCAACATTCTATCAAAACGTATAGAATTAATCCATCCATTGCATATTTGTACTGTATCCTTTACTGTAAGTTGATTCCCACGCGGGTTTGCAGGATATAAATAGAATGCGCGCCTATTCCTATTTGAATGACCTTTTCTAAGTACTTTTTTTAACTTAAAATCATTCAATCCATATTTAATGCACATTTCAAAAATTTTCAAGAAGAATATTTTTGAATGCCATTTGTATTTGAAAATCATATTTTCTAAAAATACTGTTTCATTTGGATCACAACCTTTTTTAAGCAAGAATCTTAAAATGAGTAAAGTTTTTCCTTCTAGTCTTAATATTCTATCCGAATATTTTAGATCTGGAATTGCACTTTTTCGTATTACAATTTGTCCGTGTGAACGATGGATAGCTGATTTTGAATTTCTTGAAAACACATCAATCTCATTTGGATATATTTCTGGTCTATCAAGCAAATGATCTCTAGAATTATTATTTTTAGACGATCCCCAAAATGCTCCTTTTCTTTTCCACATTTCAAATTTCCTACCTTGATTCTCAAATATTTGATATAAACATTCTCTTTCAAGAACAAATTTGTACTTTTTAGCCATATTTTTAACAGCATCCACATCAAAGGCATGAATTCTTCCATAAAACAATGAAATTTTTCGTAATCTATAATTACGATTGTATTTCAATTCACGAATAAATCTTAATGCTATTTTCTTAATTAATGACAATTCTTTCCGAGACATTTTAGTTTTTTGTTTATTCGGTTTCCAAAAGGTTTTTACTATTCGTTTTGTATATGGACCATACAAATTGTTGTCTCTTTCTTCTAATACAGCAGCAGGAGGTCTATTCCATTCATGGTCTTTAAAATATGTATTACGCATATTTATCCAATCTTTTTGATTAAGATTCCGTTATTATAGAAATAATAACGGGTATGAATTTATAAAGTCTTTTACCAACTCTTCAAAACTCTGATAAATTTAACGTATCACAAACAGTTACGTTTATAATGATACTATCGCTCCTAATATAAATGACTCCGCATAAATAAATCTTACTTTCGATTATTAATAAAATATAATTCGATTTCATTTTTTTGACATTACATAAATTACAAAAAAATGAAATCGAATTATATTTTATGATTAAAACAAACAAATTTTATAAATATGATGAATTGTGAATATGATTCTAATAACAAGAAGCGGCTAATACATATTAATAAGCCAAATGAGCTACACATATTTTGGAATAATTTCAAAAATGAAGAATATACATTACCAGTTGTACCATTTTACGGTCATTTTTCTGGTACTTATGCATGTTTCTCCAACTTTTTCCGAAGTCCATTTGATTTCGAATTGCCGAAATGCTGTTGTGAAAAAAGGACAATAATTCGAGTAGAATTTGGAGAACAAGCAATTATGGCTTGCAAAGCGGCACTGATGAAAGATTGGGAAAGCTATGCAAAAATATGTTCTTCTAATAAAGATCCAAAGACTTGTAAATCACTTGGTAGAAAAGTTAAACCATTTAATCAGAAACTTTGGTCAAAATCAGTGTTAGAGATTGCAATTGCTGTTGTAACACAGAAGTTTGCATCAAACAAATTTCTGTGGGATATTCTTAATAAAACAGAAAATCGTGTAATTGCAGAAATGACACAAAGAGACAAAAATTGGGGAACTGGTATCAACAAATCACATGTGAATGCAAATAATCCTCCTCATTGGAAAGGCACTAATATTCTTGGATATGCTTTAATGATTGCTAGAAAACGTTTGCGTGAAGATATATAATTTGGTGTAATAAAAAAGTTGGAAAATATTTGTTTTTTTATAATAAAAAAAATCAATAAAGGTATTTGAAGAATTCGGAGAGCCAACTCCTCATCAATATATCAACCTAATTGGTTATATAATAACATTTGCTCACGTGTACTCGCTGCCGCTCGGCGGCACGCAAATGTTATTATATAGATAACTAGAGTGAGTTATAATATTACAATATTTCTGACATACATCAATTGTACCAGTTAAATATTGCAATATTATAATACCCACCGCATATTTTTACACAAATATTTATATTATTACTATATTTCTGACCTATAATAGCGTTTCAAAAGCGTCCTTTTGATACTATTATAGCAGTTAAATATAGTAATTATATAAATACTTATGCGAAAATATACGAATTTATATTGGAATTATTTTTTCACACAAAACGTTTTAAAGTAAATGTGTAATCCGACGAATTTACGCACTCGGAAGTATTTGGTTAATCAATTATTATTTGATGTTTTTTAAGATAACCACTCCTAAAACCCACCAGTTAGTATTCCGCAAGAGCAACTTTGCAGAATACTAACCATTGATAACGAGTTAAAAGCATGTTCATTTTTTTGGATTTATACATTTTATAAATTATTAAATATACATATAAAACACAATTAATACAATGCGTCCAAAAATAACTTTCTATGAAATTAAAGATATATTAGAGTCAGGTTTTCCCTTATCAGATAATATAATCAGTTACTTGGTAAATAGAGATGTTTTATTGGGCGTAATTGACAACATATTACCTAATTATCGTGAATCAAAAATAATGTTTGAACCAACATATAAAAGAGATTGTCAAACTGGTATTATGAAATTAGAAAAAAATAAAAAATTCAAAAGGATTGGTCGTCTACCAGGATATGCTGACAGAATATTATATAAATTAGGAAATCCGTCATTAAATATCAAAGAACACATATATGATTCAATAAAATTGACTGGAAATGATCATTTTCCAGTATTATATTTTTGTAGATTACACTCATTTACTATTGGAATAGTTACTTGGAATATAGGTTCTGCTGATAAGAATAATATTTGCCCAGCAAAATTGTTAAAATATTTTGAAGATTTAGGCGAATATACTGATATATTAGTAATTGGTTTTCAAGAAGCATCAATATATAGTATTCCGTGTTTAGATATATGGAAAAATATTTATAATAAACAAATACATATTAGTGGAACAAATTTCAAATCTTATTTTGGACATTTAATTGGTTATGGGCTTGAAACGTGTATATTTTGGGATGACAGTGTTGTACAAATTGATGAATTAAAACAAGATTCAAGTAATGAAAGTTTTACAAAAGCAAGTCATTGTTTTAGTTTTAGGATAAAAAATAATAGACATAAATTGGTTTGTTCATTTGCAAATATTCACGCACCATTTACAAATAATAAAAATAAATATTATGATTTCATTAAAAATGCTTCACAAAAATTAGATAATCTTGGTGTGTCTGATATATATTTTATATTTGGCGATTTAAACAGTAGATCAAAGCTTCCATTGTGTTCCAATTGTTTAGATTTATATATTAAAAATATATATTTAAATCACAAAATACCTCCTATTAGTTATATAGAAAACAAATATTTGTCAAGAAAAGTGCCTAATGAAATGCGAAAGAATATTGGAAATAATAAAACGTTGTTATTATCTCCAAGTCGTCCACTTCCAAAACTAAAAAATTCAACTAATCTTTTTTCAAAACAATTTTTTCTATAATTTTGTTACAATTATTTTTGTGAACCGTTCTAATACCTCGTTTGGGTTTCCCTTGAATAACACATCTATTATAAAGAGCTTTACTATATTGTTTGCAAGGACAATCTTTTGGTAATTCTCCAGTAACATTGAAAATTTCTTCCCACATTTTGAAATATTTGTTATTTTCAGAATCTTCAATATTTTTGTTTCCGCCAGTTTGTTCTTGTTTTTGAATAGGTTTTTCTTCAATAATGTTATCAGTGTTTGGCAATATTTTGAATAATTCATTCAATGTAGAAGGTAAATTGTCTATATATTTTGATACAATTTTATAACTATCATTAGCGAATCCACAATGTTTTTTGTTACTATCTTCATAATAAATTGGATATGCTTCTAATTTTGAATTGGAGAATAATACCAATGGAAATTTATATGATTTTTTATTATCATAAATATCTTTAATAGTTTTTTTTAATGGACTAAAATCGAATATGATTGGATTTCCACCGGCTTTTTTGTAATAATACATATTAATATATTCTAAATTACTTATATCAACATATGAACCACCATTATTTTCATCTATAATTTTTGGTTTAATTCCATCTTTTACAATAATAGAATTAGATAAGCTTGCACTATTCAAATAAAACGTTTTATCCGATTCTTCTTTTGAGCGATGTGATTTATTTCTATGTATTTTACTTTTTGGGTTTAGATCAAGTATTTCGAAAAGCAATCGTTCTTCCAATTGTTTGATTCTTGAAATGACATTTCCTTCTAAACTTTTTTTTGATAATTTATTAGCAATAACAGATACATTTGGAATATTTTTTGCAATTTTAGATTGACTATTTGTCATAACTGATTATTAATATATACATATTAGGATTTAAATAAATTCGCATAGTAGTTTCATTTTTTTTCAAATATTAAATTTGGTAAAATAAGTTTTCTTGTTTTATTGACCTTATTTTTTGAAAAAGTCGTATTCTTTTTAAAAAAACTTTTGAAAAAATTTATAAATGACCTCATTTATTAACACATATTATGTTAAACTTAATATGATTGTTTTAAACACAAGATCCATTTCGTAATTTTTTGTTATTTATAAATATAGTGTTATCAACTGAATCTTTAATTTTTTCTAAATGTGACACTAATATAATAGAATCAAAATTATTCAACAAAGATTCTAAAAATCCAGGTATTTTAGATAAATGATTTGTATCACAATATGTAAATCCTTCATCAATCAACAATTGTCCTCCAAATTTAGTATCTCCCATAGTCAAACTAATAAAAGCCAATCTTAAACAAATTGCTAATATAAAGTATTCAAATCCACTTGTTTTTTCCAATTGTATTTCTTGTAAATTATTAATAGCTTGAAATACAAATGAATTATCTTGTTTTATTAAATAGTCTAATTTCAAATTAGGTTCAACTTTAGATATGAATCTGTTTGTAGTATTTATTAATTTAGGTAAAATATGTTCTTTATAAAGCCAACATCTGTATTGTTCATATATATGAGCCAATAATTGTAGATGATCCAATTTATTTTTAAAATCATTGCTTTTTCTCTTATTTTCATTATTAATCGCAGAAATTGCATTATTTTGTTTTATCATTGTTTCAATCACTGTTTTTTCAGAATAAAGTTCTTGTAGATTTAGTTTACAAATATTAATAGTGTTTTCTATTATTTGCTGTTTATCGAATGTTGCTTTATTTTGTTTTACAATATTCCAATAATCGATATGTTGTTGTGTTTTAGATATATTTTTGTTGATTTGATCAATTTTGCTATTGATTCGAGAAATGGTTTTTGAATTAGAACTACAAATGTTAGTATATTCAGAATATTTTCTTGCTTCTTCCAAATCATTGAATGCATTTTTTCCTTTGTGAAAATTTGCAATAGCTAGTTCATTTTCTTTGTATAGTTCATACAAATTCCATTGTGCTTTAATTGATGCTGCAAATGCAGCTCTTTCATCTAATAAATTTTCTTTAGAAGAAATAGATTCATATTTTTCAATTATATTTTTAGAATTGTTTGATATGTTTTCTAAATCTTTAATATGATTTTGTTGTGATTCAATTTGATTTCTCAAATCACGGATAACATTTCTTGTTTTAATTAGTTCTTTTTCATTTAATTCTATATTTTTTCTATATTCATCATATTTATTCCATGCTTCTATAATTTCTTTGTAAGATTGTTCTAATTTAATGTGTTTGTCATATTCACATATTTCTAAGTTTAGTTTGTCGTATTCCATAGTTGGGCATGGTGGGACGACGTAATTCAATAAAATATGTTGTAAATTATTTTTTTCAATTATGAATTTTTTCAATTGTTGTCTTAATGGTTGTTGTATACAAGCATTACATTTAGGATTGAATGGTATATTTTCAAGACTTTTTTCGATATCTGTTATTGATATACAAATATTAGATAATTTATCCTGATTTATTTTGTATAAATTTTTATGTAAATTATGTAACGTTATTTGTGCCAAATATTTATCTAATTCAATTTTTAAAGAATCTATGATATCTCTTTTTGATTCGATAATTGACAAATAACTTAAAATATTATCTTTATTTTCTTTAGGAATTGAAACTTTTTCAGTAATTCTCGAAGAAAACAAATTTTCTTCAATATTTAAATAGTTAATCAATTTTGTTTTGTTTTCGTCTAGTTCTTCACTTATATTATTAATTTTATTAATAGTATTAGAATAAGTGTCTTTGCATGAATAATATTCTGTAGTGTCTGGTTTATTTTTTTGTTGACAAATTACATTCTTTTCAATTTTGTTTGCTTCTTCTAAGTCAATAATAGGAATACTAACATAATCTAGCTGAATTGGTTCAGCTATGGGACAAATACTTGTTAAATATTCTAATTCTTTAATAGTTTTAACTGGTTTTTTACATGGTGGGTATAAATTTTCTTTGATAGTGTTTGCTTCTTCTAATTGTATATTAAGTTCATTCAGTTTATTTGAATCTTCTTTAAAGCATATTGAATAAGTTTCTAAAATAGAGTTAATATATTCAATATCTCTTTTCAAATCATCTATTTTACAATTATTCCAGTCAGTAATCAGATTTTTTGATAGATTATCTAATTCATTAGATTTAATTTTATAAATTAAATTAGCAGTATCTAATGAGTCTTGAGAAGCATTTGTTATCAATGTTTCTTGCGAAGCACAAAAGACATCATAATGCGATTTAAATTGTTTTATTGCCAAATATGATTGTTTAAACAATGATGCTTTAGAGTTTGCAATTTTCATTCCAAAAATTTGTTCTAAGTGATGTTTTTGTTCGGATTGTTTCATTGATAAAAAATCATCATCATTGGATTGACTAACCATCGTTGTCATTAAAAATCCACGAATATCTCCTAAATTTTTTGAAACCCATTCATTTGTTTTTGGTGGGTCTGAGCAAATAACATTCCATTTATCGTTTTCTAGAATATAAACACCTCCTTTACGTGCTTTAGGTCTCCCTAATTTATCAAAAAATCTAGAAATTTTGTATATTTTATTCTTTATAACTATGTGAATATGTGTATAAGGAATACAATTTTTTTCTAAATTTTTTGAAATTAAAGCATATGCATTGCCTTTAACATTTCTAGACGGAATTGGTTTTCCAAATATTGATACACAAATAATTTCTAAAAAACTTGATTTACCACCGCCATTTTTAGCTGAAATTAGATTTGTCTTATTTTTTAAAATATCAAAATCAAACCAGTTTTTATCAGAATAGCATAATAAACCTTTCCATTCAATATATTTGATGCATATTTTTTCTAAATTATTGGTTCTTTCTATAGAATTAAGGTATGTTGTATATTCTTTGTCAATATCAATATTTTTTTTATGAGAAATTTTTTTAAGTTCATTATTCCATTTGTCATCAATAGGAATCTTTAGTTCTTCAAGTGATGGTATTTCATAGTCACTTATATTATTTGATTTCATATACTCGTCTAATAAAATATCTGAAGCAAAATCACTAGATTGAGAGTTTTCTGATATATCATTGATTATAGTATCATCTAATACAAAATCTTTTCCATACAATAATTTGCGCAAAGATTCTCTTAAAAGTCTATTTGATTCTCCAAAAATACGTATTTTCAAATTATTGGGAAACGAATTATTAGAAATTAATGATTTTAGCGTTTTATTTTCACAAAACCATTCATTATTTTTAATACATAATTTCAAGTAACCACAATTATTTGGTATTTCTACAGGAATTGGGTTATTATCTTTTTCATTGATTTTCCATAATAAGTATCCATGATTGAACAATGATTCGCCGAAATTTTGTTGTATTAAAGAACCACTATAAGCAGCTTTAAATCCAGATTTACGTACAAATATTTGCTGTTTGTGAACATCACCTAATAATCCTAAATCATATCCAATATCCATCCAATTCCATGGATATCCTTCTGAAGTCGTTCTATTTTCTGAAAACTTTGAATTAATCATTGTTCCGTGAAAAAGAGCTATTTTTGTACTAATATTATTAGAAAATAATTTTGGGTTGGGAAAATCTGGAAGAACATCACACATACCTGATCCTGCACCTAGTCTAAGTGTATCTTTAACAGATACTAAACCAAAACCTATATTTGCAGATTCATATAATCCACTATTTTTTAAATAACAAACGTTTTGAAATGAAACATTTTCAAATGCTTCTAGAAAATCAATAGAACTGTCAATTTGATCTTGTCTGAAATCATGATTTCCTAAAATAATGTATACTGGTGCCAATTTACCCAAATTTGTCATAAGTTTGTTAAACAACATAATACCAGGTGTTTCTACTTTTGATTTATTATGGAAAGTATCTCCTGTTATTACAATAACAGCACTATTTAATTTAATTGATTCTAGACTATTTATATTTGAAAATAATTTATCAAATACATAATTGTATTCATTATATCTACAACTAATTTCATCGCCATTTCTTATATGAACATCACTTATATGTATTATTTCTGTAATTTTTCCTGATTTTGGAGGAATTAGTTTTGTAATATTTGTCATTGTGTCATTACTAATATATACGCGTGTTATACTTACATTGTTTATATGTTATCTTCTTGTATTACATTTTTTACATGTTATCTTCATATATTATGCGTAATTATGATTTATTTAAATTATATAATTTATAGTAAATAGATGTCAACAATTAATTCAGATGTATTAATTGGCACATATGCTACATTGGCTTTTATGGCGCCGATATATCCATTGCTTTGTCTTTATAATGATACTGTTGATAATGGAAACGGATATTTTTATTTAATTCCGCAAATATTGTTACCATTAGAACAACGTCCACATGCTTCAGATGTTAGTTGGCCAGGAATTTTACCTTTATTAAATGTTGGTAATAATTCAAGTTCAGAACCTGAAATAGAATCACATGATAGTACTCATGTATGTGAACCAGAACCAGAACCAGAACCAGAACCTGAGTCACAACCAGAACCGGAGCCAGAACCGGAACCGGAACCAGAAAAAGAACCCGAATTAGATTATGCAAATAGTCAATTATTTGAATTGCCTACAAATATATCTATTGAAGATCCTTCTGACAAAGTAACAATTGCCAATGAAATAGGTGGTGATGATTCAACAGATATAGTTCATACAATATTATCATCAAACGATTTAGATTATAAAATAACTGAATTAAAAATAATTACATTATCATCAGAAGATAGTATGATTCAATGTACTTTATATAAAGGACATCCATATACATGGTATTCTGAAGATCCAGATACAAGAAATATAGAAGATTTTTATGATGCTTCAAATGAAATTGCTAGTGTAACACTTGGTGGTGATGATGGTTTAAAAGTCGATGAAGATATAATGGCAACTATTGCTGATTATCCGGGAACAGATGACCCTAATTCTATTACATTAAAGTTCACTACAGTAAATTCAAATTTATTGTATTACGAATTAGAAGCATCTATAGTGTTAGCTTAATTAAAATTATAAACTGCTCTATTTGCTGCATAATTTTTAAGAACAGTTCCATAAATATAGTCAATTTTTTGACATCCTTTATTAATCATATTTTCATTGTGAACGCATGGTAAATCTGTTTTAATATCATTTGTAAGTAAACTTATACTATTAACAACATAGGATAACAAACTATTAAATTTCGATTTATCACAATTCATAATATACAAAGCTCTCCATGATCCGATTATATCTTCTATATTTTTCTTCTTTCCTAAATAAAAAAGAAGATCCCATAATAAGAAAATCCAAGAATTCCAATGTTTTTGTTGTAAACCTTTCCAATTTCTAGTAGCACATTTTATTGTGTTTTTATATGATTTGTGTTTTTCTAAAAATAAACAAATACTTAATATTCTAAAACAACCACAATAATTGCTTTCTCTAATGTTTTTTGCTAAATTTGATAATAGTTTTTTCATAATAATTGAGTCTTTTTCCATTGATACGTGTTGTACTTCTTTAATAACTTGAATTTTATCTATTGAATGAAATAATTCAGATCTATCGGATTCTGCAACATTTAATGGTTTTGGTATATTATGTGGATTGTCTTTTGGAGAAAAAACACATACACCAACAACGAGTGCAATAACCTGTCTTGTTTCATTTGAGTTTGGATTACCAGGCATTCCGCGAAGAACAGGATAATCCATAGACATTTTCCATAAGAATTTGCTAATTTTTGGATTTGAAATATGAATATAATTAGCACAATATGAAACGATACCTATCCACCATTTAACTATCCATCCTGAAATATGCATTTCAACTGACCATAATGATGCAGATTGATAATCTCCTCTAGATAATGATTTTGTTAGTTGTGATAATAAATATTTTTGTGTGTATCCTGATATTGAAAGTATTTGAGAATTCATTAAATAGTATAATTTTCATTTTTTTTTCATGTGTCCGCATTAAATAGTATCAATCATATCTACACAACACAAGAAATGACGTCTACAACACATTCTAGTTACATCTAACTCTTTTAAAGCCTTACATTCAGCAGTGGGTTCTCCTAAAGGTTTTGACAATGAATCTGTGTCTAGTAATTCAATATCATCTTGTTTATTATCTTTTCTATATTTTTCTGTAAGCTCTTGATATGGTATCCATTTATCAGAAATAACAGATCCACACGTAAAACATCTAACAGGTATAATCATTTTCTATTTATGTATAATAATATTAAACAATTTTAAGTCATTTTTTTGACAAAATTTATTTTAACTTTCAATATTTAAGAATATGATTAATATTGATTATTAGTCATGCAATGAAGTGTAATTTGTGTAAAATCAATTTGAATTATAAAAAAATTTATTTTTACGAAGATAATTCTTATTGTAGTAAATGTAAGTCATGGGGATATGATTATGATACTACGTATTATAACAATAAAAATAACATATTAGAAAACATACAATATAAGAAAATAATAAGAATTCGATTTTTTACTATAGGTATTTTATATACATATTATATTTTTATGAGATACAAATCTAGAACAACAAACCGATTACCAATAAAATCAACATAAATGATTCACCAAAGGTAATAGGTTCATATTTTTCTTCATATAATTTTGGTGCAATTGAGTTATATGACACATAAACGATATATGTTTTCAATAAATAAGCTATAATAATTATTAATAATAATAAGCTCAAAGGTATTGGTTTAACTTTTTTTGCAGCTCCTCCAATTTGACCAATTTCTTGAGATATATTAGATATTATTTTAGAAATACCTATCATTTTAGTATTATAAAATATAATATATTTCTACATATTGGTATTTATACTAGACCATCTAACATTGTATTGACAATATCTTCTGGTGCTTTTGATTCTGGTTTTAAAACACCTTTATTTATCAATAAATCTCTTTTTTGTGAATTATTCATTTTAGAAACTTTGTCGCGTAGTTTTCTAGTTTTTTTTCTAGTTTTACGTATTGTTGATTTATCCGGATGATCTATTTTCAAGGTAACATTTTTTTTACAAACCCATCTTTTCTTTCTTTTATTGCTTAGAGTAAATTTGATATTTCCCATAGTATAAGCAATATTTTAAAAAGTGTAATGTTTAAGCTAATTAACAAATTTTTGTACAAGAAACACCATAATTTCCAGCATCATAATATGATTCATTAATTTTTGCGAATGGTTTAATAATATTTTCTAATTCCCCATTTTCAAACACATGACAATATCTTTTAAGCACTATAGCTCTTTTGTCATCATCTTTTATTGCATGATTCGGATACAAATTATGATTTTCATCATAATCTGGTCCATGTTGCCGAAAATGAAATGGCACAAACACATCTGAAGACTTGAATACATGATTTGATCTAGAATTATCTTGTTTTTTTGCCCAAACATAAAATAGTGCAATACCATTAGGTTTTAAAATTCTTAAGGTTTCTTTAATACATTGAATACGGCGTTCTTTTGTGCTCAAATGATGTAATACTGCAATATTTAATGCAACATCAAAACTATTACTCCTGTAGGGTAATTTAACTCCATCTGCAACAATGGTTTCATATTTCTTTTTTGAATGTTGTTTTTGACATATTTTTATTAATTCTTGAGAAGTATCACATGCAATTGAAAATGCATTATTGTTACAAATATATGGTGCCATTTTACCGTTTCCACAACCAATATCTGCTACAATTTGTCCATTATTGCAATAATTTTTACAAAATTCACCAACAATAGGCCAAGCTTTGTATCGTGTACTATGCCATTGCTTTGCAATGAAATTATATACTTCTCTAACGTGTTCAATTTCTATAGAAGGAGTTTTATTGTTATGGTTTTCTAATAAATTCACATCTTCTGTGTATTTTCCTTCTTTTTCTGATGTAAAACATGTATTATTCATTTTGCATATATTCTATTATTTTCAAAAATACTTTCATTTTTTTTGTATTTTAATTTAAAATATAAAAAAAAGTATTTACAAAAATAATGAATTCGCATACAGATTTGGTAAGGAGACGGAAGTGTATTAATGTATACAAAAATTCAAAACAAGATCAAGACAATATAAGTGATTATAGATGCGGAAAAATACTAATGACTGATATTATAAAAAAACCAAAAAGTTATTCCAATAATATTGTAAATAATGTAAAACAAAATTCAACATGTAAATCTCATAATGATATAGTTAAAGATCGTATTTGTAATCATATATATAAAAGTGGATTAAAAACTACAAAAAGTATTATTCAATATCGTCTTGGTAATTTATACGATTTAGAATCGAAACAATTTGAGTCACAACCATTAGAGTCACAACCATTAGAATCACAACCATTAGAATCGAAACCATTAGAATCGAAACCATTAGAATCGAAACCAGTTTTAGAAAATATTAATAAACTAGAATGCATTTATAATCCAGATTCGACTTTTGTTAGTGATAATATAGAATATGGTAATGAACAAACAAAAGAAATGTATGTTGATGGTTTAACGAAAGCATTGAGTTGTTCTGAAAAAATAGAAACTTCAAAAAAATGTGTGTCAACATTAGAAACAAAAGAAAGATTTAATTCAAGTAAAGAATTTTGGAAATCCAAAACAAATGAAAATTAATACTTAAATTTTAATTGCATTTTCCTAAATTTATTAGTGAAAAATTTTTTGAAACTATTTTTATATATTTTTGAATTCCATTCTTTGAATGCATTCAATACTATTCTTTTAGTCCAAAACAGTAAACACAAATGATATTTTGAATGTTTTTTATTTGAAATTATTTGTGAATGAAAAGCATTGCTGGCAATATCTATAAATATGTCACTTTTTATTTGATGTTGTTTCAAATCTAATATTTCTTCATAATTGTCATTATTTTTTAATATAGATAAGTATTTTGTGTATTTTAGAAGAATCAATTCTGTTTTTTTAATATTTTTAATGTTTAAATCAGCATTATAATATTCGCAATAATTATTACATAATTGAATTATTGTTAGTAATGATATATAATCATCGTTTAGTAATTTATCTGAAATATTGAACGCTGTTATAGAAAATAATAATGTTTTACTGTCTTCTAATATATTTTCAGATACATAGTTTTTTATAATAGAAGATGCTAATTGAATTTGTTCATCAAAGCATATATTATCTTTTGAATATATATTCGATTTGTACAATGTTTCTTTATTGTCTTCTAATATTTCACCTATTTTATACAAAATATCTTCATATTCCACCAAATTTTCTAAGTATATATTTTTGATATCACTCATAATACTAGATTTGCTGGATGTGTCACTACAAATACTCATAATATCATCATTTGTACTAGTAATATTATCAATTTCACTCATATTATGATCAATGTTATTTTCACAATCCATATAATCATCATTTAACAATGAATACATCACATAATTTACCTTTAAATCTTCGAATATGATTTGTCTCATTTTTATTATATAATTATTGTCTTAATGGGATTATACTGTTTTATTATTGGTAAATCCAACACTTATATCATATTGACTATTGTTATCAATATTAACAGGTAATGGTATATTTGGTTTGTATTTTTCTATAATAGATAATAGTTTTGAATACTCAATATTATCATTAGCCAAAGATTTACTATAAATATAGTTACGGATAATATTATATGACCTGTCTATCTCTTGAACATCTTTTGTAGTTGTTAAATTATCAATCCATGATTGAATATCTTTATCAAATGTATTTTCTTTAATAATGGAAGGTTTTTTGTAAATAACATAGGTAATCATTATTCCAGCAAGTAAAATAACAGTATCAGATTTAGAACGCTTATAAACAATTAATCCAAAAATAAATATCCAAAATACAAAGATGAATGTGTATTTATTCATTGTCTATCTAATTAACAATGAATTTTTTTTATAATGAAATTTGTAATGGTAAATTTAAAAGCAATTTCAATATTGATTGTATTGTTAGTATTGTATATTTCAGTAATATATGCTGGTGTTAGAGAATCTTTTACTAACAAAACAATAGAAAAAGAGAATAATGATTGTGGATGTAACGAATCTTCGGATGAAAAAGAAGAATATGTTGATGATGAAAAAGATACTAATGTTGAAACAGAAATAGCATCAAAAAACTCTGTTGTTAGTGATAGTATCGTTATAAAAGATACTGTCCGTAGAGAAAGTAAAATACCATCTTCTTTAGGATTTACATATTTAGACGAACATTGTGAAGTTAGAAAAGATAAATATCCAAACTTTCCAGTAACTCAACAAGACATACAAAAAACGGAACCAATTACTCCTCTAATTGACAATGAAAACCAACATGTGAATTTTCAAGAAGTTTATGGAACAAATATCAAAGGTGTTTTAGAAAGTTCAAATGTTGAAAAGCTCGAATATAATCAAGACAATTCAACACCAAAAAATGATTACAAACAAATGAGTGATTTCCATTCTGAAATGTTTGATGATTCTGAATTAAAACCAAAACCAAATATGAATGCACCATATGGTTTTGTATACTTTCCAAATAAATATTGGAAAGAATGGCAAAGAAAGCTCCCTGTATGCACTCCAACATCAAAATGTAAGGTTTTACCAACATATACTCAAGGAGCTCCAGTTGATGTTTTAGATTATACTCAAGTTGGTTCTATTATGCCTAAATTTAAATATTCAGAAGAATTTGAAGAGTAAACATGTTCTTAATCATCTAATTATATGTGTAAATCATAATAAAGGATGACTTTGTATGTAATTATTTCAATTATTATTTTGATATTGTTTTTGTTTTTTATGAGAGATGTATTGATTAAAATTATGAATAAAAGAAGAAATAGTAAATGTAAAACTAGACCTGTAACATATGAAAAAACAGTATCTACATTGGATGGAGAAACACCAATTTCTTGTCCAAATCTAGATGATTATGTTCATCGTTCTGAATTAGTACCACAACATACTTTCAGAATAAATCCGTATTATGTCAAACAAATTGAAAAAATTGATAAAACGGTATACAAAAACGGTACTTGTAATTGTGACGAAAAACCCAATATGTATGAATACGATTGGATTCCAGTTCTTGATTCGGAATGTAGAGTTGAATAAATAATATATATTGCTTACATTTAAATGGCAAAAGAATCCGTATCAAAATTAGTTTCGAAAGGTGCTAAAGTTACAAAAGGTGTTGTAACAGGAGTAGCCAAAGGTGCAACTGGAGTTGCTAAAACTGCTTCAAAAGCTGCTGTTGGAGTCGTTGGAAAAGCCGCGTCAACAACTGACAAACTTGCTCAAAATGTTGCTTCAACTACGACAAAATCGACTTCTAAAGCTGTTGGAAAATTACGTGGATTATGTAATCTTGATAACATTGTTCCATGTGTAACAGCTTTAACACTCATTGCGTATATTGTAATTGTTAGCCCAACTACTGTATTAGATATGTTTTCTACAAGAGTAGGTAAAGCTTTATCAATGCTCGTTGTATTGATTGCTTTGTTATTTGATGTCAAATTAGGTGTAATGCTTGGTTTAGCTGTCATATTATCTATCAGTCTAGCTAGTGTAAATAAGGATCTTTATGAATCTTATAACGGTGGAGTATTAGAAAAATTCGAAACTGAAAACGCTATGGGTGCTATGTATGACGTTTCTGAAAATGAAGTTAGCGATGTTGTTGATGAAATCGACCTTGCTGCTATAGAACAAGTTGCCGATGATGAAGTAGAATCCCCATTAGCTCCCGTAGAGCCTCCAGTACAAGGTTCAGACTCGGAATGGAAATGTACTAGAATGGAAAAACGTGAAAATTTTGTAGGTGGTTCAAATGATTCAGAACCATACGATGTAATGGGTGTAGATTCAACCGTGTGCAAATATGCGTCATTTTCGAACGACTCATAAAAATAATCAGCAAATATATTATAGGATGGACGCAATAAAATCAGCCAGTAATAATTTAAAAGACTCTTTAACAAAAATAGCTACTGATGTAACAAATGAAACATTAAATAATTTAGATACAGTTATTGAAAAAACAAAAGAAACAACTAAAAGTAGTATTGATAATACTGTTTCTGCTTTAGAAAAATCAACTGATGTTGCATTAGATGGTTTAGATAAATCTGCCGAAAAAACGAGAGATGTTGTTGATGCCGTTGTTAAAATTGCGGAAGAGACTGGTGATTCCTTAGAAGAAAACATAAAAAAAATGAAAACAAAAATTGTTGGTGGAAAACGCAAAAAGAAAACATTAAGAAGAAAAAAATTAAGACGAACAACACGTAAAAAGAGAATTGTTCGTAAAAAACGCTAATATTAATTTTTAATCTAGATTAATGAACGGTATTATAGTAGATAAAAATATTATGACAATAGACATAATTACATTATTGAATTTAAGATCCAATAATATATCAGATAATACAATAATCAATCATATATCATCATTTTTACAATCAATAAATGTTTTGATTATTAATATTGGTAAAACATTAACTATATCAAAAATAGAGAAAAATTTATCTTTTATAAAAAAAATTGCCATTATGTTTTATAGTTTCCAAGATCTGAATATAAAATCTTGCAAATTAATTAATACCCCAAGTTCATTTTCTTCAATATTTAAATTTGTAAAACCATTGTTAACCAAAAATGCTTTAGATGTTATTGAATTTGAAGCCGCGCCTAAATCTGAATGTTTATTTTGATAAAAAAATAATGAATAATACAACAATTGATGCATTAATTGTAAATAATTTAAGTAATAATATTGAAGTTATACCCGTTTTTTTTAAAATATTATTCTCTTCATCAATAGCAATTAATATAGTTTTAGTATATCGTTATGAATTGTTAATATATATTCATTCATTAATATCTATTTTCAAAGGAAATTTTGTTGACTATTAGATTTTATTAAACTAGAATTATTGCTTTTTTTATTATCATCTCGATCAGCATATACAATTGATAAAATCTCTTTAACAACATCTTCTCTTTGGACGTCCTTGTTTTCGAGCTTAATTAATTTAACTTTTGTAATCGAATTTGAAGATTTATCAAGTCTGTTTATTAAATCAGATAATCCATTTTGTTTAATTTTTCTATCGCATTGTGATGGGTCACCGACAACTATTAATTTAGAACCAGAACCAATTCTTGTCAACAGCATAATCATTTGTTCAATAGATGCATTTTGCATTTCATCTGCAATAATAAATTTATTTTCAAAAGTACGTCCTCTCATGTATGCTAAAGGTATAATTTGAATTTTGTTGTTATGAATCATATGTTCTACATGTTGTCTAGGTATAATTTTCTCAAATGTATCAAATAATGGTTGTGTAAATGGTTTCATTTTATCATCTAAATCACCTGGTAAAAATCCAATGTCTTCGTCGGCACATACAGCTGGTCTAGTAATAATAATAGAATCGGAATCATTATTCAATAAAGAGCGTATACCCTCTTGACAAGCCATAAGTGTTTTACCTGTACCCGCGGAACCATGACAAACAACTACTTGAGAATTTGGTGACATTATTGAACTTAAAAAGAGCGCCTGATTTTTAGTTTTTGGTTTAAAATATTTTGGACAAGGATTTCCACGTAAATATTTCTTTTCATAAATACAATTGTCCATAGAGTCTTCTGACGAATCAGAAGCAATACTCAATAACCGTTGGCGTCTTCTAAGTTCTTTGGCAGCTTTTTTATTCCTCCCTCCCATAAATTTTTGTAATGTTTAATTATATACACGTGAAATTTCAAAATAGTTGAATATTAAATAAAGATATTTAAAATAAAATTATTATAAAAATGACCATACAATCTTCTATTAATAATAAGTCTAAAGATTATAGTACCATGTATTCTAACATTGAAGAATCTAATTCTGGTAAATCACTTTCCTTTGATATTAATGGATTGAACGCATCGATTGTAAATGGTTTGCGGAGGACGATATTGAATGATATTGTCAATTTGGGATTTAGATATGAATCTGGAGAAAAATCAATAAAGGTAAATAAAAATACAACTGGTTTACACGACGAATTTATTTCACATAGAATATCGTTATTACCGGTTACAATAGATAATTGGATTCAAAATCCAGGAGAAGTAGATATTGATGATTATACATTTAGTTTAAATGTTAGTCAAAAATCTCAACACAAAAAAAATGGTATTGTAACAACGGACGATATTGTTGTTAAATGTAACAACAATGGTAATATATCAGAAATTGATTCAAAAAAATGTTTCTGTAGAAATAAAAAGTTCAATAGTCCAATTCTGATTACTCGTTTTCCAAATAGAGATGGTTCTGAACAAGAATTAGATGTCGAATTTACTTTAACAAAAGGAACCCATTCCAATCATGCATGTTATTCACCAACTGTTTATTGTGTATCATTTGAAAAAGAAGAAAATAAAACAAATGAAATGATTCATGAATTTAAACTAGAAAGTATTGGTATTTGGTCGCCTTATAAATTAGTACAACAAGGTATTTTGAATTTGATTTATAAATGTAAGAATATTTGTAATAAAATTGAAGATAATATTGCTTACAAATACAAAGGATCATACATGGCAATTGACTATCGTTTTAACGGTGAAAGCCATACTATCGGAAATATTATCCAAGAATGGATTTATAATTCTGAATTTGTTGAAAAAAAAGTAAACGGAAAAAATCTATCTCACATATCATATCATGAACCTCATCCTCTAGAAAATCATATTATTATTAGATTTGTATTAAACGAAGATAATGCTCCAATGGATTTTGAAGATTATAAGGAAAGGACGGATGAACTATTTATCAAGTACATTAAGGAATTAGAAGAGTATTTGATGGAATGTTTGTTACAATGGAAAAATATTACAAAAAGTGATTCAAAACATTCGTTGTTGTAAAAATAATATATAAAATTTATTGTTATTTATAATAGTATTCATGTATACCGGATTCGAATATACTAAAAAATTTCAAAGAACAACTCAAGAACCGGTTACTAGACTAATAAATAATGAATTAAACCGATTGGAAAATTTAGAAAAAAAGTATTCAGAAATTGAAAAAAAACTGAACAATATTGAAAAAAAAATAGAAACAAAAAGATTTAATCTGAATTGGAATTTGTCTTTTTTATATGACATTGAAGATTTTGTAATAAATCAATATACTAATCATAATTAAGTTTTCTTCTTAATTTAAGTTTTCGTCTTTTACCTCCAGCTAAAGTTAATCGGTTTGACCGAACATTACAAACTCTTGCTATTTGTTTTTTCAGAACATTAATTCCTTCTATAAGCTCAGGTAATTCTTCATGTATATAATTTATGTTCAAACCAGTTATACACAAAAATGCAGGTCCTCTTGTATTATCATGATTTTTCATATGTATACATATAGAATATGTTTCAAGAACTTCATCTTCCGTATCATTTTCCCAGTCACTAAGCATAGCATCTGGATTCCGAACATCTCCCATGATCAATTCAACATATCTCAATGGTTCATTTGGAGGTATTTGTGTTCCGTCAAAATTTACTGCCATGTAAATACCTGCCCCCAAACTAAGATCTCCAGTTGAAATATCTTTTAAAAATCTTTTAACAGATGATCTTATTGATGTATCATCTGTCAATAATGGACCAATTGCAGCCGCCAAACTATTATAATCAAATATTCTATTAGAAGAATATGGGATTCCACTAATATATATATTTCTATTGCTTGGTTTAAATTTGGTTAGAATATTTCTAAGCCACCCTTCTAAGTAGTTCATCTTATCATGATAACTATCACATTTAAATTTTTCTGATTTGGTATTTAGTGGATACGAGTCTATCATATCAGTATTTTTTGATTCATTTTCATCAAACAAATTTTGTTCACCTAAAAATGTTGGTTCTCTAACTACAATTGTATTGCCAGAATCATCTGTTTTATTAGTTGTTTGCAATTCGTCTAACTGTCTCAATAAATTTTGAAATTTCATTTCATCTTCCATAGATTCAATTTTTGGAGCACCACCTAATAATTTACGAATTTTCTCTTCTAAATCATCTGGAAGAGTGTTCACAATTGAATCTTTTCGACTAGCTTCTAACGCTAGTCTTGTTTTATCTAAATCAGATTTGAGAACGTTAATAATTGATTTTAGAGCATTTATTTCATCAGATAATACTACCGCTAAATCCCAAGCTTCGCCAGTCGACAGATGATCAATTTGATCTACTAAATCGCGTATCATATTGAATAGAGGCAAAAAGGCTCTAGCAGATCTGTTTTCTACATATGTATGTATATCAATTTGTTCTCTGTCCTCATCCAAAAAAAGATCAATATCATTATTGAAATCGTTTATAATATCTCTAGCTTCTGGTATAGCTTGCGCGAAAGATACCATATTAATTTAACATAGAATATTTTTAAATGTTTATATCTATATATAGCAATAAAAGGATATTCCAAATAATACACCCAATACAATAAATAATATAAGGCTAATACTTAAATTGTGAAGCATGGTTTTATCATTTTTTGATATTTTAGATTGCATATTCTATGATTTAACATAGAATATTTTTTAAATTTGATCTAAAATACTTTGAGGGATTTGATTTCCGGAATAGTTATCTATATGTTCTAACAATTTTTTATCATTCTCATCTAATAACGATTCCATCCATTCATTTATGTCAATCATTTGTTTGGGTGCTTTAACAATTGGCGCTTTTTCGGTCCGTCCTCGAATAGCTCTTTTTTCTGCTTCGGATAGCTTTGCCTCGGGACCATATTTAAACGTTAATTGTCGAAACAATTCCTTCTCCTTTGATGAATATTTTTGAACCAATTTATCAACATCACATAATTTTTGGGGGGCATTTAATTTATAATAACGAGTCAATCTAGTTTTGAAGTCCATTAATTATTAATCAATAGTAATTTGTTTACTTAATTTTTCGAAAATTTTTTTATAAATCTTTTCAACTTTATATTTTGTAATGTTATATTTCCTAGAAATTGTTGAATAAGATTCTTTCAAATCAAATCGTAAATATATCAATTGCTTTTCTAAATTAGAAAGTTTTACAGATTCTAATATATTGGTATTTTCATTATATTGTAGCATTTCAAATGCTCTATCGTCGATATGCTCAATTATATTGATATAATCTCCTTTTTTGTGTTCAGGAATTCTGATTAAGCTATCTTTATAAATATATCTTAAAATATAGCCTCTGATCCAATATGATGAATATGTTGAAAATTTTACGTTCCTATTTGGATCAAATTTATCAGCTGCAACGCAGAGTCCATACATTCCTTCTTGTAATAAGTCATTTTCATTGTTTTTAGATGATTTATAGTTGTTTGCTATATAATGAACCAATTTTATATTGTTTGTTATTAATTTATTGCGCCTTATAGCATTGTTGCTATTTGTAAAACCGTTAACAATTGTTAAAATAGTAAACAATGTGCATTTCATATTTGAATATAATATGTTGTTTATATTGATATTGTAAATCAATGTTCATTTTTCTGAATTATTTTGGATTGAACCAAATGCAATGTATATTTGGGAATTTATTATTCATTGATAATATGTGTGAATATTTATCATCAATGAAAACATAATTCATATTTTTTTCAATATTGACCATATTGTATTTTTTATTTGAACCACAAAATTGTATAATTTTTATTCTATGTAGTTCTAATTTTTGTAATGTATTGTAGGTTTCAGTTTTAACGAAAGAATTTCTAGATGTTAATGCGCTAATATTTCCTTTTATTTTGTTTAAAATATTTGGAATATTAGAATCAATTAGTTTGAATTGTAAATATTTTACCATATTACTCCAAATATTTATAATAATGTGTTCATTGCCTGGATTATGTTTAATTTCAGAGTCGAACCATTTTGTTGATCCGATATATTGGGTTGTTTCAATTAATGTATCATCAATGTCTAATAACCAATGTGTTTTGTTATCAAACAAATTATGTTGATTTGCAAATATTTCTATATCTTTCCAAGATTTTAAGTCATATATCATAAAAATTGCCAATTTATTAGATAATCTTGTAAATCAATTTTAACATAATTTAATTTTTAATCAAATAATATTAAACTAGATTTATTGCATTTGTATTTAAGTATTAGACAATATATTATTATAAATGTTTAAACAATCTATAATTTATTTTTTGTACATAGAAATGGGTTTTTGTTTTGTCAATCCTTGTTTTAAAACTAAAGTTAGTTTAAGAAGACCTCGTTGGAAATATGCTGGACAAATGTATTCAAACAATGCAAATATGGATGAATCAAAAATATCTAGAGAAGAATTGATTGAAGCTCGCGTCAATAAGCAATATTGGTCTTTGTCTGATTTATATGATAATATTGAGAGAAAGAAGATTTCTGTAGCAGCAATTGGTAATGAAGGTAGTTTTGTCGATGTATTGGATATTAATAACAATAGACATACAATAGATATATTACCTAGTGATGTTAATAATATTGAAAATTTATTACGTAAAAACAATATACGATTTGCGATTCAAAAAAAACAATTTCAGAATTTAAGCAATACATTTAATCTAATTGGTAGTATATTGATACCATCAGCTTTGTTATTTTATGTATTTGCTTTATTTAGAAGATTAAACAACACAAATGATCCTGGTTCTGGTGGTGGATTATTTGGTAATAGTTTAGGAGGAGGAACTCATAATATTAATTTAGAACCGGATACTGGAGTAACATTTGATGATGTTGCTGGTTGTGATGAATCAAAATTAGAATTAACAGAAGTAGTTGATTTTTTAAAGAATCCTGATAAATTTGATGAATTGGGTGCAATGTGTCCAAAAGGAGTTTTATTAGAAGGTCCACCTGGAACTGGTAAAACTTTATTAGCAAAAGCTATTGCCGGCGAAGCGAACGTGCCGTTTATATCAACATCTGGTTCAGAATTTGTAGAGGTATACGTTGGTATGGGTGCCTCTCGTGTTAGAAAATTATTTGCTGATGCTAAAAAAAATGCACCTTGTATAATATTTATTGATGAAATTGATTCAATTGGCAGAAGCCGTGGAAAAGGTGGTCCTGGTAGCAATGATGAAAGAGAACAAACATTAAATCAAATTTTATCTGAAATGGACGGATTTTTAGGTAATACAGGTGTGATTGTTTTGGCGGCGACAAATAGAATGGATATTTTAGATTCTGCTTTGTTAAGACCTGGTCGATTTGATAGAAAAGTTCCTGTTAATCTTCCAGATAGACAAGGTAGATATGATATTTTAAAAGTTCATTCTAAAAATAAACCGTTTGAATCCGACGTTGATTTAAATAATATTGCTGCTAATACAATTGGTTTTTCTGGTGCTTCTTTGAAAAATCTGTTGAATGAAGCGGCTATAGTAGCAGCTAGAAATAATAAAAATACAATTGGAACTGATGAAATTGAATATGCTATTGACAGAATAACAGTTGGTCAGCAAAAGCCAATAGGTAAAAATGTTCGTAAAGAAATTATTGCATATCACGAGGCTGGTCATGCTTTAATGGCTGCTCTTATACCATCATATGATGAGGTAGCTAAAGTTACAATTATTCCTAGAACAAATGGTGCAGGTGGATTTACATTGTTTACTCCATCCGAAGAGCGTGTTGAATCGGGTTTATATACTCAAAAATATTTAAAAGAACAATTGATGGTAGCATTGGGTGGACGTGTTGCCGAAGAAATACAGTTTGGTGAAGAACAAATCACTTCGGGTGCTTCTGCAGATTTACAGCAAGTTAGAACATTGGCTCGTAAAATGGTTACACAACTAGGTTTTACAAATCAAACAGATATTAATAGTTTTCCAGTAGCTTGGGAATCAAATGATCCAAGTGAGACTATGTATAATAGTAAATTATCAATAAATACTGAAAATACAATCGATACACAAATTTCTAATTTAGTTAAAGAAGCTTATAATAAATGTAAAGATATATTAACAAAAAATAAGAATTTGTTGGATGTTATATCGGAACAGCTAATTATACATGAAACAATTAATAATAAACAATTATCAGAATTATTAAACAATAATGTTATTGCGTGTGATAATATAATAATATAAAATCAAGTTGTATATTCTAATAATATGGTAAAAAAACAAAAAGGTAAAAAAGCTAGAAAAGAAGCCTTAAATGCATTAAATGATAAAATATCAATATTAACACCGACTGTTAAATCGAGACAACCTTGTTTATTTATATTAGCAGAATGTATAAAAAAACAAACATATTTGTCTAGAATTAGTCAATGGGTAATTGTATCCGCTGATAAAGATTGGACAAAAACTGATTTTGATTATTTTATAAAAAGTTTGCAGTGTGTAATTCCTAGTGTCAAAATTGATGGTAAATATGTAAATAATGAATCTGCTATTTCTGAAGGTTGGCCTATTGTAGATGATTATGAAGCAATTGGATACTTAAGAAATATAACAAATATTATTGCAACTGGTGATTATATAGTATGTATGGACGATGATGACTATTATCCACCTAAAAGAGTTGAGCATGCTGTTTCTGCTTTACGTAAAAGTACTAAAGAAATGGCTGGGTGTTCTGGACATATAATATATGAAACTGATTTAAAACTTTTATTACAATTTAAGCGTTTTGGTCCAAACCATAGTGTTAATAATTCTCTTGCTTATAAGAAATCTTATATTGAATCTGGTGCTTTATATGATTCTACAAAAAAACATGCTGAAGAAAGGTCTTTTTTGAAAGACTATGCTACTCCAATGATTCAATTAGATCCTTTAGATACTATAATTCAAATGGTTCATTTTAATAATACTTATAGTAAAAGACATTTACTCATACGGGCTGAATGGATGACACCAGATAAGAAAAATGTAAGCAAAATTTCGTCATATCCAAATAAATTTATTCCGCAAAACATCTTAGACAAATATGAACAAGCATTACATTATAGTGAGTCTACAATTTCAGAATATGATATAGTTTATTATTTAGGATTAGGTGCTCCAATATGGTCACCGTATGATAAAAAATTGGGTGGTTCTGAGCAAGCCGTCAAACATTTAGTAGATGCATGGTCAAATCTTGGTTATAAAGTTGCTGTATATGGAGAATTTAGTGATGCTGTTACACAAAAAAGCATTTCAGAAGGAAAAGGAATTTATTTAAATTTTTCAAATTTCAAATGCTCAACACATTATAAATATTTGATATTATGGCGGAGATATGGTACTCATCCATTAATATCGTGGACTATCAGTGCTGATCATTTGTATTTAGATTTACATGATAGCATTCCATTGACAGAAACATGTTTAGACAATTTAGATAAGGTGGATAAAATAATATTGCGTAGTGATTTTCACTCTAAGATTATATGTTCTCAGCATAAAGCATATGATTTAAATAGTAAAATGTTGGCTATTAAAAATGGAGTTAGAATAAATGATTTTGTATTCAAACAAAACGATCCACAAAGAGATTTATATCGTTTTTGTTGGTGCTCATGTTATAAACGCGGATTAATGCAGATTTTAGCATGGATGTGGCCATTAATTAAACAAAAATATCATTCTGCAACATTTCATGTTTATTATGGAATGGACAATGTTGCTGAAGAAGATTTCAAAAAACAAATGAATGTGTTGTTAAAACAACCCGGCGTTGTAGACCACGGTAGACAAGGTGTAGATATTATTATAAAAGAAAAACAAACTGCATCATTTCATTTATATTATTCTAAAACAACTGCGGAAACAGATTGTATATCAATAAGAGAAAGTGTTAGTGCTGGTTGTATACCGATAATAAGTAATTACAATGTGTTTGGTGAAAGGGAAGGTTTAAAAGTACCTGGTGATCCACATAATTATGGTGATCATCAAAAAGTTGCTTTTTATATTAATGAATTGTTATCTAAACCGGATGAAGTTGAAAGAATTAGGAATAATATGTGTGGTAAAGAGGTTGGTTGGGATAGTGTTGCAAAATTATGGCCAATCAAAAAAGATTAACAAATACTCATATCATATTTCAAAGATGGATAATATGTATTAAAAATATAATTTTCAGCATTTTTAACATGCGGCAAATATATGTATGTAATAATATAAAAGTTATCAAAATTTTTCCAATATAATGTTTCATAAATTTTCAAAATTCTTGAATGTTTATCGTTTGATGATATAAATATCAATGGATTAGTATTGCTTGGTTTAATAGGTTGTTTGATGTCACACATAACTTTATTAAACAATATAACTTCATACGTATTCCACAAATGTTTTCTTAACAAAAATTGTTTGATTTGTATCCATATATCTTCGTTAATTATCATTGATTATTTAATCAAACTTTGTTGTTAAATATGTTGACAAATGTTCAACCATTTTTGAATTTTTGATGTTTTTATTAACATCGTTACCTTTACCAATACATCCCATATAATGTAACAATTGTTTACGTTTCATAGATTTGATGTTTTCTATATTTTTCAATTCATCACAAATTTGAAACTTATCATATTTTTTTTCATTATATTTTTTGCGCCAATCAACTAAATAATCTTCGTTCATTTTCAAAGCTTTTTGTTTGTAAATTTCTTCTTGTTCTTTAGGCATCGACGACCATTTTTTACTTGCGTCTTTTCTAATTGAAATTAATGTTTTAAAATCCAATTTAGAATCTTTGTTTCCAGCATTTTTATGAAATCTCGCAATTTCATCATTAACATAAACACCCCAACCACTAATGCTTTGTAAACTAATTAGTTTTGTTTTGGAATTTTTGAATACTGGGATTTGTTGATAATTATGAATGTTTGTTTTCATATGACTATAAAAATCTTCAGGACTCATTGCTTCCATATCCATTGCAATGTGTGACAAAATATACTTTCGATCATTGATAATTCTCGCTGGAATATTGTTTTCCGTTTGAATAGCTGCCATAAATAATATTCTTATTTGACTTTTTCTTTATATATTTTTTTTGAACCAATTAAATTGTTCTCATATGTTGTTATTATTAACAATTTGTGTAAATATATTAAGAATATTTTAAATAATTTTTAAAAATAATGAGAATAAATCTATATTATTGGTCAAATAATATAGATGATGATATTAGTGATACAATAATAAAATTTCTTAGTTGTCAAAATGATTATTTTAACAGTTTATATTCTCATGTGTATACGAATCGATTTCTTAATAAAGAATTAAAACAAATTATTTTAGGAAATATTCAAAAAATCTTGTTTAATAGATATATAATTCGGAAAACAATAAAAAATCATGTTTTCAAAAAAAGAAAATTTATTAAAATTAACAATAATGATTTACTGATGCAACCATTTGCAAGTGATGTTTTTTATCCTTATATAGTTGAAAACAATAATATTTACAGATTTGGTAAGTCCGATTTTCGAAATATTATAAAAAGTAGTATAAAAAATTGTAGATATCGTCATCCATCGATTTTACCTATCAAAAATCCATATACAAATTCAATAATATCTAAAACGCAATTATATAATTTATATATACAGTCATATGAAAGCAATCAAATGCATTGGATGTTAAGAGAGTTTGCTAGACTGGATTTTAATGCAACAGAATTTAAAATATTGTATTATAGTTATTTATCATCAAATGCTTTGAAAGAAGATATTGCTAGTTATTCTGATAAAGAATTTAGAAAAGAATGTGACATATGTTTTCGTAAATATATAGTGGAACCTTTTTATAGAGAAGGTTTTGTTTATAATGGTTTAGAAACAGTAAATATTGATATACTTAGAAAATTTTTTACACAATTTATAATATATGAATCTGAAAACGATAATATTTCTAAAGGTCGAAATAAAAGAAAAAGAATTACTGAACATATAAAAAAATTAATGTCTTTTTGGGGAAACTATACATGGGTATTTTGTAGAATTAGTGAGAACAAAAGTTTACAAGAAATACAACAAAGTGTTAATGAAGATAATGCTAATATGACATTATATTTAAATTCAATTAATAATCCTGATACAATGGAAAGAACTTCTCCATTTAGTTCTGAAAGATTTTCTAATGTTATGAATAGATTAAATAGAGTTGTTAGTACAAATAGGAGAAACAATTCAATATTTCCAAGTATTTCCAATGAATTACAAGTATTTGATTTTCCAAATTTGCTTTATGATTCTTCAAATGAAGATCGTTTTATATTTAGTTATACACCACAACAAATGGAAAGAGATATTAGATATATAAATGGAATAATCGCGGATGAAAATTATATAGTACAAGAAGAAGAGGAAGATTTAATAAGAGATGCTAATAATATTATGAACGATGTTGATTAGACTGCGTATTTTATATTGATGTTTATTATAATTATTAATAATGTGTATTATTAATTTTACATTATCAAAATATAGTATGCAAGATGAAATGGATTTTATATATGCAATAAAAAGTAAGTTGTCATGTTTTGAATTTAAAAGAATTGTTTCTGTATATAATGATTCTGATAAATATTGGTTTGAAATTGTTTCAAATGAATATAATATAACAGATGAAACTATTCAAATATTAATAAAATATCTTAGTTTAAGATTTCAATCATTATCAATAAAATTTCAATCAAATGAATCTATTAATGAATTCAAATTATATAACAATGAAAAAAATGAACGTATACTTAGTATATAAAAACATAAGTTAATAATATAAATATAGTATTAGTAATATGAATGAATTACTTAACAATATAAAAAATGTAAATAAAATACCACTATATCCATTACGAAGAATTACTAGAAATATTAAAACGGGTGAATATTATGCTGAAAAAGCTAGTATTTTACAACTCAGAAAATGTGTAGTTAGACAATTAAATTTATTAATGTCTTATAAAATTTAATATATATAAAGTTATTATGAATTAGTATTTAGTACTAAAATGACAAAAGTAAACATTGAAGAAGTATGTGAAGATACAAATGTTGAAAACACGAATGTTGAAAACACGAATGTTGAAAAGACAAATGCAGAAACATTTGCTTTTTCTGCTGATATTAATCAATTGCTTTCTTTGATTATTAACACATTTTACTCCAATAAGGAGATTTTTTTACGAGAATTAATTTCAAATTCATCAGATGCTTTGGATAAAATAAGATATATGTCTCTTACAGATGCTTCTGTATTGGAATGTGAACCAAATTTGGAAATACAAATTATTCCAAACAAAAATGACAAAACATTAACTATTTTTGATACCGGTATTGGAATGACAAAAGAAGATTTAGTAAATAATCTAGGAACAATTGCTAAATCAGGAACAAAAGCATTTATGGAATCACTTCAATCGGGAGCTGATATTTCTATGATTGGACAATTTGGGGTTGGTTTTTATTCTGCGTATCTTGTAGCTAATAAAGTAGTTGTTACTTCTAAAAATAGTAAAGATGAACAATATACTTGGATATCAACAGCGGGTGGTTCTTTTACAATAGAAAAAAACGATGAAAATTCTGAAAAATTGACTAGAGGAACTAAAATGGTATTACATTTAAAAGATGATATGCATGAATATTTAAATGAAAGAAGACTTTCGGAACTTATTAAAAAACATTCTGAATTTGCGACTTTTCCTATAAAATTGAATGTAGAAAAAGTTACAGAAAAAGAAGTTACCGATAGTGAAGCAGAAGAAGAAGTTGATGATGAAGATGATGATGACGATGCTCCTAAAGTTGAAGATGTTGATGAAGAGGAGTCAAAAAAAGAGAAAAAAACAAAAAAAATAAAAGAAGTAACACAAGAATGGAAACATTTAAATTCTGTGACACCAATTTGGATGAAAAATGCTGATGAAGTAACAAATGATGAATATACAGCATTTTATAAATCTATAACAAATGACTGGGATGGACATTTATCTGTAAAGCATTTTTCAGTTGAAGGTCAGTTGGATTTTAAGTCTGTTCTTTTTGTTCCAAAACGTCCCACATCTGATATGTTTCAATCTGGTTCAGATAAAAAATTTAATTCAATTAAATTATATGTTAGACGAATATTTATAATGGATAATTGTAAAGATTTAATGCCTGAATATCTAAATTTTGTAAAAGGCATTGTTGATTCAGAAGATTTGCCTCTTAATATTTCAAGAGAAACATTACAGCAAAACAAGATTCTAAAAGTTATGAGAAAACATTTGATCAAAAAGTCATTAGAATTATTTAACGAGATATCCGAAGATGATGATAAATTCAAAACGTTTTATGATTCATTTGCTAATAATATTAAACATGCTGTATATGAAGATTCTGTGAATAGAGCAAAATTTGCAAAATTATTAAGATATTATACATCTAAATCTGGTGATACAATGACTTCATTACATGATTATGTTGGTAGAATGAAAGATGATCAGCCTGGTATTTATTATATTACTGGCGAATCTATAGATCATATAGAAAATTCACCTTCATTAGAAACATTAAAAAGTAAAGGTTATGAAATTATTTACATGATAAATGCTATTGATGAATTTGTTATTGGTCAATTAAAAGAATTTAATGGAAAGAAGTTAATTTCTGCTACTCGCGAAGGATTAAAAATCGAAAATAGTGATGAAGAAAAATCGAAACTAGAAGAATATACAAAGAAGACAGAAAAATTATGCAAATTAATAAAAGAAACAATTGGTGATAAAATACAAAAAGTCGTTGTCAGTCTTCGTTTAACCGAGTCAGCATGTGTATTGGTTACACCTCAATATGGTGTGACAGCCAATATGGAAAGAATTCAAAAAGCACAAGCGTTTGGAAAAAATGCTGCTACAATTGCGAAACATAATTCTGCTAAAAAGACAATGGAAATTAACCCTGAAAATCCCATAATCTGTAACCTTATAGAAAGAATTGAATCAGAAACACCTGATAAATCAGTCAAAGATTTAATATGGTTACTTTATGATACATCTGTTTTATATTCCGGATTTTCTTTAGATAAACCAGTTGATTTTGCGAATAGAATACAAAAGCTTATTAAATTAGGACTTTCTATTGATGATGAAGATGAAGATCTTGATAATGAAATGAGTGATTTACCACCATTGGATGATATTAATGCTGATTCTCCAATTGACGAGAATGAATCAATGGAACAGGTTGATTAATAATTATTATTTTTGTTTTCACATTGGATCGGATTATACGCAATATAAATTAGTATCATAATGGGTATTATCTTTGTTATTTCTTATATCTGAGTCTCCATTGTGTTCCGACCAACAAAGCAATGGTTGAGAATTTAATATATCAAAATCATTTGTTAAGAGATATTTAATTATAAAATGGTCTAGTTGAAGAATGTTTCGATCCAAATTTTCTTCGAACTCTGAACAAAGATTATTTGCTGCTTGAAGTGATATAATATATGCATGAGTCGTCCTGTCAAGATCGGCGCCATTTTTTATTGGGTATACCTTTTCATGTTTAACAATATTTTCAGATACATTTATAACATTTTTGCTGAAATGATTTTTTTTAAAACGACCACCAATATAACAAACGTGAAAATCCGTTGGTAAATTTTTTAGAAGTTTATTAAGTTTAAAATTATAATTATCAGTAAACTGAACATCATCTTCATAAATAATACAAAATGGAAGTCCTATTTTAGTCATATATTTCCATATTTCATAATGTGATAAAAAGCATCCAATCTCACCTTTATTTAACCTTACTTTGGATGCCATCGACGATATGCGGGTGTCATCACCTTTGCCATCTACTGCTCTTTTTGTATGTAAATCTACTACATCAGTTTCTTTATAATTTAACTTAAATTTAGCGAGTCTATCGGGTCTTCTTTTTAAATTAATTACAAAACCATGACATTTTTTGAATATAGGCAAATAATCTATTTTTAGTATATCGGTGTATAGATTTGAATTTTGTTTAAAAATAGGTGGATCAATACTATATTGCTTAAATTTTGAATTTCTAAAATATTCTTGTGTGTGAGCATCAATTGCTCCAATATTTTTAATATTATAATCTAATAATTCTTTTGCACAAGATCCCTTTATTAAATATGATTCAGTTGTCTCTGATACAGCTGAAGAGAAATATATTGGTTTAGAGTCTCCATCACAATAGTCCATTTTATTTGGACATATGGTGGTTATGATAGGTCCAAACTTACCATTATCCAGTTTTTGGATAACATGGTTGTTATTTTCTCTCTCAGCAAATTGATTATTTAGATATATAATACCCCAGTCATTTGGAAATGTGAGATTACATATATATTTTATTGGATTATCCATATTTTTTGTAAACATAACATCATCTTCAAAAATAAGGTATATATCATTGTCTGAATAATCAAGTTTTTTATATATATTTAAATGAGATAAACAGCAACCAATAACACCAAAATTCTTAGGTTTTTTATTAACAATATTCCACGAGTTTATTGTTGATAACATTTCATCAGTATATTGAATATTTCTACCATCAACTGCATCTATGACTTCAAAGTTGTTGTTGTCAATGTCTAATTTATTGAGTATATGTTTTTTGAAGTGTAATAGTCTATCAGTCCGTCGTTTTAGATTTATCAAAAAAATTTTTTTAATTTCCATAATAATTAATTTACTTATATTTTTAAATACATTATTAATAAGAAACGAATTAATATTGGCTTAAACTTAAAATAAATATAAAACAATACGATATATGAAGTATGTATTCTTATGGTTAAATCAGGATACAACTTATCTGGGTTCTTGTATAGAATTTGAAATGATAGATGAGTATATAACTAGAGGGGGTTTCCATGATGTAATTCATATAGATAATAAGAATATTAATAATTATGATTTAAGAAGTTTAATTGAAAATAACAATTACAGACTGGTAATTCTTGCAACAATAAATACTTTGAGAACTTTGAATCGTTTTTTTACAGAAATAAAGAAATTAGATTATTATCCTAAGTTTGATCAATGCACATTAATACACATGGGCGATGAAGGTTTTGATACGCCATGTGATTCTGAAAGGAATAAATTATATACTTTGTTTAAAAATGTCATTCGTTTTGGAAATAAAGATTCAAATAAGTATTCTAAATCAATACACGTAGTTCCAATGGGATATATAAGTGGTATGCGTCGCGATGATGCACCATTGACATTGGCTTCACAACGTAAATATAATTGGGTATGGTTTGGTGCGATCAAACTTGATAGACAACACATGATAAATAGTTTAAAATCAATAGAACCGTGTTATTATTATAATTCTCGGACCTGGGGAGGTTCAATGAATAATATTGGAAATAATACGAAAAAATTTCTTAGAATAGCAAAATTCGTACCATGTAGTTGTGGAAATGCTTGTGTTGAAAGCGAAAGATATGCTATAGCATTAGAATCTGGTGCAATACCTTTAATAAAAAAGTACAGAAAAGGTGAATTAAAGGCTTTAAGAACTGGTTTTGATGATTATTATTCGATTTTGTTCGAAGATTCTTCATATCCTCTTCCATCATTTTATGAATGGGAACATATGAAAAGTTTTATTGAAAATATATCTGATGATGATTTAGATATTCTTCAAAAAAAATGCTTAGACTGGTGGATAAAGAATAAAGATTATTTTGGAAAGAAAATGTGTGACGTTATAAGAAGCTAAGTTTGGAGATGTATTACAATGATACTAAAAATAATATGTATTATATAACATAATGGATGCACAAGTCTCTTCATCTTTCATATATGCAGTTCTAGCTGGACTTTTTGCTGTTCTAATATTTATATATTATCAAAAAATTAACTTTCCAGAAAAAAAGAGACACCCTCTATATTACGCGGGTGTTTTCTTTATTGTGTCTAATATTATATATAACACAACATCACCAGAAAGTATTAATTCACAAATGACTTTAAAAAATGTTTTTAGTCCAGTCGTTTGTGAAATGAAAACGGGTCAACCATCTTTTTAAGATTTTTTAATTGTTTTCGTTTTGGATTGTTGTCCAATTAACTTCTTCACCTCTTTTCATTCTTTCAAATCTTTGTACAAGTGCTTGTTCTAATTGTGTGTCAGAAATTTCAGGTGCTTTACAATATGTTATTTGATGATTTAAAATTGCTTGGGATGGTACCCAGCCAAGATTGTTTCTCCATATATCATTAATTTTATTAATACATACTTCATCTGGATTGTTAGATACATTATTTAAATCATTCAATTCGTTACATTTTATACAATCATTTCCATATACCTCGTCACAATGTTCAAAATTTCTTGTTCTACATAGGTTACACATTATTTTGCATTCTTGTTTTGATTCACCAATTCCGAGTTCAGTATCATCACCATATTTGATTTCGGAGTTGGAGTTGTAATTATCTTCATTTGTTGAGTTACCATTTTCTATATTCAAATTATCATCATTAGCATCATTTATATTTTCTGAATCAGGTGATGTATCATTATTAGTATTATTAGTATCATTTTCGTCATTTCCAACATATGGTGATGTGTTACATTTACCTTGTTTCCAATTGTTATGACCCGCTTGAGATGCTTTACAAGCATTTCCATATGTCATTCCTTCTGCACAAACGGGAGCCCAATTTGCTGGGCATGGTGTAGGTTCAGTATCATTGGGTTGTACAGATTCATCAGACTCAGTTATTTCAGAATCATAATTAGGCACATCTACTTTAGTATCAACTTCTGTTGGACATGGTACTGGAACTGGGCATGGTTCACATGGAGGGCAATGTTTTGTATCATCTCTAAATTTAAGAATATAATACGCATATGCATATACAGATACAGATATAACAGCTATTAAAACCACTAGTAACAGTTCAATCATTATTAATTATAGAATATATATAAAATTGATATATACAATGTCAAAATTCCTTTATTTTTATCCAAGATAAATAACCCATTTGTTTGTCATAATGGACTCGAAAAATATTTTATCATATAATTTTTAATCTATTTCAGAATGTTGACTTCATTAATCGCACTTGCAATCCCCTGAACACCACTAGTTCTATTTATACAACTATCTCCAATCTAATTTATCAGATTTTAATGACTTTCTCGATACCAAGAATAATTTGGATCAACCAGACGTGCTTTATAGTATGACATATCACTTGTTGTATATGCCCAGTCAGACGGTTCAATACCACCAGCAACGCTGACGAAGTATTTGCAGAAGCCACCGTCATTGGTGCCGGCGAATACGGGATCCGATCCCCCGATCGGAGTAAAATCTCCATTATCAGAATCAGGTGTTTCAGCATATCCGATTTCTTTACCGTCAATCCAAAGTTTAACACGACCTCTTCCAGAATTTTCATTGCCACCAATTCTTATTTCCCAAGTAATCTCATGTTCACTACCATCAAAGAAAGTTGATATATTGGAAATTGGAATATCAAGAAGTGCAAGACCAGCCGCGGAGACGGCGGCGCCTGCGCCGCCTACATCTGTTCCTCTTCCAGCACGGTAACGGATGTATTTGTTACCCGAGTTGTCTTGTATGATACCGAGGAATGATCCCCACGCGGTACCACCTATTTCCCAGAGGATGCCAGTAGTAGGTGTGTCTGCAGGAAGTACTGTTACACAACTCGCAACCATATCTTGTCCGCGGTTTATATGGACATTTTGATTTGTCAAACCAGAGATCAATACGCCTGGTTCAAATGTGTGCGTAACTTCGTTATTATATGGTACACTAACATCTATACCATCTGAAGGTGTAGAATCACGAAGCATTGATGTAATAGGTAAAGATGTAGGAGATGTATTAACGATCATATCAAATAAGATATTTTTGGTGAATGTGTAACACAATGGGATTGATGGTAAAATTCCATTATTATAATAGTTTATTAAGTCTTGTCCACTATTAATGGTTGGAGTCCATGAATCAAAATCATAACCTTCTGTTGAATAAACTCCCCTACTTATAGTATTTCCTTGTAAATCAATCTTAACCATTCTAAAATAATGTGGGGTTGTAGTTGCACCTAAAATGACGCTGTCATCGGACGAATCATAAGCCCAATATTCTACATTTTCAGATGCTACATTTTCAGATTGCAGAATAATACCTATATCCTTAACAATCTCATCAAATGTGGTATTTTTTGCGAAGATGGTTGGATTTGCAAAGGTTTCTCCACTGGAATAAATTTCTAATAAATCTTGTTCGCTAGTAATTGTTGGAGTCCAGGTACTAGACCCATAACCTAACGAAGAATACTTTCCATTCTCTCCATCTATCTCATTTCCTTGTAAATCTACTCGAATCATTATAAAATGTGTAGTGCTTTCTTGGTGAATGAGTGAACCTACAACGATTGTATTATCGTTTTCATTAAAAGCCCAATATCCTACAGCATTGGTATCAGGTAAATTACCGGGACCACTTTCATATGGCTCAATATCACCCAAATTGTCTGTTCCAAACCGTTTGCCAGTAGTTTTCCCAACATGGGAAATTTCACCCAAAAGGTCTGTTCCAAACAGGTATACTGTAAATAAATTGTATTCAATTAAACCACCATATACTTGTATTGACGCATTTGAAAAGCGATTCTTTAAAAATCCAAACAAATACTTTTCATTACTAATATTGCTTTGAATTTGTTTTGTAATAGTTTTAACCTCTTGTCCAATTGTATGATATTCATATTGTATTGCATCATCACTCCATGATAATTTAATATCACTATTAAAAAGTGGATAAGTTGTTTCGTCTGAGTTAACACCACTCAATGTAACTTTATGAGCGGATGTTAACCCTCCGGAATAATCTGATGGGCTCATTCTATAACGTACTTCAATTGATGCTTTGTCATCGAATGTCCAACCACCATAAGTTGGTATTATTTCACTATATTCACTACCATTAATTATATATGTGACTTGCCAATTTGTATTATCAACAAATCTAAACTTCAATGTGTGTTTTGTTCGGAATGCGTCCCATACTTCCTGACTTCCAAATACAGTATTCGGCCAGTCCTCCGAAGCGAGTGCACGCCACCTTATTCTCGGATTACTATATGCCTCGCCAATGCCACCGTGTTGTGGCTCATCGCTATACCACCACCATATAGGACCTCCATCCCGCACGAAATCACCTGTAACATGATCTCCATCATTATCATTATTATAAGTTAAATAATAACCTCCGTGTTGAAAGCTAACTGGATCATCTTCCCATTCGATTTGGTATTCTTGAGAATAAAAATCTGAACTAGATGGGTCTAATGTTAGAAGTTCAAATGTATTCCAACCATTGGTTAGTTGTATTTCATTTGATATATCTGTCGAATTTTTAGTGACAGTGTTTACATTTATTATATCAATATCAAAAAGTGGATAAGTTGGATCATTTCTTATTTTTTCTTGGGAGTTGTTAACTGTTATTTTGTGAGGCGATGTGTACGTGTGGGAGTAGAAGTAATATCGTAATTGAATTGAATCTTTATCGTTAATTGTAAAATTGTCAATTGTAGGTATAATAAAAGACACATCTGAACCATCAATAACATAAGTCATTTGCCAATTTGTATTATCATAAATTTTAAATTTCATTGTATGTTTAGTCCTAAATTTATCATAGACTGCTACTGTTGATTCATCGGCAGTACTTCTGCCATTATAAAAAACATATTCATTACTATTTACTACGAACCATGCCTTATCTGGATTTTGGGGATCGGTGTACCAATGCCACAATACCTGGCCCCTCAACTTCGCGTCCGAAATCCCAGTGCCTCCATCTTGATCAGGTCCATGATTTAAGAAATAACCACCATGTTGAGCTGAGACGGGGTCATCTTCCCATTCAATGATGTATTCGCTAGTATCAGTCGGTTCTATACTTAAAATTGTGAAATATTTCCAAGTGGACACACTGTACAAGTCAGTATTTACACCATTTTTTTGAACACTACTTGTGGATAGTATATCAAATACAATATTCTGCGACTGTATTATTCTACTGGAAGTGTTAATATTTCCATCATTAAATGCAAATATTTCAAAATTTGGATTTGTAAATATATATTCTAAATTCATTGTTGTTTCATAAAATAAATCATCTTTTAAAAATAAGTAATTTGCAGTACTAAACACCGCATCATCATAAAATGCATTTATTAATTCTGCGCGACTAGAATATGTAATGTCATTTCCACTAATAAATTTACCATTACGCAATGTCCCGCCACTATCTTCTAATAATACTAATATGCCTGTTTGTGTGATTTTAATAAAACGGGTAGTAGGGGCGCCGCTCAAGGACTGGTCCACGAAGTCAAGGCTGCGGTCAGTTAAAATTACGTTATTATCAGAATCTAATGCCCACTGATGGATATTGGAAGCGTTGGCGTCATTATTTGTTCTTTGTCCAATGCCGCCATTACTTGTACCAAAAGGATTATTTATCCAGAAATTACCAGTATTTGGATAACCAGCAGAATCAGGTGCATAAGCTGCATCATAAAATTCATAAACAGTTGTATTAGTCCAATTGTCGCTGCTTAGATTTATTATTTTTGTTGCAAAATCATTCTCATTATCTGTTAGAAGACTACTCGAAACGGTCCACCATGCTGGACCGTTTACACGATGATAAGCATTGCCTCCTGTAAAAGAGTTTCCATCATATACAATGTTCATATTACTGTCTAATAGTTGTGGTTTGAATCCTTCAATTCTTTGTGCGGAGCTTCCACCAGAGTCTTGATTTCTGTTATATACAACAATTGCCTGTAAATCAGATATTTTATAATCATTTTGTAAATCTATTAACATACTAATGTTCAAGTTGTCCTGGTGACTATGAGCAAACGGATATGTTGAAGAGACACTTGGCTCTGTACCCATAAGATTATTGTTAGCCAAACTAGCATAATGATAACTACCTGAGCCATTCCAAGTCATATCATCTTGTAATAAAGCTAAATTTCCATGATCTATCCATATTGCTGGAGCTGCTACTGAAGGTTTTCCAGCAAGTTCACTTGGAACGGTGAAATGGGCTTCGGTAAGACCAGTTCCACTCAATAATTCAATATCATCATTTGCGGTTACTACATTGGGACCATCTACAGCAGTCCCGCCATTTATTTTGAACTGAGTAGGCGTTAGCGAACCACCTATGCTGTCATTAACATCAAGTTCGAGTTCATTGTTTGTGTTAATTGTAAAAGTTGCTCCATAATTATCTGCCAGAAGGGAATTGGTGCTCAAAACGTATAATTGATACCTAACACTGTTGGGTGTAGCATCTGTTTTTTTATTCCAGTAGTATGTGTTTACCCAACCGCCATTCGTGTGAAACGTAATAGTTGAAGGCGGCGTTCCAGAAAATATTGCACTAGTTGCAATATTTTCATTTCCAACCCAAACTTGTACTTCATTTAGATTACATATTGATGTTCCATCAGCTTTGAGTTGTAAATATCTGAATTTATCAAGACTTTGACTATTTAACCAATTTTTTGCTGGTTGATTACAAATCCCTACATAAAATTCAAGGTCTGCACCTCCATATGGTTTTCCAGCAAGTTCACTTGGGACGATGATTTCAGCATCAATGTTACCTACATTATTCCGTAATTGTATAGTGTCGCCTACAGACACTTCGGCTGCAGCAGTCAATGTGCTACCGCTATTTATTGAATAATTCCAAGGATCATTACTTCCATGTGGTGATTCATTAATGTCAAGTTCAAGATTATTGTTTGCGTTAATGTAGAAGCTAATACCATAAATTACATCAATCAAACTACCAGATTGATACAATTCATATCTCACGTAATTATTAGTTGCAGAGGATGTATGTTTCTCATAAGTTCTGTTCGAAGCCCAACCACCACTTGTAAAATTAATTGTGCTTGGCGGCGTTCCAGAAAATATAGTACCACCACTCGCATCTATTCTAAAGCGTACAAATCCTCCTTCTTGTAAAGTGGGTATTCCGGATTCAATAGAATTTATAGATATTGTTGACGACTTTAATGGATCATTTGTACCAAATGCTAAGTAATGATTTGATGGTGGATCAATGGCGAGACTTGTATTTCGTGATAAAACCGTTTTGTTATCCGAAATACTAAGATATTTTGTAGTGTAAAGATCAAAGTTTAGATTTTTGATGAAAGTGTACTTTTCAGCAACTGTTCCAATGTTGTACGCATTTATGAGATCAGATTGAGATAAAATAGATGAAATAATTGTTGTATCAGATACAAATCGTAGAGGATCGTCTACATTTGTAGGAGTGTCACCATTTTGGGTAATCTTTACCATCTTCAAATTACCACTATCTTCTGCAGCAACAATTATATTATTATCATATGGGTCGACTGCCCAATATTTGAGTGGAATCGGATCACCGTCATTAACGTGTTCACCACCCATTTCACCAATATATTTCAAGTTATCATTTCCGTCATCTTTCCCAAAGAACTTATTTGTAAGTGTTTCAAAATGTATATTTGATTCATAAAAACCACCATCATCGATTGTCAATCCCACTTTTCTTTTAAGTTCAATATGTGCATCATAACCCAAATAATTATATTGAGTGTTTGCAATAGTAACAGCATCACTACTAAACGCATGTCCATAACTATCTTGTAATGACCACCCGTATAATGTATTACTGTAATTTTCAACAGACATTCCCGAGCCGAGAAACATATCGTTAAGTTGAAGTGAATTATTTCCATCGGACCATGGTACAGCGCTATTGAAAATAGTCCAATTTCCTAAATTTTGATTAAAGCGTTGTGATTTTTTAACTAACCCACCAAAGTAGCGGACATAATTTATATTCCAATCTGATATATTTGCATTGAAATAGAGACTTTCACTAAACATATTGTTTAGATTTATACCATTACCATTTTGATTGTTAACACTGTCCCAATATCTAAAAGCATACATTGTGTTAGTAGTGTGTGTATAGGAGTCGTCGGAGTCTTCATGGTTTCTATTGAGGTGTATGGAAGTAACAGAACGTGTTCCCCAATCTCCTATGGATTGTGCAGACTGAGTAACACCATTTATAATATAATAATAATATCCACTTGAATAGACAATTCTTACTTTATTTCTTTTATTGGGAACATAGTCTGTGGTATTAAGTGAGATTAATTCAAAGTAATTTTCTAAAGCCACATAATATTTGCCATCCCAACTTCGTACGAAAAAACGTCCATTAGTGCCGTTACCAATAAATATATCCGACGCGTCATCGGGGTAGGTGGCACCGCCAGTAATATAGGTGAGCGTATCCATATGTTCCCATTCAATAGTCCAATCGTTTGAATACCCTAATTCCATCACCATGGGTATAGATTCAATTTTGGAACCAGGTAATACCGTTGATACGTAATACGAGTCAGCATTACTATAATTAGTCCCAATAGTCCAATTATTCATATATACATTTGCGTCATTACCAGAAGAATCAGGATTCTGAAAAGAATCATGGAACATTTGCGCTAATTCTTCATTATTTTGGAAGTTACAATCATTCATAATAAATACAGAATCTCCACTGCCAAGATATTGACAATTGCGAAAACATTCTTCACTATTGTTAACATAACTATAGTCCCAGCCTTCATCATATTTATATCTAATTATTACTATACCAGACCCCCCATTCCCTGCAGTATATCCATCTCCGGCCCGTAATCCGCCACCACCACCACCAGTATTAGCTACTCCATCACTTGCATCTGCGCCGTAATTACCATCACCACCACCACCTAAACCACCGATACCAGTGCCTGACACACTTGCGTCTGCGGCTAAAGGCTGATAACCTTGTCCGCCGCCGCCTGCATAGTATGTTATTGTTCCAGTAATTGCATTTGCAAGACCATCTCCACCATCTCCTTCAACCCCTGGGCTTCCAGCACCACCACCACCACCAGATCTATCACCATCCACACCAGCAGCACCGTCAAAACCTTGGTTTGAAGTTCCTGAACCACCTGCATAGCCTCTATAAGACCCACCTCCAGAGCCACCAGTCCCTCCTGTTTCATAACCACTAGTTAATATTCCACCATAACCTCCTCCTAGAGACGTAATACCCGCAAAAGATGAGTCTTGTCCATTTGTAGGTGCAGTATTAGAGGCTATGCCACCAGCACCAACAACAACATTGTAAGTGCCAGCTGAAAGTTGCAATTTAGACTCTACTGCACTTCCACCTCCGGAAATAGACCCGTAACTTGTGCGATAACCTCCACCACCACCACCGCTTCCCCAACCTTCACCTGGATCACTTCCACCCGCTCCTCCTCCACCAACAACAAGGAAATCTATATCCGTTCCACCATTTACTATTTCAAAGGTACCACTACTAGTAAAAACATGAACTTTATAATTACCATGTGTAATTATTGTTCCACCATTTGCATTAGTAGTGCTTTGGCTAATATCAATATCTTGTTCATTACCTAAATTAATACAACTACGGAACATTTTGTTCATACTATATCCAAGTCCTTTTGGTGATTTTACAATCCATGATGATAAACCTTTGCCTTTAAAATTTTCGCAGTCGTGAAACATAGATGTCATATTCGTTGGATCTGTAATAGTCCAATTACTAACATCACCGTTAAAGTACGACTCTCTACCAGCAGTGTCACTGGTACCAAACATATCACACAAACTTATGCCCCAGTCCCCAGAAAGGTCGTAAGGTGCAATATTCCAGTTTTTTAATTCTGTATTAGTATAATTAGGTAATCCAGATTCAAAATATTCATTGTATATTGTAATTTTTCCTATTTTAAGTTTTCCCATATCATAAGATGAAACGTCATCATTTATATACGCCCCTACTCTTGCTAGGGATGGAATAGTATTAACATCAGACGGGTTTAGAGTTCCTATTTCTTCTTGAAATCCATCAAGTACAATTCTTAAATTATTTGTAGAAGCGTCTTTGTTATAACTTACAAGGAGACTATGATATTTGTCATCATATGGTATACCTATATTTTGTCCATAATGTTCTGTAGTATTGTCCCACATAAATATAGATATTTTGTTAGGTGCGTTCGGATATGAACTCGATTGTTGAATAATTGAAAAACTTTGTCTTTCTATATGCCCCGTTCCCAAAACAAGCAAAGCAGACGCCTTATCAGAGTCAAACAATTGAATACCTTCTATATAAATTGATCTTGACATATTTCCACTAATACTATTTATATCGTATCCTCCATATTCAGATTGTGTTATATCATAATACATACTGGGTACATCACCACCTATTTCCAAACCAGTAAAATCATGATGATATACTATATTATTGTAAACGTCAACTGATGGGGTACATCCCGTACATAGTCCAAAACTATCAAAAAAAGTTTGATAAAGCTGCCCGCTACCTTCTTCCGATTCGTTTGAAATATTTTTAAGATTTACTAAATTACAATTATTCATTTTAAATTCACTATTATTACCAAGATTAGGAGTATTTCGGAATGCTAATTCCATAGTACTACAATAAGTATAGTCCCAACTGCCAGGAAGGTCTTCTATATTTTCAATACTTGTAACCGCAAAATTATATACTTTTACTTGACCAATTGTTCCAATGAAAGGGTCTTCGGAATCGGCTTTCGGAAATCCACCAATCATAAAACCCTCTCCTAATGTAGTATTCAACGAATCAGTCACGCCATCTTGAAAACGATCAAAAACCACATCCATTGTCCATGTTGCCGAATTTTCCTCTTTTTTAAAGAAATACGTGGTATTATTATGTGAATTATAACTAACAGCAATTGTAGTCTCCACATCCGTAGTTATTTGAAAATTGGAATAGAAATCATTACTATACCCACATAATCCCAAAGCATATTGGTCATAATTATTACCGCCGAAAGAAACGCCGTGTCCGTCAGTACCGTTTCTTAACCGAATACCAAAAGCTTTATTATCAATCCCCCACTCCCCGTAACTACATATAAATTGCGTATTATTAGAATCAGTACTTGTTGTTTTTATAGTAGCAACAATTGTTCTACTTGCGTTACCTAATATTCCTGCAGAATCTACATCAAATTGAGAACTTAAATCAATAACATTGCTTCCATTGAAATCAGTTCCAGTTGCATCATATGAAAATATATGAGATGTTTGGCTAATATCAATATCTTGTTCATTACCTAAACTAATACAACTACGGAACATTTTGTACATACTATATTCAAGTCCTTGTGGTGACTGTACAATCCATGATGATAAACCTTTGCCAGTAAAATACCAGCAGGCAAAAAACATGTCTTGCATACTCGTTGGATCTGTAATAGTCCAATTGTTCAATTCTCCATCAAAATAAGAGCTTTCATAAAACATCTCATATAAATAATTTGTGAGATTCCATCCTTTTAAAGATATTGTTTTGTGATTATAATTATCAAGTTCGTAACCATAACCAAATGATTTACGAAACATTCGTTCGCAACTATCAGAATTATTTAAATCCCAATTTTCAATTATTACATCAAAATTATTTCCCAAATGTGGCGTATCATTAAACATTTGTTTTGTAGTAGTAATTCCAGAAACATTCCAATTAGAAAGATTCAAAGTAGTTTCATTGTCTCTATGACCTTGGAAAGTAGAATGTTTGAAAGCAGAATCAAGACTTGTACCAGTTCTTATAGAAGGAGCATCTGTCGCACTTATTGTTCCAGCAAATCCCTGAAATTGATTACTATTTGAATAGAGAACTATTCCATTAAATTTAGTTATATTTAATGATGAATTACTAGTTATATTTTTCTCATAAAAATATACTCCCCATGTTTCATCTGAATCACTTAAATCTGGAGTAGGTAAATATATTTGAACAATATAGGCACTAGAAGTGTCTAAATTACTAATAGAATCATTTTCACCATAAAATCCTGTTATAACTGGCTCATTATCGGTTGTTTCTACTTTTACATATGTTTCTTCATAATCTCCAACTTTCCAACTATTTCCAATTTTAATAGGAATATGTATAGTCTCTACTCCGGATATATTAAATACTAAAGGTCCATTACTATATGGACCATTCTCACTTTCTCCATGAGAGGTTATTAGACTTTCTCCTGATACATCAAATCCTTCGTCGTCCCAAGTAAAATTATCATCTAATCTGGAAAGTAATTTCGTTCTTGCAACCCAACCTTCTTCATTATATTTCGATGAGAATACTATACTGTTCCCAGATACGTCTAAAGATAATGTAGCAAGTTTTTCCCAACCAACTAAGATTGAACTATAATTATTTGTCGATATATTAGTACCTTTTGCAAAATTAGTTGTAGAATTGACGTTAGAAATGTCCCAGTCAGCAATGTTTTGATCGAAAGATTCTGCATTCCAAAACATATTGGTCATGTTTGTTACATTAAACACATTCCAATTGTTGAGAGGTTGATTAAATTTTTTTGCATGGCTAAACATACCTTTTTGATCCATTACACTCAATACATTCCAACTATTAAGAGGTTGATTGAAATTTTCAGCTTTATAAAACATAGATGTCATACTTGTTACACTCGACACATCCCAGCTATCTAGAGGTTGATTAAAATTTTCAGCAAAATAAAACATATTAATCATGTTTGTCACACTTGAAACATCCCAAATACCAATAGTTATATCATCAAAATCCTCTCCTTTTATAAATACATAATCCGCGTCCGACTCTGTAGCACTATTATACGCATTTATTAATTCTTGCGCGGTAGAATACGTGAATCTGCCGCCGCCATCATTATGTCTATACTTTGTCGAGTCTAATACTACTCCCGTTTCTGTGACTTTAACAAAACGTGTATAAGTGCTATCCATCAAAATCATAGTTAAAATTAGGTTATGATCAATATCTATTGCGTACTGATGAATGTCATAGCCATTTCTATGCGCGTCGCTGTCGGAGTCCGGGAAAGCCATAATTCCAAAATCAATATCAGAATGTATTGTTCCAAATCCATTAGCAATAGGTTGATTAAAAGCATGTGCATAGGCAAACATAGCTTGCATTCTTGTCACACTTGACACATCCCATTTATTAAGTGGTTGATTAAAAACTGTTGCACTTCTAAATACGCCATACATATTTGTAACACTTGATACATTCCAATCATTTATATTTTGATTGAAAGCTTCTGCATTGTCAAACATCCATTGCATATTACTAACCTTGGACACATCCCAACTGTTTAGACCTTCGTGTGGATTGAAATTAGTCGTATTAACAAACATAGATGACATATCTGTTACGCTGGATACATCCCAATCCTTTATATTTCTATTAAAAACAGATGCCCCATAGAACATATGATTCATATCCGTTACACTAGATACATCCCACTCCTTTAGAGGTAAATTGAAAGATGATGCTCCATAGAACATAGCATTCATATCCTTTACACTTGAGACATTCCAACCTCGAATATCTTGATTGAAAGCACTGTTGCGGAACATAGAGCCCATATTTGTCACTTGAGACACATCCCAATTAGAAATATCTTCATTGAAACTTGAATAAGTACCCGAAGTATCATAAAATAAATTACTCATATCATTAATTGCAGATACATCCCACTCATTAATAGGTCCATATTTCGCTAAAACTTCATCATTATTCATAGTTGCCCATTCATAAACGGCAGTTTGTAAATCATTCTTATCCAAAAATATATTAAAAATTTCCGGTTCTGGTTCGGGTTGAGGTTCTGGTTCGGGTTGAGGTTCTGGTTCGGGTTGTGGCTCTGGTTCTGGTTCTGGTTCTGGTTCTGGTTCTGGTTCTATATAGCCATTATTAAGAAAAACACCCACATTTGGTATAAATCTACAAGAATCATTTACAAATTCTAATCCAGATGCATCGACTTTGATTGTGTTAATATTATCCTGTATAAGCAATGTTGACCATTCTGTACTATTCAAAGCATGTCCCACGGATGAATACAATATAATTTGATTATTATGAATTGATGATTTCCAATTAGGTGGAATAACAATATTATTTTGTACAATATTATCTTCAAAAATTAATTTTGTTGCACTTAAATTAAACGGCGAATTATCTTCTATTTTATATTCCGTTACATTATCAATTTGTCTGATTGTTATGAATGTTGTAGACAGTTCTGACACTTCACCTATAATATATTTAGCAAGATATGATACACCCCCTACAAAATCGCTATTATGTATAGTATCATATATTGGATCTGGAGTGTTACCACTATTATCTACATCGAAATGGGATACTAAAAAAATCAAATCCCTAAAATCGACGTTCCCATCATTATTGATGTCACCCAATAATCCTGATGCATCAAATACTACCATATATTATTAACAATTATTTTGTATTTTTCATATTGTTGGTGAATAAATCTTTGATCTTGTACTTTTGAACATTTAAATGCATTTTTTGTTCTAATATGATTATAATAATTTTTATAAAATGTTTTATTTCTCAAATCTTATAAAGTTATACAAAGGATTATCTACAATAACTTCAGGATTATTCTTAATTTTACATATATTAATTTCAGGATAAGGATCTTGTATATATGATTTCAAATCTATAAGATGTAATTAAAATATTTATAATTAAAATATGTGATAATTTAAGAGATAATGTATAAGTCAAATCCTTCTAAAAGTTCGTGGAAATATTTTTTTGGATTTAGAGTACCGAAAACTGGAGGTTCAAAGCAAACTGGGTCCGCTTCCGATTCCGATTCAATAGTTGATATTGTTGAATTCAAGAATGGATGGTATAACAATACCCAAAACTCCGATGCTAATATTGACGCTTCGGTTCTAACAGCAGAGTATATATATTTCAAACATAACAAACACGATAGTTGGTTGTTTGATATAGATACTATGCATGATACAATTAATCCTCATAAAATGCCAGTTGATAAGATTAATGATTTTCTAGTAAAAGGTGTTAAAGATATAAATAATGATGAAATTCCATCTCAAATTGCTAATACACTTCATAATAAAATAGAAACAGCAAAAATATTGAACAGAAATGATATTGATACATTAGATGATAAATATACAATAGTAAAAGACTATGGTCCGGGTTCTCATTTACTGACTTTAGATTGCTTAATCGATTCTGCATCTACTCCAAGTATTAAGAAATTCTTGAAAAAGAAAGGAGATTTTTTCAATATTCAGGAAAGAGGTTCTTGTATAGACAAAAATACAAATAATGGACCAAAACCTAGAACTTTTGATTTAACACAATCATCAACAATAAGTTGTGTAGACAATAATTCATCTATTAGTGGAGTAGATATTAGTTTGTATAAATATTTAAATAATAATTATGCCAGATTTTTCCCAAATCCAGATACAACTTCTAGTGAAGATAAGAACTTAATATTACTCAATTATATTTGGCAATTGAATCTATATTATTGTATTTCTAAATGTGTAAATCCTAATGATAAACCTAAATATAGTAAAGCTTTATTAACATTGAATCGTCTTGCATTTACAGGATTTGAAAAAACTCCTGGGTCTTTTGTGCCAAAGTTTAGTTATAAACATAATAATGGCGATATTTCAGCTATTCAGAATATATTCTTAGATAAATTACAATCAGAAGGAGAGAATTATGTTAAAAAAGATGAAGTACAGCCTATCGAAACTCAAATTCAAGACTTAAATGAAAAAAAACAATTTGTATTTAATATATCTCAGGCGGAAGTTGCCAAACATATTATAAACATTTTACAAAAACGCAATCTTAATGATGATAATAATGCTTATAATGCAGCCAATATTATATCTAGAAATGATGGAGAAAATGTTAAAGATAAGGATAAAACAATCAAAGTATTAACGAATTATTATTTCAAATTTTTTGGTGGAAATAAAACTGATGATCAAACTTATGTTCAATATATTTTTATGCTTCGACTTTTAAAATTTATGGGTGATCGTTCTCATATTGTAATGGCAAAGTTAGTAGAGAAAGCAAGTGGAGAAGATGATGATATTTTATCTCCGATTTTATATACTGGTGAAAGACCTTTACAAGTATCTTCGATAAATGAAGGTTTAAATACGGTTATGCAGCACGTTAGTGTTCACAATAATTTTTCTTCAGCTGAACACCACGACTTTCTTTTTTGTAATTCTGGCTTAAAACCAAAAGAATTTAGTAAACTTGTATGTTCGAAAATAATTAGTGCATTTTGTTGGTATTATGTAAAAACAAATGGGAATGAGCCATCAGATAATTATACAATTATTAATACAATAACAAGTACAAGTCTTAGTATAAGTCTTAGAATTACTTTTAACAAGGATAACATAGTTTATATTGATTTTGTTGATGATAATTCAATTAATTTCTTTACAAGTGATGATCGAAAGAAAGCTTTAAGTAGTTTAGAAAATGTTAGTTTTAATAAAGTTGTTGATAATAACAACAATGTAGCTTTTGTACAAAACGGTGATGACTTAACTAGTCAAATTAGTATTGAAGGTAATTTACCCATTATTTTAACAAACTTTTTCAGAGATATAGATACTACTAATATTGACAATAACAAAAAATTATGGCAAGACTATAAAGTTATAAACAACATAGAATTTGGGAATATGTTTACAGAATTTTATGGCAATACTATAAAAAAATTAAGTGGAAAGAAGCATTTATTAGAGTTGCGTCGTTGGATATTTCAAATGCTATCAATTAATGATAAGAGACCTAAAGAAAATATTTTAATTAATGAAGCCGTAAATAATCCTAAAGCAGCATTTTTTTATTTTTTATGTACATCAGAAGAATTTGGTCAAGGTCGTTCGACTTTATTAATTCTTAATACTTTAGAAAAAGCATTAAAACAATTAAAAACACTTTATGATAAGAAACAAGAAACTAATCTAAATCCATTGTTAAAACAAAAAGCGAAAAATGCATATGAAGATTTATGTTTTAAACTTTCAAGCATTAAACCCGTTGTCGATTTATTTCATGCTGTTAATCTAAAAGTTAATCTAAGTGCCCCAGAAGTAAAAAATAAAATTAAATGCGATATTGATGCTGAACGCGATGTTGATGTTAATAATTTGAATAACAAACTTAATGAAAATGTTTATTTGTTTAATACTGAGTTCAAAGACAATTTAAATGAAATACCGAATAATAATTCGAGTATTATGACATTTAGAACAGAGACTGGTGAATGGAATAAATATTGCTGTAATCCCACATTATTATCACGTAATGGTATTCTAGAAAGCAATACTAATTATATGACTAGAAATCCAATTTATGGAAGTGATAGTGATAAACAGAAAAATAATAATAATTGTGTTGTAAATCACGATTCCCGCTTAAATATTTATAATAAATTATTAGATATTCGAAAGCTTTTCTATACTAGTCAATTATTCAAAACTGATTCAGCAAAAGAAGAAATTGAAAATATACAAAAAGAGACGATTGTTGAAGAAGTATGTTTAGATACTATAGAAGATAATTCCGGATTAATACAAACACTTTTATCAGGTAGAACTCCATCGTCGAGTTCTGATGTATCGGCTAGCTCTGAATTTGTGTTGTCAAGCGATACAAAAACAAAAATAGATGTGAACTATAAAAATCTTTTTGATAAGATTTCAGAAAACTATGACTATTATAAATCAGATGACATCACTTCAGATGAAAGAAAAAATCATTTAATAGAATTGGGCAAACGTTTTTTTAGAAAAGGATATGAATTTTATAAGATATTTACACATAACGATGAAGCAGTTCCGCACTCGCCCCCGCAAACACCCGCAGCCGCCGCCGAGCGCGCTGGCCCACGCCAGCGTATAGGCAATCCGCAGTCCATGCCGGCAGTTGGTGGGAATAAAACAGGAGGGATGAATGACGGCGACAGCTCAGATGGCAGTGCCAGCACTGTGGCGGATGATTATGACCATTTAAAAAATAGTGAGTGGAATGAAATTAAAAATCATTTTTTGTTTAACTGTATAGTAGAATATTTAATAAATGTACATTTTGAGAAATATTTGAAATCAAATGGTACAGATATAGATATAATAGATACAGAATACTGGAATAACCTAAATATTGATAGTAACATACAATATTCTCCTAAAAAACTTAATGATACACCCCCTACTGCTAATACATTTTCTCAAGAAGTATCATTATTACCGACACCAAAAATGTCTGATTTAGATGCATATATTGATTTATTTGATAGTCATATATATTCAATTCCTATAACAATGGATTTCAAAATTAGGTTTAAAAGGGATGCAACACAAGCTAATGAACCACTACCGCCCACAACAGATGAAACGCCACAAAAACCAGAGGAATCTGCCGTCCCCGCCGTCACTGGAACGCCGCGAGCGCCGCCGGAATCGACTGGCGTCGAGCGCAGCCAGCTCGAGGAGGTGCAGGAGAAGCTCTTCGGCTCGCAAGGATCGCAATACTAATTCCAAAAATGTGTACAAATATTTAATTTTATTAAATAATCAGAACTAATGAACAATTTTCATTTGGTTTTAATGTGTATTTTTGTATACGTAATATTGTATATACGTTATTATTTATTCAAATTTCCGCGTGACAATACAATTTATATTGAGGACGATCCTGTAAAAGAATTACGTAATGATGATAAGTTAACAATATATGAGAATTCTGTTGAATCTGAGTTTATTGGTAAAAATTTAAATGAATTGAGATTGAATAGATGTTTTTATGGTCGTGCTTTTCATTGCACTGCTCCCAAGGACATGCAAATTGAAATATATTTGCTTCCTCCTGAAGAAACGACATTTCTATATCCAAATACGCATTTGTTTAGATTGAATCAAACAAGTGAAATAAATGTATTGGAGCCTGATTTTAAAATTCATCCTTTATTCAAGAAATGTCAGTATGTAGATGTACCGTTAGTTGGTGGGCAATTTATTGTAATACCAAGGGGTTGGTGGTTTTACACAGATAGTCCTAAAAAGCTCTTAGAAATGCGTTTCTGATATTTTAAAAATTCTTAGAGTAAAATCTGTAAATGTATTACTAATGGTAACATTTTGTTTTGACAGTTTTGGAAAACTAAAGTTAATAATTTCAAGATTAGAAAAGATATCTAGCGAAGTGAGTTTATATTTACATCAAGAAAGTTGTAGGTTTATATGTGATAATATATGTTTGGAAAGTTTCAATGTGTGTGTAACGGATGGTGTTTTACCGGAAAATGGTATTTGTATAAAGATAAATTTCACAAATCTTCACAATATAACTAAAAACATTCCAGCTGTGAATAGGTGTTATCTACGATTAGAAAATAATTTTTTGTTTATAATAACTGATAGTATAAGAAAGAAGAAAAGTGTGCGTCAAAATTCCTGTAAAATAGCAATAAAGCGTGAAGAAATGTGCGAATACGACAAAAGATTTGATGTGATTAATAAACTGGATAATATTTATAGTTCAAACAATAAAATTTCTCTAAATATTCACAATATTATCTGGTGTTTAGAGCGAATGCATAATTGTTTTGATAAATTCGAATTTGATTTCAAAGAAGAAAAAATGATAATCAAAGGTTTTTGCAATGAATATAATGGTGAATCTGTAATAAAATACACTGATATGTATAACATAGGAGAGCACAATGTAGATGTAACTGGTGCGTCAATTCTTAAGAAATTCTGGTTATTGGAGTTAGCATCATCAAATTGTAAATGTTTTGTTGATCCGAAAAGTTTAGAAGTGTGTATAAGTTCTAAATCGGAAGATGAAAATATATTAATATTTCTAGATTAAAGATTATATTTAGATATATTATGAGCATGGCAAGTAAAAGCAATATAACAATAAGTCCAAAAATATGGGGTCCACCGCTATGGGATATTTTACATTATATAACATTTGTATACGAACCAAAGAATTCGGTACATGTAAATAGATTATTTACTTATCATTTACCAAATTTAATGCCGTGTAGAACTTGTAGAGAAAATTATAAGAAACACATTGTTAAATATCCAATAAGACTTGAAAGTAGTGAAAGTCTTAGCAAATGGTTGGTAAGAATTCATAATGAAACAAATAAACGTTTGAATAAGAAGCAAGTAAAATATATTGATGTTAAAAGGAAATATTTAGCCAGAGGATCAAAGGAAAGAGTAAATAGAAATTTCTTTAAATGGGCTCAAATAGTTCGTGAATATGTAGTACATGGTTCTCCTCGTATTCAAAGAAGTTATAGTATTTTAATGAATTATATTGTAACAAAGGTGTAGATATAATAATAATTTATACTTTTTGAAAATACAATATATATTGATAGTGATAACCAATAGTACTTAGGTTTGTGGAATGTTTAAGAAGCAAATTATGTTGACCCATTTTGTCTACAAATGTATTAATATCAATATTTTTAAGAGTATGTCTTTGTGTTCTGATAGTAGGTCTATTTTTTAAGTGAAATGCTTCATCAAAATATGCATTATTTTTTGTTAATGAAAAATTCGAGAAATAAATAAATTTTTTGAATGTAACTTTTGATTCTGTAATACGATTTTTAACATATTTTTGTGGATTAATTCCCAAAAATGGAGAAGCCGCATCTAATATAGGATCAAATTTTTCCAAATCTACAACATGCACAACAAACCATCCTTTTGGCTTTAGCCATTTTTTAATATTTTTCATAAATCTATCATTATAAATATAGTAAAGAGTGAAATAGTAAGATGTTATATGAGAAAATGATGATCTCATGAAAAGATCATTATTTTGTATATCTTTTTTAATCAAACGAACATTTTGTGCTTCTTCGCCTAGTCTATTCTTTGTTTCAAGAAGCATTGCTTCTGATTTGTCGATACCATTTAATGTAAGTGTTTCAATATCTTCATTCGCTAGCCATTTGAGATGATCTGAACCACCACAACCAATATCAAGAAGATTTGCAGAATTATAATCTGTAAGATCTGTTTGTTCAATAAGATCTTTAATTTCAAATTTAGTTCTATCTATAATTTGATCTGAAATCAATGTAGAATATACTGGTGCATAAAATGAATCATAAGGATTCTTGGCTTTTAATCTTTGAACTGGTTTTTGTTCATTGTTTTTGAAAGATTCGGCGTTATATGATAATCCTAAAAATTCAGCAATTGTTTTGCCAATAATTCTAGATATAGAGCATTTAAAAATGTTTTGTTTGCCGATAACACATGGTTTATTGCGATTGTGTACTGCTTTAACATATGTAATACTGATAGCAATTAAACAAATAATAATACTAAGTAAAACAAGCAATGTTTTAGCATTCATTAGTCTTTCTATTTATTTTTTTAAACAAGTTGTGAATATGATAAACTTTCAATATCATTCATATTATTTCCTTTTAAATTAGCATTAGGTGGAAGATCAAATGTAACTGGTCCTGTTGACGGACTATCATTTAATGATACAGATTCGCCGTCGATCGAGTTCAACAAATTTGTATTACTATTAATTTCAACTGTTTTGATTTCTTCTGCTGGTGTTGGTGCTGGTGTTGGTGCTGGTGTTGGTGCTGGTTGAACACATGTTGGTGCTGGCGCTGGTGGTGTTAAATCAGGTGTTAATGGCTGTCCTTGAGTTGATATGCTAGGATTAGCTGGTTGTGGTGGTATATTATTTTGTTGAAGAACTGAACCAGAATCAGTTAAAGGTGTACTATTACCAAGTGGTGCAGATTCTACAGGTTCTATTGTAGATCCTCCTCCTGATAGTGGTGGTAATTGTTGCATTGGTAATGTTGTTTCCATTGCAGGCGATGTTTCGTTTGGTAATGGTGAGAAGTAAGTAGATGCTGGTAAATTATCCAAACTAAATGGCATTGGTTCGTCTAACATTGCAGACCCTCCTTTTTGTTTTTGTTTATCAATTTGATCTTCGTCATCATCATTTACAGTATATTCACGCACATGTTCAACAAGCATATCTCTAACAGGTAACATATCATCAATGGTATCAATAATACTTTTCCCAATTTTATCTTCACAAATATTGGTGTTTTGTTGAAATTCGCAAGAATTTTTGGAGTCTTTAAATAAATATGCAAATTTCCACATATCACGACATGTGTTAATGAAAGCTTGGAAAATAAAATTTTCTATTGAAGGTAGTTTAAGTTCAGATTTTTTTGTAGAATTATGATGTTGAATGACAGCTAGAATTTTAGTATGTATTATGAAAACAGCTTGTAAAAGTTCTTCAATATAGTCACATTTTGTTTGTGCAATGATATAACTATTAAACTGTTCAATTTTAACATCATCCCATTCAGGTACTTTTTCTAATTTGTCTTGAAAGTATATTAATACTTTATCATCTTCATGCATATCATTACATTGCTCTTTTACTTCTTTTAATATGCTGAAAATTTTTTCACAAAAGGGTGTTTTAAGTTTACGAACTAAACGTTGTGTATATTCTTTTTTGGCGTCTGTTAAACAAGCGGCATCAAATCGCTCCATTATAACTCGTGATTATATTTAATTTTATAAAATTACAACATATTACCGGAGGCTATATATATGGAATTTTGTGTTTCAAATATCAAATCATATGAGGAATTTTGATTTGATTCAACATTTGAATCAATTTTAAACATACCCAATAAAGGTGAAGTATATTCTTCTGGATTTTTATATAAAAATTTTTCTCCTTCGGTTCCGTTTCTAGCAATTTTACATTCTTTATTGTAACTAGCGACATAATAGTCTAAGCATATGGGTTTGTCAAGATCAATTGCCATTTTTGCAGCTTGCATTAAAGTTTTGGATAATGGTACTATTTGATTTGAATTAGAAGCAGCACTAATAGCCGACATTTTTAAAATTATAGTAAATATTTGTTCGAAAACATTGAACGCATTTAAGATTAATTGAAGAATAAAAAATTATAAATGTGTGCACTATATGAAACAAAAGGAAGTTTGTTATTAAATTCATTGTTAATATATTTTGAGAACAAAGTAAATATGGAATCTTTAGTTGAAATACTACAGGATCGATCCTTGGTGTCTTTGCGTATGATAGATTGGTTTGTAACTAAACATTCCCGAGTGAAACATTTACAATATGATGTAGACGGTAAACCTTTTGCAGTATATTCAAATTATAAATCTCAATTAAAAGCTTATTCAAAGAAACAAATGGATCCATTTTGTAGACGTGATCGAATTGTATTGAGGAAACATGGTTCTGAGTTAACGACAACAATAGGACAAATGAATTTTTTTAGATGGGCTATTGAAAATAGAATTTTGAAATATATATATGATCATTATGATGATTTGGAATTAGAAATGAAAAATGAGAATAAACAAAAAACAAATTTATCTAGAAAGAAGACTGGTTCAAATCAAAAGCGTTCATTTTCAAGAACAAATACGTCAATGATGGTAACTTTTGACTAATAATATAATTAGCTTTCAATAATTCTTTTGATATTTGCATAAATATCAAAAACATCTCTAATTTCTATAGAATGAAGATTTGGATATTTTTGACTAATAAATTCATAAATACTTTTCATTTTGTCTAAATGAACAAATGGTTGATTATTATTTGATTTCATATTGTTTTCTTTACAGGGTATTTCTTTTATATTTTTAAGTATACTTGATATATCTTGTTTTGGATTAGATTCTGTTACAAGGTCATTGTCACATATTGTTTTATATATGAGAATTAATGATGATATTAGTGTAAATATATTGATATCATTGTTTTGTGAAAATATATGTTTTCTAACAAAAGCATCTATGAGAATTTTAGATAAATCATCAACCTTACCTTTTGTTTCTTGATTCATATTCTACAAATTATCTATATTTAATAAAAAGTTCTTAATGTATTGTTTCACATTTTTTTTGAATTGTGGTATTGTTTTTGGATTTTGTTTATCTAATAATATCCATACTAAAATACTAAATATAAGTGACATATACAATGATACATGTAAATCTTTAGTAGATAAGAAACATATAGCAAAAACGACAAGCCATTTCATGATTTTATGAGAAAAAACTCCTTTTAATATAGTTTGAACATCACTAACAACATATGATGAACCCATATTGATTAAAAGAGTTAAAGTTGCATTAATCCAATTACTGTTAATAATTTCAATCATATTTGTATTAATATTTTAATTAAGAATTTGAGTATCCTTCAAGTATATCTAATGAGAATACTAGTTGATTACTAATATTAATGATGTTATTTTTTTGTTTAGTATTTAACATATAATTTTTAATATTATCGAAATGGGTATGTAATTCAACGATAACTTGTCCATTGATGTCTCTATTAATATTCTTAATTTGATGTTTATTTGAATTTAATATGTTTTCATGAATATTTGTAAAATCATTATATTCACTATTTGTAGTAGTATCATTAAAAACAGTAATATCAAAAAAATCTAGAGTTTTATTATTTTTTGACAAAGATATTAATAATTCTAAATCTTCGTCAATAAATATATTATTGTATTCGATTTCCATATTAAATGTTTGTGGATATGTATCGATAATTAGATTTTCATTATTGAATTCTGAAATGGTTTGTTGTTGTTCAGAATAATCTGAATCAGATGGATATAGTTGTATATAATTTAATCCATTATTACCACCATTTGAAGCAATATACAAGTAGTTGTTACTAAATCGAACATTACAAGGATTTTCGATAGTTTCAATTGTTCTTAATAATGTGAGATTTGGGTTGCATTCAAACAAAAATATATTTTTACTAGAATAGCATACTACGAATAAAAGTTTTAGATTTTCTTGATACAATAGTTGTCTTGGCTCAATGAATAATTTAGATTTATAAACCGATTCAATAAAAGGGAATGTTTTGTCACGCAAATTAATTGTAATAAGTGAATTTTGTCTTCTTGAAATAACAAATGCAAAGTTACCATGTTCAGTAACAACAATCTTGTAACTACCATCGAATCTTGAATCAGAAATATTACTTATAATTTTAAGATTCTTTGAATCAAGTATATAAAGATTGGTATTTGAAACAAGAAATATATAGTTATTGTAGATTTGAACACAATTGCTGGGTATATCTAATAATGTTTTATCTTGATGATTTCCAATAAAAACTTTAAAATTCTCTAAAGAACATATATACAAATTTAAATTTCCAGAACTATCATAATGATAGTCAAAGTCTAATGCACTATCCAAATTGTTAATATAATTATGAACAATCAGTCCACTAACATCGATAATATCTAATGAAGTGGATGTTAAACTATAAAATTGTCTAGTTTGTGAATTAAATTTAATATTTGAAATAAATTCAAATGAATCAATTGGTCCTATACTAATAGAAGCCCCCAATGGTTCTGGTTCTGGTTCTGGTTCTGGTTCTGGTTGTGGTTCTGGTTCTGGTTGTGGTTCTGGTTCTGGTTGTGGTTCTGGTTCTGGTTCTGGTTCTGGTTGTGATTCTGGTTCTGGTTCTGGTTCTGGTTGTGATTCTGGTTCTGGTTCTGGTTCTGGTTCTAATTGTATTCCAGACGCATCTAATAAAAATGCAAAATAATTCGACCTATTACTAAATCCTAAATTATTAGAAAATGATATTGCAATTTGATCTATATAATTAGAATATGAATCTTGTGAATAAGATTGTGAATAGGATATTTGTGGTACATCTTCTAATTCTTTCCATTTGTATGGTGATGAATAAATAGTATTAATAACACATTTGTTTGAATTTTGTTTATTAGATCCCAAATAGAATTCAAATTCAAATTTAACATTTTCTAAAAAGTTAGAATTGTTAAGAAGTTGAATTAAAGATTTAAAATGGAAACTAATATTACGAGTATTAAATTTATTTAATTTAATAGTTTGAATATCTAAACTTTCATATAGTTTATCATCAACATATATATGTGGAATAAATGTTACAAGACCATTGATATATTTATCTAAAACTAAATCTAGAGTGTAATTGTTTTTGAAATTGTAAGATATAATCTTTGTAAAATTTAATTTATCTGAAACTGGAATGTTAGTATTTATTATTTCTAATGTTCTATCTATTCTTTTTGCAAACTTGATACAGTCACAATGTGTAGGATATTTATTATCTGATTGTTCATATTCAATTAATATATTATCATTTACATCGATGTTGTTATAAAAAAGTCTTGGAATATTCAAATGTTTTGAATTATAGTTAACAATATAACCATTATCTTCTAATATTCCTAATGTTATAATAGTAATACATGATTGTTGTGTTAAACTGTGAATCATAATATCATCTGGATATGAAGGTTGAAGATCGCAATAAGTTAATTTGTTAAATTTGTCAACTGGAATACCAGTATAATTATGATATATATTATAAGAGTTGGTAATTATATTATAATTTTCAACACCTTTATTTCCAATATAAAATCCATTTTTAGTAAATTGTTTCCAATTATAAGCAATCATATAGATAATTTCTTTTAGCAAAATTGTAACAAGAGGATTATTTGTTATAAATTTAGTATTTATGTTATCAAAAATAAAATGAGAGTTAATTTGGATAAGTCTATGTTCAAAAAAAGTTCGAATCAATTCGTGGTCATTTTCAAAACAACATTCTTCAATAGTAATTGGTAAATTCGATATTGTAACAGAATTATATTGCAAAATGATATTTTGCAATAAATAAGTAATTTCAGATATGGAATCTTTAAGTAATTTTGAAGAGTTTTCTTTAAATTCTAATCTTATTTTAAAATCATAATATATAGGTTTTTTAATAGGTTTTCCCATCATAACACGTCTTTTACCGATAACTTCAGATATATTAGTTAAATATTGAGTAATATTATCAGATTCGATTTCTTTTTGTAATATATTTGCTGCAACAGCAAATGATTCAAAATCGATATTATCATTTTTATCAAGAGTATTATGACAAGTTACTGCTTTTGATAAATATTCTCTTGATTGAGAGAATGAATTATCAGATATCAATACATTATAATGTTTAGCGATATCATTAATAAGTTGTGATACATTACTTTTATTTGTGAAAGAGAAGTTTTTTTCAGCAATATGTATTGCTAATTTTGTACTAATTATTGAAATGCACACATTTTTTTTAGAAAATTTATTAATAATAGTATAAATAGATTTAATTGTGGAAACGATTTGTAAACATACAAATCCTGCTCTAATGTTATTTGTTTTTATGTAGTCTGAATTAATATATTCTACTCTTAATATTTTTGAAAATAGTTGATAACTATTTTCAATTAGTGTATCATTTAAAATATAAGAATTCTTATTTTTAAATATCAAATAATCAGTTATCAAAGTTGTAATAGGAGTAATATATAAATCATTTTTATTGTTAACGATAGCTTTTAATTCAATAATATTTGGAGAATAATATGATGTATCAATACCTCCATGTGCACATGCAATAATATGTTGATCAGATATTTCATTAAATTGGAATAATCCATTAGAATCTGATAATGATGTATTTATTTGTTTACCTTTGATTGTTCTGAATATAATTTTTGCATTTTTAATATAGCCATCTATAACTGCGCCTATTTTAATGGTTTTATTGCTATTCGACTTATTATAATAAATTTTATCTTTTGGAATAAATAATAGATCGTTACTAGAACAAGACTCGTGAAGATTGTTGGTAATAAGTTCTAAATATCCATTTGAGTTTATTCTAGCATTTCTGATATTGAATCTATCAGTATTTTTATCAAATTTTGTAAATGGATTGAAAATATCAATATTAAGTTTTTGAAAATTGATTAGTTGATCAAAGATCATTTCCGATGATGACATATATGTATTATGTGTAGGATTAGTATCTACTAGATACAATGTGAAACTGACATCTTTGTTATTGCATATTTTAGTTGGTATATTAATATGACTGTATCCAGTTAACTCATCAATTGATAAATAAATGATATGATTAAAATCTTTAAAACTATTTATAATTGAAATAGGTATATCAAGTCTAACTTGTTTAATGCCTTTAACATATTTAAGTCGATTTGAGAATGAACATCCTTTGTTACCACTAACTTCTGATCTAATATATCCAATAATATCTCCTTTTGGTTTATTTGAATCAAATGGTGGATATGAATAACCATCGTATGTAAATCCTCCTATATTATTTTGATTTTCTGGGTTAATTCTACTATTTTCATATAATGGTATATTTTCATACATAGTATCAACATATCCAAATTTGATATCAAAATTCCAAATAGTTTCTTGTGTATTGTTATTTTTAGAGAATGTATTCAATGTAAAATGTTGAATTTTTTGCAAATCGATATTTTCTTTTTCATTATTAGATTTTGGAATATCGAAGTAACTTTTGTTAATATTCATAATAAAATATGTTTTTTTAATTTTGAGTTTTAGCACAATAAATCAACTTATATTTAATGAGCGAATTAATTTTGACAAACAGTTTAGGTAGAACAGGAAATTGTATGGTTTGTATAATGAATGCTATTAAATTTGCAATTGATAATCATATATGTAAAGTGTCTTTTCATGCTATGAATTGGATGGGACCACGATTACTTCCAAAAAATAGTGATAGTTCTTCACCAATATTTACAAGTTATGAAATAAATATAGATTCATCAGATTTTCAAGGAAATAAACCAGATCATAAATCAATAGTAAAAAAGAAGGGATGTGTATCTGACGCTGGAAATAATAAAGTAAGTTCTTGGTTTGTGGGTTTTTATAATACAGATACTTCGTTTAAAGAAAGACTACATATTTGCAAAAAATATTTAAAACCTTTATTTAATTTTAATGAACAAAAACTTGGTGAAAATGACTTATTAATACACTTACGTAGTGGTGATATAATGGATAAAGGGCATTATGGTTATCTTCAGCCTCCTTTGTCATTTTATATAAAAGTAATTGAATCAAAAAAATGGGAAAATATTTATTTATTAACAGAAAGAGATAATAATCCATGTATGCAAAAGTTATTAGAAAAATATCCAAATATAATACATTTTTTGGGAAATAATAATATAAAAAGATGTCCCGGTGAAGGTTTTGGATTTAAACATGATTTAGGATATTTGGTAGGTTGTAAAAACTATGCGGTTTGTCAATCATCTTTATGCCCATTAGTAATTCAATTAAGTGATACAATAAAAAATGTGTACATCCCATCTTATATGTTGAAAACTTCTGGTAAATATGGTTTAAGAGAACATCCAATTTGGTGGTCTAGAGATTTTATGGAAAAGAAGACAAATTTTGAATATTGTAATGTATGTTATCATATTTATGATTATGAAGAATATGTAAATACTGATGAAAATAAATATGAATATCAGAAAAAGGAAAATATAGATTATTTACTTGAATATGGAATGAACACTAATAATAAAAAAAAGTAAGAGATTAATGGATGAAACATTAGTGGATTTGTTTTATTTTATAACAGTCGGTGTTCCTCCGAGAAACATGTCAAAAAATAGTAAATTGGCAACTGCAACAAATAAAACATTAAAAATGTTATTCAATGTGAATGACAACAAACCAACATTATTTTCAGGTGATGATTTTGAAAAATTATTGGAACATATTAAAGTGTTATCTGAGTTGTATCAGGATGTTGTAATAAAATATTTTTCTCAAAGTAAATTAGTAATCGATTTATCAGATGAAGCCCGTGAAATGAGAAAACAATTATATGAAAAAGGTTCTGTTAAAGGAATTCGTTTATTATATCCTCCAAATCCTTCTTCAGGAGATTTATCAATATTTTCATTAAACGGTTCTGGACAAGGCGGAGTCGTTAATATAAAAGATAACAAAGAAGCTCAAATAGTTTTAGGTGGAAATTCATTCAAAATATCAGATATAGTAATAGGATTTTTTAATAACGAAACATATATATTTAAAATAACTGAATTAGAACAAGTTGAATTAGATGCTGATAATATTCCAATAAATTGGAATATGCCGTTACATACTCAATTATATAGATTTTTCTTCCCAAATGAGTTTGATGTAGCTCAAGTAAGAGCTACAAAAAATATGATAGAAAGCGAAGGTTTGGAATATACAGTTAAATATTATGTGTCTAAGACACTTGGTTTTGTAGCATAATATTTGCAATGATTTCGCGTGGTGCATGTCCTAGCGCAGGTGGATTGACATCCTGTGGGTTGTCATTATTATATATAACTGGATCACATTGACCTGGCTGTGTATTATTGCGTATAGTATGAACATTGAGGTCATGACTAGGTTCTAAATCGTTTTTTGTAAAAGTTCCCTTAATATTTTCATTGTTTTGTAAATATATTCTATATGTATTTGAAATATATGGGCAAAAAATTTTATAATAAATTGATATTTTTTTGAATTCATTGTTGAAATAGTGTCTTAAATGATTGATGTCATCAATTAGATTAATAATTTTTTCTACACAGGATGATGCCCACAATATTCTAACATAATCTTCAATAGTTGTAGCAAAAACAACCAATGTATCAAAAATTATTTTATATTTTTCAGTTTTGTTATATCTGAGTCTTAATATTTTTTTGAAAGTATTTATAGAAATATTATTGGTTAATAAATCAATTCTTAGTTTTTCTGTGTCGTTTGTACATAACTGATTCCAATGTACAATTTCGTCATTTAAAAGACTATTTGTAAATCGTATAAGTGTTTTAAAAATTCTTCTAATTGGAAATTTTGGATATCCATATAATATTAATAAATCGATTCGTTTATCAATAATATATTGATTGACATTTTTAAAATGTGTTTCATTTATTTTGAAAGGAATAAGGTCTGGATTAATTTGTTCACATTCTTGGTTCGACATTCCAATCTTTCTAGCCCATTCAAAATAATGAGGATTGTGGACGTTTCCATATAAAATCATACCTGTTTTCCAAGAAAATGGTGTATTACAATTAGTACAATACATTTGATCACATCCATCTATTTTTGTAATAAGTGAAGAACATGATGGACACGAATGTGTATCATTTTTGAGTAAATATACTGTTAGTAAATCGTTTTTATCACAAACATGATTAATATTTTTAATCTTATAACAATGATTACATATAGTAGATTGACATGTGTCACAATTCCAATTAGAGTTAATTATTCCTGAACATTGATTATTAGTACAATGCATTTTGAAATTGAAAGAATTATTATGTTGTAAGTTGTTTAATTGTTTTAGTGTTTTTCTCTTGATAGTTTCTTGTAATTTTTGTTTGTGTTTATTATTTTGTTTTTTGAATATTTTGATTAGTATATTGGATATTTTTACAATTTCTTTAAGATTATTTCTTTGTTTATTTTTTAATATAATTGAGTAAGTTTTTTTGAAAAAAGTTTGTTCTCTGTTATACAATACATTTTCCTGAAATGTTTTAAACTCATTGTTAATAAATTTTTTTTGCATATTAGAATGTAAATATTCAAAATCGAAATATGTTTTGCATTTCATGCATTTGGGTAAATCTGAAACAGATAATATATATTTTTGTATACAATTTCTACATACTTTTATGTCACAATGTAAACATGGAATAATTTTATTTGATGATTTATTAGAAGAAATTGTATCACAACATATGTTACATTCCATTGATTAATAATAATGAATATAATGTTTAAGTATTGGAAATAATATTAGCGTTGCAAAAAAATGACATGAAAATGAGTCTAAGATATTAGTTATATAAAGAAAAGAATAATAGGAAAATGTCTAATAATCGTATACCTGGTTATGATTATTCGATTGATTACAATAAGTCTGAATTGTTATTGCCGTTACATAGTATAAAGATACTAAATGAAAAAGTAGTTATAAAAACGTCATCAATTAAGAATTTAGAAAAAGAACCACAATGTGTTTCATTAAAATGTATTAAAATAAATAAGTAATTAATGAAAGATGAACATTATATAAAAATTTTGAAAAAATGTTCTAAGCAGCATGCAAAACAAATAAAACATATACAAAAAAATGTATTTGTTCATTCTAAAGATTTAGTGAATATTCATGCTGCAATTATGAAACCTGAATCTTTTTTTACTGCATTATCAATTTATTCATCATTGAAACCACGAAATCCTCCTCCAGATGATTTAGCATATGTAATAGCATTAATAATTTTATGTGAACCATTTTTATTAGATAGCAAACATGGAAAAAAATGGTTAGAACATTTTGATAATATATATGTTAGTCGATTAAAAGAGTCTCCATCATTGAAGACTGAAACAATAAATTTGTATTTAAAAAACATAATTCGAATAAAGAACTACATATGGGTGAATCCATTAAAAAGTGTTGATAATACGTTATATACAATTTTGCATAATCCTGAAATTTTTTTTAAATGTCTTGAAGAATACGCTTCTCAAACGCCTGGTCGAATTGGTCATGATGGTCGTTCAGTAAAAACAGGATTGGGAGAACATGCAAAGGATAATATAACATCTGCTTTAGTATCTTTATTTATACATAATGAAACTTTTAAACGTGATCATTATGAAACATATGAAAAGTGGGTTCTTGGTCAGAAGGCATTACGTAAGCCAATAGAAGAGAAATATTTAAAAAATGAACCAACGAATAGGCAAAAGGATGGATATATATGTTATGAAGATGCAGTTAAAATAAGAAATGGGTTACCTGACGGTTCATATGAGAGATTATTATTAACATTATATACTGATATACCTCCTGTTCGTTCTGATTTTCATGATACGAAAATATACAATTCAGAACCATCAAATATGTCTAAAAATAATTTTATAATACTAAAGAATAACAAAGGAACTTTGGTGCTAAACGATTATAAGACATCAAAAAAACATGGAACAATAACTATAGATTTACCTAATGAAACTCTTAAACAACTAAATTTGTCATTAAAAAAGGAACCAAGAGAATATTTGTTTTTATCAACATCTACAAAATTACCATATTCTAAACTAAAAACTCCTGAGAAATCTTTTAACTCTTGGGCGAATAGAACACTTAAAAATATTTTCAAAAATGAAGATTTTTCTTTAACAATGCTTCGTCACTCGTACATATCTCGTAAAGATCTAGAAATGGAAAAAATGACAGGAACACAGAGAAATGAAATAGCTAAAAAAATGGCACACAGTGTTGCAACACAAGAAAGATATAGATGGATTAATAATAAAATTAAATGATAATATTTTTGAAAAGTATTAGGGCAAAACAGTCAGGCTGCTTCGCAGCAACACGCAAAAGTATTAGGGCAAAACAGTCAGGCTGCTTCGCAGCAACACGCAAAAGTATTAGGGCAAAACAGTCAGGCTGCTTCGCAGCAACACGCAAATGTGTTATAGAAAAATAATATAAGTAAGTTAATACAATAACCATGAATTATTAAATTCACTATTATGAATAAAATATGAGTTATATGCAAAAATGAGTGATAGTGAAGATAGTATTATAGGGTGGAAATGTTTGTCTGTTGATGATGATAAGTCATGGAGTGATGCTCTTAGTTATTGGTTCTCCGAGGACGTTGTTAATACATATAATTTTGGTAGATATATTTATAGTTTAGGAAATCAAAATATACCTATAGATGAAAATTTAAATCTTAAAGATTGGCAAAAATATGATACAACTGATGTTAATTTAATATTGAATAAGGAACAGCTATATTGGATTCATATTGAATCGGAAATTGAGGTCGGCCCGCAGGACGCTGGCTCTGAAGGTCCTAAGGTAAATTGGAAAGTTGAATACAAAGATATATTAACTGGAGAATTACTTTACGATGGAGATATAAGAAGCGATTCAAATGGAATGTGCACTAGACCAAATTTTAGTTCGACTAATGATGTTTATGAAGTTGTTTTTTCGTGTGTAGATTCGAGTGGTTATGATTTATTAACAGGCGAAACATCTACTATTGGTGAGAAACTTTCTGCTGTTGTAGAAAAAAATAATAATGATCGTGTTCAAGCAACTCAATTATCATCTATTTTAGCAGATGATTTGAAAGATAGTGGAAATGTTTCATTGGATAACTATAAATCTAAAAAAAAATCTATAGAAGATTCGTTGGGTATAGAAGATATTAATACTAATCCATATGATACAACAGAAGATTCTGAAAAATGTCTTAGAAATAGTGAAGAAATTATGAAAGTTAGTTCTTTTTTAGATGGAATGGAGTCTCTTTTATCAGATAATTCTAGTAAATCTTCAGATGAAATTAAACGTGAAATTAGAAAAGCATTATTAGAAAAATTAGAAAATTATTCTACTGATTCTAGTGGGAGCGAAGATACATTTGATTTAAGTAATGAAAATAATGTATCTGATTTAATTGAAAAAGCTGGACAACAAGTTGTTGATAATGGAGTAGACGTAAATACATTAAAAACAAACGGCAAAGGTATTTCTTCTTTCGTAAAAACAATTAAAGATACTATGAGTCAAAGTGATAGTTTATCATTTAGTGATAAACTTATTGAAATTCATAAAACACAAAAAGCAATTAAAGAAACAATCAAAAACGTTAAAGATGAAGGAGGTAATTACACAAATGATTTGTCATCAAATGTTAATGACAAAAAAGGAACTTTAGATTTTTCTAAATATGAGGATCCAACATATAAACCATCAAAAATATATGTAGCTAATAACGGTAAAGATAGTTTTAGGAGAAAAGGTACAATTAATGATCCATATGCTACATTATCATATGCTTGGAAAAGAAGTGGAAATAGAACCAAAAATATATTTATTAGAGAGGGTACATATTTTATGCCAGAATTTAATGTCAATAAAAGAGCAGTAATTTCAGGATATAATAATGAAAATGTTATTTTTGATGGAACGAAAAGTATAAATGATTTGAAAGATAAATCATCAGAAGGTAAATGGAAACCAATAGAAAAAACAGTTGTTAATGATAAAAACGAAATAGAAAATACTACTATATATAGAATTAAACTTCGAGAAAATGTTAAAATATGGCAATTATTTCATAATCATGAAGAAGTTATTAACGCGAGATGGCCTAGTGCTCAATGGAAAGATGATTCTGTATTTGATATAAACAAATGGGGTCATGGTTATTATAATTATAGCGATGTTGCTGGAACTATAAGAGATTATGATAATGGAGAAATAGTTGATATTCCACATAATGACATAAATTTATATGACTTTGTAGAGAAACAGAGAACAATTAATGATTCTTTTGATATTAAAGATTCTTTAATTCATTTAAATGTGGGTTCTTTTAAAAGTTATACCAAAATAGTAAAAGAAACGAATATTGATAGTACTAATAATATTATTCGTTTAAATTATGATCAAGTTGATTTGTGGAAAACTAAACATCACTATTATTATTTGGAAAATAAACTAGAATATTTAAATAGTGAAAATGAATGGTATTTTGATAACGAAAATAAATATTTGTATGTTAGACTTAGTCAACATAAGATACCAAGCAATCTAAATATTCGCGCCAAGGTTGAAAATTATGCATTGAATATTTCTGCAAAAAATGTTAAAATAGAAAAAATAAATTTTTTTGGAACAACTTTCAAAGCAAACAACGCAGATTATTTATTAGTCAAAAATTGTAATTTTTTGTATCCAAGTTGTTATGCGCATATGTTAGGTCAAATTAATAGCGGTCATAATTTAGAACCAGCTAATAATGAAGTATTTGAAACGAATACACGAATAATAAACAGTTCAAAATGTATTATCGACAAATGCGCTTTCAAATATATTGATGGGGATGTGCTTCATGTTAGTGGCGGATCCAACACATTAAGAGATAGTTATATTTCTTATGTGGATAAAACGGTGTGTAATCTGTCATCCGTTATGACAACATTGCGTTTCGGAGGAGATAGAAATTTAATTAGAAATAATACAATTCATAAAACTGCCGCATCATCTACAATAAATCCAGGTAATAAATCTATTGTTGAATTCAATAACCTTTATGAAACAGGATATCTTCAAAGTGATGGTTCGATGATACATCTAATGGTTAATCAACAATTAGATGCTAAAATACGTTACAATTGGGTTCATGATACAATAAAATATGGTATACGATGTGATGGTGATGGAGACGGTAATGGATGCTATATTCATCATAATATAGGATGGAATTGTAATGGTGGCATAATGGTTAAAGGTGGTATATTAGATGATAATAATGAATCTGTTGGAGGACATTATGTATATAACAATACGTTTTTCAATAGTTTTGAAAAGAATGATATTATGGCTTTAAATGTTCAAGCTGGTAAAAATATTAATTATGGAACAGTTGTGATGAATAATTTATGCGAGAATTTAAGTGGACACCGCAGTAATTCAGAGGATTTGGAACCCAGAATGTTTGATATAAATAATTATACAAATAGTGATGTGGAAATATTTTTGAGAAATTATTCAAACAATGATTTTAGACCTAAACCAGACAATAATAATATTGTTAATGCTGGACAACTTCAATCACCATCTGATGATTTTAAACCATTTAGACGTGATCGATTAACTAGAGATATCGGAGCTATGATGAGCAATAAACCAATCTGGAAAGGAGGTATTACATGGAATAAAACTATGGAATCAGATGAAGATTATGTAAACAGAAAACGATTTTCATTTATTTCTAAAACAATCACACCAGAACCAGTTGATGATGATAATGTATACAATTTTTACGAATTAACTAGTGAATATTCCGTTTTAGATGAGCAAGATAAATCTTACCATAATATAACAGGAACAATCAGTTACATTGATTTAGAAGGAGGATTTTATGGTGTTACTACAAATGATAATTCGAATTATTTGCCAATAAATATACAATTAGATTTAAAAAAATATAACACTAAAAAAATTCAAATATCTGGATATTCTAAATCAGATACAATTTCTTTTTATATGTGGGGAACAATGATATATGCAGAAAATTGGACTTTTATAGATGAAGGAAACAGTGTTGAAATTCTTCCAGTAGCATATGCTTATGTTAATTATGATAATTATAATGCAATAAATCAAAATGAACGTAAAGGAGTTAATATATCTTGGAGTGAATGGAATAACAGTACAAATCGACACACTTTTACATTTGATACTCCAATGATCGACTCTAATTATAATGTAGTCACAGATAGAAATTATGAAAGCACCAATGCTATACATATTTTTGGAAAATCTAATACTCAATTTACTGCAGAATGGGAAAATGGTAATCCTGAAGTTTGGGGTGGTACATTTATAATATACTCATCAACACCTACAAAAACTATTTATGGAACTGGTGGCAGTTCATCATCTTCTATTGAAATTCTCCCAGCAGCATATGCACACGTTAATTCTAATAATTATAATGCAACAAATCAAAATGAACGTAAAGGAGTTAACATATCTTGGAGTCCATGGAATGACAATACAAGTGAACATGTTTTTAGTTTTGATACTCCTATGAGCGATGCTAATTATAGTGTTGTGACAGACAGAAATTACGAAAGTACTAATGCTTTACATATTCATGGAAAATCCAATACTCAATTTACTGCACAATGGGAAAACGGCAATCCAGAAGTTTGGGATGGCACGTTTATAATATACCCATCAATACCTACAAAAGAAATTGGAGGTGGTGCATTTTCTATTGAAATTCTTCCAGTAGCATATGCACACGTTAATTCTAATAATTATAATGCAATAAATCAAAATGACCGTAGAGGAGTTAACATATCTTGGAGTCCATGGAATAATAATTCAAAGAGACATACTTTTACTTTTGATACTCCTATGGAAAACACTAATTATAATGTAGTCACAGATAGAAATTACGAAAGTACTAATGCTATACATGTTTTTTGGAAATATAAGACTGGATTCACTGCACAATGGGAAAATGGTAATCCTCAAGTTTGGGCTGGAACTTTTGTAGTTTATGCATCTGATCCTACAAAACAATTTGGCACAAAAGAACCAGAACCAGAACCAGAACCAGAACCTGAACCTGAACCAGAACTAGAAACACAACCAGAACCAGAACCAGAACCAGAACCAGAACCAGAACCAGAACAACAATTATTATCAAACTATATAATTGTTTATAACGTTCCTAATTGGTTACAACCAATTAGTTATTCTAATACTATAGATCCAAATTATGTACAAAATTTTAAGGCATGGTGTTCTCCTACAAGTGCGGCAAATCAATTAGGTCATTTAGTTGATTCTGGATTATTGCCGGTGCCACCTCAGATTAATGACAATCATATAGCAGGTACAGAAATGCCTCATTCTAGTCCAGCAAGCACTTTTAATTGGGATACTGCACACGGATGGGGTGATTATTTATTAGATGGTCCCGGATTTAGAGGACAAGGATTATTAAATGGTGTTGTTACAGACTTTGGATGGTATATGGACACAAATAATATGGGTATGAATTCTAGTACTTCCAATAGTCCAGTAGGAACAACAATAAATTGTATATATGATGGAATCCAAGCATTTTATAGCAAAGTCGGTTGGTCAGATATGGTTGGAATTGTTTACAATAAAGGTTCAATGCCTATGTATAATGGTAAAAGACCAGATTATTGGCTAACATATGGTTATGATGAATCTATGGCATTTGACTATAATATTATGCTTTCAACAATCAAATATGAAATTGATAACAATAGAACAGTCATTGCATGTTATAATGGATGGCATTTAACATATATTTCAAATTATTCCACACCCACATCAGCAGATCATGAAGGAGCATACTATAAATTCAATCCTTCTCCAGATGAACCAAATATTAATAATGAAACCGGTGAACAATATACAATAACAATTCCAGAGGGTGATGGTGATAGTTATGGTACTATGCTTGGGCACACTGTCTTGATTGTTGGTTATATACCCGCAGGCTCTTTAGAAGATATTCATGGTAATACAGATTGGTTAATTGTTCGTGATAATCAACAAAGTACAAGTGGAACACACAGAAACGTTATAATACCATATTATGATCATACTTTTAATGACCCTTCGGGATGGGATAAATTATTAGCAACAGTGTTTGTTAATCCTTCATTGGGTATATATAACGAAATACAACCAGAACCCGAACCCGAACCACAAGATGAACCAACGACTATATATGTAAGTGGTGGTTCGTTTGGTTTCCCATATTATCGGTTTTATTCTGATTCAGCCGGAGCAAATGAAATTGATGGACTATATTTATCAGATGCAAAATATGAATTTAAAATGCTTAATAATGGTGGTCAATATCATCCATTTTTCATTAGTGACGTTGGATATAAACAGCCATCAAATACTCTAACATTTACAGGAGATATCAACTATATGATGGGTATTTCAGGTACTCAATCATTTATAGTGAGTTTGAATAATCTTCCAACCAGTTCACCAATATATTATTATTGTACGGCACATTCTAATATGATTAGTACATTCAATTATTATAATACTAATTTGAATAGTCCAGAACCACAACAAACATCATTTAATCTTAATTATGTTTATACAAATGCCGTTACAAATTTACTAAAACAACATATGTTGCAAGCGGTTAATATAGTAGAAGAAATAATTGATGGATATAAAGATGAAATATCACATATTGCAACAAGAACAGTAACTATAGACGAAGATAATTTATCAGGAAATACTTTAGGAGAAGCGTGGCCTGGTGATTTTAAAATTGTAATTAACAGTTCAAATTCAGGTAATGTAGGATTAGGTACTAAAAATGGAACAATAGGTGTACATATTAGTGTTGTTGTTCTTATTCATGAAATTATACATATATTAGGAATCGGTACAAACTATAATGCTTGGTATGACAATTTGGTAAATTCTCCTGCAGATGGAGAACGTAAATTTTATACTGGAAGTGCAGGTGTCCGTGAGTATAAAGCAATATTAGACACAAAAGGATATTCTTATACTAGCATTACAGGAATACCAGTCGAAGATGATTTTGGTAGTGGAACTGTAAATTCACATTTTGAAGAAGGTTATGATGATGATGCAGATCATAATTTTACAAATGAAGAATTTGTATATGATGGTAATGGCATTCAACATCCAGTTATACCTAAAGATATAATGACCGGTTTTATCGATGGTGATATAAATAATATTAGTGGAATAACGTTAGGTGTATTAGAAGATATTGGTTATTTTGTAAATTATGATTCACTATATTGTACCTATAATGTGTATCTTCAATTTGAAAATTAATAAATTCTAAAATTGTATGTATGATTACTCTGTATTTTTTACGGATGTAATAAATGGTAGAGACAATAATTTATTGAAGATTGCACAATTTAAAATGCCAGCATATGTAAATTATTTATATGACTCATCTGGTGTTACTGTTTTAACAAATGGCTTACCAAATTATGTACCAACAATGTTTGGAGAAAGAGCGGATACAATTCAAGAAATTGAATGGAATAGTGTTTATAAAAATACCAATTTATCTAGAGATAATAATCCAAATAAATTAAAATTTAATTACGTAAGATATCGCTTTAATATACCAGATATGTCTCTAAAAGACGGGCGACTATTAGATGATGATTTTGAATACGGACATTTAGCACCAATGGGCTCTATTGGTGTAGCCATTAATGGTGTATCTTTATATAATTCTTTATCTCAACCCAATATAAATATACAAGTTCTGGGTATAATATATCCAGTATATTGGAATAATAATTTAATAACAGATCTCGGGACAAAATTAGATTCTTGGATTCGAGTAGGAAGAAACGTATATTACTTAGATGCTATATCTGGTGGTGAGCAGTTTAGTACTTGCTGTGGTCATAATAGTGAGTATCAATATCATTATCATAAATTACCATATTGTGAATCAGGAACAAATGCTTTACATCCTGACCCAAGTGCAATACTTAATATGAAAGATGTTCATTCATTTTATGACAATAAAAACAAAAACAATGAACATTCAAGAATTATTGGATGGTTAATAGATGGTTATCCAGTATATGGTCCAATTGGTTATAAATATTATTATGAAAATAATAGAACATCTGTTTATGTTGTAGAAAATGATTTAGGAGAAAAACAAACGGTTTTTAAAAGAAGTTCATACGAATATGTAGATATATTAAGAGATGCTTCTGGAATACCTCAAAAAAAACTAGTTGGACAACAAAATATAAGATATTCTGGCTACAAGTTTGTAAAATCAAATATAGAAGATGATTCACATGGTATTTATTTAGATCATTGTAATGGTATATTCGGACCCACTCCTGAATTCCCAGATGGTATATATCATTATCATACTACAATAGATATTGATTTTTCAGGAAATCCAAAAAAAGGACTTGATTATTATTATCCATATGATATTGATAATATGATTATTTTTGACGACAATTTGCAATATGATACAGAAATCATTAGATATATTAATACAGAAGTTTGGGGAATTACATTCGTTATTAGTGATGATTTTAATTTGTCTTGGTATGATTGGTTATCTGTTATATATAATCCCAGTTATAGTTCTGCGTTTCAAAATAGATCTGGATTAGAATACGAAAATACATATATTAAGCATGGATTTGGGAGCAGCGACTGGTCTGATGTATCTGGTGGTAAAGTAAAAGTTTCACCACCAAATCAAAGTGATATTACATATTATTCGTATAATGAATGGGATGCAGCGAACGAAGTTGGAGGTTTGATTGCATTTTGGTTGAATGATCAAGGTAATATAGGATATAATAAACTTATAAGCCTTTATCCTAATAAATTTGATGTATTTGAATCAATAATACCAGTATTTCCATTTATTACAAATATGATAAGAGGAAATGTTGATATTTCTGAAAATGGCGTATCAACCGGTAATGAAGTTAAAATATTGCATTCAAATAGCCCACAACATTTGAAAAATGAATGGGTAAATGCAGCTAATCAGTATTTAACAACTAATACATAAATTAAAAATTATTTCATTAAAATCAATAATTTTTTCAATGAATTATTACTATATTCACCACTTATACGACCAACCTCATATGTATTATCATTATCATGTTTTAATATTATTAAAGTAGGGTATTCAACAACATTGTTTAACTCCGCAAATGTTTCACCCCAATCAATATAAATAGGAATTTTGTTCTCATACATGCATATAGACTTTTTAATTATAAAACGAGAACTAAAAGAACGTACCATCCATTTAGGTACACACGCAATGGCACATAACTCATTTTTATCTATATTTTTATGTTTTAATATTTCGTTTGACCATTCTCTTGCTAAATCACTTGATGATTTAGAAGCAATTATTAATATTTCATATTCTGTCCAATTAAGTTTTTCTCCATTTTGACTTGTAAGTGGCATTTTATGAAAAGGTTTATTATTTGCAAGTGCAGAACTATTACACAATGATAACAAAAATATAACATATTTAAAAATCATTAGAATTATCTATTTTAATTTTATTAAACAGGTGTTATACTATTTACTATTATTGGTGTAACAACATCACTCTTATTTTTAATATCTACAGGTGTTGCTCCATCTACAAAAACAATACCATATTTTTGTAAACCTATTTTAAGATGTTTATATAATATAGTTTGCATTAGCAAAAAATCAGATTTATTAGAATCTACACTAACAGGTATATTCAAAGTTAAACCTCGATCATTTTGTTTAACATACGCAACATTGACATCAATAACATTAGAATGTGTCATTAATATTTTTCTTATTACTGTTTCAAGAACACCCATATCATTTCTATTTGATATCATAATTTCTAGTAAAATTTTTTGCTTGGGTGATCTACTTATACTTTGTATAGTCATTGTCCATAATTTATGATTCGGTATTTCACTAATTCCTTGTGTTAAAGGATCGAGTATAGATGTTGAAAATCCAGATATATTTATAATTTTTCCTTCTAAATTTAATTCCTTTATTCGAACTAATTCATTTTGTCTTATCTTATCCATTGAAATCATAAGAATTCCACATACAAAATCTTGAGCTGGGGATTGTAAAGTAATCGGTAACATTAACGATATAATACCAATACCTCCAAATATATAGTTCATATTTATATTTGATATCATACCAGCAATAACTATTGAAATTGCTACAATTATCACTCTTATAAAAAGAATAAATAAAGTATTACTTATAAAATTTTTGTACTTGTTTAAATTTTTTTCTTGTAAAAGATTTGTAATTTTTTTTGTTATATTATCAGATATTGGAATTGATATTAGTATTATTGCAATGGAAATTATATATTTTAAATTTGTCACCATATCTATACATAAATAAAATATTAAAAAAAATGATGACCACTTTAACATAAATATATATGCACATTCAAAAATGTTAGGACGTTTACAAAAAATTCCAGTGATTTCTACATTCAAAATATATAAAACACCATTGTGTTTATTTCCGCATATTTATGGACTTGATGAATTACCAAAAAAAAATACAATCATGCATGCATTAAAATATATAAAAAATAATTTAGACAATGATTTGATAATACCAAACTGTTCAAAATATGGTTGTGATGATTGCTTAATGAAAATTAACGATGAAATGCGTTATGCATGTTATACTAAAATTTCAAAAGTAAATGTTATACATCTTGAGCCAAAACCCATATATTATGCATATGAACTAAATTCATTCAAAAAAAATTATCAAGAATTAGAGGTGGGTTTGTCTTACGGACATTTATGCGCTGCTTAATTATGTATTCAAAACTATGTTTTTTACACAAATATAGTTGTTTCATATTTGAATCTGTTAATAAAATATATTTGCTTATACTTTTAGCATCATTATTATACCAAATTTGACTAGTCATATTGAAAAAAGAATAGTCTATTAATGTATCTAAAACAATTGATACATCATATTTTTGTATTTTGTTTTTAAATCTCCAATTGGTATTATAAAATAGTTTCATTATTTGCAATTCATATAAATACTCATAATACTTAACGCAAGACAGTTCTAATTTCTTAAAATCACATAAATAATATTTAATATGGTTAATGCAATCCAATGGCAGTGATTCTATGTTACACATATAAATATCCACCAAATAGCACAAACATTATAATTTAATTATTAGTTGTCCTGTTTTTGATATATTTACAGGAAGAGTACTGTATTTTGGTATATATTCATGTAAAATCCAGTTTATAAATCGTTTTCTATGACTTTCATTTTCAATATGAAAATGCATAACTTCAAATGATTCCATAATAGATTTTATTATCATTTCTTCAGGATCTTCTAAATAATCACATATTAGTCCAACAACTTCTGCAGGTATTTGCTTAATTCTTGTATAAAGTTCATAATTGGGTAAATTTTTTTCAATGTTTTGAAGATATTTTATTATTTCACTTTCTGTGTAATCAATTTTACATACAATTTCTTTCTCATTTTGTGGCGTTAATTCATGATTTATTTGGTGATCTTCTTTTCTCTCATTATGTCTACAATAATTACGCCACAAATTATTATAAAAATGTTTGGGTTCTATAATTTTTGTCAATTTAGCAATTCTTATTCTTCTTCTTTTCTCTTGGTGTAATCTTTCGATTTTTTCTCTTTTTGTTTCATATTTCCAACATAAAGGTTTTAAACCATTTTGTTCATATAATGAATTAGCATAGGAGATTAAAGTATTAATAGAATATCTTTTCAGATATATAGCGAATTGATTATTATCAGAAGCTATATTTATACTTGGAATCGATTCCAGCGCGCGAGCTAGTGCTGCGCGCCCTAGTGCTGCGCGCCCTCTTAAAATACGATTTCTATTTAATGTATACAAAGCATCAATGCGCGCAATTGGCTGTGCGTCCAATTCCAATATTTTTTCAATTATTAGTTGTTTTCTGTTAGGCTTTATTTCAAATGTAAATGATCCAACCATTTTATTAATTAATATATTTATATAATTCCTTATTAGATGTTATTTAGAGAAAAAACACAATTTATTCCAACAATCGCGCCCATATGACCGCATATTAATGCAGCTATATCCTGTCCCAAAATTTCTGGATCATATTCATAGTTAGATTATTTACATGCACTAAAAATTATAATATTAAGATTGGAGACAAATATACATTTCATATTAAAACTCCGAGAATATTATAATGAGTTATATAATATTTGTTAATTCATAATTTTTTCAAAAATTTGATTTAATAACATTTTTAATATAAAATCAAAAGAAATAAGAATTAATAATGTTAAATTTCTTTACTACTTGGAGTTCTGCACTTTTTGTAATACCATACTTAAGAAAGAATGAATCCAGAAGTTTAATGGCACTCACATCTTGTGTCGCATTAGGAGGGGGAGGTATTTTAGTATCTAACTTCAAATATAATCAATGGTTCTGGAAAGAATATGAAATTAAAAAATGGAAATATTTAGTTTTAGAGGTAATAATCCATCAATTACCATTTTTTTATATGATAAATATGGAGTCAACTGGAAGTGCATTTAAATCAATTATTCCAGTAACAGCATATTGTACAATTGTTAAAAATCCTTATAAAGTTTGTGGACACAAATTAAAGAATTATTATGGATTAGTTCTTATTAGTATTGTTTCACCAATTGTTCATATTATAACAAGAAATAAGAATTCTAACAAGACATAAATTCATCTTCAGCATTCCATATTTGCTCCAAATATTTTTCATTATTTTCATTTTTACATACTTTATACATTACACATCCAAGTTGATTACTTGTCAAATACATTATTGTATCGCCAATATATGAAGCATTCAAACAAATTTCCAGTTGCTCATAATTTTCCCATATTCTAAAATGTTTTGGTTGTCTCGCATATTCTTTAATAATATTAGCTAATTCTGACATATGAAATACTTTGTAAGCATTATTCATATTGTTTATGTTATATATGAATAACTAAGAATCATTTTTATAAGTTTTTATCAAAAAAATGAAGTAATTTTATTGTATATTGGTAGATATAAGTAAAAATGTATCCCATGCAAGAATTTTCTGCATATGTATTCGATCCATCATTGGGGCATGATGTGATTAATGTTATAAGAAAATTTCTTATTAATCCATTTAATGAAATTAAAATTAATGGTACTCGTTCTCGCGCCAGATATATTATGAGATTATTGAAACATGATTTTACAACACAAGATGGTATTCAATGGGCTCATTATACAAATCGATTTTATTGGTGGGGATCTTTGGGTTATCTTATTCAAGAAACAGTTACTGACCAAGAGTATATGATTAAACAACTAGACAAGTGTTCTACTTGTTCAAGACAGCGGCATCAGCACCGCTATGTTCGTCGGAAACATCGAGACAAAAATAGTTCTGCCAGATTTAATGCTAAGATGTTCTTAGCTGGAAAATATGGCGATTGTCAATGTTTATGTGGACATTTTTCACGTCAACTTCGTTTGTATCCCTGTTTGCCTCCAGATGTACCTCGAATGCATCCCGGATTACCTGAGTCGCCACCGGTCAGTGATGATGAGGATAATGATGAAATTAATAACCATAATCAGGAAGTTTGGGAAGCTTGGGAACAACAGGATGAGGTTTTGTATACTCATCCATCTTATGAGTAAATCCAATAATGTGAGAAAACACATATTCATGCGCATGTCAAAAAAATGACATGATTTTTTTGCTAGATTGGAATATATAATAAAAGTCCATTAGTAAAATGCATCCTATTCAACTATGTTCTACATATGTATTCGATTCAGCATTAGGACATGATGTAATGAATCTTATAAGAGGATTTCTTATGAATCCATTGGCTGAAATTAAATTGAAAGGTACTATTTCTCGCGTCAAAATGCTTGCAAATTTCCATAAACAACAACTTGGACTTGGTTGGTGGGAAACACAAGGCACCGCCTGGACTCATTTACATAATATTATGTGGAAATATAAAATTGTAGACAGAGAATACATGATTAAACAACTAAATAAGTGTACTTGTTCTTATTGTTCAAAACATAAAGAACCCAATGATAGTATCGAATGCTTTTCTTGGGAAAAGGCTTCTGGAATAAGATTAGCAGAGAATGGAGATATGTATGATTCATTAAATGATGACAGAAAATTACCAAACACATATTCTAATTTGAAAAAATGCTTTTCTTGGGCGAAAGCTTCAAAGAAGCTTTCTTGTCCATGTAGATACTTTTCAAGTTCACTTGCTATGTCAATAGAAGATTCTAAAGAGAGAGAGCCAAATTCTGAACGCCCGCCGATCTACTACACGAACCCGGAATTTCGCCATATATACGATTCGACAGGGTACAAAATATCTTACTGGGATATGGTTGGAGATCCAATTGCAGGGCAATGGAATAATGGTTTTAAAAAAGATCAATATGACAATGAGGAACTATATTTCTATCTAAGTAAAGTAGAGATGGATAGAAAGTTCTCTAGAAAATATGGAAGAGAACGCGAATGGTATGACAATAATGGTTGGATCGACTACGACGACGACCGTGGCATCCCACAAGGTGTTGTTCCTCTCGGAGAAGAATTTGCTATAATTGAGTCCGAACCCAGTGATTGGGTAAGTTATACTGACTTAGATTACATTGATTCCATCGGAAAAGGAAAATACTATTACAACAAGAAGACTGGCGAAACAACTACAAAACGTCCAGAAGGATTAAGTATAGAGGACAGCTATTGGTATCGCTCTATACGCAAAAGTTATGCAGGAATCCAAAGAATCAATGTGGATGAAGATTCCGAAGAATCTGAAAGTGATGATGAATCATTTGATAACGATAACTATTATAGAATATTAAGAAGCTCATAAAAACAATAAAATCAAACAAAAATCAAAAAACAATAAAACCAAATAAAATTTTTTTATTTATGTTTTTGCATAAAATTCTTGCATTTATTTGCTATAATACTAAAAAAACCCATATAACTAAATTCAATTAAAGAACTTTTTTTTTCAAAAATAGTAACATGTTTTGGTGGAATATAATATGTTTGACCAGCTTTGATTGTATGTATTATTGAACTGTCTTTTATCATATATATCTTCATTTCGCCAGATTCTAAATATCCATAACGCGCCAGTTTAAAACAAGGTTGATTCGGTTGTGGCACATAACCTGCATCTATTTCAATTCTACGCAATTGCATATTATTTACATTTTTTATCCAAATTCTACATTGTTTTCCAAATGTACCAAATGTTCTATGTGGTGAATTTATGTCGCTTTGTTCACGTGGAAAGCATATTTGGGGATTTTTTATCATATATTTAATTTGAAATATTTTTAAATTGATTATAGTAATGGATAAAAAACAAGTTCGAATATATGCATTATTAACAGCATATTCATGGCCAAAGCGGCGACTTGGATATAATACTGGTTTTAGAAATAAATATTTTCTTAAAAATGCAAGAAAAGTTAACTTAAAAATGAATTTATTAAAAGATTACAAATTACTTGAAGAACATTCTAATCAATATTTATGTGCATTTCATAATGAAAAGAATAATGAAATAGTATATAGTATCAGAGGAACAGATTTAATAGATCCAAAAGATATTTTTATGGATTTACAAGTTTTAAGTGGCACAGAAAAGAGAAACAAAAGATTCAAAGAAAGTTATGAAAAATTGAAACTATTGCTACAAGACTATCCAAAATATACATTTACTTTATGTGGTGCATCTCTCGGTGGGCGAATCGCAATAGATTTACTTGATAGTGATTTAGGTGACAAAATAACAGAAGTTCACGTATTTAATTGTGCAACATCTTTAGCTCATTTATACAAATCGGCACAATGCTTATCAAAAGAAAACAATAACAAAAAAAATTATTGTAAAAATAGAGTAATCAAATTACATATACATCTTGTCAATAATGATCCAATATCAATATTGAGTATGGGAGAATTATCTAAGACAAAAACAGTATATCCAAAAAAATCAGAATCTCCTAAATATTTAAAAGGTAAAAACAAAAAAATACTAACTGTTCATTCAATACTCAATTTTGTGTAGAAAATATATATAGTTATAATATGAAGTTAATATGTGTTCTTAGTGTCATATTATTGCTTTTAATCATTTATTTTTATAATATAGAAGAATCCTACGAAGCACCAATACCTATTCACAAACAACAAATATACATTGATTCATTGAATGATTACCATCAAAATATAATAAAAAATAATAATCAAAAAAAAGGATTGTATTATTCAAACAAATCAGATGAATATGAATTATGCAAGCTGTTATATGATCCAAACAAAAGACAAAAAAAAATTTCACTAATTCCTAAATTTTTCACTAAAGATGAATGCCAAATTATTATAAAAGAGGCAGAAGAATATGCAAATTCCAATAAATGGTCAGTCAATAGACATAAAGAATATCCAACAACAGATAATGAAATTACTAAGAAATGGTATTCTTATAACAAAATAGTATATTCGATATATGATAAGATTATTCCTGAAATAGTCAAATTATTTGAAATTAATCCACAAATTGTTAGCGTAAATGAGATATTTATTTCAAAATACTCTATGAATGGTCAAAAAAAATTAAGGACTCATCGCGATGGTTCTGAATTTAGCTTTATAATTGCACTCAATGATGACTATTCTGGTGGTGGAACTAAATTTGAAAATTTAAATAAAACAATTCAATTTAACACTGGTGACTGTTTAGTATTTTGTGGTCAAGAAAAACATAAAGGTATCAAAATAACATCTGGAACAAGATATATTATAGCCGGCTTTTTGGGAATAATAAAAAATGATGATTTTTGTGATAAATGGGCACAAGTTTATACGAATTTATCTGAATCTGAATCCGATGATGATGAACAGAATGATGATTTTTCTACAAATTGGAACAAATATTAGTATTAACCAAACGTATTTTCACCAGAATATGTAATATATAAAAACCCATCTTTATCTTTATATTTATCATATACAGTTAATATAGAATCAGAATTTGGAGGAATGTTATTATTAACAAATACAAATATTGCTTGCTCGGGTTTAATATCAGATCGTTTTCTTATAATATGAATAAATTGACCAATACTGAAATGTATTGGTACTAAATACTTCATTTTTCTAATAATTGGTATATCTTTACAATGTATTGATCTTTGACAAATAATTGGAACTCTTTCAGGATATTTTTCTAATACTTTTGTTGATTCAGATAATCTTTTTTCAAATGACATGCTTTTCTTAAAATCTGTACAAGAATTTTCTGCCATAATATATTATTTAACAAAAAATAATATACATAATGTCGCAATATTTAATATAAATGAAATATAGAAAAAATGAAATACAAATATGATTTCAATTAATAAGAAATGATTTATTCTTTGTCTGATTTTAAAGATATTGAGAATTTAAAACCAACTATATCTGGTAGTATTATAGGCAATAATTATCATAGTTTATATCATAAAGTATCATATAACAATTCTGAATCACTAATATCATTTCAATCACCACTAAGTAATATAATCAGTTTCAATAAAAATTGGATATGTTTCGAATTTAGTAATGAAGAAAAAATTAATTTAAATTTTTATAAATCATTTCAAAAATTATTGGCAAGAATTGTTAAGAAAACAGAAAATAAATATGAAAAAGAAATAATATGGGATTTGCCAAATAACGGACCCATTGTATCATTAAGTGGAAATATTGTTAAAGGATGCTTATTGTATGATGATAATAAAAATTTATTACAAATAAATGAAGAAATAAAAAATAATGTATCCGATTTCATATTCACTATTAGTTGTGTAAGATTAATTAGCCCATTTGATGATGAAACTAGATTATACGGAAGAATAATGTTTGAAATATTACAAATTCGTACTAGACCTCAAAAAATAGTTCCTTTACAATGTTTTGCTTTTAAATCACAACCACAATCAAAATATTTAGATATGCTTAAGAAAGGTGTACCTAGACCAGCGGTTGAGCAAAAAATGAAATGTGATGGAGTGGATATTGGTACATTAGATGGAAATGTTTCATCTACACATAATGCTACAATTCCAAAATGCATTATTAGCGCATCTGAATTAAAGAACACAAAACTAAGAAAAACTTCAATTGTTAAAAGCAGTCCAGTAAAAAAGAAAGGTATAAGTCTTGGAATTTCTTACGAAGATATTCATAAAGCCCTAAAAAATTTAAGAAGAACTAATTTATTGACATTTAGTAACTCAAGTTCTTAAATCAAGTAAAAGTGTGCATGGCGCACGAATAAAGCCCCTATGGACGCGAAGATGAGCGATGATGCGTTGGAATAATAGACACAAATGTATTTTTATCTAATTTATTTTTAATATTTGGATCAATGTTATCTATATATTTATATTTTTCATATTTTAATTTATAGTGATTAAAGCATATTTCTTTTACCGGTGGTGTAATTTGTCTTCCACTTGATAATTGTATATTGTGAACTCCTAGATCTTTTGTACAATTTACATTACAAATATTTTTATTACTATGATTTCTAGGTAAGTCATTTATTTCAGCATTTTTGATTTCAGTAACCAATTTGTTCAAATTATAAAATCTTGATTCAAATCTTATTTGACCTATTTTTACATTTTTAACGTTAGATGGTAAATTTGTAATATAATCACTTATATTATTAAAATTTCCTAGTACAATATATTCATCCATATCTATATTTGCACACCAATCAATATTATTATTTTTCATAATATTCAAACAATGTCTATGTGCATCAACTTGATTGTATAAAATATTTCCTTTATCATCGCTAGGTGACCACTCGATAATTTCAATACATCTATATTTATCACATAATTTTTTTAAATGGTCATTCATTTGATTATCATCCATATTTACTAATTCATCATAATTAATATTGTATTTATTTATTTTACCAAAAACAATCGTTTTTGAATGTCTTGTATCCCATCCAGTAACTTTATTTACTTTTGAATTATCGTATAAATAAAATTTGTTAAATCCTAATAAAATATGATATTTAATCCATTCTTCTAAAAATAAAATATTTTCTTTTAAAATAAAAACAGTATGTATTGCTATTTGCATAATACATAACAAATTAATATAAAAAGTGTGAAATATAAAAAGTGCGCATTTTAATTGACATTTACTTATCGAAAAAATCTTCAATGGGTTTATGTGTTAAAAATTCATTTAAAGATTGAAAAGATTCAGCAAGCATATATCCAGCAGCAATTGAATAAAATGTAAATCGAACACTTTTCCATTTTTGTTCTTTTGGAAACCATCCAAACCAATCCGAATATTTTTCAATAATATCTGGTTCAGTTTCTGATACATTTTCGATAATAGTGTTATTTTCTTGATCATATTGACCAGAATGAACTATTGTCATAACATTAGAATCTTTAGTCATAAAAGTTTTTGAAAATGGTTTATTGTAATTAACAAAAGCATTATTATAATTGGCAAATAGTAACAAAAGATATGATGAATAATACATCTTATAGCTATATTATCCAATGCGTCTTATATATTATTTTTTATAATTGCAACAAGTCTTTGTGTTATAATGTTATTTCTATAATCGAATGACTGAATGAATACATTATTTTGTTTTTCATAATTATTTATCCAAAGCATTTGTTTACCCATAAATGTATTTTTATAGAATCCTGGAACCAATGCAAAATTTATAATTTTGTTATCGTTTTCTTTTAGATTAGATATTTTAAATGCAAGATCTGTTTGATGTGGTTTTAGTGAAAGGAGATATTCTAGCATATGAAAATATGTAAGATTCTTATGGTCATCTTCTGATAAATCAGAAGCGTATTGACTTAATTTTTGAGAAAATATTGAATATTCTTTAAACATCAATTTATTCCATGCATTTATAAGAATTGGATATTTTTTGACGTTTGGTATAGTTCCGTAGTTCTCTTGATTTGATTCGTATTGCAATATAAACTGTTTTGCATCATTCAATATATTATCGCTTTGATCTAAATATAAAATGTTTTCATTAATCATTGATTGTATTTCATTATCATCTAAAACATACCATATAAACATTTGTATCATCTTTTTTATTTTAATGGAATTTTCTGTATTAACTAAGTCTTTTTTACGTAAATCTGTTATAATTTTTTTACGAAATGCCATCTTTTCAGAAATCATATTATTATTCGATTCATTTGAAAAATGAAGAAGGTCATGTACTCCTTGTTGATGTTTTAATGTTGCTGTTTTTAATCCGGGTCTTTTACATTTGACTCTTTCAAGAGTTAATATATCATTTATATTTTTAACTTCTGGATTACTATATATTATTTCATCACTAATGTTTATTGAAAGAATATTTTTCCAATATTGTTTATCTTTGTGATGAGTTTCTTTTCTGAAATTGTAATTACAAAATTGTCTAGAACATGCTGCGAAATCGGTATTATTGGACTTGGCACATAATTCATTTGATAGTTTTATTTGGTCTTTTATTATTATGAAAAACTCTTTATCTATAGAATATTTCCAATAAATAATATTTGAATATTTTTGTGGATTGGTTAACAGTTTGTGAAGATTTATTGGAAAATGATAAGCGGAGCCAAATTGTTTGTTTCTGTATTTCAATTGTTTTGTTTTAGAATTCTTCATTACACTTTATAAATATAATTATTTTATGAATATTTATTGTAAATATCCTCAATAGTATCAATCGCAAATCTCACATCGTCAAATTTTATTGTAGATAAAACAATAAATCCCGCAATCCACATTACTCTAACTATACCTTTTTTGTATTTTGGTTCGGATAAGTCTATAAAAACAACAGGAAATGACATGGAGATTAACAATATTCCAATAAAAAACTTAAAAAACATATCAACAACTTTAATATATGACTTTGCTTTTTCTGTATTTGAGGATCTAAAACGAATACTTATCCTTATCATTATGTAAGCAATGAATAAAAAGTAATACATATAATAAACGATTTCTAAAGCGATCAAAGCATTTGTTGATACCATTAATATTAAATACAATATTTTTTTATAAAAATGACTTGTTCAACTTAACATTAGTGAATAAGGTATAAATATATATGTCCATGTTTATGTAATAGGATAAATCATTCATGAGTGTTGAGTGCCCTATTACGAAGAAGGAAATAAAAGACGCAGTAATTGCACCTGATGGTATTACATATGAGAGAAATGCATTATTAAAATATATAAGAAAATACAAAAAATCTCCTGTAACAGGAGAACCTATTGATGGTAAAACACTAATTTATGGAAATAATTATTTAGAATCTAAGGAGGAAAGAGCAGAAAGAGTTTTGAATTATATTAGAGACGAATTAGAAGAATATATTAATTTAAGAAAACAAAGTCATAATTTTGAAAAAGTACCAGAAGATATTGAAATATATCTTAAAATAAATAGTGACAATACATGGGGATGTTATGCAAAAAATATTAAAAACGAAGAATCAAAACTACCAGATAAAATATTGAAATCAATTCAATATAATGCTTGTGCCATGTATTTCTATATACAAGGTTCTTCAAAATTTTATAAATCAAAATTTGTTGGAAATGGTAGATTGAAAATATTCGGTGATAATAAAATTAATGAATTATGTGAAAAAAACGGTAAGGTTGTTATTAACAGATATAGTTCGTTCACTAAAGAATTTCATGTTCAAAAGTGGTTGAATGAAATTTGTTCTGATGAAATTGTGTCACAACCTTTACGAGTTTTATTGGGTTTATCTGAAAATAAACAATTAAAATGCGATATAGAACATGATTTAGATATTAATATATTAAATGAATGTCAGAAAAGTGTATTTTCAAAGGAAAATATGCGTAGAGTACAAGTCATTGAAGGTCCACCCGGAACAGGAAAGACAACTGTAATAACCAGTCTTTTAAAATATTTTGATAAGTGTTTTGAAGAAGATAATCATTATACTATTGTTGTATCTGAAAAAAATAGAGGTGTTGATGCAGTTGCAGAAAAAATAAAAGATGATGATATAAACGAGAAAATATTAGCGTTTGGTTCAGATAATATTGGTGAAACGACTGAAAAGTTTTTGCTAGAAAACAAGGTTATGAAACATAATAAAGTGTTGAAATACATGGGAAAAATACACGAGTTAGAGGGTGAAATTGAACAAAAAATACGTAAACTAAAAAGAACTATTTACAATTTAATACCAAGAAAAATTCATAAAAATTTATCAATGAAAAATCTTGGTTATGTGGAATATATTCTTAAAAATATGAATATGAATACAAATAGAAGACAAAAAATTGATAATATTTTAAATAATATTAACGCTATAAATAAAGAAATTTGGAATATTAAGAAAATTAATGAACATATTCTTAATGAAGCAAGTCTGGATTATGTAAAACAATGCACTATTATTTTAGTTACATTCGGTTCTTTACATCAAGTATTAAACTTTCTTAAAAATAGTGAAAATATCAAATTGACTATAATTGTAGATGAATCATCAACTATGCTTGCTTGGCAAGGACTTTATTTGGAACATTTTGCAAATGATATAGGTTGTTGTTTAGAAAATATGATATTAATCGGTGATTCAAAACAATTACCGCCTTATTGGCCAGACCATCAAAATCCCAATCAAGAAAAAGGATCATTTTTAGATTTTGCAAAAAACAAATGCAAAAATATACAATTTCGAGAACAATATAGATTACCAAACGATATTATGAAAATATTGAATAAAGAATATTATAAAGAATTACCATTGTTATTAGGACATGGACGTATAACAGAAGATTCAATATCTTGGAATCATAGTTTTGGTGTGGATAGTGAAGAAAATTCGCAAGAAGCAATGAATATTTTAAAATTGGTTTCGAAATATCCAGTTGGACAACATTTACTCATTGTTTCACCATACAAAGCTCAATGTGATTTGCTAGAAAATATTTTCAAACAATATTATTTTAACGTGACTATTATGACATTAGATTCCGTTCAAGGTCATGAAGCTGAAATTGTTATAGTATCATTAGTTAAATCAACACCAACATCATTTCTTACTAAAAAAAGAACTTGTGTTTTAGTATCAAGAGCAAGACAAAAATTGATAATGTTTGGTAATAGACAAAATTGTTTAAAATCACCAAATGGTAGTCTAAGACGTTTGGCAAGATATAAAGAATGCAATTATAAATAATATTCAAAAAAATGAACATTATGATACAATTGAATTAAATACATAATCAACATATGTAATAAATATCAATAAAACTTATTCAATCATGTTACATGATTTACCTAATGAATTATTAATCAAAATATTTGAGTTTGATCCAACACACAGACCCAAATATAAAACATGTTTACAAAGTATTAATCTAATTGGATTATATTCTCGTTTTATAAATTTTTTGAACGATGTGGATGAATATGTTTTGCAATATAATTTGGATGAACCATTGAATATAAGCAGAATCATCAAAGAGCATTTCAAAGAATCAGATATTGAATCATTGGAAAATGATCCATTATTTGGAAAGCCTCTTAATGAATACGGCTGGACTAAAGATAAAATAAAGATTCATATGCAAAAAATGTTCAGTTATTTGAATGAAACTATGATAAAAGTTATTGATATTGGTTTAAACAATATTGATTATACTAAAAAATACAAATGGAAATCGAATCGTTTGTTATACTCGTTTAGGTCTAATGAAAATCTTGAAAAAAGTTTATTAGATTTGATAAGAATATGTTCAAAAAAAATAGATGAAGTTGTATATCTTTGTATAAAATCATATGATTTTCATACTAGGACTAAAAAGTTTGGGAAAATATATTCAAAATGTGTTGTTGACTGGTGGTTTATGAATATTTACTCTAAAATGCCTCCTGAAGCGGTTAACCATGTACAAATACATATTGTAGAAAGAAGTATTATTCAAAACATAGAAAATAACAATTTTCCTGAATATTATTATTATCCCTAGAATATTTATTAAATAATTAATTTATTAAATTAAAGTAGGTTGTAATCTTTGCATTTGTCTTACAAATAATGAACATTCTGCGACATTCTTTTCTACTTCTGTTAATAATGCAATAGTATTTTTCAAAGTTTCATTACACTCTTCTAAATCAATAATCATTTTATCTATTTTTAATTGTAACTCAGCTCTCTCAGCTATTTGTTGATTTCGAAGGTTATTCATATATGATTTTAGTTCTTCGATTTTCTTTTGCTCGTCTTTTAATGCTTCATCAAGGGCATTTATTTGTTCTTTTGTTTCAGCCAACTCTTTAGCTTGTTCTAATGCTTTTGCTCTAGCTTCTGCTAGTTCAATTGTTTTTAATTGGCGCTCGTATTCTTTTGCCATTTTTTCATCGTTTAGTCTTGCAATTTCTTGTTGTTTTTGTAGTTTCATTTCTAAATATGCTGCTTCTTGTTCTTGTTTAACTTTAAGAGCTCTTACTCTTTCTGCTTCTTCGCGTGCTTTTAACTCATTTTCCAAAGCTTCACGTTCAGCTTTATTAGCCCTTTCTTGTTCTGCTAATTGCAGATTGTGTTCTGTTTCTTTTAGTTCAGAATCTGAACGCAGATTCATTAATTTTATTCTAGCAATTTTACGTTTCATTAATTCAGTTGAAAATCGTAGTCTTTCATTGTCCTTTTTTAATGCTAATTCTTTATTGCTTTCATCTATAAGTTTTAAGGATACTTCATTTGTACAATTCGTTAAATATGGATTTGGAATATCAGAATCATTTTCTATACCTTCGTGTGAAAGTTCAATTAAGTCTAATCTACCTTTTAGTTCTTTTTGTTGCTCTGTTACTATTATTTGTTCATTATTTTCGAAATTAGACAAAGTTGTAACACCATATCTGTTTTTAAGTTCATTGGTATTGTTTTCAACAATATTTTGCAAATCATTATTTGATGATTCTATTTGTTTGTTTATGTTTTCTAATTGTAAGTTAAGCATTTTTTTTCTCTCTAAAATAGAATCACATTCTTCTGGTTTAATATCCATTTGACAAGTCATACTGTGTTTTCCAATAATATGACATAATTCTCCTTTTGCTTCACTACTTGAACCTCTAAAAACATCATTGGTATAAGCATAACAACCACTTTCACTTGCTCCTTCATTTTTAGATAAAATCTGAACACCTTTTAAATTTTCACCATGCTCAATTTTTGCTTTCTTATAGCAATCCAAATTTCTAGTAACATCTGATGTTCCTTTGTCAATGTTATCAAGTTTATGTATTCCTAATTGTTGAGGTTGTCCATCATCTTTTACACATATTCCAGAATCATATTGTATTCCGCATGAACCAGTTGAATAATAATTCGAAGGTGGCGGATTAGGCCATGAACATGAACCATCCGATTTTTCTGCACTTTGATCATAATTTTCTGCACCTTGTTGCATACAACCATATTTTATATATTCACAACTACCATCATCATAATTTGCGTTTAAATTCCTATTTTTCGCATTAGGATCTGTGCATCCACCAACTAAACAACTTCCGTCTTCTGTATTAGCAGAAATCTTATAATTTGAAGCTAACGGATTTGTACATCCTTTTATTATACAACTTCCATCATCTATATTTGCTCTGCTATTATAATTTGTTGCACGAATTGGACTAGAAATGGTACATCCTTTTATTACACAACTTCCATCATCTACATTTGCTTTATTATTAAAATTATCTGCAGTAAAATCAGTACAACCAAATGTAGAATTACCAGTATATTTAGAATTAAAATAACATGCCTTACCAGGATAATGTGATGTATTGACTCTATTGGACTGACCATGGTGTATAGCACAACCACGAGTAAACCATGGTCCAGTTGAATGTACTGTAATTGAACTATATCCATTTTCACCATATTGTCCTTTTGCTACATCTTTGCATGCATTTGCAATACGATCTCTACTCCATCCCATAATTTGTTTACCATCATTATTAGCAGGTCCGGCAGCACCAATATGAAAAGCTCTCAATCCGCCGCGCGTTTTACCATCACTTGGACTACATATTACATCATTCTTATGACCACTTTGTACATTATTTGCTACATTATTTGAGGGATTCAAACTTACAAAAGGCATAGGTTCTTTTTCACAAGATTCATTTGAAATAATACAGCTCCTATCACTAGGACGAAATTTACACTTTACAAAACCATCTGATTCACCAACATTTTTAATGCTATATGCATTATCACATAATGATTCATTATTATTTGCTGCATTACACTGACCTATTAGATTCTGACGATCTCCACAAGATCCATTTGAAAAACTTTCTTTTAACAAGTATTTAGTTCTGTATATAAAAACAAGTAAAATAACAACCAGGAGGAATACATACATATAAATGTTATTACTTAATCTCATTAATAATTAAAATATATAAATGTTTAGAAAAATACTGGTTCAATTCTTTGCATTTGTCTAGTAAATAATCCACATTTTTCTAAATCTGCAGATGTTTTATCTTTTGCACCTCTAACTTGTTGAATATTATCATTACAAGCCTTGACTTTATAATCAATTTTTGCAAATTCTGTTTGTAATTCAAGTCTGGCACTTGCATGATTTTTATTCATTTCATTTAATTCATCTTGTAGGTTTTTTAATTTATTTGTAGCACTATTAATTGCATAATTAAGTGCATTTTTTTGTTCATTACTTTGTGCTAGTTTTTCAGCTTCTATCAATGCATTTAGACGTTCCTCTTGTAATAGTACTTCCCGTTTAGCAATTTCTGCTTCTTTTTGTCTTGTTTCTTCTTCGATTTTCGCCTGTTCTTCAAGTAAATTTTTTTGATGTTCTTTATATAACCTAATTCTTTCTTCTTCCTTGGCAAGAGCTTCATCTTTCTCTTTTTGAAGTTTTTCATTTAATAATCTTTTAGTTTCTTCATATTGTTTATTATGAGCTTCTTGTTGTTCTTGTAATTTTTGCATATGCTGTTCTGCTCTTATAATAGCGTTTTCTTCTAAACTAATTATTTCTAGTTTGTTAGCAATTTGTCTTAAATTGCTATTTTGAATTTGTTGTGCTATTATTGAACTATTCAATGTGAATATGTCATTGATCAAATCCATTAAAATAATTGTATCTTCCGCACTACATGATATGGCACTTTCTATTTGTTTTATTTCAGCGTCGCGGACATTAGATAATAATTGTAATTTTTCTGTTTTTAAATTGTCCATTTCTGATTTATTTTTTCCATAAATATTTTCTAGTTGTGTTAGATTTTTATCACTCTTATTAGTTATGAGATTTTGTAGTTGGTTATTATTTTGAACTATTGTTGAATAAACATCTTCATATTCTTTTTTGAGTTGTTGCTTTCTAGTAATTAGTACAGAACATTCACTATTTTCATTAATTACAGATAATTTGCATAACTGTGGATCAGATATACTATTTTTACCAATTACATGACATATTGCATTATTATTGTTACTACCTTTTAAAATGGTAGGAGAAGTATGCGCATAACAACCTGCAGCATCATCACCAATACCCGAAACAATTTCTATTCCGCTTAAACTAGAACCATATTGTTGTTTTGCTTTATTATAACATTCAATGCTTCTATCAAAACTTTCTAATCCAACATCAATATTGTCTATTTTGTGTTTTCCTTCTTCTTCTGCAATATTATTGCTAGAAACACAAAAACCTTTATCATAATTTATTGTGCAATCATCGTTTTTTAATTCAATTACTTCTGGTTCAGTATTTAATGGTGGAAGAACAGGTGACGGTAATATACAACTATTATCATTAGTATTTGCATTAGGATTGAAATTATTTGCTTCTGGATCTGTACATCCTGTGATTATGCAACTATAATTTTCTTTATTTGCATTTGGATTATAATTATCTGCTTCCGGATTTGTACATCCTTTTATTTCTGGCACTAATGGAACAAAATCAGGATTTATATAACAATTTTTACCTGAATAGGGAATAGTTTCAATTGGTTTAGTTTGTTTGTGATATATATCACATCCACGAGTAAACCAAGGACCAGTATGATGTACACTAATACCACTATATCCAGTTTTACCAAATCTACTTTCTGCAAGTTTTTTACATTCGTTTTTAATACGATTATGGTCCCAAGACATAATTTGTTTACCATCATTATTAGCAGGTCCAGCAGCACCAATATGAAAAGCTCTTAATCCATATCCCCAGTTTACTTTTCCACCGGAATTTGTATTTCTACACGTATGACCAGTTTTATAATTAAAAAAAGCTTCTTTTTTATTTTTTTTTGTAATATATGCTTTTACAAATATAGATACTAGTAGTAGAATTGAAAATAAAAATATACATCTAAAAAATATATCGAAATATTTGTCATAAAAATTGTTATTATTTACCATTATTAGTTAATAATATTTTATATATTTTAGAAATAAACTGGTTGAATCTTTTGCATTTGTATATTAAATTTTGCACATTTTTTTAGATCATCCGATTCTTTCCCTTTCGCTCCCATTACTTGATCTATATTGTCAGCACAAGCATCTTGTTTATATTTTATATTTCTAATTTTTTTCTCTAAAGATAGTCTTTTATTTCTATGTTCCTTAATCATATTTTCAATACTGTGTTCCAATCCTTTCAATGCTTTAATCGCATCTTTATTCGCATTTTCTAAAGCTTCAATTTGTTCTATTGATTTTGCTATTTTTTTAGCTTCTTGTAATGATTTAATACGCTCTTGCATCAATAGTTTTTTACGATTTATAATTTCATATTCTTTTTGACGTTTTAATTCCTCTATAGCAGCAATTTCAGCAAGTTTTCTTCTTTTTTCTTTTAAATATTTTGCTTTGCGCTGTTTTTCAAGTTTTTGTGCTTTTTTTTGCTTTTTTACTAAATTAGAATCCATTAATTTTTGTATTTCCCCTCTTTTTCTATCGTTCTCTAATTTTTGTTCCTGAATTTGTTTTCTATATTCTGCATCTTTTATTTCACGATTGTATCTTAAATTGATTATTTCGTATTCATTTGCCTCATTTCTTTTATATTCATTTTGAAGTTTGTACAATTCATATTCTTTTATAAGAGACATGTTTTTATTTTCCACTTCTTGTAACTTTATTAAATTTTTAGCACTACAATTATATTCATCAATATATTTATTATTTTCGTTATATTGTGATTCTAATATATCATATCTTTCCTTTAATCTTGCATTAAACTCATCCATATTCATTGAATATTGATTTTTCTTGTCTTTGTTGTTTTGTTTATAATTCTCAATTAATTTATCTAGTTGTTCATTTTCCATTTTTATCTTGTTTATAAATGACTCTTGTTGTTCATTAAGCATGTTCTTTTTTTGTATAATCGATTCACATTCCACATCATCATTTATTACAGATAAATTATCCGGTTTACAATATTGTGATGCATAATGCTTTGCTACAATATGACAAATATGATTATTTGCTGCATTAGCTTTAAAAATCTGGTCTGACGTATGAGCGTAACAACCTGAATTATTTCTACCAGAAATAAGTTCTACTCCTGTTAAACGATTACCAAATTGAGCTTTTGCTTTTTTATAACATTCAATGTTCCTATGTGCACTGTTTAATCCAACATCAATATCATCTATTTTTGTTTTATTATTCGGTGCAACCTCATTATTCATAACGCAAAAACCCGTTTCATATTTTATTTCACAATTATTTTTTGTAAATAGTTTAGATTCAGGTATTGGTTGTTCTGGTGGAAGAACTGGTTGTACTGGAGAAGCAAATATACATTTAGTAATAGTAGAATCACTTTTTATACCATAATTTACTGCATCTTTGTCTGTACAACCGTATTTAGTATATTCACAAGTATTATCATCAATATTTGCATGTTCTGAATAATTATTAGCACTTTTGTCAGTACATCCTAAAATTTCACAACTATTATTTTCATAATTTGCCTTTTTTGAATAATTTTTGGCAAGTGGATTGGTACATCCCTTATAAATGCAAAAACTATCTGATTTTTCTGCATTCGGATTATAATTATTTGCATCTTTTTTCATACAACCATATATATAATATTCACAACCATTATTGATATTTGCATCTTTATTGAAATTTTTAGCATCTTTGTCCATACATCCTTTTATTTTACAACTATTTGAATCAGATATATTTGCTTTTGGATTATAATTATCTGCTCTTGAATCCATACAACCATTTATATCACATTTTCCAGATTTATTTGCTTTTGGATTATAATTATTTGCTTCAGAATCCATACAACCGGTTATAATACATTTTCCAGGTTTATTTGCTTTTTTATTATAATTATCTGCTTCAGAATCCATACAACCCTTTATATAACAACTGTTGTCATCTAAATTTGCCTTTTGGTCATAGTTATCTGAATTTGGATCCATACATCCTTTTTTATAACAACTATTATTATCAATGGTCGCTTTGTCATCATAATTGTCAGCCCAAGATTTATTACATCCTTTTTTATAACAACTATTGTTATCAATAGTTACTTTTTTGTCATAATTATCAGCCCAAGATTGTTTACAACCTTTTTTATAACAACTATTATTATCAATGGTTGCTTTTTCATCATAATTATCAGCCCAAGATTGTTTACATCCTTTTTTGTAACAACTATTATTATCAATGGTTACTTTGTCATCATAATTGTCAGCCCAAGATTGTTTACATCCTCTTTTGTAACAACTATTGTCATCAATAGTTGCTTTATTGTCATAATTGTCAGCCCAAGATTTATTACATCCTCTTTTGTAACAACTATTGTCATCAATAGTTGCTTTATTGTCATAATTGTCAGCCCAAGATTGTTTACATCCTCTTTTGTAACAACTATTGTCGTTTTCATTTGCATAAGAGTTATAATTATCAGCCCAATCTTGCATACATCCGCGTATTTTACAAGAACCATCGTCATAATTGGCATTATTATTGTAATTATATGCAGATGGATTTGTACATCCTTTTATTTTTGGCACAAAATTAGGATTTATATAACAATTTTTACCTGAATAGGGAATAGTTTCAATTGGTTTAGTTTGTTTGTGATATATATCACACCCACGAGTAAACCAAGGACCAGTATGATGCACACTAATACCACTATATCCGGTTTTACCAAATCTACTTTCTGCAATTTTTTTACATTGGTTTTTAATACGATTATGGTCCCAAGACATAATTTGTTTACCATCATTATTAGCAGGTCCAGCAGCACCAATATGAAAAGCTCTTAATCCATATCCCCAGTTTGCTGTTCCACCGGAATTTTTATTTGTACACGTATGACCCGTTTTATAATTAAAAAAAGCTTCTTTTTTATTTTTTTTTGTAATATATGCTTTGACAAATATAGATACTAGTAGTAGAATTGAAAATAGAAATATACATCTAAAAAATATATCAAAACATTTGTTATTGTTTACCATTATTAGTTAAGGATTAAAAAATCTTCCATCAACATTTGGACCAACATAATGATGTTTATCAACTAATTTGTCTACGTATACTGTCTTTTCAACTTCAACTGGTTTGTCTACATATACTGTCTTTTCAACTTCAACTGGTTTGTCTACATATACTATCTTTTCAACTGGTTTGTCTACGTATACTATCTTTTCAACTGGTTTGTCTACGTATACTATCTTTTCAACTTCAACTATCTCTTTCTCAACTGGTGGATATTTACAATCGTTATTCATAGTAACAGTGCCTTTATCACTGTCTGGTAACAACGCATAATTAGAAGCGTTTGGATCAGTACATCCGTAATATACACATTTTGTTTGGTCATGAACATAACCATAAGAATCTTGCTCGGAAATATTATTTTCTGGTACATTATTGATTTCTAATTTAGTATTACTTTTATCATATATAGAGTCTGCTTGATTTATTATACAAGATGGCGTTGGAGCCTCATAATTTGGACAATCCTTTTCAACTCCTTGAAATATCCATTTTTGATTTTCATATTGTTTATTCAAATTCATTTTACATTGCTCATTTTTCGCATTATTCTTTGCCTCTTCTTCTGCTTTTGCAGCAGCAGCTGCTCGTTCCGCGGCGGCGATTTGTTCTTGTGCAATTTGAAATGCTTGTGCTGCTGATTCACTACACGAATCACCAGTCTTACACTTATTACCGGACCATTTACATTTCAATGGTCCTTTACCACCAGTATGTGCCGCGTGTTGCCATCTACTGTTACAATCGTTTTCATTTCCTCCTTTATTTTTATGGTATCTTCCACAGTTATCTGTTCTCCTTCCAAAATGTGCTCCACAAGATGGCTTAAATGACTCTTTTGTGTCATTTTTTAATACATAATATACGAGTAAAACAGAAAATATAAATATACATATAAAAATGTAATTCTTGTTTACCATTAACTAATAAAATATAAGTTTTCATTGATTAATTTATTTGTCTTCTACTATAGGATATGATGCTGAATTAGCAATTCCACATGCATTTCTTCCACGAATAAGTTTTAAATATCCGGATTCTCCCCAGTTAGTTCCCCAACTGTTTCGTATTATCCAATAATTAAATCCATTTTCTGAACCATATCCAACAATTACAACACCATGATTTGCATTTGCTTTTCTACTTGAACAACCAAAAAACCTTTGTGGGATTAAAATACCATTACTATAAAATTGCCACTCATCTGATGCATCAACCGTTACAGATACTGGTCCAACGTTTGCAACTGCGTCTTCTAAACTATATTCATCACCAGATGGTATATCTACCCAATCAATAATCCTTGGTCCAGAAGATTTTTTTGAAAATTTGCAATTACCATCATGTCCTAAATATGGATATGAATCTTCAGTGTCTACAAAACCATTTTGGTTTTTTATAATATAATCAAATGCATTATCCATCATACCACCTTTACATCCTAAACAACATTTATCATTAATAGTTGTATCATTCTTAACACAATCAATTAAATTTTGTTCACTTAGAGGAACAACTGGTTTTTTATTAAGTATTGCTATTGCACTTTCAATAGAACATATTGTTGAAAAACTCCAACAAGCTCCACAAAGACCTTGATCTTTAATGTTTGCAACTATATTATGTTTTCTCCAATCTATTGAATTAGGTAATGGACCATTATTAATTTTATGTGTTCTTTTATGGATGTTTTTGTTATATAATTTTTGATATTTTTGAAATTCGTCTTTTGTCCAATCGGCAAATGGATTTATAAATAGTTTTTTATTTGAATGTTTTAGTATATTGTGACTATAAATAGTTAATCTGTATGCATATTCTTCAATACTATTATATTTTTTATCATTAAATTTAATAAATTTCGTGAAACTCTTGACAATATTATCAATATCTGAATTCATATGTGCTTTGCACTTATAATGACTAGAACATGTATTTGAAAGTGATTGAGAACAACATAAATTCATATTTTTAAATTCACTACAGATTACATTAACAAAAAGAATAAATAGTTTTTTCATTGTACTATTAGAAATAATAAATAGTGCTTAAATCAACATAAATGTTAAATAATATATTGAAATATGAAAATTGACTCAAATAGTGTAGTATTTATAACTGGAGGTCAACAAGGATTGGGATATGCTAGTGCAAAACATTTATCTTCAAAAGGAGCAAAAATTTTTATTATAGATTTAGATGAAAATAAACTAAAAGAGGCAGCAAATAGTTTGATATCAGTTCATCGTTTTGGTGGATTATCACCTTTTCGTAGCGCCAAGCCAGGTAAATCTCTCGTTAAATATATGGTATGTGATGTTAGTATTCCACAACAAGTTGAAGCTGCAATTAATAAATGCGTAAATGAATTTGGTAAAATTGATGTTGCATTAGCTTGTGCCGGAATTGCAACATATTCTTGTACTTATAATGAAGCATTAAATGCAGAACTAGATCTAAATATTTGTGAAAGAACAATGAAAGTTAATTTTTTCGGTTCTTTGCATTTGGCAAAATATGCTTCAAAAGTAATGTCAAAAAATGTTCCAAATGAAAGAAAAGAAAGAGGTTTAATATGTTTAACATCTTCTATTTGTGCAACAGAAGGATTGAGTGCTTCTACACCATATTCTTGTAGTAAGGCGGCTATAAATGGTATGGTCTTACCAATGTGTCGTGATTTATCACATTTAGGTATTAGGATTAATTCAATTAATGCTGGAACAATTGAAACAAACATGCAAATACAAGGAATCAAAGACGGATATGGTGTTGATGATCCTGAACAAATTAAGAAATTTCAAAAAGATTTTATAGACAGATATTATCCACCAGATACATATAACAATATTGGTCAAGGAACACCTGAAGATTTCGCAAAGTTTGTAGAAAGTATTATTGTAAATCCATTTTTAAATGGTGCTGTTTTAAGGATGGACGGAGGAATGAGAATGTAATCATATTAAAAAAATAGAGATAAATAAATATTATTATGATAAGTAGTATTTCATATGCATTTGTAAGCTTAGTATTTTATTTGTTTTACTGTACATTTATTAAATATATACGCATTTTTCCATTAGTTAATAATGATGAAATTAGTAAAGTTGTATTAATAACTGGTTGTGATACTGGATTTGGTCATAAACTTGCCTATACCGCATCTTCAGCCGGTTTTGAAGTTATTGCTGTATGTAAAACAGAAGAGGGACGTTCTAAATTTATTAAGAATAAAACAGAAAATCCTTCACATACAGTTGTTGCAGATTTGATGAATGAAAAGGATTTGGAACGCGTTGTTAAATTAACTAAGTATGTAATCAAAAATCGAGGATTATATTCAATAATTAATAATGCTGGAATTTGTATTCCGGGTAATATTGATTGGCTTCCAACAGATGTATTCAAAAAAACAATGCGTCTAAATTTTTTTGTTCCAATAGAATTGACATACAAATTGTTACCAGAAATAAAAAAAGCATGTGGTCGTATTATAAATGTAACAAGTGCAAATGCATTAACTAGTTTACCAACAATGTCGCCATATTCAGCTTCAATACAAGCTTTAGAAGCATATTCCGAATCCTTAAGACGTGAAATGTTAAATTTTAATGTTAAAGTCGTGTTAATACAACCAAGTATTATGAATACACCATTTGCATCTACTTTAGCCGAGAAATGGCTAAGCACATTCAAAAGTGCAGATATATCAAGGACAGCATATTATGGTAGTGATTGGTCAAATAAAACACATAATAATATAGTAAGTGTAATAAATAGTGTAAATGCAGATTACAAAGAAACCATATGGGATATCTTGGGTGCTTTAACTGTATCAAATCCACCAGAAAAAATTTTGAGTGGATATTTAGCAAAATGCATTTCTCTGTTTTTGAGTGCAATTCCTGACTATTTCAAAGATAGAATGTTACATTACACTATATATCCATATCATATTCCATTAAAAATTCCACCATATAATACAATTTCTCATATTACTATTATTGTTCAAAATTTAGAGAAATCATTAGACTGGTACGAAAAAATTGGATTTGTTAAAATTGGTTCTAAAATTGATAATTGTCATTTTATGAAAGCAGGTAGTTCTAAATGTTGGAAACCAATGATATTATTGAAAGAAGATATTTGTATGGTTCGTCAAACTTGTAGTTCAAAATTATGTATATATACATGTGATATTCATTCTGTAGTTAAAAGGCTTGAGACACTTAATATTTGTCCTTCTAAAATAAATAGAAACAATAAATATTATTTGGCACATTTTAAAGATCCAGATGGATTTGATGTGTATTTTATAGAATTTATAATGCCATTATACAATATTTTTATGTGCTTTGTTCGATTTTTTTATAAATTAAATGATCCTCAAATGTTTCATTTGACATTAAATATTGACAGTTATAGTAAAGATTATAATGCTTTAAAAATGATAGGATTTACTGATATATTATTCAAATCTCCATATTCAATTAGTATAGGAGATTTTTCAGATTCTAATATAATAGCATTAGTAAAATTACCAAAAGATAAATTTGTGATTACATTAACAAGTTCCAATAATACAAATATTAATAATGAAATCGAATATACATTACCAGATTCAATAAGTATATCAGTAAAAAATGTTGAAAAAAAGATTTTGAATCTAAAAAAATATGGACTTCGTTGTGAACAAGCTTTATTAACCAATTATCCAATATTTGGAAAAGTTTTAGTAGCAAAAGTATATGTAAACGATAATTGTATAGAATTATGTGAATATATTGGTGAATCAACAAACATTTAGAATAATCAAATATACAATCCACAATCAGAATACTAGAAAAATAGTCAGGCTGCTACGCAGCAACACGCGAGGTTTAAAATCCTATTACAAATTATTTTCAAAACTAAAATTTAAAAGAAGAGAATTCTTCTTAACAAGATATGCATTTCTCTCTTCAAGGATTTTAACTGTTAATCTAAGTTCACTAATCTCCTTCCTTAATTTGTTTAACTCTTTTATTATATTTCCAAATCCGAATAGTTTCAATAATCTGCTTTTTTTGGTTAATGAATTATTACAATATTTTTCATTATTTTCTTCATATATATCTAAATCGATTTCATCCATAGTTATGTTATTACAATATTTTTCATTATTTTCTTCATATATATCTAAATCAATTTCATCCATAGTTATGCTGTTAACAATAATATATAATTTATTATATCTTATTATATAAACATTTATGAATTTGCCAATGGATCTAATTGATATAATTTTTTCTTATTTAGGAGAAAAATGTATTATTTGCAATAAAAAATTAAACCCGTGGACTATGATTGGATATCCAACTGTATATTTATGTGATGACAAATGCTTTAAACAAACTTGTATACATCAATAATTTATGATTTAGTGCAAATAAATAATATTTCCTTTATTATCTCTACCGTAAACTTTTCCAGGATTATTTCTTGAATTGCTATCACACCAAGAACGGTCAGTACTTTTAGTTGGTGTTCTTTTACCAGTCGAAAGACAATTATTCACTTGCTTTTCGAAACTTCCATGTTGACCCCATTGCTTCGCTTGAATATCTTTATGTCTTCTATCTTCTATTTCTCTACGTTTTCTCATTTCTTCATCCACACGTTTTCGAATTGCAATTTCTATTTGTTGTCTTATTTTTTCTTCTATTTTTTGCCGTTCTTCCTGTTCAACACGTTTTCTTATTTGTAATTCAAACATTTTTCTTTCTTGTTCTTCCTGTTGTTTTCTTCTTTCCTCTTCTTGTTTTCTTCTTCTTATTTCTTCAGCTTCTCTAAGTCGTCTCATCTCTTCTTCTCTTAACATTCTTTCTTGCTCTTTTTTTTGTTCAGATTTACGTCTATACAAATCCTTACACTGTATTTCCAATTCTTTATCATTTAGCTTACTGCTATTATATTTAGGATTAAAATAACATATCTTATCGTTGGATTTTCGTGTATTCATATCTTTCTTGGACTGACCATGATGTATATCACAACCACGAGTAAACCATGGTCCCGTTGAATGTACACTAATTGAATTATATCCATCAACACCATATACATTATTTGCATAATCTATACATTTATTTGTAATAGTATCTCTATTTACACTCATTATATCAGAAATTCCAAGATGATGTTTACGTAATCCACGTAACGTTTTGCCATCAATGGGATTACATACTACATTTTCTTTAATTGTTTTTTGTGAAAAACTTTCAATATTTTTTGTGTAAGTATTTACTATGATATATGCGATTAATACAAGTAACAATACATAAATAATATATTCACTGTATTTCATTATATTTATATACATTTTTATTTCAATAATTATCAATAAAAAATTAAGAATTTTCATAATATTATTCATTAATTTCTATATTCACTTTCAAATCGTCTTTCACAAAATAACATTCTCCAGACGCAGTCCATTTAATAACTATCGGTAACACTTCAACACCATGTTTTACTGCTTCGAATACAGCATTTCTGTACTTTGGATCGATATTACTCGGTTGAAAAGATGATACATCGGTTCTTTGAATGACATAACATATAATTGTTCTTTTATTTGTGGTTTGCTTTATTTTTGAAAGTTCGTTTATATGTTTTAAAGCTCTTGGACTGATAGTATCAGTTACTTTTTTACGATAACCATCTGGAAAATATGAAATTTTATCATTATATTCATATTTTGATAAATCCATTTTCTTCTTGTCTTTATCTAGACAATCAACATAGTCCGCCTTCGGTGTATGTTTCACTTCTAATATGAATTCAGTATTATTTTCATCAATCCCAGTAAAATCAAAACGAGAATTCATAAAAGTCGTTTGAGTTTTTAACGATTTTATAGAACTTAATGATTTAATTAAATTGTTTTCTAAACATTGTTTAACAATAATTTCTGGTAAAGATGTATCTGTTCCAATATATTGGACATTGTCTTTTTCTTTGACTATTGATATAATTACTTTGAATTTACATTTATTGTTAACTTTATCAATCTTTTTCATTAATACATTTGATCCAGCATTTACAAGTCCACCACAACCAAGTGATGTAGTATGAGCCAATACAATACTACCATCTTGTAGTTTTACATCCGCTACATAAGGAGTCTTACAAGTAGATGATGGTCTCTTCACAACGGTTCCTTGAATTAAATCATCAACACTAAAAAGTTTAGTCATATTTGAATTATTTTATAAAATTTTGATTCTACTAATAGTAATAATCATAAATATTGTTCATTTTTTTGACAACATAAAATAGTATAAATCCTACTTAGTTACTTCTAATATTCAAATATTACAATGTATTCACCAAAATATGTTTTGTATAATATGCTTTTTTACAAAAATATAAATAATTTGCTTATAAATGTTAAACAACCTGATTATATGAATCATATTTCACAAAATCTTCAGGCTATTTTGTCTTATAACAAAGAAGTTTCTGTTATAAATACATATTACACATCAGATAAAGAATTTATTCTTTCTAAACCATTTATATCTGAAAATAATACAGTTTTTACATTTTCTTATATGAATCTTACTAAATCAAATGAGTTTTTTTCACACTATTGGTGGTTCAAATTAAAAAGTTCTGAATCATTTAAAAAAAATAAAATTCAAAATATAGGACAAAAACTGAATAAACACATATTTGAAGAAGCTTTCAATAAATTATCTAGTTATCAACAAAATGAATACAATCAATATGGAAAAAAATTGATATTTGGAGAAGATATTGTAATTTTTGCAGAGAAAAAATACGATGCTTTAAAATGGATATCTAATAAACTTGATATTGATAACACAAAGAGCAATATTGTAATTAGAAGTCCAATTATGTATACAAATATAAATGCTATTCCAGAAAAAGTTGCTGGTATGACATATGTTAAAACAATATCTCCATATCAAGTAATTGAATGGGTAACAAATAAATCTTTTCAAAAAAATCCAAATGGCATCTAATTAAGAATATTATTAAATCAAAAACCATAAAAATGATTGATAATCATATATTATATATACAACTGTATCCAATATGAATATCAAAATGTTTTTCAATTCAAACATTATGAAAAATATATGTTTATTCATTTCTGCATTCTTCTTAACATTTGGTGCCGGTGTTGTTGGAGGATATTTATCAATTATATTTTGTCATAAACTATCAATATTTGATTTACAACCAATACCAATTGCATTATTCTTTTCAAGTTTAGATTGCATATTCAGAAAAAAGATTACAAATCATTTTGTTATTATATTATCACTTTATGCACTAAAAAATAATACACATCTACATTAAAGATGGATTATCAGTAGATGGATCAAACTCTTCAATGTTCATGACTGTCATACTGGAAGTAATATGAGATACATCCTCTTGATGTTGTCCAGTTAAACATCTACTAACGACTAGAACTGCTCCAATCTTTAATCCAAGTTCCCAAGTGTCATTCATTTCACAATAATTCAGTTGAACGACGCCGTTCAGGATATCATCTATATGTAATCTATTCGTACTTTCTTTTTCACCTTTTACAATTATAGTTCTAACATCAGATCTGTATCTAGTCGTTAGATTTAAACCAAGATCAGTAGGACCAAGTTCATTTGAATTTAGATTAATACAATCTTCTGTAGGAAAATTTTGTGCAATAGATATGATTTCTGTTAAAGAATATTTAAGTTTGAAGTATTTAGTGGGATTTTTTATATTTTCTTCATTTTTCTTTAAAAGATTTGATAACGTTAAAAATATGTCATTTGGAATTTGTTCTCTTTTATCGAAAATATAATCCATGATTTCATGGTTGTTTACACTTTTGGTACCATCTTCACCCATGTTTGATGTTTTTTTTGACTTTTTTAGTTGTTTTACTCTTATTTGTATAAGAATCTATAACATAAATAGTATTCATTTTTTTGCAAAATATTTATGTTATGATTTTGCAAACTTTTATTGGTTTTTTACGATATTTTATTTGATTTTTGTATAATCATCGTAAAATAAGTCTACCATCCAGCATAAAGAATGTCTTCCTTTACAATATTTGAATCCTTTAGAAAGTCAATAATACTCTGACGAGTTCCTATTAATTCTGCATTTTTTGCTTTTTCCAACAAATCCAATTTATCACATTTATTAACCAAGAATGTTGGATATGTTTTAAGATGTTCCCATTCATAATTAAGTCTATAATGTTCTAATAATCTTCTTTTACTCATAATTTCATACTTATTTATTGGTACATTTTGGTGTACATATGTAATACAGCAATTATCCCACCATCTTAAAATTTTATTTACACATTTTTCTTCATTCTTATATTTTTCATTAAATTCTTTGCATGTATTTACAAATTTATTTCGATTATAAAGATACAAAATATTCAGAATATCCCAAGGTATTAACATTCTATATTCGTTATTATTTGCAAAATCATTCGAAACATCCATTGCGTCATTCAATTAATGTTATGAATTTATTTCATTTTTTTTGCAAAAATATTTGTGTTATGATTTTGCATTTTTTTATTGGTTTTTTACGGTATTTTATGTGATTTTTGTATAATCATCGTAAAATAAGTATTCAAACATTACGTCTTTTATTGGTGGATTAGATATATAATGATGCGTTGTTTCAAGTAATTTGTTTAAACGTAAATCCCAATTTTCTTTGTTCTTTATTCTTAAAATACCATCTTTACCAGCTTTCCAACAAGATTCTATTTTTTGATTATTAGAATCAACATAACTATCTGGATTAAATCGTATTACTACAATAGGTCTATGAATATTATTTTCACTAAAATCCTGACTTAATTCCATGATTCTCTTGTTTTCACAACTATAATCTCCATGTTTGTGTTTATTTTCATCACATTCTATGATCAATATATGATTCCCTAAGTCGCAAACCATATCGGGTCTCTTATTAGAACATCCTAAATCATATGCCTTATCGTTTACCCAATCAACGTCTGTATGTTGAGTTATAAATTCTACCATCGATAGTTCCTTTGTTTTGTAATTACGTTTTACAGCATATCCTTCTTGAATAGCACAAGTTACGCATAATTTATCGTATTTTCTATTTCCCATTTTTGATTTACATATTCTACAAATTGCAGAACCTTCACATTGAATACATGCTGACCTTTGTCTATTATGTTCGCAAATAGAGCCCCCGCCACAATCTTTACAACGTGACCTTATTCTGTTGTGTTCGCAAATAGAAGCTCCGCTACATTCTTTGCATGTTGACCTTATTCTGTTGTGTTCGCAAATTTCAGCCCCACCACATTCTTTGCATCTTGACTTTCTTCTGTTGTGTTCGCAAATTTGTGAACCACCACATTGAATACATTTTGACCTTTCTCTGTTGTGTTCGCAAATTTGTGAACCACCACATTCTTTGCATCTTGACCTTTGTATATTATGTTCGCAAATTTGTGAACCACTACATTCTTTGCATGTTGACCTTTGTCTTTTGTGTTCGCAAATTTGTGAACCACCACATTCTTTGCATGTTAACCTTTGTCTTTTGTGTTTGCAAATTTCAGCCCCGCCACATGTTGTGCAGCGTTCCTTTCGCTTATTGTGTTGACAATGCCATTTTTTACCACTCCATATTCGAATTTCACCTTTAAATATCCATTTTTCGCCTTTATTCCTTTTTAAATTACAACCGATTTTCCATTCTTTCAAGTTATATTTGTTATTATTTGCAAAAGCACCCGGAATATCCATTGCTTCTCTCAATTTATGTTATGATTTTAGATTTAAACTATTTTATTTCATTTTTTTGCAGTTTTTTTATTGGTTTTTTTTGTTTTTTAGTTGATTTTAACGGAAATTTTGTAATTTTTGCATATTTTTAGTCGATTTGGGGCGTTCCTATAATGAAAAATCTTTAAAAAATTCAAAAAATATGATTTTTTCATATTGTAAAAAGGGGCTGATGTGATTTGTCATAAAAATGGTAAAAAAAGGGCAAAATGGTAAAAAACGATATAATCAGATTATGGGAAACAAAGGGCAAATGGTAAAAAACGATATAATCAGATTATGGGAAACAAAGGGCAAATGGTGGTAAAATGGTCACGAAATGGTCATAAATGGTGGTAAAATAGACTTTTGGGTAAAATGGGGGACTTAGTAAAAGCGCTTTTAGAATCGATGGATATAGCCCCATTTTACCCGAAAGTTAAATTATACTCATTTCTATTATATCTAGCCCTTTCTTTACCAATCTAGCCCGTTTTTACCCAAATTCTAGCCCTTTCTTTACCAATCTAGCCCGTTTTTACCCAAATTCTAGCCCTTTCTTTCCCAAATCCCAGCCCGTTTTTTCCCAAACTCGTTTAAATAGCATTTTCTTTGTTATATACCAATTCGCCCTATCTTACCCATCTCGATTTTTTGTGTTTTTTGTGTTTTTTGTGTTTAAAAGTTAAAGATTTATTGGTTATTAATTATAATGTTTGATTCTATTAAATTGATTCTTAAAGTATTTCAAGAAGCAATACTAATCTATTATTATAGATTCAACAAATATCATGAATTAGAAGGAAATAGTATTCGAAATATATTCTATTTATTTGGACCTACTGGCATTAAAATCGGACAAGTATTGAGCCATCGCATTGATATTTTCAATCCAAATGTGTGCAAAGCTTTATCGGAACTAACAGATAATGTTATTATAAACGATAATAACGATGAAGATGACATATTGAATTATGTTAAAAAGTATATAAATTACGAATCAACACCAATTAGAATTGGTAGTGGTTGCATTGCTGTTACATATTCGTGTGTATTGAAAGATAAACATATACTTTTAAAAGTGAAAAGACAAAATATTGAGAAAAAACTTATTGAATCATATAACAATTTGTATTCAATATTATGGTTTTTTTCAAATTTTGGAATTATTGACTATGATAATAAATTAGAGAAAATCAAAGATACATTACTAAGACAAACTGATTTTGAATTAGAAATAGATGAGCTAGAGTATTTTTATAGTAAATATAAAAACAATAATGAAATAGTAATACCTAAAGTTTATAGACATTTATCAAATGAAACTATTATTGCACAAGAATATCTTATTGGTAAAAGTTTGAAAGATATAAATAGCAAAGAAAGGCTGGAATATGGAAATATATTGTGGAATTTTTCTTATGAAAGTTCTTTTATCGATGGACATTGGCATTCGGATTTGCATAAAGGAAATATTATATTTTTAGATGATAATCGTATTGGAATAATTGATTACGGTTTAACAGGAGTTTTGAATTCTTTTGAAAGAGCTGTTTTGTTAAACTATAATAGTCATATTTTGAAACGTGAATGGCACCAAGCAGCAAGATTGTATGTAACAAAAATGACTGAGAAGAGAATTAGACTGAAGAGGCATGATTTTGTAGATGATATTTCTCAAATACTTGAAAATAATTTCGATTCAGATCCAAATATACCAAAATGTGTTTCGGAACTTGCTACTTGTTCGCGAAAATATGGTACCAACTTTAACAACAAATATGTTCAATTTGAATTAGCATTTTCAACATTTTCTTTCACAATGTCAGAACTAGGATACCCTAATATTTATGATTTTATGAGAAAACAGATTCTTTAATTTTATATTTAAGAAGATTTCTTGTTTTATTACCACCCAAATAGGATTTTATTTTATTCATAGCGTTTGTATTAATACTATAATCGGTACTTCCTCTAGGAATTCTACCTCTAGCACCAGAAGGGTGAGCCATTTGCTCTACTAAAGTTCTTTTAGTTTGCCTTTTAGCAAGATGGTTGTATAATAATCCTAATATATCATGATATCTATATTTTAATGCAATAGAAATAGCGGATTCTTGATTATTATTTTTTAAATCAACATTTGCACCATTATTCAACAATGTTTCTATAATAACTTTGGATATACCGACTTCATAATCATCTCCATGAGATGCTGCTCTTAATAGCGTTTTTACTAGTGGTGTATCTCCATTATTATTTTGTAAATTAATTTTAATACCAGGAATTTTTGTCAAGTTATTAATAGTTTTTTTAATGTCATCAAGTGATTCAAATTGTGCATTACTAATCATATGTAAAACCGTGTTTCCATCATTATTTTGTAAATTAATATTTTCTTCAATTCCCATCTTATTAAATGCATTCAAACCATATCCATCTAGGACCATAGTATTAGTTGCAACATGCAAAGGTGTATTTCCATTATTATTTTGTAAACTAAGCATTTGTTTGTGATTATTATCTTGTTCAAAACGTTTAATTAACATTTTAGCTAGAATTGATCTATCAAATAATACTGCTTGGTGGATAACGTTATTTCCTTGTGAATCGGTGGATAACCAATCTCCATTTCTTTTCCATAAATCTCTAAATATATCTCGACCAGTTTTATTTCTATCACTATGTAATGTTATAGCCAAAAAAATTTCATCTAATGTGGGTTCTGGTAAAACAGGTTGGCTCGGACTTTCTGTATCTGTAATAGGAGATGCGTTACCATCATCAACTCCACCTTTGTATTTATATTTTTTTCTTGATTTTTTATTTGTTCTGAATGCATTTCGTTTTTCTTTGTTTTCTATCAAATAACCGCCTTCTTGTTTTGATGAAGGCATTTGAAAATTTCTTATTGTTTCATCTGAAGGTTTGAAAATATTATTTGATTTTTTTACTGGTTTAAATTTTTTACTTTGTTTTCTAGATTTGAATCCTTGTGTTTTATTATATTTCTTATTTTGTATATTATTAGAAGTATTTTGTACTGCCAATTGTGCGTTTACACTATTTATAGCTTCAGATAATTTCTTTTTATCTTCATATTCTTTTGACAGGTCTAATAGACCTTCAAGAATTTCTTTGTCGTCTGAATCTAAATCTCTAGTAAGTGCTTCTAAATTTTTTTTTGCAAAATTATTTAACCACAGATTGTCACTAACATTATTCATAAGTGCTTGATCTTCAGGAAGAATAATATTAGAATCTAATCTATGTTGAAAATATTCTTCTAAAGGTATAATATTTGGAATAATAGCCCTTGATTCTGGATTATTATCTTGAACATTTGTATTACTTTCCATTATTTTAATGTTTATTATTTTTTATAATCAAGTCAAGTCTAAATCATTTTTAGTCGGACCAAGCGCAAGCTTCATGAAGCTTGGAAGTATTGTTTCTCTTTAATTAGAAACTTTTCATTTGATGTAGATAGTGTTTCCAATTCAGATTTATAAGAAATAACCTTACATCTGGTTTTAAGATTGTTTTATCTTAAATATTTATAAAGACATCTCTGTATATAATGTTAATATGAGTTGTGAGAAGAAAAAGGGATTTATATATAAGATTCAAAGTCCAAAAGGAAAAATTTACATTGGACAAGTTGTTGAATTTTTGAATCGGAGACATAATGGAAAAAGTTTTAAGGAAAAAAAAGGAATTCATGCTAGATGGAGAGAACATATTAGTACTGCAAAGAGAGGAAATAAAAATGGTTCTGTTTGCCTAGGGCGCGCTATCTTAAAATATGGTCACGAAAATATGATTGTTACAGAACTCATGAAAGTTGATATAGACAAATTAGACCTATTTGAAGAGTTTTATATTAAAATGTATAATACTTTATCACCAAATGGGTATAATTTACAAAAAGGCGGTACTTTTACAAAACACAGTAAAGAAACATGTGAGAAGAGAAGTAAGTCGATTAAAAAATTACTTACTAGTCCTGAGAAAAGAGATATTTGGTCTAAAGCAAAAAAAGGAGTAAGACAAAAAACAAAAAGGAAATGTAAAGATCCAATAAACTCGGGTTTACCAAAATATATTTATGTCAAAAGGTCCACACCGAAATTAAAGTCGGGTATAAAAAAAGAATATAAAGCGGTGAGGGTAGAACATCCAAAAGGGAAAAAAACTTTTGGAAAAACATCAAAATATTCATTTAATGAATTGCTAGAACAGGCAAAAGAGTATCTTCAACATTTAGAATCTTTGCCTTAATTTTAGACCATATTTTATATAGCAATTTAGAAAAGCTATTTTATAATCAAGTCAAGTCTAAATCATTTTTAATCGATGTAGACCGTCATAGTTTAATTATAAGAACTTTTTTCCTATATTTTATACCTATCATCCTCCACCTGGCCCCCCTCTTAGTCGTAAAACTACGCTTATCCCCTATGTTTCCATAGGGGGCGGACTGTATCTTAAGGTATATCTGGCTGGTTAAACCATCATTTATACCCGACGACCGTGCGGTCTCTGAAGCAGTGCCATATTCTATCATAATGAACTTAGGCACTTCTGCTACGGATTACCCAATCCTTGAGGTTTTTACGATGAGTTAGGTCATTACCCCACCTATTTTAGAAGGTTTCCCCTCTAAAAGTCGTACTCAAGGCTCTCAGGGCTTCCCCGATTTATAAGCCGTCTTGCATCCTATAAGGATACTAGCCACTGAATTTAAAAAGGATTCTAACTGTTTTCCTCAATGCAGAGCCTTTTACATTGAGCAGGTGACTTTTCCCATCTAGTTTGTTAAATGGAGCGTGGATTCCTTTTGAACGTTATAATCTGCCAATGTTCTTGAGTCTTCCAATTGTTTGCCACTAAATATAAGCCTTTGTTGATCAGGAGGAATTCCCTCTTTATCTTGAATTTTCTGTTTGACATTATCTATCGTATCAGAAGATTCAACATCAAGAGTTATCGTTTTTCCCGTCAACGTTTTAACAAAGATCTGCATGGTATATAAATATATAAGAAATTTGTTTAAATATCATTTTATAATTGGATTTAATTCGTTTTTAATTAGAATACATGTTATTGTTATTTAAATAATTGTAA